>Ga0209002_10003179_pt1 | contig 13070 bp, 9 predicted proteins | sample Rifsed16ft2_FD_184010 | JGI IMG/M metagenome (GOLD analysis project Ga0209002, IMG submission 184010) | Soil microbial communities from Rifle, Colorado, USA - sediment 16ft 2 (version 2) | ecosystem: Environmental > Terrestrial > Deep subsurface > Rock core/Sediment | place: Rifle, Colorado...
GGGTGTCGGCCTGCTCCACCACCATGTCGCGGGCGTGGCACTGCTGGCAGCCAGCCTCGAAGTTCTCGCGGTCGTACAGCGGCCAGAGCCAGTGCTTGTAGCGGCCGTGGGCCTTGACGACGCTGGAAGTGGCGCGCCCGTTGCCGCCGTGACAGGGCGAACAGCCGAAGCGCTCCGGGTCGTGAATCTTCAAGAGCTCTGGCCGGGGATGGCTGACGAAGGCTTTCTCGCCGCCCAGGTCCGCGGCGGTGAGGCGAACCGGCTCGCGGGCGCCGAGGTGGCAGGATTCGCAGCGGTCCACCAACTCGGTGTCGGCGACGTTAATCTGTTTGATTTCGATGGCGAAGGTTTCCGTCTTGCGCAGCAGGCCGCGGAGCTGCTGCTCGTTCAGCCCGGGCAGGTGTTCTTCCAGGTAGGCGACGCGCTGCTTGCGCAGGAGCGTGGCTTGCGCCAGAACCTCCACCCGTTGCACCAGGAGCTCGGCTTTTCTCTCCTTCAGGCGGTTGTATTCCTTCTCCAGCTCGTCGTAGGTGAAGCTGATGGTCTCGACGGTTCCATCGGGCACAGGCAGCGTGGCGCGGAAGGGACCTTGCTTGGCCTCTTCGATCTTCCGGAGGAGGCGCTCGCGGGCGCGGGCACTGCCGGCGGTCTCGGCCTGGTAGACGAGCGCGGTGACCTGGCCGCGGGCTGCCTGGAAGGTATCGGTGAGAACCGAGATGCGGCGGTCGAGATCACGGATTTCGCGGTCAATCTGCTCGACCTGCGGACCTACCACCTGCTCGGCCTCGAGCATCGCTTCTTCCATCTTCTGGAAGGCGGCTTGCTCGCGGATCTTCCGCTCTTCCTCGGCCCGCTGGGGAATCCGGTCCTTCAAATAGGTCGCATAAAGAGTGACGAAGCGTTGCTGGTAGCTCTTCCAGGGGCGCAGGCCGTAGAACTCGTCGTAAAGCGCCCAAGCGAGCGACCCGAGCAGGAGCAGGGAAGCCAGCAGCAGCGGCCCGCTCAACGAGCGGCTGACAATCGGGTCGTCCTGGGGAACCGGTTCAGGCACGCGGCCTCTCCTTGGGAGTTCCGGCCATCAAATGTTGAACCACGGCGTGACCCAGACGTACTTGATGCGGAAGACCAGCCGCAGCAGCATTTTCGCCGGGAGGCCCAGCATCATGGTGGCGAAGGCCTGGATGGTCAGGTACTGCAGCAGGCTCATCCGGGCCAGGATCTTGCGGTTGAACTCGGAGAGCGTCATCACCTTGTGCACCAGGCCGCCGGCCGCCACGAAGTAGGCGCCCACCACCGCGGCGCCGAACAGGAGCTTGCCGAGCATGGTGTGGATGCCCGGAATCCAGTTGAACAGGGCGACGTCGTAGATGTCGCGGTTGACCTCGAACACCAGCCGGTTGTGGTCCCAGGTCATCCCCGGCCAGAACCACATCCAGCCGGGGCCGCGGATGAAGGTCCCGATGATGATCATCGCCACCCACAGGCCCAGGAAGCCGAGGCAGAAGGAGAGAATCGCCACGCGGCGCTGGCGGAAGGTGTAGTAGCCGTTGCCCAGCGGATTCGTGTCTATGTAAGGAATCACCATCAGCCCTATGATGATGAGCGTCGGCATCAGCACCCCGGCGATCCAGGGGTCGAAATAGACGAGCATCTCCTGCAGGCCCAGGAAGTACCAGGGGGCCTTGGCGGGGTTCATGGTCAGGTTGGGGTTGGCGGGCTCCTCCAGCGGGGCGTCGAGCGTGATGGACCACACCATCAGGATGAGGGTGACGATGATGGCCGCCAGGAACTCGATCCGCATCAGGTAGGGCCAGACGTGCACCTCGCGGTCCCAGCCCGGCTTGAAGGGGAAGGTCTTGCGGTGGTGGGTCTTGGCTTTCTGCGGCTCGGCTTCGAGCTCGGCCACCAGGCGGTCGTTGGCCAACCCCTGCCGCATCCCGTACCAGGTGTAGAAAGGCACCAGGAAGAGCAGGGCAACGATGGGAATATTGTCCGGCGCCGCCGCGATCTGCCAGAGCTGGTGCCAATCCATGCCAAGCCTCCGCGCTTCAGCCCCTCACTGCATCCCGCTCGGCCGCAGGATGACCGGGGTGGGGCCTTTCTGTTCCTTGATCTCGGATTCGAGCATCACCGGGCCCGGGCCGGAGATGCCGCCGTCCTTGCGCACCCGCCAGAAATGGACGCCCATGAAGACCGAGGCGATCAGCGGGATGGCGACGCAGTGCCAGATGTAAGACCGCAACAGGGCGTTCGAGTCCACGATGGAGCCGCCCAGCAGGGCGAAGCGGACGTCGTTGTAGGGTGTCATCCCCAGTTGCGGCCCGAAGGGCCCTTCGTGGCCGAGCAGCGGCGTGGCCCGGGCCATGCTGGTGCCGACGGTGATGGCCCAGAAGCCGAGCTGGTCGTCCGGCAAAAGGTACCCGGTGAACGACAGCAGCAAGGTGAGCACCATCAGGACGACGCCCACGCACCAGTTGAACTCCCGCGGACGCTTGTAGGAGCCGGTCAGGAAGACGCGGAACATGTGCAGCCACACGGTGATGATCATCAGGTGGGCGGCCCAGCGGTGCATGTTGCGCAGGAGCTTCCCGAAGGGGACGTCGTGCTCGAGGTAGAGGATGTCGCGGAAAGCCTGGAGCTTGGTGGGGTGGTAGTAGAACATCAGCAGCACCCCGGTGAGGGTGAGCACCAGGAAGAGGTAGAAGCTGATGCCGCCCATCCCCCAGGTGTAGCTGTAGCGGACGGCGTCGCGGTTGATCTTGGCCGGGTGCAGGTGGAAGAAGACGTTGGTCAGCACGCCCAGGGCGCGGCTGCGCGGCGTCTCGTCATGCTTGACCCGGAAGATGGAGCGGAAGACCTGAGTCTTCTCCGGCTCCTTGAGCGCTTTGGCCTCTTCCAGGGCGCGCTCTTTCAAGAGCCTGGCCTTCTCCTGGGCCTCGTCGAGGAGCCCGGTCAGCCCTTTCTTGCCTTGTTTGTTGTTCTCGTCCGCCATCACGGGTCCTCGCTAGGCCTGCAAGTAAGCCCCGGAGTCGTCAAACTCGCAGCGCTCGCCTTTGGCGCACTTGTAGAGCTTGCCCACGTCCACGACGATCTGCCCCTGGGCGTCGAGTTCGACCCTGGCGCGGTCCATGGGGCGCGGCGCCGGGCCTTCGAAGTTGACCCCGTCACTGTCGTAGCCGCTGCCGTGGCAGGGGCACTTGAACTTGTTCTCGCTTTCCTTCCAGTCCGGCGTGCAGCCCAGGTGGGTGCAGCGGGCGTAGATGACGAAGAGCCGGTCGGGCTTGCGCACCACCCAGATGCGGTACAGTTGCTGGTAGCGGGTGTCCACTCCCAGCCCAAAGTCCGCCGGCGCCCCGACGCTGAACACGCTCTTCGGCTCGAACAGCGTGCGCGGGAAGAAGAACCGCAGGAACATCAGGAAGTTCACGCCCACAAACCCCCAGATGGACGCCCAGATGATGCGGCGGCGCATCTTCAAGGTGTTGATCTGGGGTTGGCCGTCGCCGCCCGCCCCGGAAGCGGGCTTGGACCCAGCGGCAGGGCTGGCGGTTTTTTCTTCCTTGGCGGACGGTTCTGTCATACCTCTTCCGCGAAGCTCAACTCGGAGTTGGCAGATGCCCGACGCCTCAACCTGACTCTTATAGTACGAGCCCCGAGGACTGTCAAGGCGTGGACGGCTAGCGTGCCACCTCCGTTTTCACCGCCGCCAGCACCAGGTCGGCCAGCGCGCGAACAAAAGTCGGCGACTCGTTCAGCCCGGGGGTCATCTCGAAGCGGCGGAGGCCGAGCGCCGCCGCTTCCGCGCGCGCTTCGATGTCGATTTCGTACAGCGTCTCGATGTGGTCGGTGACAAAAGCGATCGGGACCACCAGCACGTTCTCAGTTCCCGCGGCCGCCAGTTCTCGCAGGGTGTGGTGGAGCATGGGCTGGAGCCAGCGGCCGGGCCCCACCTTGCTCTGGTAGCAGAGCCGCTGCGGGTGGCGCCAGCCGCCGCGCGCCATCACCCGCTCCACCGTGGCCTCCACCTGCTCCTGGTAAGGGTCGCCGGCCGTCACCACGTTCTGCGGGATGCCGTGGGCGCTGAAGACCAGCGTCACGCCGGCGCCGGCCGGGAAGCGCGCCAGGGTTTGATTGATTCTCTCCACCACCGCCTCCAGATAGAGCGGATGGCGGTAGAAGTCGCGGATGACATGGGTGGGCACGTCCGGGAGGCCGGCGCGGGCATACTGCCGCCGCCACTCGCTCAGGCTGCTGCCGCCCGTCACCCGGGAGTACTGCGGGTAGAGGGGCAGGAGAACCAGCTCGTCCGCCGGATCCCGCTGCAGCTCCCGGATGACCTCCTCGGTGAGCGGGCGCCAGTAGCGCATGGCGACAAAAACGCGGGCGGCCAGCGTCTTCTGCAATTCGCCTTCGAGCGCGCGCGCCTGGAGCCGCGTCAATTCGATGATGGGCGACTTGCCGCCGATTTCGGCGTAGTGCTCGCGCACTTTGGCGGCGCGAATTCGGGCCACCAGCCGCGCCAGCGGCCGCCGCGCCAGTCGCGCCAGCGGGAAGTCAATGATGTCCGGGTCCGAGAACAGGTTGTAGAGAAAGGGCTCAATGGCCTCGAGCGAGTCCGGCCCGCCCAATTGGAAGAGCACCACCGCCAGCTTGTGCGGGTCACGCATTCAGGGGAGGGGAGAGAAGCGCACCTAGGCTCTCACCGGGCGCCGCGCGCCGTGGGCTTCGACGGCGGCCACGACGGCGTCAGTGAACTCGGCGGTGGTGTCGGGACCGATGCCATCACCCGGAATAAGCGTTACTCGATGCAAGTTGCCCTCGCTCGACGCAAAGAACCGGTTATTCTAGGGCAAAACCTTGCGGGCAGCAAGGCGCCCAGCTCTTGCCCGGCGCCGTTCAGCCCGCCCCTGACCCCGTTCGACCGGCGTTCACGCCGGCAGGCTGCTCGGAGTTGACACCCGGCCTAAATGACTGGTATAAAAGGGGCGACGGGCGGAGGGTCTGCCCGAACACGAGAGCGAAGAGGACAACACCTATGGGGCTGCAGATTACCGAAATGGCCGTCAGCAAGGTCAAGGAAGTGATGGGGCAGCAGAACCCGAAGCCGACCGGGCTGCGCATCGGCGTGGTGGGCGGAGGCTGCTCGGGCTTCTCCTACCAGATGACCTTTGAGAGCCAGGCCACGCCCATGGACAAGGTGCTCGAGTTCGACGGCCTGAAAGTCTTCGTTGACCAGACCAGCCTGATGTACCTGGACGGCACCCAGGTGGACTACATCGAGAGCCTCGAAGGCGCCGGGTTCAAGTTCAACAACCCCAACGTCAAGAGCACCTGCGGCTGCGGCAGCTCCTTCAGCGTCTAATCGCCGCGCGGATTCTTCGAACGAGCCCCGGTTTTTCGGGGCTCGTTTTCTTTTCAAGCGGGAAAACCCGTAGACGGCGAAGCCGGGGCGTGTTATTTGCTAGAGGAGCGGGAGGACGCCGAGCCGGATGAAGATTGCCCTGGCGCAGATCAACCCCACGGTGGGCGACTTTGCCGGTAACAGCGCCCTCATCCGCCGCGGCGCCGAAGAGGCCCGCCGCCGCGGCGCCGACCTGGCCGTCTTCACCGAGCTCTGCCTCTGCGGCTACCCGCCGCGCGACCTGGTGGAAAAGCCCAGCTTCCTCGAGCACAACCGCTCGGCCCTGGAAGCCCTGGCGCGGTCGCTGCCGCCCATCCCCGCCATCGTCGGCTTTGTGGGCCGGGCCGCGGGCGACACCGGCAAGACGGCCCTGAACTGCGCCGCGCTCCTGGCCGAAGGGCATGTCCGCTTCGAGCAGGCCAAGATGCTCCTGCCCACCTACGACGTCTTCGACGAGGCCCGCCAGTTCGCTCCCGCCGCCGCCCAGAAGCCGCTCGCCTTTTGCGGCTCGCAAGTGGGGCTGACCATCTGCGAAGACATCTGGAACGACAAGTCCTTCTGGCAGCGCCGGCTCTACGCCCGCGACCCGGTGGAGGAGCTGCTGGGGCAGGGAAGCGACTTCATCCTGAACATCTCCGCCTCGCCTTTCAGCGTGGGCAAGCGCACGCTGCGCCTGGAGATGGTCCAGGCGCTGGCGCGGCGGCACCGGGTGCCGGTAGTGATGGTGAACCAGGTGGGCGGCGACGACAGCCTGATTTTCGACGGCTCAAGCGTGGCGGTGGACGCGAGCGGCAAGCTGGCCGCGCAGGCCAAGTCCTTCGAAGAGGATTTGGTCCTATTCGACACCGCCACCGGCCAGGGTGACATCCACGCGCAGCCGGGCGAAGGCGTGGAGGAAGTCTACGAAGCTCTGGCGCTCGGGACCCGAGACTACGTCCGCAAGTGCGGCTTCCGGCAGGTGACCGTCGGCTTGAGCGGCGGGATCGATTCCTCCGTCGTAGCGGGGCTGGCGGTGGCCGCCCTGGGCAAAGAGAACGTGCTCGGCGTCGGCATGCCGGGGCCCTACTCCTCGCCCGAGAGCCTGAGCGACGCGCAGCAGCTCGCCTCGCACCTGGGCATCCGCTTCCTGACCCTGGGCATCAACGAAGTGTTCGCCGCCTACCGGCAGGCGCTGGCCGAGCCCTTCCGCGGGCAGGCCGACGATGTGACGGAAGAAAACCTCCAGGCGCGCATCCGCGGGAATTTCTTGATGGCGCTCTCGAACAAGTTCGGCGCCCTGGTCTTGAGCACCGGCAACAAGTCGGAGCTGGCCGTGGGCTACTGCACGCTCTACGGCGACCTGGCCGGCGGCCTGGCGGTAATCTCCGACGTGCCCAAGATGATGGTCTACGAGCTCGGCCGGCACATCAACCGCGCGGGCGAAATCATCCCCGCGGCCTGCTTCCGCAAAGCTCCCTCGGCGGAGCTCCGGCCCAACCAGACCGACCAGGACACGCTGCCGCCCTATGAATTACTCGACCAGATCCTCAAGGGCTACATCGAGGACGGGGAAACCGCCGCGGCCATCGCCGCGCGCTTGAAGGCCCCGCCCGAGTTGGTGCGCGAGGTGATCGCGCGCGTCGACCACAGCGAATACAAGCGCCACCAGGCGCCCCCGGGCCTGAAGGTCACCGCGAAAGCTTTCGGCCTCGGCCGGCGCTTTCCCATCGCCCAGAAATACTCCGACCCGGAAACCGGAAAAGGGAAGTGATGATTCATGGACGGTCGCAGCCGAATGAAAGAGATCACCGATAGAAAGAAGCGAACGTAGGAGGGTACCGCAATGCCCAAGAGAGTGAAAAGTACGCTCAAGTGGAGACATGCTGGTTCTGGAAGATTCTTGACGCCAAAGCAGGCGGCGCGCTTGTCTAAGGATCGTGTGGTTCACGAGCGGGTGTCAATCGTACGGCGGAGAGGGCGTAGAAGATAACGCTCAGTCCCGTGTCGGTCCCTACTAATTTGCGCGCTCAGGAGCTCTTTACAAGAACGCTATCTCGGTCGCTCGACAGATGGCGGCTTGTCCTCGCATTGGTGTCGATGCCAGAAGCCGGCTTTCCGGCGGCCAGGACCACGGTGTTCAATAACGCTAGACAGCTGCTCGATACGCTCATACACCGAGCTGGTCAGCGCGCGCAGTTCCCACCTGAAAAGGTGGACGAGATTTCGAGGGTCGTCGCCGAGCAGAGCGTTGAAGACGCAAAGACTTCCATTGATGCCGCATGCCTGGTCTTCTCGCATTCAGTCCTTGACAGCGCAGCATTGGACTACTGTCGGACAACGGCACTGGCTTGCCCGTCAGACTGGGAACCTGACCTCGAGGAAAAAAGAGTTCGACTTGGATTCATGCGCGGTCGTTCCTACGAAGAGGCCCTGCTGGAGATCTTAGAGAAACATTTTGAGCAGCTTGAGAAAGAATCACTCCTAAAGAAGACTGACGTTCTATTTGCCCGGTGCCGTCCGCCGGAAGGCTGGTCCCGAATTCCAGGGTACGAGTTCGATCGTGCTAGACTCAGTGAGTTAGACAGGTTGCGGCACGACATAATACATGGCGATGCGCTAGGCAAGCCCATACCAAAAGGGAGTGAAGTTGTAGATTTCCTCATGAAGACAAACTGGCATCTAATGTCTATCGTGGGGTACCGCTATCAGCTGGCTGTTGATCCTCAGTTTCTTGGGAACTACAAACCGATCAGCAACGTGTTTCTGTGACTGAGGGACCCTAAGGACGAACGCCGGGAAGAGATCTTTCCCGCCAGGCACGGCCCTTAAGTTGAGGGCAAGGGAAGTGACGATGCGAAGACTTGCAGCCTGCGTGTTTGCCCTCAGCTTGATGCTCGCAGCGCTTGGCAGCCGGCCGGTGACCGCCACGCCGCTGACCGAAGAGCAGCAGACGGCCGTGGCGCGGCGCGTGGAAATCTACCTGCGCTATCTCTTCGCCTGGGGGCCGGAAACCGGCGTGAAGGTCACTTCCATGCACGAGTCGGCCATCCCGGGTCTCTACAGCGCCATCGTTGAGGTCAACCAGGGCGAGCGCCGCGGCCAGGAAGTGGTGCTGGTGAGCGCCGACGGGCGCTACCTTGTCCGCGGCGACTTCCACGACACGACCGAAGACCCCTTCGCCGAGGTCCGCCAGACCGTCGTCCTCGCCGGCCACCCCAGCAAAGGCCCCGCCGACGCCCCCGTCATCATCGTCGAGTACGGCGACTTCCAGTGTGCCACCTGCGCCGAGCTCTACCCGACGATGAAGAAGCTCCTGGCCGAGCGGAAGGACGTCCGCCTGGTCTACAAGGACCTGCCGCTCACCCGCATCCACGACTGGGCCCTGGCTGCGGCCGTCGCCGGCCAGTGCGCCTTCCGCCAGTCGCCGGATGCCTTCTGGCGCCTCCACGACTTCCTCTTTGAAAACCAGAAGCAGATCACCAAGGACAACCTCGACGTCCGGCTGGACGCGCTCGCGCCCCTCCTCGAGCTGCGCCTCGAGGAGTTCCGCACCTGCCGCACCCAGGAGGCGACCCGCGCCACCGTGGAGGAGTCTCTCCGCGAGGCCACCGAGCTCGGGCTGCGTAACACCCCCTCGCTCTTCATCAACGCCCGTCCCCTCGCAGGCGCCCAGTCCTACGACGCCATCCTCCACCTCATCGAATACGAGCTGTACCTCCAGAAGCAGGGAAGCGCACCTCGCTAGTTCCGGGGTTTAGTAGCCGCAGGGGAAAAGGAGTGGGGGCCGGCCCTTCCTCGTACTTACCATAATATATGTTATCGGATTCCTGCCCGGCCGCCGCCGACCCCCTAAGGACACTGCGGATGAGCGCGCGCCCTACCCGGCCGGGCGCGCCGTTCCTGACGGGATGACTTCGAACAGGTGGACCTGATAGGGACCCAGGTCGAGGTAGAGGCCCGGGGAGCGCAGGGAGTCGCCCTCGCGCTCGTAGTGCGCCTCGCCGAGCAGGTCGCGCAGCAGCACCCGGCGCCCACGCAGGTAAGGCAGGTCGAGGGGGACGTAGCATTGCGCCTGCTCGGGCCCGAAGTTGACCACCGCCAGCCGCGACCCCTCCCGGCCGCCCTCCCAACGCTGCACGACGAATTGCTCCGAGCTGCAGTTCCCTTCCCAAGCCGGCTGGGTCTCGAGGAGCCTCCAGCGCCCGTGGCGCAGGACGGGATCCTGCAAGGCGGCCAGAAGTTTCTCATAGAAAAGACGCAGCTCCCGGTGGGGCTCCTCGGCGGGCCGCCGTCCGAGCTGAACCGGCAGCTTCGCGGTGCGCCCTTCGAGCTGGCCCTCGTGGAAGAAGCGCATCCCCGGCGTGGCGTAGCAGATGACGGCCGCGGCCCGGTGCTTGTCGGGCGGCAGGAGCTGGGCGGCGCGCGGCTCATCGTGGTTTTCGAGGAAGTGGGCGCCCCGCGCCAGCACTTCCGGGTCGCCGCGCAGGTGGTCGCGCACGGCGCCGGCGCCCGCGTGGATCAGGTGATCGTAGAGGCCCTTGTCGTAGGTGTAGTCGAAGCCGAGGGCTTGCAGCTCGCCTTCCAGACCCCAGTAGGCTTCCGCCAGGAAGAGGAAGTCCGGGTAGCGGCGCCGCACGGCGTCGATCGCTTCCGCCCAGAACTCTCCTGCGGCCGGGGAGCCCTCCGGCGGCCGGGCGGCGTCGCCCCAGGTGCGCTGAAAGATATCGTCGAGCACCAGCATGGCCATGTCGCAGCGGACGCCGTCGCACTGGCCGGCAATCTCGAGCAGGGTCTTGATGAGGGCGGCGCGCAGGCCGGGGTGGCGGTAATTGAGCTGCGCCGTATCGGTCCAACCGGGAAAGTACGGGTCGCGCCCGTGGGCGAGAATCCGGCGTCCTTGCGGAGTCGGAACCGCAAAGTAGTTTTGCGGCTCCTGGCGCAAGAGCTCTTCGGTCCCAGGCACATAGAACTCGGGGTGCGAAAAAACCCAGTCGTGGTCGCGGGCCGTGTGGTTGGGAACGAAGTCGAGGATCAGGCCCAGGCCGCGCTTCGCCATCCGCCGACGCAACGCCGCCAGGGCCGCCGGCCCGCCCAGGCTGCGCGACACGCGGTAGTCCTCGACCGCGTAAGGCGAGCCCAGCACGTCCTCCGGAGCGAGGTCAGGCAGCACGCGGCGGTACTCGGCCTGGAGCTCGGCGTGGTGGCGGGCCAGCAGCTGCCCGGCTTCCCCGCCCTGCCACACCCCCATCAGCCACGCCAGGTCGAAACCCAACCCGCCGATCTCATCCAGCACGCGGTCGGGGACCTGCGCGAGTGTCGCTCCTTGGGCGCCTCGCTGGGGCCCGACTTCCCGCACCCACACCCGCGTGTTGATTTCGTAGAGCAAGGGCTGGCGGGCCGCGGGCGGGGACGCCGCCGTGGATGTGCGCTGGCTGCGAATCTGCAAGTGGTCAGCTCCAGAAAACTGTGCGATTATCAGCGAACGGCGCCCCGGCGTCAAATCGCCGGCGGCGCCGCGACCATGAGTGAAAGTTTTCAACCCCCCGCTCGTACTACCGTGATGAGCACCGCTGAACGCGGCGGCCCGGACCAAGCCAAGTGGGAGGCGGCTCTTCCCCGGGCCCGGACGGGCGACGCCGCTGCCTTCGCCGAGATTTACCGGGCGTTCTCCCGGCGCGTGTTCGGGTTGTGCCGGCACCTGCTGGGGTCCGCCGAGGCGGCCGAGGATGCGACCAGTGAAGTTTTCCTGCGAGCGCAACGCGCCATGAACACTTACAACAGCGCGCTTCCCTTCCCCCGCTGGCTGCTCAGCATCGCCGGGAACTACTGCATCGACCTGCTGCGGCGCCGGCGGCTGGAGGCGCGGCTGTTCGCTCCCGAGGAGGCCGACCTGGCGGAGCCTGCCGGCCGGGCACACTCACCGCTCGCCGGGGTTCTCACCGAAGAGAAGCAACGGGCCGTCCGGGCCGCTCTGGAGGCGCTCCCCGAGCGCTACCGCGCCCCGCTGCTGCTGCGCTATTACGCCGATATGAGCTATGAAGAAATCGGCGCCACCCTCCGCCTGCCGCGGAGCCAGGTGGCGACCCTGATTTTCCGCGCCAAGAAGGAGCTCCGCCGCGCGCTGGCCCCGGCGGAAAAGGAGCTGCTGGCATGAGCTGCTTCCCCGAGCTTCTCTACAGCACCTATCTCGACGCCGAGCTGTCGGCCGAAGAGCGGCGCGCCGTCGAAAGCCACCTCGAGGACTGCCCCCGCTGCCGGGCGCTCGTCGAGTCCCTGCGGGCCGAGAACCGCTTCCTGGCCGCCGCGCTCGAAGAGCCCGAAGAAGTGGCGGCTCCAGCTCCCACCCGCCCGCTTGATCTCGTATGGACGGCGGTGGCGGTGCTGGCCGCCGCCGCCGGGCTCCAGGTCGCAGTCAACTGGGTGGGCGGCGCCAGCGCCCCCACGGGGATGGAATGGCTGAATCCCTTGAGCCTCTCGGGGCAGATGAATCTCTTGTTCGGCACTCTTTTCTATCTTGTTCGCGAAGGAGCCACCATGCTGGTTTCGAGTCTCACGGCGGTATCTATCCTGGTTCTCGGCCTGTTGATCGTGGGCGCCGGCCTGCTGCTGGTGCGGCGGCGGCCGACGGCGCTGGCGGTGCTGGTGACGCTGGCGGTCATGCTGGGCCTGGCGCAGCCGGGGGCGGCGCTGGAGCGGCGCAAAGCCACCAACGTCATCATCGCCCAGAACGAAACCCTCGATGACACGCTGGTGGCTTTCGGCGAAACGGTTACCGTGGACGGCACCGTGACCGGCAACCTCATCGCTTTCGCCAAGCGCATCGTCATCAACGGCACCGTCAAGGGCGACGTCCTCACCTTTGCCGAGCGGGTGGAGATGGGCGGCCGGGTGGAAGGCAACGTCATGTCCGCCTCCCAGTTCCTCACCGTCCGCGGGCAGGTGATGCAGAGCCTGCATGGCTTCGCCAACATCATGGAAGTGACCCCGGAGTCGCGCGTGGCCGGGGACGGCATCCTCTTCGTCAACGTCGGCCAACTGAACGGGAACATCGGCCGCGACCTGGTGCTGATGAGCAGCATGACGGACCTGCGCGGCTCTGTGGGCCGGAACGTCCTCGCCGGCGTCGACCGCCTGACCCTGCTCTCCTCCGCTCGCGTGGGCGGCGACGTCAAAGTTTACTGCAAGAAGAAAGACGCTCTCCACGTCGACCCCGGCGCCACCATAACCGGCAAGACCGAAACCGTCGTTGCCAAACCGAAGGAAAGCCGCTTCGCCCAGCCCAAGTTCTACGGCCAGCAGGCGCTCGGCATCGGCATCGTTTTCGTCGTCGGCTGGCTGCTCTACTGGCTCTTCCCCGCCCTGTTTACCGCGGAGTTGCGCACGGCGGGCGACGCCGCCAAGACGGTGGGCGTCGGCTTCCTGGGACTGGTGGCCACGCCCGTGGCGGCGTGTGTGCTCGGCATCGTGCTGATCGGCATCGGCGCACTGGCCGACGTGCTGCTCATCGCCAGTCTCATCCCGCTTATCGCCATCATGGTGTGGCTGCTGGCCATCTACATCTCCAAGATTGTTGTGGCCTTGCTGGTCGGCCAGGCGCTGCTGCGAGCGCCGGCCGGACAGCCGGCCCGGTTCGCCCTGCCCCTGCTGCTCGGGCTGGTGCTGGTGATCGTCAGCTTCCACCTGCCGTATG
>Ga0209002_10003183_pt1 | contig 13058 bp, 14 predicted proteins | sample Rifsed16ft2_FD_184010 | JGI IMG/M metagenome (GOLD analysis project Ga0209002, IMG submission 184010) | Soil microbial communities from Rifle, Colorado, USA - sediment 16ft 2 (version 2) | ecosystem: Environmental > Terrestrial > Deep subsurface > Rock core/Sediment | place: Rifle, Colorado...
TCGCCGAGGGCGTGAGCCCCGTTGAGCTGCGCCTGGGCCGGGATGGCCACCAGCACGGTGGCGCCGACGAGGGCGCCGAGCTTTGCGAGTCGTCTCATGAAAACTCCTTTCTGTGTCCCGGGCGCGAGCTCGGGCTCTACGGGCGCCGGCCAGAAACGCACCTCGACGTCCTTTCGGTTTTCGGTCTTCTCCGACATGAAGATGCCGCCTTCTACTTCGCTTCGACCGTGACCTTCACGATGCGCCCCGTGAACTCGTTGGCGCCCTGCTCGTAGTCGTCGGTGACCGGCGTCTCGTTGTCCACTCCGACATCCACCCCTTCGTCGCCCGAATACACGAAGGGCATGGTGCGGGGGACGCGTACCTCGCCGGCCGGTTTGCCGTCGATGGTCAGGCGGCTTACGCCGCCCGAGCCCGGCTTCCCGCCGTCGTATACGAACTCGTAGAGCACCGTGTGGGTGCCGGGCGCGAGGGCGGCCGGCGCCGAGACCGTGGAGCGCTCCAAGCCTCCGAAGTTGTAGACGTGGTGCACGCGCCCGTCCTTCATGTACAGGCTCCACCCGCCGAAGCGTCCGGCCTGCGCGATGATGACGCCGTCTCGTGATATTTGCCGAACGCCGCCGTGCTGTACCCGTTCAAGCGAAGGATCTCAGCGAGCGGTGCGACACTGTTCGGCCGCACGCCGGTGTTGCCCGGGAAGGCGGTGGCGAGCTCCATGATGGCGCCGGCGTTGTTGACGTGGTGATTGCGACCCGTCAGAAGCGCCGTCCGCGTCGGTGAGCACAGCGCCGTCGTATGGAAACGGTTGTAGCGCAATCCGCGGCTCGCGAGCTTCTCCAGGGTCGGCATGTTGATGGGACCGCCGAACGCGCTGGCGTGCCCGAAGCCGATGTCGTCGATGAGCACGATCACGACGTTGGGCGCGCCGTCGGGTGCTTTCACCTCGAAGCGCGCGGGCGGCGTCGCCTTGCGCGCGTCGACCTCGGTGATCGAGGCAACCGGAGGTTCCGCAATCGGAAGGACGGTGCGGTCCATGGCCGCGACGGCAACCGTCGGTGCGGCTGCTTCCTCGGCCTTCTCACCGCACGAGGCCAGGATGAACGCGACAAAAACCGTCGCAACGCCCAGTGCATTCCTGACGGCGGTGCCAACGACCCGATAACGGAACATGAGGCCCTCCTTGTTTCGACCGCGGCGTTCTACAGGTGCGTGTCGCCGAAGTACGTTTTCTCGCATTTTTCTTGGAATCTTCAAACAACGTCGTAGCCGCGGAGTCGGTCCCGTCCGGCAACGACCGTGTCTACCTCGAATGAGACTCGCCAGCCGGTGAGATGCTGGTCGCCATGACCACCCCCTTACTCACCGATGGGAGCTTGTAGGTGCCGTCGATCACGGAGTCCGCGGGCCAGAAAATTCGCACCGTCAAATTGAACGGTCCTGTCGCGGGCGCGGGAAGCCAGTTCGGCTCCTTATCCGCGCCCGGCGAGCTCGATTGAATGTAGAGATCGAGCGATCCGTCGGGGTTGTACTGGAGCGGCATCCACGCGGCCAGGTTGTAGCGGTTGATGGCGTTCGGCACGTAGAACCCTGCCGGGTCGTACATCGAAACGGACCAAGTGACCTCGGTGGGTGGCGCCTCCCCCTTGTCGAAGTGCAAGAAGTAACGATTCGCGGCATCGAGCGGCTCGCCGTCTCCGTCGATGAATGCCGTCGGGTACGAGACGTCGCTCGGCTGGATCGCACCCAGGCCGACGAGAGCGATGCCAGCGCGTGTCTCGTAGTCGGTGCCGTAGTCGCCCATGTTCTTCGGCATCTTGATCCAGCCGTTCTCGGTCTCGAGGTCCTGGACACCTTTCTGTAACAGATCGAAAGCGCCCATCGCACGCTCGAGTCCCTTGGCGATGTCCGGATCGATCTCGTCGATGTTGAAGTCCTTTCCCGGCTCGATACCGATCTTCTCGAGCTTCTCGACCATCGGGCCGTCAGCGGGCGCCGGGGGGTTTTCCTTCATCAGCCGGGCGAGCCGTCCGAAGTATTCGCCGGCGTCCATCTTCTGCACCCGCTCGAGGGGCGGGGTCTTCGTATCGACGCCCGCGGCGACCGGCACCTCGGCCGGAGGGGCCCAGGGCTGCCCCCAGGCGGAAAGCGGCGTCAGGTTGTACTGTTTTTGCAGCGCGTTCACGATGTCGTAGTCCGCGGGCCCGTTCGCCTGCATCTGCCCGTTGACCCACACGAAGCGCGTCGGGGAGCGGAACGTTTCCTTGACGTCGGCGGGCGGCGTCCCCTGCCAGCCGGGTCCCGCGATCAGGAAGCTCGCCGCACCCGTTCCGGTCGTGCGCTTGCCGATCGACGCGAAGACGTTGCTCCACATGTCGAAGAGCGCGATGACGTAGTAGCGCCCGTTCGTATCCGGAACCGAAAGCACGATGGGTTCTTCATCGAGATCCGCCCAGGCCACCGCAAAGAGCGTATCGAGACCCGTCCGCGCCACTGCCCGGAAGGAGGCGTCTGGGTACTGCGTCATGACCGCGAACTGGTTCACTGGGGCAGCGATTTCCCCGGCGGCAGGCACCGCCGTCGACGCCTCCTTGGTCACATCCATCACCATCAATGGAAAGCCGTAGAGGTACGCCTGCATCCCGTTGAGCCACGCTTGTCCCTGCTGCAGCAGCCCGCGGCCCAGGATTGCCCCGAGCAACAGCACCAGGGCGACGATGAGCATCCAACGTTTGGCGCGACGACTCATGGTGACGGCACCCTCCTAACCGGCGGCGGTGTCCAGGAGCCGTCGACGATCGACGGCGGCGACTTCGTCGGCCCATACATCCGCAGTACCAGCACGAACTTCCCCTTCGGTGCCGGCAGCCAGTTGGCCTCCTTGTCCTCGCCCGGCGACTCTGCCTGGATGTAGAAATCCACCGAGCCGTCCGGGTTGGTGGCGAACGTGTTGCGCTGGCTCAGCTCGTACCGGTCGATCGCGTTTGGCACGAAGAAGAAGTCGGTGTCGTACAAGGTGAGCGACCAGAAGGCCTCGACCGGCGGCATCCCGCCCTTCTCGAACCGCATCACGTACTTGTGGCGACCGCCGTCGTACTCATCCCCGTCCGCATCCTGCTGAGAGAGCGGATAAACGGCATCCTGCGGACGGTTCCAGCCCGGGCCGAGGAGGTTCGCCATGCCGCGCAGCAGGTAGTCGGTGCCGAAGTTGCCCACGCCCGAAGTGAAGTACAGCCACCCTTCGGTCGTCTTCTGCTGCTTCAGGTGCGCTGCCATCTTCACGAGCGCCAGCTTCGGGACGGTTCCCACGACTGCCCGGTCGAGGGAGCCGAGCTTGCTGCCGTCGAAGTCCTGCCCCGGGACCACTCCGATCTCGGCCATGCGCGCTACGATCTCGGCGTCCTGTGCCTTCGGCGGGTTGGTCTTCAGCAGTTTCGCGAGGTAGTCGAAGTAGGTATCGATGTCGAGGTCGTTGACCTGATTGCGCACGCCCGTCTTCATGTCGAAATCGGCGTCGACCTCGCCCGAAGGTGGCGTATACGGCTTCCCAAAGGAGCTGAGCGGGACGACCGAGAACCGGTCCTGCAGGGCATGCACCTCCTCGTAGTCCTCGGGCGTGCCCAGGCAGTAGATGCGCCCGAGGACCCACACCATCGCGGTGGGAGATTGGACTTGGGTGACGCCTTCCGGCAACGTGCCGGACCAGCCCGGACCGGTGATCGCGTAGGCTTGCGCCTCACCGCCCGTCGTGCTCGAGCTGGCGACGAAGAACACCTCCGAGAAGCCGTCCAGCATCGGCATGATGTAATAGCGCTCTCCCATGTCCGGAATCCCGAAGACCCACGGGTCGTCTCCGACATCGAGCCAGGCGATGGTGTACAGGGTGTCCGCGTTGGGAGCCGCGCAGCAGTGGTTATCGACGGCTGGGTAGCTTCGCATCTTGATGAGCTGTCCCACGGGAGCGTGCTCGCCGTCCGGCACGGCCACGTTCGTCTGCTGCCTGCGGGCCATGTCGAAGGTGACGAGGGGGTAGCCGTAGATGTAGGCGTCCACGGCGGTTCGGATCGCCTCCTCCTGGTGCAGCGATGGGGTCCGTCTCACGAGCAGGACCGCGATCAGAATCGCGAGTAACAAGATCCCCGCCGCGAGGACTGCGGTGCGTCTCCGGGATTTCATCGGTGTTGCCTAGGGCTTGTAGCTGCAGGCGTTCTGGCCAGCTTCTTCGAAGCACGCGTTGTAGGTGCTCTGCAGGTCGTCCTGGGTAATCCACGCCTTGCCGTCCACCGCCTTGATCGTGAGGTCCTGGTCGAGGACCTTGACCCGGAACTTCCAGCCCGGAGCGAGCTTGAGCTTCGAGCCGAGGTCCTTGAGACCGTCATAGGTCAAGCTCGGATCGACGAGGGTCGTGAAGGCCTGCATCACCCACGGCATTCCGTCGGGGTCGTCTAGGATGAAGACCGGCTGGCCCTTCTCGAAGGACATCACCGATGCCCTCTCCCCTACGGTTGACTTGTAGTAGGTTGCCCCCGCCCTGCCGAAGTCCTTCGGCAGCTTCACGTGCATGAACCAGTACGCCTCCAGGCCACCGATCGTCCCCACCTCCCCCACAGGCAGCTCGGCCGAGTCATTGACCCAGACCCGGGGGCCGTTCTTGAAGACGGCGGCCGCGCCGTACTCCGCCTTGAGCGACTCGGCGTCGACATCGGCCCAGAGATCCGTGGGGCAGGAGTCGAGCGGATTGCTCCCATTCAGTCCGGACGTGTTGAAGACGTTCCCGCGCAAACCACCGGTTGAGGGATCGGGGACGATTAGGAACAGCTCGCAGTAGCGCATGGCGCGCAATCCATCGAAGCGACGCATCTTCGCCGTCGCCGATTCGTCCAGGGCCAGCTTCCGGCCCTGAGCGCTGGCCGCATTCGAACCTGCGGCGAGCACCGAAGCCGCAACAATGAGATACCCAATTATCGATTTCATCTCTATCTCCTTTTCTTCACTTGCTTTTTCAGTCACTGCGGCGGGCGGCTCGTATCCAGCCGACCGCCAGGAAGATCATCAACAACAGGGAGCCGAGAGCCAGGCGCAAATCGGGCAACTGGAAGCGCAGCGAGGTCGGGACGGTCAAAAGCCTCAGCCCGACCAGCTTGTAAGGCATCACCTTCAGGTAGGTCGGATGGCTGAAGAGCTCCAATATGGTTCGGCGACTGGGATAGCGGTTGATGTTGATCTCAGTCCACTCGTCGAACCCTGGGTAGAAGCCCGCGATGTTGGTCTTGTTGGAAACTGCAACCCCCTGCGCCCTCGTGCCGATGGCGGGCCAGACGCCCTTCGGGACGATCAGCGGCTTGACCGCCTCGAGGTAGATCTCGTGGGTCTTCTCGCCATCCGCCGCCGGCTTGATGTCGAGCCCGGGCCAGATCGCCTTCGACATCTCCTCCGCGTCGTTGGCGTGGAAGATGTTGGCCAGGTAGACCGGCTCGCCGTCGTCGGCCTCGCCCCAGGCCCGGAGGCGAGCGAGAAACTCGGTCCGCGTCGGTTCCGGCATCTGAAGATCCTGATCGATCTTCGCGACGAACTCCGCGACCTCTTCCGGAGTCAGTTTCGGCCCAGAGCTGACGAAGTAGCAATAGGCCAGAACCAGGGCCAGGAACACCGCTCCTAGAATCAGCTCGAAACGATAGCGTTTCATGTCTCTGTTCTCCTGTAGCGCACGCGCTTCTTCACGTCGAGCGTGACCTAGTGGATCCTGCGGGTGCCCTTGCCGAGGAGGCCGCTCTCATCAATCGATGTTCTACACAGAAGACTCCCTTCTACGGGACCACCTTCTGGTAGTTGCTGTTCCCGATCCGGACTTCGATGTTGTCCCCCGGAATCTTCAGCAGGGTCTCGGCCGCGTAGTTGGTTCCGTCCGGGAGCGACTGGAAACTCACCGCCAGCGTCACCTTGTTCTCGGGTTTATCGAGCCAGGTGTCGACGGTTATCTGACGCATCGTCTTCGCCTCGGAGTCCAGGGTAAGCGTCAGCGAGTCGCCGGCCTTCTCGTAGTCCGCGAATCGAATAGCGGCCGCACCGGGTCCGGGAGAGATCGTAACCTTTCCGGCCGCGATGACCGCCTGAAGTTTCTCGGGCGCGGGCGGGACGTAGCTGTGTACCAGGGCAGCGGAGGCCTGGAGCTCCTCCTTCATCTCACCGGTCTTCTTGGCGACGATCTTTCCTTTGAGGCCGCGTTGCTGCTGGGGCGGTGGCGGCGGTTCAGAAAGCTCGGTCTTCTGCACTTTGCCGTCCGGTCCGTACTGGCAGGATTCGAGCTTCGTGTTCTTCACCTCGCCTTTCACGCTGAGCTCGGTCTTCGTGATCCAGGAATAAGACCGGAGGGCCTGCTGGTTTCGAGCTGCGGCCTCCTTCGCCGCGGCCGCTTTCTGCTGAAGATCTGGGCTCTGCAACGCGAGCGCCAGGCCGCCGAACGCAATCAAGAATCCGAACAAGAGTCCGATACGTTTCATGTTTTTTCTCCTTTTCTTGTGGTGAAACAGCTCATGGCACGGCCACGCGCGGTGGTACCTTGGCAGGGGCATGGCACCTCCTCCGCGCGGAATGGAAAGCGGGCTCGCTCCGAGCCAAGCTCGGTCCTTCTTGCAGTCGAACCCACGGTTCTGGCATCTCAGGGGCGGCCGCATTATGATGTGGCTGTCCGACGCGGCGACGTAATGGCTGAATCGAAACTGGTCGTCCATAGGGACCCCGAGATCCTTGGGGGAACTCCTGTGTTCGTCGGAACGAGGGTCCCGGTGAAGATTCTATTCGACTATCTCGAGGCAGGAGACAGCCTCGAGGTATTCCTCGAGGAGTTCCCTTCCGTAACGCGCGAACAAGCGGTGGCCGCTCTGGAGCTGGCCCGAGAGGTCGTCGCGCCCGATGCGCATTCTGCTTGACGAATCCCCGCCTCGGAAACTTGCGCTGGAGATTACCGGACACGAGGTTCAGACCGTGCAGAAGCAGGGCTGGGCAGGTTTGAAGAACGGCGAACTGCTTCGCCGAGCGGGCGCGAGCTTCGAAGTGCTGGTCACGGGCGAACGGAACCTCGAGTTCCAGCAGAACCTGGCCAAAGTGTCGATCGCCGTCGTCTTGCTCGTCGCGAAGAATAACCGCATCGAAACTCTTCGTTCGTTGGTTCCGAAGCTTCTTACGGTTCTTGCAAGCATCCAACCAGGTCAGCTCGTTCGAGTGAATGCCTGAGGACACCGTCCTCCCTACCTGGCTTCCGCGTCGATCCATACTCATCGCACCGCCACGTTCGTCATCACGTGAACCTGAAACGGCACGGCTACCGTGAACGCTTCGAGCTTCTGGGCCGGGATGACGGCCGGGTCGACGTTCCCCGCGGCCGCCGCCGCGCCTCCCACACCCGCGCCCACGGCGGCGCCGATCGCCGCACCTTCACCGCCGTCGGCGATGGCCCCGATGGTGGCGCCAAGGAGGGCGCCGCCCGCGAGCTTCTTCCCTCCCGAGCTTTTCTGGCCCTGCACTTGAAGGGGCTGGGTTTTGATCGAAACGACCTGGTCTCCCACCTGGAGGTCGGTGAGCGCGACGCTTAGCAGAGCCTTCCCCTTCATCTTGCTCCCCTGATCCAATTCGGTGACCACGCCATAGACGCGAGCTCCTTTGGCCACGATTAGGCGCCCGTTCGCCGCGATGTCCTGATCGAGAAACGCCTGGAAGCGATCGCCTAGTTTCGCCGTCTCCGAGCTCACGTCCTTCTGGAGTCGCACGAGAACGAGCGTCCCGGTGGTAACGGTGAGCGTCTCGGCGACGGGCCGCGGGGCGGGGGCCGGCTCGGGAGTGGGCGCTGCCGCCGCCACAGGAGTGGGCGCCGGCTTCGGAGTGGGCGCGGGCGCGGGCGGTTTCGGTTTGGGCGCCGCCGGCTGTGCGGGTGCCGCCGCCTGCGGCTGCGGAGGGATGTCCACCAGGACGTAGAGCTCCTTCCCGTCCACCGAGAGATAGGGCACGTAATACTGCCCACCCGCGGCGAAGTACATGGTGTTGAGCTGCACGACCTCGAAGTCCGGCGGGAGCGCCTGAATGAAGACGACGCCCGCGGGAGGAGAGACGACGACGAACTGCTCCTGAGTACCCTGGACGATACGGCGATAGAATGTGTTCGAGTACAGGTAGTAGGTCGTCCCGGAGACGGTGACGAGCGCTCTCTGCGCGGGAAGAGTCTTGAGCTGCGCTCCCTCGGGCGCGGGGACGCTTTGGTAGGCAGCCTTTCCCTGGCTGTCCGTCGTCTTCTTCGAGTAGCTTCCGTCCTGCGACATGAGGTAGCTCACCCCGGCCACCATGATGATCATGGCGCCGACCGGGGGCTGCTCGTAATACGTGTAGTAGGGCACGGGGACCGGGTAGTGGTACGGGACGCCGTGGTACGTGTACCCCCGGGTATACGCCCCGCCGGCACCGTAGGGATTGCCCCTGGTGGCGGCGCCGGCATACGAACCGTGGTACTTGGTATCGACGCTTCCCGCGACCACGGGCTGACCGGTGGCGGTGCGACCGGCCACCGCCTGACCCTCGGCCTCCCGCCCGGTGCTCGTCTTCGCGCTCCCTTCGACCGTCGCGTAGCCGCCCTGGGCCTCGGTCGTGCGCTCGCGGCTGGCCGTCTCCCCCTGAGCGGTCGTGGCGGTGGAGCTGCGATCGACGCTCTGGTCCTCGGTGTTCACGTCCCGGGTGACCTCGCGGGAGGCCCCGCTCTGGGCCTGGGCCTGCCGGCTTCCGGTAGCGCCGCTTGCCGTCTGGGTTGCCGAGCCCGAGCCGGAGGCGTAGCCCCCGCCGCCTTGCCACGAGGCTGTGTTGCCCGAGCGGCTATAGCTCCCGCCGGACGCACCAGAGACCGACCCTCGGCTCCGGCTCGCCTGCGCGTACAGTGGCTCCAACGGCGAAAGGAGCACGAGAACGACGGCGACGAACGAGGTTTCCTTCTTCATGGCTTCTTCTCCTCCTCACGGGGCTCCGGGGCGCCGGGGAACTCCATCCGCTCGGTGCCCTCGGGCGGCTCGAACCGGAAGAGCTCCTGCGGTACGTCCGCGTTCAGGTTCCATTTTCCGATGGTGACCGCATACTGGGGCACTTCGTCTTCGGTCTTGTAGGCGATGACCAACTTCCGCGGTAGAGGTAGCTCCCCCGCGTCGATCCAGAGCTGCCAATCGATCGTCTCCTGCTCGAAAGAAAGGTGGTGGCAGGCGACGTCTCCGACGTGGTGAATGCCGAGGTAGACTCCGCGCTGCACGCTCTCCATGAGTCTCGCGTAGACGTCGTCATAGAGGAAGTCGGCGAGCGGGATCACCATCCCCGTCCGCTCGAAGATGGCGTCGAGGGCGCCGTCGATCGTGGGCGGCACGGACACGGTGGCGTAAGTGTTTTGTTCCTTGTCGAGGACAGAGAGCGTCGTCCCGTCGTACCAGAAGCTTCGGTTGACGGCATCGCCCGAGGCGTCGCCGGCCATGCGGTCGGGGCGCCTCAAAGCCACGTGCCGGAGGTTGGTCAGCTGAGTGCGCGGGAGGTGCTGCGGGACCTCGTCGTAAATCTCCTCCGCTTCGAGGGCGAAGGATTTCGTGCTCGCGAGGAGGTCGCTCATCTGCTTGACGAGCTCGTCGACCCGAGGGTCGACGAGGCGCGAGCCCGGCGCGAGCTCGGGCTCGACGGGCGGGGGCGGAGCTTCTTGCGCGGAAGCGGCGCCGGCCAGCAGCATGGCGCAGGCCAACGGCGTGAACGCTTTCATAGGTCCTCCTGCCCACCCTTCAGAAATGAAACGTCAGTCCGCCTCCGAAGCCAGCGAGCGCGAGATCGAGCCTCTTCAGATCGTCGTCGCTCTCGTAGTCGAAATCCCAGATGCGGTAGCCGAAGTCTAGCGAGATAAGCTTCGAGACGCGAATGCCGCCTGCCGCGCTCACGAACCAGCTGAAGTCGGAGCCGGCGCCGAAGCCCCCGACGTCGCCTCGGACGTTAACCCAGAACTTCTCGGATAGATAGCGGTGGAACCGAGCGCCGACGATGGGATCGGTGAAGCCGCCGTCGACTTCCGTGAGCGTGCCTTCGTCCGTGACGAGTCCAGCCGAGGCGGAAACCCTGCGGATTCCTGCAAGGAAGTCGAGGGAATTCGCGACCTGGTAGCCGACGTCGCCCTCGACGACGGTCATGCTCATATCGAGCTGCAGATCCTCGGGTACCGATACGCTCGTATTCTCGACGGTCACGTCCTTTCCCAGATCCGAATAGAACAGGTCGAAGGCGAAAGACCAGCGGGGCAAGCGACCGCCTGGGGCTTCGCCGACGAGGTGGTCCTCCTCGAGATCATCGGGCAAGGAACTTCGACGGGGCGGTTTTCGAACTATCGCGATCTGGACCGGGTGCGACGCCCCGGGCCGCTGCGCGCCTGCGCCGCGTCCTTGCGGGCGAAACGCTCACGCACGGATGCCAGCGACAGGGTGCTCCCTTTCCTGCGCCGCTCCTCGATCATCTTCCAGAAGCTCGGATCGGCTGCGGTCAAGACGTCCTCGATCTCGTACCCCTCGCAGCCGATCAAAATGCATGCGGGCTTGCCATGCCTGGTGATAACGACCCTCTGTTCCTGGCTTTCCGCAATCGTGCCGCTCAGAGTGGCTTTCGCCTCTCGCACGGTGATGAACTTCATGGGCGATTCCCTCCTAGAGTATTTCCTCGGTGGACCGGTGCGCTGGCTTCTTCCTCACCGCGCGCACAATCACGAGTCGTTTCGCTTCGACGACGTCGTAGAACACACGGAAGTCTCCGACACTGAGCTGCCAAACCGGACCTACTTGATCCCACGGAGGCTCGAAAGCCTCCATGATCTTCTTCCCTCCGGTCACCGTGTTCGGCCCCTGAGTCAGCTGCTCCTCGATCTCGTCGAGAATTCGGTTGCGGTCGTACCGCCGCAGAGCCTCGAGCTCGGCGAACGCTGCCTCATGGATCTCGACCGCAAACATTCGAGACCTCTATTGTAGTCTTTTTAGTAAATCGCTGCAACCACTTTGGTGGTCACATCAGAGACGTGCCCGCAGTGGGTCCGAAGGGGCTGGGCACATATGTGCGGCGGCTACCCGCGGCGGCGCGCAAGAACCGAGAGCTTCCACCGCGCTATTTCTGGCGCCGAAGCCCGGTGCCCCGCTTGCCGTGCGGGTGGCCGCGCGATTAGAGTCTTCAGGCTGTCCACGGAACCAGAGAACATGATCGGCTGTGTGATTCCAGCTTGGCGAAGGTCGCTTCTCTTGAGCGGTCGCCGAGGCACAAGACGCACCGAAGATCCTAAGCGTGGCCAGCGCGCCAACGAGCGCGGCCGCAATGATGTTTTGTATGCGTGTTGTCCTCATTGCTCTTTCTTTTCTTTGTTGGATCGGTTTTGCATTTTGAAAATGAGTTAGCGGAGCAAACGGAGAATCTCTGTGCTCTCCGTTCCCTCCTGTTGGTTTTCGCCTACTGCCCGATGGCGACGGCGGCTCTCGCCCGCCGGATCTGCTCCTCGTCTTCCGGGCTGAGCGGGGAGTCGGTCAGCCGGACGAGCACGCGGTTGAGCTTGCCGGTGAACTTGAAGGGCACGTGGTAGTCCTCGCTGACCGGCGTACCGGTGTCCTCGCCGATGTCCAGGGTCTCGTCGAGCGACATGCGGAACGGGATGGTGCGCTCGATCCGACCCTGAGCGACCTGCTTGTCATCCACCGTGATCGTGGCCGTGGCGCCTTTGCCCAATCCGCCGTCGTACTTGAAGTCCAGCATGATCACGTGCTTCCCGGGCGCGAGCTTCTCGGGGCTGGCCACGCTGTACCGGACGACGCCGACGAGGTTGTAGTGGAACACCGGCTTGCCGCCGAGCAGGTAAAGGCCGATGCCGTTGAATCGTCCGCCCTGGGTCATGATCAATCCTTCCGCGCCTCCGGCGGGGATCTCCACGTCCGCGCCGATGCGCCAGGACTTGTTCTTCAGATCCGGCGCCGCCCCCTCGGGAATGCGCGTCTGGCCGTCGTAGTACGTGAAGACGGAGCGGCCGCGCGTGAGGCTGGGACGCAGGCTGACGTCGAAGCGCTCGACCTTGCTGTTGTCGAGCGGGAGCACGTTGTGCTTCGCGGCTTCGATCCAGAAGAGGTCCTGCAGCTCGCGGAGCCTGCCGGGTTCCTTGTCGGCGACGTTGGTCGCCTCGCTGAAGTCGTCCGCCACATGGTAGAGCTCCCACTTGTACTCGTCGACGGAAGGGGCGTTGCCCATGACCCAAGGGGCAACCGCGGGCGTGGTACAGGCGACCCAGCCGTCGTGATAGATGGCGCGGTTGGCGAACATCTCGAAGTACTGCGTTCGGCGCGCCGAAGGTGACTTGGCGTCGTCGAACGAATAGACGATGCTGACGCCTTCGACGGGCTTTTGCGGGACACCGTCGAGCACGGAAGGCGCTGGGACGCCGACGGCCTCGAGCACGGTCGGGTAGATGTCGATGACGTGATGGAACTGTGTGCGGATGCCGCCGCTGTCTTTGATGCGCGCCGGCCAGGAGATGACCATGCCGTTGCGCGTGCCGCCGAAGTGCGAGGCGATCTGCTTGGTCCACTGGAAGGGTGTATCCATGGCGTGCGCCCAGCCGACGGGGTAGTGGTTGTAGGTCATCGGGCCGCCCAGCTCGTCCATGCGCCGAAGCACTTCTTTGTAGTCCTCCGGGATGCCGTTCATGATGGCCATCTCGTTCAGCAGGCCTTGCGGCGTGCCTTCGGCGCTCGCACCGTTGTCGCCCATGATGTAGATGACGAGAGTGTTCTCCGTCTGGCCCAGCTCTTCGATCGTGTCGAGGATGCGGCCAATCTGGAAATCGGCGTGCGCGAGCGCGGCGGCATAGACCTCCATCATCCGAGCGTAGAGCCTCTTCTGGTCGGCGTTGAGGCCGTCCCAGGCGGGGATTTCCGCCGGCCGCGGCGTGAGCGTGGCGCTCGCGGGGATGACGCCCAGCATCTTCTGGCGCTCGAAGGTCTCCTCGCGGAGCTTGTCCCAGCCCTGGTCGAACTGGCCCT
>Ga0209002_10003192_pt1 | contig 13038 bp, 10 predicted proteins | sample Rifsed16ft2_FD_184010 | JGI IMG/M metagenome (GOLD analysis project Ga0209002, IMG submission 184010) | Soil microbial communities from Rifle, Colorado, USA - sediment 16ft 2 (version 2) | ecosystem: Environmental > Terrestrial > Deep subsurface > Rock core/Sediment | place: Rifle, Colorado...
AAATACGCGAAGCTCGTCGGTTCGGCTTCACGGGGCGCGGTCACCGGCTGAAGAGGCCCTTTACGCAGAGCGGACACTCGAGGTTCCCCCGCGACGGGGGAACTGGATGATCGGAGTTGTCGAGCTGGCCTCGGTCTCCTCCGAGATCGTGGAACAGCTCGCACTCCTTCTCGAAGCGGTCCCTCGACGCCGGGACCACGTCGAAGTGGAAGTAGGCGTAGTGGCCGACGAACGCGGCGAGCGATTCCCGCAGATCGTCGTCGGCGCGGCCGACGCGGGCGCCGACGGCGCGCTCGTAGCCGAGGACGAATACTCCCGGCGCACGGGGAACGCGCGCCTTGAGGACCGAAGGCTCGAGCCGATGAGGCGGTCCCTCGGGCTCCTCGAACGGGTTCGTCGGGCGATGGACGTTCGCGGCCTCGATCCCGAATTGTTCCTCGGCGCGCTCCATCATCTCGCGGACTTCCCGGGACGAGAGCGCCTGGGTGCTGGCAGGGTTATCGCGGCTTCCGCGCTCTTCGCGATGAAGGAGCCACTGAATCGCTTCCGCGGAAACCGTAGGAACGCGAAGGAATCGAAGGCCGTAGCCGTTGGGGTGGGCCGAGGACGGTCTCCGCGGGCCGCGGTTCTCCCAGGCGACGATGGCCTCGACTTCCACGGTCCGGGAAAGCTCGGGGATCTCGATGGCCACCGAGAGATGCGCCTGGGGGAGGAGGCTCAAGGGGGTCGCCACGTACGCCCCACCCTGGGAGAGAGTCATGAGCTTGCCCTCGCCCCGGTTCAGAGCGGTGCGAAGGCGGACGTGGTAGCCTTCGATGAAGTCGATGCGGCGCGGGGAGGTGTTCGTCGCGGAAGACTCGGGGGTCGTCACGATACCTCGGATCCTTTCCGGCGCGAGGGGAATACCTATATTCTACTCCCGAAATGCGGCCGAAGAATGAGGAGGATCACACAATGGCTCTCTCATTGTCCAGTCCGGGGTTCGAGCACCTGGGGAAGATACCTCGGCGATACACCTGCGAGGGCGAGGACATCTCCCCGCCGCTTTCGTGGACCGATCCGCCCCCGGGGACGAGAAGCTTCGCGCTCCTGGTCGAGGACCCGGATGCCCCCGACCCGGAAGCGCCGAAGATGACCTGGGTGCACTGGATTCTGTACAACATTCCCGCGGGCGTTCGAGCGCTCGAGGAGGCGGTGGCCCCCGAGGATTTGCCCGAAGACGTGCTTCATGGGCTGAACGACTGGAAGCGCACCGGCTACGGCGGCCCCTGCCCGCCCATCGGAAGGCACCGCTATTTTCACAAGCTGTACGCCCTCGACGCGACGCTCCCGGGCCTCAGTCGTCCCACGCGGGCGAAGCTCCTGAAAGCCATAGAGGGACATGTCCTCGGAGGGGCGGAGCTCATCGGAACGTATCAGAAAGGGGATTGAGTGCGTAGCGGTTCACACCTTCCCTTCGCTAGCGGCGGTAGCATGACTTAGGAGGGGAACGAATGCTGTTCTGGATCGCGCTTCTCGGGGTCGCGTTGCCGGAGCCCGCGGCCTACCGTGTGGCGGCGGAGGAGAGCCGGATGACGGTCCAGGTGGGAACCGCGGGCCTCTTCAAGATGTTCGGGCACGAGCACAATATCCAGGTGAAGGGGATCGCGGGTCGAGTCGAGTGGGATCCCGAGGCGCCCGCGAGCTCGCGCTTCGTCCTCGAGATCGACGCCGCCTCGCTCACCGTTGCCGACGAGGAGCTCACCGAGAAGGACCGCGCCCAGGTGCAGTCCGACATGGAGACCCAGGCGCTCGCGCTCCCGCAGAATCCTGAGATCGTTTTCGAGTCGACCGAGGTCCGGGTCGAGAAGTCCGATGGCGCGAACCGCCGTCTGAAGCTCCAGGGGAGGTTGAGTCTCCGGGGCGTCACCAAGCCCGTCGAAGTTCCTCTGACCTTGGACGTCTCCGAAGGCCGTCTCACCGCTAAGGGAGAGATGGACCTCGAGAGCAAGAACTGGGGTGTTCCCCAGATCACGGCCGTCGGCGGGTCGGTGAAGACGAAGGAAAAGTTGCAGCTCGCCTTCGAGATCGTCGCCGTTCGCGAGTGAGCACGCGGCTACTATGATGGCCGTGAAGCGGCACGCCTTCGGAACCCATCCCGATATTCCCGACCACCGGGACCACAAGTTCCGGGTGGCGGCGCGGTTCAAGACCGCGCTTCCGCCCGCGGTCGACCTCAGAGCGTTCTTCCCCCCCGTCTACGATCAAGGGAAGCTCAATTCCTGCTCGGCCAACGCCATCGCCGCCGCCATCTGGTTCGACGAGATCAAAGAGGAAGCCCCCGAGCCCTTGTCGCCGTCGCGACTCTTCATCTATTACAACGAGCGCGTTCAGGAGGACATCGCGGCGAGAAACGTCCCCGTATCCCTCAGGGACGGATACAAGAGCGTCGCGAAAAACGGCGTTTGCCACGAAAGACAGTGGCCTTATCGCGAGGAGCGATTCGCGGCGACACCGCCGGCTCGCTGCTACCGGGCCGCGCGTTCGCATCGGGTCATTCGCTATCTCCGTCTTCGACGCGAGCTTCTGCACTTCGAAGCCTGTCTCGCCGAAGGCTATCCGTTCACGATGGGGATCTCGGTCTACGAAAGCTTCAAGAAGAGGGCGGTCGCCCGAAGCGGGATCGTGCCGATGCCGCACCGGCGGGAAAAGCACCTGGGAGGGCACGCTTTGTTGGTCGTCGGCTACGACCGGCGGCGGCGCCGGTTCCTCGTCAGGAATTCTTGGGGAGCCCGATGGGGCCTCGGGGGCTATTGCCTGATGCCCTACGCCTATCTTCTGAATCCCAATCTGGCCTGGGACTTCTGGACGGCACGCCGCATCTCGATCCGGCGGCGGCCCCAGTCGGGCAAGTCACGCAGGAAATAGGCTGCGGGGGCCGGAGCCGAGACCCCGGCCCCCTGGAGTCTACGGCCTAGCCTGGTAAGCCCACCGGCTTCTTCCGCTTGGCTCTCTTCCTCGCGGCCTTCTTGACGATCTTTTTCTTCGCTTTCTTCTTCTTGGCCACTGAGCGTCTCCTTTCCTGTCAGGCACTGGTGGTGGTCATCGAAATGACCAAATCTCCATCCCCATTGATGGAGAACTGTTGTGAGCTCAGGGAGCGACCGCGGCGCCGCCCGGCTCGCGAAGCGGCGCCGGAACGAGGGGCGGCGCTCCGCGGAGCGAGGGGCACGACCAGGCCGCGGCGATTCCGCCGGCCGAGCCGCGACACCAGGTCGTAGAATTTCTCGACGACGCGAGATTCGGGTGTGTAGGTACCGAGAGGCACCGCGAGGCTCAGGAAGAGCGACCGGTCCCGCGCCATCAGGCCGTCCGCGACCAGCGATTCGAGCGAGGCTGCTATCGGTTGCTCGGGACCGAGACTCGATTGCAGTCGAGCGAGGTCGGTGGTCGCATCGCAGATCTCGTAGATCTCCTTCTCGAGTCCGTCGAGCACGGTCAGAGGGCGCCGCCTTGCCGGTCTCAGATCCCAGATCAAGAGCTTCCCGTTGACGCCGACCGAGAACAAGTCGCTCGTTCGGTGCACCCGCTTCCAGCGACGAAGGGCCGCAAGAAGGGGACCCACGTACCGCTTGGGCTCCTGCGGCGTCTGGTAGCGATAGTCGAAATAGTAGGCAAGGTTGGCAAGGGCCGATTTCGGCAACCCGCGAAAGACGTGCCGATACGAGGGCAGGGGCTCGACGTCTCGGAAGCCGAGGCCCTCGGGATCGGTGAAGCTGGGGCTGAACCGATCCATGCGCAAGGGATAGACGCCGTTCGGCGGCATGAAGTGCGTGAGCAAGGGAACGAGCTTCGCCATCCGCGCGTACTCCTCGGGAGCCTCCCCGGGGAAGCCCCAGAGGAGGTTCCAGTAGGGCTCGACGGCGAACTCCTTGCACCACTTCAAGAGCTGCACGTTGTGAAGCGCTTTGACTCCCTTGCGCATCCTCTGGAGGACGTCGTCGCTGAAGCTCTCGATCCCCGGCTGGAACATCCGCACGCCGGCGGCGCGCATCAGACGAACCTGTTCCTTCTTGAGGTTGCTCTTGGTCTCGATGAAAAGGCCGAAGTCGAGCTTTCGTCGGGCGACCTCGGGGAGGAGCGTCTTGAAATAGCCCATGTCGAGGATGTTGTCGACCACCTGCAGATCGCAGTCGGGATACCGCGTCTTCAGAGCGATCATCTCCTCCAGCGCCCGGCCGGGCGACTTGCTCCGATAGGCCATCGTCGTGCCGTTGAGACCGCAGAACGTGCAATGCTGCCGCTCTCCCCACCAGCAACCTCGCGAGGTCTCGACGAAGAGCCCGGCCTGCCATCCTCTGTCGAAGCGGCTGCGCTGGAAGTCTTCGAAGTAGTCGCTGACCTCCGGATAGGGGAGCTCGTCGAGGTGGGGAACGCTCGGAGCATTCGAGAATCGTCCGCTGGCGAACTCTTCGGCGAGGTGTTCCCGGGTGCGAACGCCCTCGAGATCGGAGATCGACTCGCCCGCCAGCACCCGCCGAACCAGAGCGGGAACCGCCACCTCCCCTTCTCCGGAGACGACGGCGTCGACGAACGGAAACTGACGCAGCGTCTCCGCTCCCATGATCCCTTCGCAGTTGGCCCCGCCGAACAGAATGAAAGTGTCGGGGAGGGCTTGTTTCAGCCGCCGGGCGAGCGCGAGCGATGCCAGATGCTGCTCGAACATGCTGGTAAAACCGAGAAGCTTCGGCGGCCGCCGGACGATCTCCTCGACGCACCAGTCGAGAAAACCCATCGCCCGCTCGCGGGCCTTCAGGATGTGGTTCAGAAGGCCCCGGGACACCGGCTTGCCCTTGGAAGGATGGGCGCTTCGCTTGACCAGGATATCCTCGATGTAGCCTTCGACGTCTCTCGGCGACTCGTCGAATAGTCCCCGGGAGAAAACCCACTCTCCCGCGAGCTCCCGCGCCACCACCTCGCCGTTGAGAGCGATGCCGCTGTACGCGGGCTCCCCCACGAGCTCCGCGAAGGCGACGGTGAAGTAGCGAACCTCTACCGAGACCCCGGTTCGCACGAGCGCGGACTTGAGGAGGCTCAAGCCGAACGAGGGATTGAAGAGCGGCCCGAAGGGCATCGACACGAGCACGACGTCGCTCGCGCTGCCTCCGCGAGACTGGCGCGCGAGCGCCCGGGCGTATCGCGTACCCAGAGTTACTGGCGCCGGCGTCTCCTGACCGTCACGCGTGGCCCCGCCTCGCTTCCAGACCGACGATCTGGTACTGCGGGCCGAGCCGCGCTCCTCTTTGCCACGGCACTCTGTCGTATTCGACGCTGAAGTCCTTCGGATCGTAGAAATTGTCCGGTGGATCGAAGGGCAGAAGTCCAAGTCGCATGAAAGTGGCTGCCACCAGCTCCGCGCAGTACATCCTCTTGTCCGTGGTCACGAAGTGAAGCTGGCCGGCGAGCCAGTCGCCCGCCATCTGGAGCAACGATGGAAACGGGCGTCCTTCGAGCTCCTGGACGACCTGGCTCGCCATCCTTTCGAACTCGTCGGTGCGCTCGAACTCCAGCTGGCGGACGTAGGGCGTATCTCCGAATGCCGGGCGGTTCATGGTTCGAAGCGCCTGGTCCAGATAGCCGAGCTGCGCCCCGCCGTGTCTGCTCCGAGTGCGCGGGTCTTCGACGATCGGATCCGGACCCGTCTCCCACAGCATCGGTGGTCCGTCCGGGTCGGGCCGGTAGATCATCGCTGCATGCGAATAGCGACTGCCCGTGACCCGCTCGATCGCGCGGCTGGCAAAAGAAACTCCGTGGAACACCACCACGTCCCCGGTACGAAGCTTTGGAACGAGCTCGTCGTAGGCAATGGCGTCGAACGTCGGTCGGTTCGCCTTGCTTCCCATGCCGCTCTCCCTTTCCGTTGATGTCGGTGTCTTCCGATCGCGGCGCATTATAGACTGACCGCTCCAGATTCCTATCAACGTTTTTGTTCTCACGAAACGCGCTGGCGATGACGGACTCACTCGACGAGCGACCGAAGGACCGAGCCTCGAAGCCCGCCTTCTTCTGGCTCGCCCTCGCCGTCGGAATCGGCTTCTTCGTTCTTCTGGTTTACGAGTCGGTCAACGCCTTTCGATACGGGACGCTCACGCGCGACGCGCGCTGGTCGGCGAGCCTCGTCGGCGGAAAGTGGGTCGTCACCGCTCGCGACCCGGACGGCGCTCTCCACGCGAGCGACGAAGTGCTGGCGATCGACTCCGACCGCCGCGTCGCGCGAGCCGGACCGCGATGGAAGCTGCAGGACCGCGAGCCCGGTCCCTACGACGTGGAGGTTCGTCGGGACGACCGCACGGAAGTAGTCCGATTGCGCCTTTCGATTCGGGACGACTCCACATTTCTTCCCTGGATCTTCATCTACCTCGGCTGCTCTCTCTCGTTCTTCGCCGTGGGCACGCTGATGGCGCTGGCCCGGCCCGAGAGCCGAATGATTCGGTGGGGTTTCGCGAGCTGCCTCCTGACGGCGGCGCTCATGTTGGGCGAGGCGCTCCACGCCCTCGGAGGGATCCGGCACGACTTCACGGTGATGGCGCTCGAGTCGGCGTTCCCCCTCTTCTACGTCACCGGGTATCTGTTCTTCGCTTCCTTCCCGGAGCCGGTCTCGGCGTCTCGACGGTGGAAGATCGTTTTCCGCGCCGTCGCGACCCTCGGCATTGCGCTCTGGGTGCCGCGCACCACGCTGAACCTGCTGCGCGCGATGGGCCCGGAAACGGCGATGGAGGTTCTCGACCGCCACTTTCAGCTCCTTCATTTCTATTACGCGGCCATCGAGCCGGCGGAGGTTCTCTATGCCGCGGGAGCCGCCCTCACCATCTTTGCCGTCCTGCGCCGAAACTACGTCCTGCTGCCCGAGGGGAGCGGCCGCCGCCGCATCCGGTTCGTGGTGTGGAGCCACGCCCTGGCGCTCGCTCCCGTCATGCTCGGGGGAATGGCGAAAGGCGTCGGGTATCTCCTCGCGGTCGGCGGGGAGACGGCGGCGGCGCTCGATCTGACCGCGAAGCTCGCGAACGGCTTCACGATTCTCGCCCCCATCGGCCTCGGCTACGCCGTATTGAAGCACCGGATCCTCGGCTTCGGCGTCGTCCTCCGAATGGGCCTGCAGTACATGCTGGCGCGAAACGTTCTTCGCGCGGTTTTGCTCCTGCCCCTCGCCTGGTTCGGGCTCACCATCGCCACCAACCCGAATCGAACGCTCGGCGAGCTGCTCTTCACCGGCTGGTCGCGGCTGAACCTGGTGGTTCTCACCGCCGCCGCCCTGGGGCTTCGTTACCGGGCTCAACTCTCCACGGCCATCGACAAGCGTTTCTTCCGCGAGGCCTACGATCAGCAGCAAATCCTCCTTTCGTTGATCGAAGCGATCCAGAAGAGCGACTCGCTCGCGGAAATCGCGGAAATGGCGGCGGCGAAGATCGACGCCGCGCTCCACACCCCGCGCGTGACGGTGCTCTATCGCAGTCCCGAAGGCAAAGGCTTCTCGGTGGAGTACTCCTCCGAGAACGAAGCCCGCGCCCTTCACCTGGAGGAGAGCTCGCCCATGCTTCGAGATCTGCGGCAAGACTCCGCCGCCCGAACCGCGAAGGAGCTCGCCGCGATCTCGACTCCCGACGAGTCCGCGTGGTTGGATCGACTCGGGGTGGATCTCGTCATTCCCATTCAAGGGGTGGAGCGGAATTCTCTCGTAGGCCTCCTCATGGTGGGAGAGAAGCGTTCGGAGGAGCCGTTCACATCGAAGGACAAGAGCCTGCTTCAACTGCTGGCGGCGCAGATCGGAGGCGTCTACGAGGTGCTCACGCTGCGGGGAGAGATCGGCAGACACCGACGGATCCAGCAGGAAGTGCTCGCCCGCTTCGACCGCGAGCGACTGAACCTGGTGAAGGAATGCCGCGCATGCGGAGCCTGCTACGACAGCTCGGCTGAGCGGTGCGACAAGGACGGCCAGGAGCTCGCCATCGAGGTGCCGGTGGAGCGCGTCGTCGAGGGCAAATATCGACTCGAGCGGGTCATCGGACGCGGTGGGATGGGGGCGGTTTACGAAGCGACCGACCTTCGCTTGAACCGTCGCGTCGCGCTGAAGGTGATGACCGGGCATCTCATCGGAAGCGGCACGGCGCTTCGTCGGTTCGCCCGGGAGGCTCAGGCCTCTGCGAGGTTGGAGCATCCGAACATCGTGCGGGTGTACGACTACGGCCCCCTCGGCAACGACTCCGCCTATCTCGTCATGGAGCACGTCCAGGGGGTTACCTGGTCGGACGAGATCGGCCGTCTCGGCGCCTTCCCGCTTCCACTCGCCGCGGACGCGCTCGACCAGGTTCTCGACGGCGTCGAGGCGGCACACGCCGCCGGCATCCTTCACCGGGACTTGAAGCCGAGCAACCTCATGCTCCGGCGGCCGAAGGAGGAAGGACCGGTTCAGGTCAAGATCCTCGACTTCGGTCTGGCCAAGGTCAGGGAGCTGGCCTTCGCCGACCCGAAGAGTCTGACAGCCCAGGGAGTCACCCTCGGGACGTTCGGCTACATGGCGCCCGAACAGTTGCTCGGGGAAGAGGTCGACGAGCGGGCCGACGTCTACTCACTGGGCGTCATCGCGCTCGAGACCCTCACCGGGAGACTCCGTATCGCCCAACAGTTCTTTCACCAAACCATCGAATCCGAGCTGGTAGAGCGTCTCGTGGTCCCCGCCCGGACCGCTCCGCAGCGTGCGCTCGCCGATGCCCTCAAAGGCTGCCTCGCTGCGGCACGCGACGTCCGAATCGCTTCGGCTCGAGAGATGCGTCGGGTCCTGATCCCCGCCATCCGTAGCTGCGAGGATCTTCCGCTTCCTCCTCCGCCCGGGGAGCTCGCGTGGACGAAGGACAGCACATCGCGTCCGCGATTTCCCTCGCTCCCCTCGGACCAGCCGACCCAGAACCGCGGCGTCTCGCGGCGCGAGAAAGAGTAGAGGAGCGGCCACTAGACTCCTTGAACGATTCGCGAGTTCGGGTTAAGCTCCAACTGGTTGGGAACGGGGGAGCCCAACGCCCTCCTGCTCGACCGCTTTCATAGCGGAGTTACTTTCATGTTCGGATCGTGCCGTATTTGCTATCGTCCGACGGACAAGTGGCAGGACTTCTGTAACGAATGCGCTCTCATGGGTTCGCCGCCGCGATTGCGGGTGATTCCGGGGGGACGGAGCGAGTGGGAGCGTCCCGGCCAGAAGCCGCCGCGCCCCCATCGCTGGCTCCAGCCGGTTCCTCGACGGCGGAGCGCGCCTCGGAGCACGAGCTGAGCTGGCGCCGTCAGTAGCTCCACCAGGGAGTCGTGGCGCCGTCGGGTTTCTTCCGCAGCATGTACTGAGCGATCTCGCGAAGCCTCTCCGCCTCGGTGACCGGGCCGATCCAGCAGTGGGGCTTGCGGTCGCCGTACAGGAAGAAGCCCTCGTAGTGCGGGTTCTCGGTGGACTTCATCCACTCCTGCATCAGGACGACCCCCTTGTCGAGATAGAACGTGTCCATATCGCCCGTATAGAGATGGAGCTTCCCCTCGATCTTGGGTCCGAGGGTCGCCCAGTTCTTCTGCATGTAGTAAAGGAGGTCGTAGTTCTCCTTCCAGTACCGGGCCACCTCGGGATCCATGACCCCCGTGAGCTTGTCGAAGACGGGCTTGTAGTAGCCGTCGTCGCCCACGGGCCCAAAGACCGCGGACCAGATGTCCATCTGATACCCCGATCGTCCCTTGGTGCCGCAGACGAGCTCGAAGTGGTTCTTCTGCTCCGCCGTGAGTCGCACCTGTCCGAAGGTGTCGCGGATGTTGGAGGTGGGCACTCGATACCAGCCGTAGTCTTTGTAGAACGCGTTCTGGTCCTCGTAGATGTCGATTCCCTCGTAAGCCGAGAACGTCACTGGATCGGGACAGTAGGCCCAGGTCCCACCGAAAGAGTCCGGGTGGAAGAGCTGGAGCGCGAGGGCTTCCCAGCCTCCGGTCGACCCTCCGGTGAGGGCGCGCGCCCAGGGCTCGCGGATGACGCGGAACCTCCGCTCGACTTCGGGGATGAGCTCCTGCATCAAAGCATCGCCGTAGGGTCCGACGTTCGCGGAGTTCACGGCGTAGGAATCGTCGAAGTACGGGTTCGGGTGCTGGAACGTGACCACGATCATCCTCGGGAAGTCGTCCTCGATCCAGTCGCGGTGGAGCTCGCCGCCTTCTTCGAAGCGAAGGGGAGGTTTGAGCGAGAAGTGCCCCTGGTGGTAGACGACGGGATAGGAGATCGACTCGGTCTCGTAGTCCCGCGGCAGAAGCACGGTGGCGCCCAGGTAGATGGACCGGCCCCAGAACTTCGTGAGCGTCGGGCTTTCGAAACGGAAGCGCTTCACCCATTGGCTATCGGGCGGGATCTCGGCCGGAGGGATCACCTGGTCGGCGACGAGCGAAACCCGGTATCCCCGCTCGGGGTCGAGCCGAATCCTCTGCACGAGGCTGTGGAGATTTCCCGGAGAGATGTTCCACTTCTGCCCCTCCCATCGATCGTCGTGCATCCAGACCACGTGGCCGTCGGACCTGCGGAACTCGGAGTAGACGTTCACGAACGCCTGAACGAAGTACTCGCCCGCCGGGATCCGTCGAAGCGAAGGCACGGGCGAGCCGAGGTCGGTATCGTCGAGGATCGCGGCCTCGCCCGGCGCGAGCCGCTCGACGTCGCGTCCGAAGAAGGGGGTTCCTCCCGTCTGACTGATTTGGAGGCGGGGCTCGGTCTCGTTGGTCCTCGAGATCATGACGTAGACCCGCCCGGTGATGGGCTCGGCATGGGCCGCCGCCGGGAACGACACCTCGAACCGGGTCTCCTGAGCCTCTCCGCGGACGGCGAGCAGAAGCAGCCACAGCGAGCAGCGTCTCATCCCTCGCTCCTTCCCTTCAGCCCACGTATTGAGTGAGGGAGAACGCGTTTCCCTCGGTGTCGAGCACTTCGGCGAGCTTGATGGGCTCACCTGGACGATTCTGCGGCGCTGAGGCGATCTTGCCTCCGCCCGCTTCGAGCTCTTTGCAGGCGGAGGCGATGTCCCGCACCTGGAGCGATAGCCCCGTTTTCTGGTACTTGCCGGTGCCGCCTCCGTGGAGCGCGACGACCGCATTCCCGAAGGTGAGCTCGGTCCATTCCGGCGACTCGAACGCCACTTTGAGTCCGATGACGTCGCGGTAGAACCGCACCGCCCGGTTCATGTCCTGGGCCATCAACATGTATTTCACGGATTCGACGATCATGACTAGATCCCTGCCTCTCGCAAAGCCCGCTTCGCGGTGCGAGTGATGAGTATCGTGACCCCAAGGGTCGCGAGCAAGCCCACCGCCTGGAGCGCGAGACGAAACGCCTCGGCGCCGCCGCCGGACGCCGCCTCGAGCCCGCTCCGCCCCAGCGTTCCCAGATAGACGTAGAGAAAGGTCCCCGGGATCATTCCGATCCAGGAGGCCAGCACGTAGTGCCAGAACGAGACACTCGTGAGCCCGTAGGCGTAGTTCTGGAAATTGAAAGGAAACACCGGAGAGAGCCGGGTGAGAAACACGATTTTCCACCCCTCCCGGGCCACGGCCTTGTCGACCGCCACGAACGATGGCTTCCGCTGAATCCAGCCTTCGACGCGCTTCCGTGCGAAGTGCCTCGAGACGAGAAACGCAGAGGCCGCGCCCAGAGTCGCCCCGAAGAGGACGGCGACGAAGCCGGGAACGAGGCCGAAGCTCGCGCCCCCGGCAAGGGTGAGAAGCGATCCCGGCACCATGAGCACCGTGGCCCCGGCGTAGAGGAGGGCGAAGAGGATCATCCCGGCGACGCCGAGCCCCACGACTCGCTGGTTGAAGGTCTCGAGCCATGCGGCGAGCGGAAGCATTCGCGCGGCGACGGCGACGGCGGCCACCCCTGCGAGGAGGAGGCTGAGCTTGAGGTAGCCTCGCGCCCCCATCAGCTCCGCCTTCGGCGATAGAGCCAGCGGAAGAGAGCGGCGACGCGCGGAGTGAGCCTCGTCTTCTGAAAAGAGTCCGCGACCCGCTGCACCGAGGACGAGTAGGTGGGATACGCGTGGACCGTGCCCGACAGTTTGGAAAGACCGATTCCGTGCTTCGCCGCGACCAACACCTCGTGCATCACTTCTCCCGCGTGCACTCCCACCACGGTAGCGCCCACGATGGTGTCCTTGCCGCGCGCGGTGAGCACTTTGATGAAACCCTCGGTCTCGGAGTCGGTCACGGCGCGATCGAGCTCCTCCCAGTCGTAGCGGAAGACGTCGTAGGCGATGTTCTTCGCGCGCGCCTCTTCCTCGGTCGGACCGAAGTGAGCGACCTCGGGGTCGGTGTAGGTCACCCACGGCATCCACCGGTAGCTGGCCTTGGCCTTGAACCAGGGGAGGAGGATGTTGCGGATCACGACCCGGGCCTGATAGTCGGCGGCATGGGTGAAAGCGTAAGGGCCGGCGACGTCTCCGCAGGCGAAGATGTGAGGCTGGGAGGTGGTGAGCGTCTCGTCGACTTCGACACCCCGCCGGCTGAACTTCACCCCCGCCGATTCGAGCCCGAGCGATTCGACGTTCGGAGTTCTCCCCGCGGCGACCAGGACCGCCGCGGCAGTAAGGGTCTTTTTCGCTCCGTTCGCTTCCACCGTGGCGACGGTGCGGCCGCCCTGGTGGTCGAAGCGGACGGCCTTGGTCCCGGTCGCGACTTCGATGCCTTCGCTCTCGAGCCGCTTTCGGATGAGAGCGCTGGCCTCGGAATCGTCGCGGGGCAGGAGTCGAGGAAGAAGCTCGACGATGTGAACGTCGATTCCAAGCCTCCGAGAGACCTGAGCGAGCTCGCAGCCGATGGGACCTCCACCGAGAACGAGCATCGATTCGGGCATCCGGGCGAGCTCGTCGAAGAACGTCTCGTTGGTGTAGTAAGGCACCTGGTCGAGACCGGCAACCGGGGGAACGAGCGCGCGGGTCCCGGTGGCGATGACGAAGTTGCGCGCGCGGAGCCGGGTTCCGCCGTCGATTTCGACCTCGT
>Ga0209002_10003193_pt1 | contig 13038 bp, 15 predicted proteins | sample Rifsed16ft2_FD_184010 | JGI IMG/M metagenome (GOLD analysis project Ga0209002, IMG submission 184010) | Soil microbial communities from Rifle, Colorado, USA - sediment 16ft 2 (version 2) | ecosystem: Environmental > Terrestrial > Deep subsurface > Rock core/Sediment | place: Rifle, Colorado...
GAGGATCACCTCGTCCCTCGCCTGGTAGACCTTGTCCACGTACCCGCCGACGAGAGGCTGCCACTCCGCCACGAGGGCCCTCAGGTCGAAGGAGGTGAGGGCGTCCTTCATGATGCGGCTCGGAAGCGGGTGGGCTTACTTATAGGTGCGGCGGCTCGGGTACGGGGGCCGGCGCGTCACTCGGGACGCGAGGGTTGGGTCGGTGCGCGACGAGCGCCATGGCGCCCAGTCCCGAGAGCGTGACCGCGAGGTTCACGAACAACGCGGCCCCGAGGAGGGGAGGGAAGAGGAGGACGTCCCAGATCAAGGATGCGAGCCCCAGGGCCGCCTCCGTCGTACCGAACCCTGCGAGGACGATCGTGATCGTGCGTCTGGAATCGCGTCGGCGCCGCGCCGCGAGGATCCCCCCGATGAGGAGGACGACCAGGAAGACCCCGGACACCGCCGGTTTCAGGTTGACGTACTGGGGTGCGAGCGCGACCGGCTCCAAGGTCCCGACGTTCCCGACCCGGTCGGCGGCCCGCACCTCGATGGGGACGGGCGACTTCCCGCGCACGACGACGGGGGTCGAATACGTCGTCCAGTCGCCGCCCGCGATCCGGTACTCAATCGTCGCGACACCCGCGCCGGCGTCGGAGGCCTCGATCTCCATGGTGAACTCGTAGTCGGATGCGCTGTGTGTCACGCGGGTCGTGATCGAGGGCGGGGTCCCGTCCACCGACAGGGTGACGTTCCGCATCGGCTCCGGGTTGCCGAGGAGGTCGAGGGCCTGGAATTCGATGCGGTTCGTGCCCTCTCCGGGGAGGACGAAGGGCGAGGTGTACGTCACGAACGGTCCCCACGTCCCAGCGTGCCAGACGCGGTACTGAAGCCGGTCCAAGCCCACCCCTAGGTCGATCGCGGAGAGGCCGATGGGCGTCGACGGGGAGACCCACGATTCGAACGCGGGGGATCCCACCTGGACCGTGGACACGGGCGGGACCGGGTCGACGAACACCGTTGCAGACCCCGCGGCCTCCACGCCCCCCAGGAAGTCCGTGCTCCAGTAGTGGAGGGTGCGGATGCCCGCGTCCGGCACGGTGAACGGCCCCGCGTAGTTGAGGGTCGGACCCGAGTCCACGCGATAGAAGGTCCGGTTGACGGAGAACCCGCTCCGGTCGAGCGCGGTCAGGCGGAACGGCGTCGTCGTGTTCACGAACACGAAGGCGGCCGTGTAGTTCGGCGCGCCGATGCCAAGCGTCGTCACGGGGACGTCGCGGACGTCGACCGAGGCGACCGTCCAGTCCGTCCCGCCGTCATCGTCGCGGACGGTCACGTTCGCCGAGAACGTCCCCGGACCGGGGAACGACCGAGAGGTCGTGAACGTCCGGGCGAAGGGGAACGTCCCGTTCGGGCTGAGCGGAGGGTCGGGGACGGCTCCGTTGAGGAATTCCTGGTCACCGGTGGAGCCGTCGCTCCAGCTCCAGGTCACGTTGAGATCATCGGACCCCGCGTCGCGGACGTCGATCCGCAGGTCAACGCCCAGCGACAGGGAGACGATCGGCGGCCCGGTCACGGCGATCTCGGGCGCCGCGTTCCCGACGGCGACGACGGCGGTGTCGCTGGCCCGGCGACCGATTGCGTCCGTCACGGTGAGGGTAGCGGTGAAGTCACCGGAGTCTCCAAGGACGACGGTCCCCGACGGCCCGACGAGGTCGCGGTCGTTCGTCCGGCTCCCGTCGCCGTCCTCGTCGCGGTCCGCGTTGAGGTCCCACGCGTAGTCGACGATCGGGACCGCGTCCTCCTGCAACACGCTCACGTCGTCCACGTAGAACTGCCCCGTCCAGCTGCCCGCGGACACGAGGCGGAGGAACTCGAGCGACGTGGACGCGGTGCAGAACCCGACCCCCGCGGCCACAAGGGCCCCGTCGACGTACATCGAATACGAGTCCGCGACCGTGTCCACGACGAGCCGGATCTCGTACCACGTTCCCGCGGAGTACGTGACGGAGGAGGTGGCCCACCCGCCCCCGCACACGCCGTAGATGAACCGCCCCGCGGGGCCCATGCCCGCCCGCACGGCCTCCCAGCCCTGCGGGGAGCTGAGGATGGGGGTGAAGATTCCCGTCGTCTGGACGGCGTACGCCCAGATCGTCACGTCCACCCGGACCGGGGAACCGAGGGCCCGGGCGGCGCTCGTGCCGAGCACCAGGTCCGGGTCCACGATGTGGAGCGAGCGGCCGGAACCGCCGTGGGCCACGGCTGAGGAAATCTCTGCGTAGTTTCCGCCCATCGACTCGTCCACCCACGGGAGCGACAGGGCTCCCAGCGGGTATGCGTCGAAGGGGTCCGCCCAGGCGGTGGGATCGGTCCCCGGCGTCCCGCTCCCCGTGAGGAAGAAGGGCTCGCCCTCCACGGCGGCGCGGTCGGGTCCCGCGTTGGCGACCGGGGCCGCCAACGGTCCGTCGCGACCGCCGGTCCTCGCCGGCCCATCCCCGCCCGCGTCGCCCCCGGCGATAGGGACTCCCGGGAGGATCAGAGACACCGCTACGAGGATACACACGAGCGGCACCGACGATTCCCGCCTCACGGAACGACCCCTCCCTCGGCACGGCGGAGGGAGGCTTAAGCCTGCCCCCGCGGGAGGGAAAGCTTCAACGAGCGTCCCGTCCATCGCTCCCGACGGGGGAAGGCGGGTGCGGGAGATGGGGGGCTTCGTGGCGACGTTCGTGATCCTGTCGATTCTGGCGGGAGGCCTGCAGGGCCCCGCGGCCCCGGTCGGCGAGATCGCCGCGGATACGCCCGCCGGCGGTCCCGCGGGTGCCCCCCTTGGGCTGTACGGGATGATCGGGGGCCACCTCGTCCGCGTCGACGAGGCAACGGCGGAGGTGACGGAGATCGGCAGCACCCCGGCCACCGGCTCCTTCGAGGCGCTCACGTTCGACCCGCGGACCGGCACGCTGTACGGGATCATCGACGGCACGACGGACCCGAAGCTGGTCACCGTGGACCGGGCGTCCGGCGCCGTGGCGGCGGTCGGACCGATTGACATCGTGGAGCCCGCGGCGGATCTCCACCTTGCGGAGGCGCTCGCGTTCAGCCCCGCGGACGGTCTCCTTTACGCGGCCGTCAGCGAGATCGGCGTCCCCCATGGTGGGAGCCGGAGCGAGACCCTCGCGATCGTCGACCCGTGCACGGGGGAGGCGAGGGAGGTCGCAGAGTTCTCCGGGGTCGAGGAGGCGGACGCGATGGAGTTCGTCGGCGGCACCCTGTACGTCTCGAACACGGCGCCGCCGCGCACGTTCCTGTACCGGGTGGATCCTGCGACCGCGGTCTCGTCCCTGGTCGGGGAGGTCGGGTTCAACAACGTCGCGGACCTCGCCTTTGACGCGGAGTCGGGGACGCTGTTCGGGACGGCCCACACGGAGCGGTTGCTCCTGTCGATCTCCATGGAGACGGGCCGCGGCACGGCAATCGGCCCGACGCACACACCGGGCGAATTCGAGGGGATGACCCTCACGGCCATCGCGGCCGCACCCCTGCCCTCGTCCCCGATTCGGATCGACATCAAACCCGGGAGCGACCCGAACTCGATCAACCTGAGGAACCACGGGGTCATCCCGGTGGCCCTCCTCTCGGACGACGCGTTCGACGCGACGGCAGTGGACGCGGGCAGGCTCGCCTTCGGGCCCGGGGCGGCCCTGGAGGCCCACGGGATCGGGCATCCCGAGGATGTGGACGGCGACGGGGACACCGACCTCGTGTTGCACTTCAGAACGCAGGAGGCGGGAATCCCCGCAGATGCGACGGAGGCGTGCCTCGCCGGCGTGCTGCCCACGGGGGAGTCCTTCTCGGCGTGCGATGCGGTCCGCATCGTGCCTCCCTGAGGGGGCGTTCGGTGGCAGGGTTCCTACGACGATCGGTGTCGTGTCCCCGCTTCCTTTGTGACGGGGCTGGGAGACGGGCTCCCAGTTAGCATGCTGGCTGTGTCGTGCGGGGCCGTCCACGGAGCCGGTCACGGAGTGGCCACATCTCTCCGCTTCCCTCATGGCGGGTGACCACGCCTCCTCGATGCCGAGGTGCGGAGATGATGGAGTGGTACGTGGCCCGGACGCGGGAGCTCGACATTCGGAGGGATCTGGAGGCAGCCCGGCTCGCGGGCCTCCCGGGCCCGCGGCCTCGAAAGAAGAAGCGTGGGCTATAAGCGACCGGGCCGGCATGGGGCCGGGCGATGGCGGGCGAGGACATCCGGAAGGACCTGAAGGAGCTGCGGGAGCAGATCGAGGCCCTCCGGGAGGCCTTCTCCCGGGTGACGCAGCCGTACTCCGAGCTCGCGGGGTACCTGGAGCGGTTGCAGGACCTCTCCCGGGGCTACCTCCGGATCATGGACCTCGTCCAGCGGTACGGCGGGGTCTCGCCGGAGCTCGCGGTGCCCGGCGTCAAGGACGACATCTCCCGCCACATCGTCGCCGCCCTGATGGACCGCGGGGACCGGAACATCTCCCAGATCACGGACGCCGTGAAGGGCCGGCGCGGGACCGCCTCCCGCCGGATCGTGCGGGAGCGGCTCGCGGACCTGGAGCGGGAGGGCGTCGTGGTCGCGACCCCCGGGCTCCACGGCCGGACCTTCCGCGTGTCCGACGACGTGCGGGCGAGGTGGTCACAAGTGCTCGGTCTCCCCAAATACGGGGACCAGCCTCATGAGGGGTCAGACAAGGCAGGTGAACGGAATGGGTGAGGAAAAGCACGGAATGAAGACGGAGGAAGTGAAGGAGCTCCTCGAGGCCTTCTCGGAGAAGATCCCTACGCTCTTGAACAGCCTCACGGACGCGATCTACGGCAAGGACGCGTCCGCGAAGTTCGGGGCCGCTGTGGCGGACTTCTACAAGACCCTGAAGGGGAGTGGCATGACGGACGAGCAGGCCTTCAAGCTGACAGAGCAGTACATGTCCTCCCTCAACCTCGGCGGGATGATTGCGAAGGCCGTCGGGAAGCGCCACGAAGGCGAAGAGTGATGTCGGACCGCGGGGACCGGCTCCCGCTCGTTCTCGCCGCGACGGTCCCGATCCTGGCCCTACGACTCGGGGCCGAGTACCTGCGGTACCTCGGGAAGCGGCGGCTCGGCGTGCGGGCGTTCGAGCGCGCCCTGCTCGAGGGCGGGATGCCCCCGGAGCGCGCGGGCCAGCTCGCGCAGGTGTACCACGAGATCGGGTCGTTTACTCGGATCCTGGAGGCCGCGCGGTCCGCGCGCGGATAGTCCGCGGGCCGCGGCCCCGCGGCGGGTCCCGCATCCGAAACCTCAAGCGGGGCCGCCGCTTCGCGCCCGCCGATGATCACGGTCCGGAAGCCCGAGGACATCCTCCTCACGGGCGGCGCGATTGAGGACGGCACGTTCCTCGGCCGCTGGCACTTCAGCTTCGGCGGGCACGTCGACCCGGAGCACATGCAGTTCGGCACGCTTCGCGTGTTCAACGACGACACCCTCTCCCCGGGCGCCGTGTGGCCGCTCCACCCGCACCGGGACATCGAGGTCGTGACGGTCTGCGCGGAGGGCGAGTTCCGCCACGCAGACGAGAACGGCGCCGGGGGCCTGCTGAAACCCGGCTGGGTGCAGCACACGACCGTGGGCCGCGGGATGTGGCACTCCGAGATCAACAACCGGAAGGACGCGGAGATGCGGTTCATCCAGATCTGGATCCTCCCGGAGAAGCGCGGGCTCCAGCCGTCCGTCGAACAGAGGGCCGTCGAGCGGAAGGAGCGGACGAACCGGTTCCTGCCCCTGGTCTCGAACCGCCACGAGGGCGCGCTCCCGATCCGTCAGGACGCAGAGGTCCACGCCGCGTTCCTCGAGGCGGGACGCACCATCCAGCATGCGCTCGCGCCCGGGCGCGGCGCGTACCTGTACGTCGTCGACGGCGGGCCCGTCGGCGTGGGCGGGATGCCCGTCCGGAAGTTCGGGGCCGCGAAGGTCCTGGAGGAACCGTCCGCCGCCCTCACCGCGAAGGCGGACGCCGAGGTCCTGCTCGTCGACGTCCGTCTCGATGGCGGGGATTGAACCGCGGTCCGCTCCTTCGACGCCCTAACGGCGCAGGCCATGGCGGGCTTCTCCAACCTCCCGGTTGAGGGTGTCCCCGCGTCCGTGGAGGCTTTCCTCCCGGCCCGTGAAGCTCGCCTAAATATCCGCGGGTCGTTCGGAGGCACCATGTCCGGAACGACGTACGCGCAGAAGACCGCGAGCACGACGATCTACCTCGAGCCCCACATCCGCCCCGGCTTCCCCGTCCACCGCTGAAGGAGACGGAAATCCTGGGAGCCAAGACGGGGATGGGCGCCGGGGTCTCCCGCGCGGCTACCGGCGAGGATCCGCCGCCGCCCCCGTAGGCGTCGAGCGGACTGGCCAGACTGTCCAAAAACGGTCCTTCGGGCCCCCTAATCGCGGCATACGTATTTACGGGGTAAGGGCTTGCCTCCGCGGGGGAAACCCAGATGGTTCACATCCGAGACGATGGAGTCTTCGACGCGCCGATTGACCGGATCTGGAAGTACATGAACGACCCGAACGCCCACCAGCACGGGTCCTTCCAGGTCACGAAGGTCCTGGAGCAGAAGGGGAACGCGATGACCGCCGAGGCGAGGCTGAAGAACGCCGACGGGACGGTCAACACGGAGAAGATCCGCATGACGATGAACCCGCCGAAGGGGTACGACTTCGAGTACCTCTCCGGGGCGATGAAGGGCACGAAGCACACGCACACGTACACGCCGCAGGGGGACAAGACGAAGGTCGTCGTCGAGGGGGAGTATGTCGTGCCGAAGGGCATGACGGAGAACGCGGTGAAGAAGATGGCCCTCGACTACTTCGCGGTGGTCTTCGCGGAAGACAACGCGGCCCTCCGGAAGTACAAGTAGCGCCTCCCCGACGCGCGTTGCAGTTCGCCGGCCCTTCCGATCCCGTCCGTCCTCAGTAGAGGCGCTGGGCCGGGACCGCCGGCGGCGACAGAGTCATCGCAGGGACATCGCGCGCCCGCTTACGATAGAGCCAAATCACGAGTAGCACGAACCCGATCCCGACGACCGACATCCCGGTCTTCCCCGCCAGTTCCAGGATCATCGCGAAGAGCGCGAAGAAGCCGATTGCGCCCGCGACGAACGCGAAGACGTGGCGTTCGGCGTCCGGCCGGCCGGAGGCCCGCCGTAGCAGGAGGAGCGCAGCCGCCAGGAGAAGCCCGCCCTCGACGAACGTGATGAGGGGGAGGCCGCCGAGGGCGGGGCCTCCGGCGTACACGAGGAACGAGAGACCGAAGAACGCGAATCCCGCGATCGCGTAGGCGGGTCGAGGCAGGAGCCGCCCGGACGGGACGCGCTCCCAGTGGCGGGCGGCCCATCCCTTCGCGGCCCACGTGAGCAGCAGGATGGCGGCGACGGCCCCGGCGAGCTCGGGGACCCCGGGACGGTAGGGAGTCAGGACGGCCTGTCCCAGGACCGCGACGCCCGCCAGCAGGGCAATCGCGAGGGTGAGGCCCCGCGTCGACAGGAGGGCGCGGCCCCGCAGGGCGGGCCACCGCCACTCGATGACGAAGATTGGGAAGGCGATGCTGAACGCCGCGTGGAAAATCATGAGCCACACCGTCCAGACCCAGTTCACGCCCGCCCAGTGGCCGTACCACCCGAGGTCCCCGACGACGAGCGACAGCGGGTCGAACATCGTCTTCACGGTGAGGCCCTCCTCGACGATTCCGTACGCGGCCCCGAGCAGCAGCACCCCGGGCCATCCCGCCCGCCACCGGACCGCGAGCTCCCGGCACACGAGGACCCCGGAGCCGTACAGCCAGAGGAGGAGGCCCACAAGGAATGGGTTCAGCCACCCGAGAGGGGGCGTCGAACCGGTGATCGCCTCCGGCAGGAACGCGGCGAGGACGACGAGGTAGAGGACGACGCGTCGGTTCGACGGAGCGGGCGCCGGGGTTGCCACGGCCATCGCGCCGCCCGACGTGGGCACGCGGGGGATAAAACCTGCGGGCCCAGAATCAGCGGCCGGCCCTACGGGGGACCTTCGCGGGCTCCGTGAGCATCGACCGGGGGACCTTCCGGAGCTCCCTGTACCGCTTCATGTGCTCGTCGAACTCCTTGTCCGTCATCGACAGGAGGTTCGCGCACTCGAGGAGCGCGCCCTGGGCGAGAAAGTCCACTTCGTTAAGCTCCGAGACCTTGTCCGCCCAGTTCCGCTTGCTCTCTTCCCCCTCGAGCACCCTCTCGGGTTCCACGATCCTCGACACGCGTTCGGGATCCATCTTCACGGGGAACCCGTCGACGCCGGCCTCCCGGTGACGTCCGCTCCCGTCCTTACAACCCGTTCGTGAGGTTCAAGGGGCTCCCTCTCGCTGAGCCCCGCATGGAGCTCCACACCGCCCTCCGAGACCGGCGGAGCGTGCGGGCGTACCGGCCCGACCCGGTCCCCGACAAGGTGCTCGAGGATCTCGTCGAGGCCGCGAACCAAGCGCCCTCCGCGGGGAACCTGCAGGCCCGTGACTTCGTCGTCGTCCGCGACGAGGCCGCCCGCAAGGCCCTCTGCCGCGCCGCGCTCGACCAGGAGTTCATCGCCCAGGCCCCCGCGGTCCTCGTCGTGTGCGCGAACCTCGAGCGGAGCGCCTCGGAGTACGGCAGGCGGGGGCGGGAGCTGTACGCGGTCCAGGACGCGGCCGCGGCGACCGAGAACCTCCTCCTCGCGGCGCACGGGGCGGGGCTCGGCACGGTCTGGGTCGGGGCCTTCGACGAGCGGGAGGTGGGCCGGGTGCTCGGGCTCCCCGCCCACGTCCGGCCCGTCGCGATCGTCCCCGTGGGCCGGCCCGCGGAGGCGCCCGGGCCGTCCGAGCGGCGGCCCCTCTCAGAGATCCTCCACTGGGACCGTTGGTAGGCCTCACAGGGCGGGCGTGTACTGCCGCCCGTCCCAGACGAACGGGAGGTAGTGGAGGTGGAACTCCCGCGGCTCGAACGTGTACTGGAGGTCCTGGAGCACGCCCGGCCGCTCCGCCTCGTTGCTCAGGAGGATGAAGTCCGCGAGGCGGGCCGCGACGTCCATCGTAACGAGCGTGGGCATCCGGGTCCCGCCCGCGAAGCCCTCCGCGCGGCGGTACACGGGCGGGCGGTTCGTGAGCCCCGTCGCCCAGGCCTTGAACGTCTCCGGGTCCAGGGGCGTCGCCGGGACGAACACGTTCACCCAGCCCTCGTTGGGCCGGGTCTGGCCGGTGAACAGCGCCGCGAGCTTCCACAGCGTCCCGCCCTCGACCTTCCTCCAGAAGATCCGCACGTACCCGAGGACCCGCCAGAACGGCATGTACACGAGCGTCCCGGGGGCGGATCGGTTCGGGCCCGCGACCTCGTAGTCCACGATCCGCACCTCGCCGTTCCGCGTGTGCGCGGTCCCGCAGGAGCAGAGGAGGACCGTGTCCCCCTTGTTCGCCTCGGCCGGGACGGGCTGCCCGCACTTCGGGCACGCGACCTGGACGAGCCTCACCGCATCCCCCTCCCCGCGCGCGCGTACTCCTTCGGGAGATCGCCCTCCAGGATCTCGCTCCCGTGGCGGAAGAACCAGAACGCGCCCGCCCAGGCGGCGAACCCGGCGACGAGGCCGAGGGCCACCGGGAGGGCGGGGGATTCGAACACCCCGAGGCCCGCGGCCCAGAGGCCGAGCGCGATCGCGAACCCGCCGAGGGTCGCCCCGCCCGCCATCGCGAGGCTCTGCGCGAGCGGGTCCCCCGGCGCCCGCCCCGAGATCGACGCGCCCGTGACCCCGTCGAACGTCGCGAAGTACGATCGCCCGCGGTACGCGTACCGGACGACCCACACCGGGAGGAACAGGAGGACCTGGCCCCGCGGGATCACCTGGATCTTCTGGAACGTGACGTTCGGGACGCCCGTGGACTTGAGGGCCCGCTCGAACGTGGCCCGCATCGCGGCCTCCTTGGCGTCCGTGGGGGAGGTCGTGACCTCGAACGTCGGGATGCCCTCCTCCTGCGCGGTGACGGGGCCCTGCGTCGTCCGGAGCCGGGTGACCCCGAGGTCCCCCGCGTCGCACGCGACCGCGGACCAGTCGTAGTCCCGGAGGACCATCTTCTCGAGGTACACCCGCTTCGTGTGGACGTTCCCCTTCGAGTCCGTGTACGTCTCTTGCCGCCACCCGCACACCCAGCCCGCGGCGAGGCACGGGACCCGCCAGAACGGCACGTAGATCGGGTACGCCTCCGTCACGACGGCGGCGGTGTCGAGGTCCCGCGCCTTCAGGCCCTTGTCGAACCACTTCCGCGCCGCCGCAAGCACCTGGTCGCGGCCCAGGAGGTTCTTGAACATGATCCGCCGGACCCCCGCATCGCCCTCGACCCACAGGAGGGAGGCGCAGTACGGGCACGCGGTGGACTTCGCGGCCTCCTCGACCTGGACCGCGCCTCCGCACGCGGGACACGGGAGGCCCACGGAGAGCTGGGCCGGGGCCGCCATCTCAGTGCTCCGTCGCGACGCGGTACCCGACGGCCCCGATCGCGGCCGCGACGCCGATCACCGCCGCGATCCCGAGGAGGACGAGGCCGGGGTACAGGAAGACGAGGGCCCAGGCGCCCGTGGACCCCAGGAGGCCGAGGGCGGCTACGGCGACGTACGCCCCGGACCGGCGGCGCGGGTAGTCCGACGCGAACACCTCCCCCGTCGAGCCCTCGACGACCGCGGAGTACGCCCGCCCGCCGTAGTCGTAGTCCACCTGGTACATGGGCACGTACACGAGGGCCTGCTCGATCGCCTCCCCGGGCATCGCCGCGAGATACTGGTCCAGCCCGATCTCCGGCGGGACCATCCTCGCCCCGCCGACGGGGAAGTCCGCGTCGAACACCTTCATGTCCCCGGGCGGGACCTTGAGGCCGTGGAGGCCGGGCAGGGTCGTCGCCTTCGCGGGCTCCAGGAAGACCTTCTCCTCCGGGCCGAGGCGGCGGCGGAGGAAGTACACCGGGAAGTATAGCGGCGCGAACTGCCGGATCGCCGCCGTCTCGAGGTCCTTCGCCATCCGCGAGCCCGCGGCCCACCGGCGGAAGACGCCCTGCGCCTGGTCCGCGCCGACGAGGAACGGGTAGATGTACGTCAGCGTGGCGCCGCGGCGGTCGATGAACACCTGGGACTTGCAGTACCCGCACCGCACGAGGGTCGTGGACACGTCGAAGGAGATGGGCGCGCCGCACTTCGGACAGTCCACCGTCGCCACGGCCTCGCCGTATGCCGGCGGCCCGCACAAACGTTCCGCCTCGACGGGAGCCGTCGGACTGTCGACTACGTCGCCCGCCAATGGGGCGCGTCCGCGAGGGTGAGGCGCGCCGCTTTCCCCCTCTTCACGAGGGCCGCGAGCTCCGTCTCCGCTTTGCTCGGCGGGAGGCCGAACACCCGCGCGATCTCCGTGAGGGGCGCGGGCCCGTGGTCGCGGAGGTACCCCGCGATGTCCCTCGGCACCGCCTTTTTCAGACGCCCGCCGGAGAGCCAGTCGATCGCGTCCTCGACCGTGGCCGGGTCGAACGCATGGTCCATCACGACCGTGCGGTTCTCCCCGTCCGAGACGACGACGTTGTAGAAGCCGACGGGGAGGTGCGGGAACTCGTGGCCCTGGTGCTCGAGGTCCTTTTGCAACCCCGCCGTGTCCGCGAGGTCCTTCCGGAACTTCGCGACGATCAACGACGCCTCCGTCGCGGCCTCGAGGAGGATCTCCTCCTTCGTGACGTCCTGCAGCTCGAGGTTCCACCGCCGTAGGATCGCGCGGTTGAACCGCGCGCCCTTCTCGGCGCCCTGTCGGTATGCCGCCATCACGGCGTGGGTGGCGGGCATCACGCTCTTCGGAATCCTCGCGCGCTTCAGGTCCGTGGCGAGGGGCACCCCCATGATTTGGATCCCCTCCTTCGTCCAGTTCACGAACTCGTCGAAGGTCATCTCGTAGTGCTTCAGGTAGTCGTCGAAGTCCTCGTAGACGCAGGACGTGAGGACGTGGACGTCGATCTGGTCGCCGTACACCAGGCGGAGGCGGTTGAACACGGCCTCGTAGCCCCAGGACCAGAAGCATGTGGGTGCGGTCGCGTGGTAGACCTGGATTTTCGTCGGGTGGTGGGCGTGGGCCATCGGTTGCCTCGGGGGGCGCGCGATGGGCTCCTGGGATAACAGGTTTTGGGCGTCCGAACGCTCACCACCTGCGGACGGTGAGACCGTTCACGGCCCGCAGAAGCGCGAGCGCATCCGCCCTCGTGTTGTAGTGCACGAACGTCGCCCGCACCATCGTTTCCACGCCATAGACGCGGGGCACGCGGGAGTAGTAGTCCTCCGCCCCGACCGCGAGCGCGTGGCGGTCCCAGAGCCGCTTCGAGACGTCCCGGTCCTCGTGGCCCGCCAGCTTGAAGGAGAACGTCGGGTCCCGGCCGATGGCGGGGGTCTCCCTCGGGCCGTACAACGTAAGGCCGGAGATGTCCAGGAGTCCGCGCACCCCGCCGTCGCCCTCGAGCATGATCTTCGTGAGGCCCGCTTCGTACGTCTCGATCGCCTCCATGGCCCTGCGGACCCTCGCGGCCCGCTCTCGCCCCGGTCTCGGCGGTGTGCGGGAGGAGGGCGAGCCGAGCCACGCGAGGTACCCGATGGAGCCGCGGATCGCGGCGAACATCGCCTGGTCCCGGGTCCCCCATTCCCACTTCTCGGGCCCGTGGGGAGGGGACGGGTCCACCTTGTAGGGTCTCAGGCGCTCGATGAGCTCCGGCTTGAGATAGAGGAAGCTGCCATGGCGGGAGAACAGTTTGTATCCGGAGAAGACGAGGGCGTCGCACCCGATCGCCCGCACGTCCGTGGGCCCGTGCGCGATGTGGTGGACCGCGTCGACGACGAGCATCGCGCCCGCGTCGTGGGCGATTTCTCCAATCCTCTGGAGGTCCGAGCGGGTGCCGAGGACGTTCGATGCCGCCATCGCGGCGACGACCTTCGTGTCGCGGTCCACGAGCTCCCGCAGGTCGTCCATGTCGAGGTATCCCGTCTCGAGGTCGAGGTCCACGA
>Ga0209002_10003196_pt1 | contig 13033 bp, 14 predicted proteins | sample Rifsed16ft2_FD_184010 | JGI IMG/M metagenome (GOLD analysis project Ga0209002, IMG submission 184010) | Soil microbial communities from Rifle, Colorado, USA - sediment 16ft 2 (version 2) | ecosystem: Environmental > Terrestrial > Deep subsurface > Rock core/Sediment | place: Rifle, Colorado...
CATGTTCTTCGAACAGGCACAATTGGCAATCGGGCCTGTTCGAAGAACATGTGTTCCGTGCGGCAGAGGCCGATTCCCTGGGCCCCAAATGCGCGGGCGCGTCGGGCGTCGCGCGGGTAGTCTGCATTCGCCCATACCTCGAGTCGACGGATGTCGTCTGCCCACGACAGGAGCGTGATAAGATCTGCCTCCCGGTCGAAGTCCGCATCAATCGTCGGGATGCGACCCGCGAAGACTTCTCCCGTCGTCCCATCGATGGAGATGAAGTCACCTTTCCGAACCGTTCGTCCGGCAACATTAAACAACTGGCCATCGTACTCTACGCGAATCGCTTCTGCGCCTACAACACACGGAAGTCCGAGACCGCGCGCGACGACGCTCGCGTGGGATGTCGCCCCGCCGCGCGTCGTGAGGATTCCCTTTGCCCACAGCATTCCGTGGACGTCATCCGGAGAGGTTTCCGTCCGCGTCAAGATGACGGGCTCCTTCTTGCGCCCTCTCCGCTCCGCCTCATCGGGGTCGAACACGACGATTCCCGTCGCGGCACCCGGCGAAGCATTCAGACCTGTGGCGAGAAACCCGCCTTCCTTTCGGGCTGCTTCCTTCGCGCTCTCGTCGAATCGCGGCATGAGAAGCTGATAGACCTGTCCCGGGTCGACCCGGAGGACCGCCTCCTCCCGCGGGATACGTCCCTCCGTCGCCATGTCCACAGCGATCTTCACCGCCGCGCGCGCCGTCCGCTTGCCCGCGCGTGTTTGAAGAATCCAGAGCCGCCCGCCCTCGACGGTGAACTCGATATCCTGGAGATCGCGGAAGTGCTCCTCGAGGTGCCGGACCCACCGCTCAAGTTCCTCATAGATTCCGGGCATCCGCACCCTGAGGTCACCGATCTTCAAGGGCGTTCGAATCCCGGCGACGAGGTCCTCCCCTTGCGCATTCGAGAGGTATTCACCGTAGAGCATTTTCTCCCCGGTCGCGGGGTCACGGCTGAACACGACACCGGTTCCGGAATCGTCTCCCAGGTTCCCGAACACCATCGCTTGAACGTTTACCGCAGTCCCCAAGTCGTGTGGAATCTTGTGGAAGTTGCGGTAGTCGACGGCCCGCTTGCCATTCCAAGATCGGAAGACCGCGGTGATCGATTCCTCGAGCTGGAGGCGGGGATCTTGTGGAAACTCCTTCCCCTCCCTGCGGTAGATGTCCTTGTACTCCGAGACAATGGTGCGTAGCATCTCCGTTGTGAGGTCAGTGTCCTTCCGGCCGGACGTCTTTTCCTTCCATCGGTCGAGCGTCTCTTCGAACTTGCGACCGTCGATGCCCATCACGATCCGACCGAACATCTGCAAGAGGCGCCGGTAGGCGTCCCATACGAACCGCTCGTTTCCTGTCAACGCCGCAAGCGTCGGGACGGTCCGATCGTTCAGCCCGATGTTGAGAACCGTATCCATCATTCCAGGCATCGAGAACTTTGCGCCACTCCGGACCGAAACGAGGAGCGGGTTCGACGCATCGCCGAACTTCCGGCCTGCGTCCCCCTCAACCTTCGCAAGCGCGTCCCACATCTGCTTCTTCAGACCGGGTGGGAACTTACGCTGCGCCGTGTAGACGTTGCATGCCTCTGTCGTGATCGTAAAGCCCGACGGTACGGGGAGGCCGAGGCGCGTCATCTCGGCGAGGCCCGCGCCCTTCCCGCCAAGGAGGTCCCGCATCCCCGCGTTTCCCTCCTTGAAAAGGTAGACGTACTTCGGGATCGGCCCCACCGGGAGGTGACCATGAGGCCGTCGGTATTTAACAATTCGGCGGGACGCGACCTCCCAGGTCCGCGAGGATCGGAATTGCGCCGTGGTCATGTGTAATCAGGTCCCAAAGGATGCCCGTGGGCTTGTGGAAGGTTCGGGCGGTGTGAATTGTTTCCTCGGGGGTCACAATCCGTGGACTCAAGGCACTTCCACACCCCACTCCGGATCTTTTCCTCACCGGCAGCAATCGTCGTTCGCGATGCTGTCCGCCGTTCTCCCTCAGAGACCCATCTCGTAGGCCTTGATATGGGCGCGCTTCCGCTCCAGGAAACGATACACCGTGTTGTGCTCGCTTCCCCGGAGGAGCATGAGGACCGCCTCTCTCCCGACCGCAAGGTGGAACGCCTCGCCGATCAGCGAAACGGTATGGCCGTAGACGCTGAGGTCGACGCCCGCGAGGTCCTCGACGATTCGGCGGGTCTTGCCCCGCGTCCCAATGACCCGCGCCTTCACCTGCGCAATTCGGTTCTTCGAATGGGCGAAGTCCTTGATGTCGAGGACCTCGAGATACACATCCTCCTGGAGGAGCCGGAACGCGCGTTCCTCCGAGAAGCCGCGGCCAACGGCGACGACGACGTCGCGGACCTGAAGCGCCATCACCGGTTCCTGCGCGCGGGTCTCGTCGACTGTGACCTCCCCCGTGAGGGAGTCCACGACGAGCGTCACACCCGTTTTCTCCTGGATGCGGGCCTTCGTTTCCCCTCCGGCCCCGATGAGCACCCCAACCCGCTCCGTCGGAATCCGAGTGTACAGCATACCTAGCCCCCGACGATCTCCTTCGCCAGACGCTCATCGCTCGTATCGACTCCGAGGCGGCGGAAGTATCGGGCGACGTTCCGACAGTCGCGCAGAAACCATTCGTCCGCATGGCCATGGCGAAGCGGCACGGCCTGGCCGCAGTCGATGACCCAGAGGTAACCGTCCCAGACGAGGACGTTGTACTCGCTCAGGTCTCCGTGGACGAGACCAGCTCTCCGAATCGCCTTCATCGATTCGACGAGGTCTGCAAGCGCGGCCGAGGGGTCCTCCAGGACGACCTCACGAAGGAGCGGCGCGGGTCGCGTCTCGTCGCCGATGTACGAGATCACGAGGATGTTCTTCCGCTGCTCAATCGCCTTCGGGACGCGGGCGCCCGCGGCGTGCATCCCGAGGAGGTTCTTGTACTCCTTCTGCGCCCATGCGAAAATGATGTCCCGCTGCGTCCGGCGTACATTCTTGAAACGCGGGTCGCCAAGAACGTAGTTCGCCATGTTCCGGAACGTCGCGGTGTTCACTCTGTAGATCTTGAGCGCGAGGGCGCCCTCCGGCCCGGTTGCGTGGAAGACGTTTCCCTCTTTCCCAGAAGAGACGGGATAGTCGACGGTCTCAATGATCCCATCGTTGATGAGCTTCGCGATGAGGAGGAGCGTCGCCTTGTCGAACACCTGATCGTAGGTCTTCCGGTCATCCGCGCCCTTCTCCCGAGTCCGCATCTCGTCGATCCGCGCCTCGAGCTGTCGCATACGCCGCTCGTCGATCATCCGCAATGCACTCCCATCGGCGGCCATCGCTAAAACCTGTCGAGACCTCGGGGGGAGGCCAAACCCAATTGACCGGGGGTGCGTCCTGCCAACCAGGTGCGGCGGCTCGCCAGTTGTAGGGCCTCGCTCGGCGTCACGCGGGTGGCGGTGGAGGAACGGGTCGCGGGGACAACGGTTGATCCCGACCGATTCCCGAAGGCTCTGCGTACAACGGCTCAGCCTCCAAATGCTTCGGCTTGATCCGGACGCGGATCGTCTCCGTCTTCGGCTTCACAAGGTTCCATCCCGCCTTCGTGATCGAGGCGCCAACGAGCCACATGATGAGCAACATCGCGAACACAGCGACCACCGAGGCGAGGCCCACAAACGCGCCGACGAGTCCTGCGGTGGGGTTCCCTCCAATGCCGTTCGCAATGTCCGCCGGGTCCGTCATGCTGTTCCCCTGGAGCTGAATTCCGGGCGTGGCATCGACGTTCGCGATCGCATTGCTTTCTCTGCCAGCGGTATCCACCGCGGTGAGTCGCACGACTCCGCGGAAGTTGATGCCGTACGTGTGCTGCGGGTTCTGCGCATTGGAGCGTTCGCCGTCTCCGAAGTCCCACGAATAGCCTGAGATGGGGGAATCGCCGGCCTGTGAACCGTCCTGAAAGGTCACGACAAGTCCTTCCACCGTGAACATGAAGGACGCATGGGGCCCGAGTGGCGTCTCCTGCGAGGGGATCCAAGACTCGACGAAGCCCGCGGGATTCGCGACGATCGCGGCCGCGATGCTGAAGCTGAACAGGTTGAGTCCAATGCCCAACGCGAGCAGTCCGAACCCCGTAGCGAGCTCCACGAGCTCACGCCGATTGGCCGGCTTGGTCATGGATGAATCCAATCGACGTACAACCGGGATTGATAACCGTGCTGGTCCCGCTACTGTCTTTGATTCTAACAATCATTTGGCGCTAGAAGATGTCGACGCTCTTCGGGATGATGCCTTTCCGACTGAGGTACGTGGACTCCGTCTTTGTGTACCGGTGCACGATGTCACACTTTTCATCCTGGAATTCCCAGGGACGAATGATGACGAGGTCGCCTTCGCGAATCCACATGCGTTTCTTTAGCTTCCCCGGGATTCGGCCGAGGCGCGATTTGCCGTCCGCACACATGACACGAATGCGGGAGGCCCCGAGGAGCTGATCTGCGACTCCGAAAATCTCGGCCTTACGAGTGTACGGGAGCCGAACGCGAAGGATTTCCTCCTGCGTCACAGTCACACCATCCTCCGGTCCGCTATAAGGGTTTCCGGTGGATTTTCCCCAGATGGGTCACGTGAGATCGACTTCGGCGCTCCGGAGCGGGCGATGACCAGCGGCCGCCTGAACGGTCACCGGCACGTAGTCATAGGGAACTGGCGGAGACTCGAAATAGTGCGCGTCGACGACGCTCACCCCCTCCGGGAGGGGGAGCTCAATGTCGTCGACGTATCCAAACCAGTAGACGACGAAGCCGTCGCCGAACAGGTCCGTGTACGGCCCGAGCTGCTTCTTGATGTGGCGTCGGATTTCATATGGATCCCCGAACGTCGCCTTCGATTCGATCCAGTATTTCCTTGACCCGTTCAGCTCGATTGGCTGCCGGAGGAGGACGTCGGGCGTCTTGTCGTACTCCGCGCGCAGGTCCTTTTCCGTTCGGTATTCGAGGGCCCGGGCCTTCAGCCACGCGTGCAGCTTCGCCTCGCCCCAACGGCCCCGCGAATACTGACGGGCCGTGCCATCGGGCGAATACACGATGTCCGTTCTGCAGGCTTCCGCGAGATCGCGAGCGAGCCGTCGGTCGGGGACCTTACTGAGGTCCGTTATCATTTTCCAGAACTGCTTGCGGGACACCCTTCGCTGCTCGAGGATCATGAGGGCCGTGAGGACCGGCGGGAAGTGGAACCGGCCGGCGACCTCGACGAAGCTCACGCCGTGCTGCCACGACCAGGCCATCTTTTTTGCCTGTTCCTTCACTCGGTAGAACCGCTTCGTCGTATCGCGGACGACGCGCTGTGTGTAAATCACGAGGAGCAGTTCCTTATCGTAGCCGAAGTTCTCCGCGAGAAAGTCGATATCCTCGGGTGTCTGGAGGTGCTCGAAGACTCCCGCGTATTCACTGAGCTTCATAAAAGCACGAGCAAAGGATTCGTTGGCGAATAGAATTGGCCAACTCCCTTAAACTTTGCGGGGAGAGGGTGGCGGAATTGACATCCCGAATGCCTCATCATGTCTCCATGGCCGGCCCGGACTTCCTCATGAAACGGGGAGGAAAGCCAGACCAAATGCTTGTGATTCCGAGCCCGAACCCTTAGTTGCTCGTGGTAGGCGCAACGGTCCGCGCGAAACGACCAGCACAGGACCTTGTTGACAACAAGACGCTCAGGCTTCCCGACAAGGAGTGCGGCCTCCGGTTTGTCGTGTGCAAGCACCTTCGGGCACCGCGAGTGCGGAGTGACGAAGCGGGTTGATGGAGAATCGCTATATAGAGAGGCTGGGATGGAGCGCGCGAACGGATGCCCACGGACATCTCGAAGATCATCAGCGAAGCGGCGTACCAGGCGTACGAACGGCGACTGCAGAATCAGGTGAGGGCAGGACAGGTTCCCCGACACGTCGCGATCATCATGGACGGAAACCGCCGCTTCGCCCGCGCATTGGGTCTAGGGAATCTCTCCGCGGGCCACCAGAAGGGCCGGGACAAGCTCGAGGAGGTCCTCGAGTGGTGCCTTGATATCGGCGTCAAGATCCTCACCGTGTACGCGTTCTCGACGGAAAACCTCGACCGTCCCTCAGAGGAGATCCGGGAACTCATGCGGCTGTTCGCCGAGAACTTCCGCAAGGTCGGGGACGACGAACGGGTGCACAGGCACAAGATCAAGGTCCAAGTGTTCGGGAATCGCGAGCTCCTCCCCCCAGATGTCCAGGAGGCTATCGAATACGCGGAGTCGCGGACGAAGGACTACACGAACTACACATTCAATCTCGCGGTCGCCTACGGCGGGCGCGAGGAAATCCTCGACGCGATTCGCGACGTCGTGCGAGATGCCCAGGCAGGATCGATCACCCCGGAGGAGATCGACGAGAGGTTCTTTTCTCGCCGGCTCTACACGGGAGACTTGCCGGACCCCGATCTCGTCCTCCGGACGAGCGGGGAAGAGCGGATTTCGAACTTCCTCTTGTGGCAGCTTGCGTACTCGGAACTGTACTTCGTCGATGTATTCTGGCCGGGATTCCGGAGAATCGATTTCCTGCGGGCGATTCGTTCGTATCAACAGCGCCAGCGGCGGTACGGAGCCTGAGAGTCTCCGTCTTCACTCGCGATGTTTCCGCGTCGTCCTGACGCGGGAACCGCACACCGGGCACTCCTTTCGCGGTTCGGAAAAGAACCGGCCGCAGCCCGTGCATCGGTACGACCATCGCACGACCTCACGAATTCCCCGCTCAACAACCCGCTCGTATACCATGCCTAATCGCGAGGCGACATTCTGCATCGAATAGTCGTCCGTAAGGATCGTTGCGGTGAGGTCACGTGCGAGTGCAAGGAGCCCCTTGTCCGTCGGGGACAGGCGAGCCGTATCGCCGGTCTCCCGGGCGATCGCCTCGACTTCGGTCAACGACTCGGACGACGGGACGAGGATGCGAACCTTTGTTGCGAGAACCGCGTCGAGTTGGGGGGACGAGCCGATCCGTTGAACCTCTCGAACGGCCTCGGCGGTTGTGAAGAGCTCTCCGTCGAGGGAGATCCCGCTGAGGAGCGCGTTGGCATCGAGGACTCGCCGCGTGACGTCCTGAACGGGTCGCCCGCTCAAGGCTGTCACACGGCCGCGGCGGCAACCCGCGCCCCGATGCCGAGGGCGTGATAGACTCGCTCGATCGCGGCCCGCGCGAGATCCTCGGAGTCCGTCTTCACGAGAATTTTCCCCGACTCGTAGACCGTGAACTCCGGCGCGCCCTCCACAACGAGCATGACCTGGAGGTTCGTCACCTCCATGCCGACTCCCCGAAGCGTCTCCGCGACGGCATCGAGAGGGAAACGCCGCGGCGCCCGAAGTGTCGAGATGAACGCGGTCGCGGTGCGGCACGGCTTAAGGAGGTAGTACGTCATGCGGGCTCGAATCGAGACCTCTCGGCGAATATCAACCTTTGTTCGCGTTCCTTCGACAACGCCTCTCGGACGAGCCGCTCGACCTGGAGCCTCGCCTCCTCATCGTGAACCCAGTCGAGGGACGCTTGCGTGGCGGGGTGCGCCGGGCCGAGGAGGTCGCAGATTTCAGGGCCCTCGGAAATCTCGTACGTTCCGATCTCCCTCGCGATCCGGATCGTTTCCTCCTTGTCGAACCCAATCAAGGGGCGCAACACGACGAGGGACGATGCCGGATCGATCGCACGAAGGTTTGGCAGGGTCTGGCTCGATACCTGACCGATCGATTCCCCCGTCAGGAGGAAGCGGCATCCCTCGCGGCGGGCAATCGCCTCCGCAATTCGCACCATGAGTCGTTTTGTGAGGACGAAGTACAGCCTGCGGTCGCACGTCCTGGCGATCTCCGCGAACGCGGGTCCGACGGGGACGATGAACAGCTTCGAGAGGCGGAGCTTCTCTGCGAGCTTCTGAGACTTCCTCGCCGCCGCGTCATCCGTGATTGGTTCGAGGGAGAAGTGGACGCCGTGGACCTCGAACCCGCGGGAGGCCATCAGGTACCCCGCCACCGGACTGTCGATGCCACCGCTCAAGAGAAGAAGAACGCGTTCCCCCATCAGCTCACATCCCGATGTATTTCGCGTACAGGGAACGGGCGCGCTCCGGGTCGTCTGTCCCGCGGATCAAGGCACGCCCATCCGGGAACAGCGTGAACGTCGCCTCGCCCACGCGGAACGCAAGGACGGAGCCTAGCGATTTGACCGGCCCGAGCTTCCGAAGCCGCCCCGCGATCTCCGCCACGTCAATCGCGCCCTCGTGACCCGGGTCGATGGAGATCGTCTTGCTCCCGCACAGCGTCGTGATCACCTGCCCCCGTCTCGCCCCGAGGAACTCCGTGACGCCCTGGACACAGGCGGGGCAGTCCTTCCTGCGCACAATTCGCAGCCGCTCGAGGTCGTTCGTCCATCCGTCGAACACAAGGAGCTCGCCGCTCGGCGGACGACCGAGGAGGAGCTTCAACGCCTCCGTGGACTGGATCGACGCCGTCGCGGACGACACGGAGTTCAGAATGCCCGCCGTGTCGCAGGTGGGCAGGGAACCCGGCGGGGGGAGCTGCGGGAGGAAACACCTGAAGCACGCCGTGGACCTCGGGACAATCGCGAGGACCATCCCGTGTGTGGCAATTGCGCCGCCATAGATCCAAGGTATCCCATGTTTGATCGCAACCTCGTTCATTAGGAAGCGCGCCTCCATATTGTCGGTGCCGTCGACCACGAGATCGATACCGTCGAGGACCGCTTCCGCGTCGGACCCATTCAGGTCCTTTGCGATTCCGGCGATGTCGATTGAGGAGTTCACGAGTCTAAGCTTTCGGGCCGCGACCTCCGACTTCGGCAGGTCCACATCGTCCTCATCGAACAGCACCTGCCGCTGGAGGTTATTCACCTCAATGACGTCGCGATCAATGAGTCGCAAGTGCCCCACACCCGCCCGGGCGAGCAGCCCGGCGGACACGGTCCCGAGCGCGCCGAGACCGACGATTGCCACGGTGCTCGATGCGAGCTTCGCCTGGCCGTCGCTCCCTATCTCCGGGAGGATTGTCTGGCGCACGTACCGTTCGGGACTCGCCACGGGAAACGGATGCGACGTCCTCCTTATGGCCTTTATGAGGTTACGGCGGGAAGACAAACGTGAGCTCGAGTTCGCTTCGAAGTTCGGAAACTTCCTTCCGGACGTCTTCGCCACGTCCGCCACGAACGAGGAGGTCCGCGAGTACCGCCATGTGCGCCTCGACCGCTCCCATCCGCGTGACCTCTTGGGTCCCGAGGCGCGCCACAGAGTCCACGATGATGTCATTCGCTTCAAGCCGCACGGAGAACTCGTTCGGCGTCAGCCCCCACGCGTCGCGGAGGCGATCGATGTCGTAGACAAGCTGGTGGCTCCTCGTGAAACCGCGGTCTCGGAACCTGACGGGGAACCCGAGGCTGTCGAGCTCCCGGCCGAGGGCCTGTGCGTTCGCGACGACACGACGGGCATATTCGCGGCCAAACGCCTTCATCTCGAGCAGCGCCTGTGCCGTGGCCGCGATTCGATTCCAATGCGCGTTGTCCTCGATTCGCCACGTGACACACTCAAGGATTCTCTCGAACAGGTCGCCCGAGTTCGTGCACACGAGGCCCCCTTGAGGACCGAAGAACGACTTATGCGTGCTTCCGAACAGGATATCGCAACCCTCCCGGAGCGGGTCTTGGAACTCACCTCCCGCAATGAGCCCGAGCACGTGGCTGGCGTCGTACGCAATCCGAGCGCCGACGTCATCGCACGCCCGGCGGAGCGGCCCAAGGTCATGCGGAAAGGGGATGAAACTCCCGCCGATGAGGACGAGTCTCGGACGTTCCTCGCGAATCCTGTCCGCCGCACGCGAGGCATCGATTGTCCACGCCGACTCGTCGAATGGGAGAAAGCCTGCTCGGAGGCCGAGCATCGCCGGCATCGCATCGGGTTGGTATCCGTCGTAGCCGCCGTGGCGGGCGTCGAGGACGAGGACCGCGTCCCCACGGCGGCACGTTGAGATGAGCGTCAGCATTCCGGCAAGGTGGCCGCTGAGCGGCTTCAGAGTCGCGTGGCGGGCGGAGAAAACGTCCCGCGCGAGGCGTTCACCGAGAGACTCGATCTCATCGAGATACCGCGTCCCACGATACGAGTTCTCAACGAAGTATCCCTGCCACTCTTGCCCCCAAGGCAACGTATATCGGTGGGCGAGGTCCGAACCTAGGATCGCACGCACATGTTCGCTCGTCACGTTCTCCGACGGCACGAGGTTCAGGCATCGCTTGAGGCGCCACTCGTTGTGGCGCTCCACGAGATCAAGGACGTCGCGCATGGGTCCGCGTATCGAATCACGCGATAAAGAGGCGTGGGCATGTGGAAGCCGCCGCTACCGGTCCCCTGTCACCGGGCCGTCTAGTTGTAAAGTCGGAACTGGTCGTCGCGGTCTGGCGCTGACTCCCACTCCTCGTCCGAATCCTCGAAAACCGCGTTGAACAGCGCGTTCACGACTTCGCGGAGCTGCTGGATTTCGGTCCGAAGTCGCCGGACCTCCTGCATGAGTTCCTCGCTCGATTCGGGCATTGAGCGCCTACAACAATACAAATCGCCGCGTGGTTCATATCACTTTGCATGCGCGTCCCCGTTCAGATTCTCGGGACTGGTTCTTGCCGAAGGAAATCAATTTCGACGAGGAATTACGGATAGCGGGGCCGACCGGCGCCGCGCCCTCGTCCTCCGCCGCCCCGGCCTTGGCCTCCGCCGCCGCGTCCGCGGCCTCGGTCACCTCCACGGTGCCCGGTCCGCTCGCGACCACCGCCCCCGCGCGGCCGACCGCCCCCACGGCCACGCCGCTCGCCTTCTTCCGGGGGCGCGATCATCACTGTGCCCGCCCCAAGTTCCTTCGCGGGTACCGAGAGACGGAGTTCCCCGTAGTCCGCGGCGACTATTCGGGGTTCCGCCAGTTCATCGCGAGGACACCACAGCCCGCCCGCCCGAGCCTCGAGGGGACCGCGGCAACGGCTGCACTTCGCCTTGACGACGCCGAGGTTCGGCTCCGCTGTGGTTAGCTGGAGGGACGGCCGGACCTGAATCACCTTCGCGCGGATGATGTCGCCGAGGCGGAATGCGTTCCGGATGTCATCCACATACTCCGTGGAGATCTTTGAAACGTGGATCGATCCCTCCGTCTCGCCCGTGATTTCACGCCGCGTGCCATGAACGGCGACGACGTTGGCCTCCGCCATGGAGGGCCGGATCTGTTCGACCACTCCGTACACGAGGTCCCCGACCTTCAGCTCCGCGGGAGGGTTGAACGGCCGCACCCGCGCGACAAAGTTCTCGCCGTCGAGATCGAGGAGACCCGGCATCGCCGCGTAGATATGGCCCTCGCTCTCGTACGTCCCTTCGCCGGCCTCATACTCCTCCGTGGCGGCGATGGCGTCGCCGGGCAGAACGATCTTCCGTTCGAACAATCGCCTCGTCTCCTTGGGGCGGAGCGAGTTGCTCCCTTTGCTTTATACTTTATCAGAAGAGAACTTCGCTCTCACCGCTGGCGAACGATGCGAAGCAGGACAACGGGAACCTCTCGCACCTCCTCCCGATGGAACGGCATGGTGTGTGGGATCGGAAATCTGTAGTCTTTTCGGTGCGTGGGATTGCCGCCGAACCCTTCAATCCTGCGCACAACGAACGGCTCCGTTTCTGCTTTGTGGAACGTGTACACCACGGGAGCCACGCCAAGGGCTCGCTCGAGGAACGGGATGTCCGCGTGCGGGTTCTGTGCTCCGAAGGGTGGGTTCATCAGAACGGTGTCCGCGGAGCCCGCGAAATCCCGTACGTCCATCGTCAGGAACGAGAGGGTGACATTGAGTCTCGTAGCGTTCTGCGTCGCGACCGCGAGCGCGGCCCCGTCGATGTCGACCGCCACGACCTCTGATGCACCGAGCAGCTTTGCACCAATCCCGAGGATCGCGGTCCCACAGCCGAGGTCGGCAACCCTCTTCCCAACGATGTCCCCCTGCGCATGGGCGAACCAGAGAACGTCCGTGGCGATTTGGGCGGGCGTGGAATATTGCTCGAGCTCGGACGCAGGATGCGGATGCGGCCTCACCTGCTGAAGGAGGATTTCGAGCTGCTGCTTCTTCACGCTCGTGCAGACGAAGGAGGACACCAAAGAGATTGCGGTCTCACAGCGCGCGAGAAGGCGTGTGCCCCTTCGTGTGAGCGCGTCAGCGGATGCGAAGTCCGCCACTTTATGACCCACGGACCTATCGCCGCCGCCCGTGCTCGGCTCGATTCGAGGACGCCCGTGGGTGCCGAAGGGGAACGTCCGCACGATCTCCGCAGCGAATTTTCTCGCGGGAATGTATCAGGGCATCCTCGCAGTCATCCTCCAGCCGTTCGTCCTGAGCTTCGGTGTTGGCCTGACAACCGTTGGGCTCATCCAGGCACTTGCGAGCCGTGTTAGTGGCCTCGTCGGCTCGCTTGTCCAGCCCGTCGGCGGATATCTTGCAGACACTCGCGGCCGGCGGCCCGTAGCAATCATCGGAAGCGCGCTCACGATCGCCGGACTGGCGCTCCTCGGCGTCGCCGCGGTTTTCCAGACGATGGTGTGGGCATTGCCCGCCCTCGTGTTCCCAGGATTCCTCCTCATGGCTCTCGCCCTGATCTCCTCGCCCGCCCTCACATCGGCGGTTGCGGAGTCCGTCGATCCAAAGCGGCGGGCCGCGGCCTATGCAACGACGGCATTTTTCTGGGTTCTTCCGGGTGCTCTCCTCGCGGTGCCCGGGGGAATCATCGCGGACCGTCTCGGATACGGCGCCGTGTTCGGGATCGCGCTCGGGTTCGAGATCGTTAACTTGGCGCTGTTCACCACATTCCTTCGGGAAACTGCCACGGTTGCTGGAAATAGATTGGAGCGGAAGCCTTGGCGGGAACGCTTGGGGCTCGGAATCCGCCCTGTTCGAGAGGTGCGCGGGCTCTACGTGATTTCGGCGATGGACGCGT
>Ga0209002_10003201_pt1 | contig 13023 bp, 9 predicted proteins | sample Rifsed16ft2_FD_184010 | JGI IMG/M metagenome (GOLD analysis project Ga0209002, IMG submission 184010) | Soil microbial communities from Rifle, Colorado, USA - sediment 16ft 2 (version 2) | ecosystem: Environmental > Terrestrial > Deep subsurface > Rock core/Sediment | place: Rifle, Colorado...
GCCACGTCCTCGTAGCGCACCAGGCCGGGCAGGATGGGCAGACCGGCGGCGTCGGCGCTCGTCCAGCCGGCGGGCCGGAGGGCGTTCGAGCCGAGGTCCCAGACGGCGCCCGAGCCGGCCGACCAGGCCTGGCCGCTCTTCGACGCGGCGAACAGCTCGTAGAGCGTGCAGTCGTTGGTGTCGATCATGAGGAGGTGGCGGTCGCTGCTGCCCTCGATCTTGGGCGCGGCCGGGATCGGGTAGCCGACGTGGTCGGACTCGTCGTCGTACTCGAAGCTGACCGTGGACCGCGGCGTCGACGCGCCGACGACGTTGAACGGGATGCCGTAGCCGCCGGCGTTGCTGAAGTCGGGGTGGAGCGCGGCGGTCAGGCCGATCGCCGCGATCATCGTCGCGCTGTTCGAGGCGACGGGCAGCGAGTCGACGCGACGGTTCCAGACATTGCCGGACGGGAAGATCGAGCATGCCGAGAGCGGCGGGATGGGGCCTGCCGTCGCCGGCGGAGCCGTCGGGGCGGCCGTGGGCACCGGTGTCGGCGGGAGGGTCGGAGCGACCGTGGATCCGAGGCTCGGTGCGATCGTCGGGTTCGGGGTCGACGGAATCGTGCTCGCCGTCGGCGGCTGGCCGTTCGACGCGGACGCGGTCGGCGGGCTGGCGGGTTCCGAGCCGGGGGCGACGGCTCCCGGCTCGGCGCTCGTCGTCGGCTCGCCCGGCGTGGTGCTCCCGACGGCGATGATGCCCTGAGGTACGGAGATCGACGCGCCGGGGCCGGCCGGACTCGCCGAGGCCGCCCCGTCGGCCACGGGCCCTGGTGTCGTCAGGACGACGACGATCGCGAGAACGGCGACGAGCGGCAGGCCGAACAACGCCAGTCGCATCCCCCGATTGCGCACGACGCCAGCCTAGGGCGGCCAACCTCGCTCGGCGAGCGGCCCGATCGTCATGGGCCGATTCGCAGCGGCCTGGCGCTCACGCGCGGGATCACCCCTGGGCTCGAGGCGGTGTCGGGAACATCGCCTCGGGCTCCTCGACCACCGCGGTCGCGGCCCGCGCACCAAGCACCACGCTGAGGGCAAAGAGGATCAGGAAGCTCACCACGCCGATGGCAATCGCGACGCCCACCGTCGCGCCGACCCCGGCCGCGACGACCGCGATCAGGGCCGCGAAGAGCACGCACACGATGATCACGAGCATCCCGACCGCGGTCGTGAGGCCGTGCAGCGTGCCGAGCCACGGAGCGTCGTCCGGATCGCCGAAGTTGGACAGGACCCCCCGGGCGTCGTCGTGGATCGACGTCACGAAGTAGCGCTCGATCCCGGGGACCATCTCCGAGTACGCGTGCCGGATCCTGTTCATGCCCCGGATGGCCCGGAACTCCTCGGTGCTGGCGTTCGCCAGCCGGCCGGCGGTCGCCAGGCCGATGAAGAGGTCCACGGCAAGGAGCAATGCCGCCACCGGCAGGACCGCGTCGGCGAAGGCGTCGGACGCCACCATGAGGCCGATCACGATGACTGTCGCGGACAGGAACGCGAGGAACATGCCGGCCCGGCTGAACGCCTCGTTGTACGCCAGCGACCGCGCCGTGAGCAGGCTCCAGTGCTCGGTCGTGAGGATCTGGAGCGCCCGCGGATCGTGGACCGGATCGGACGCGGCGGTCGCCGCGCTGGCCGCCGAGACGGTGAGATCCTGGCCGCCGGCGCTCGGCTGTGCTTCTGCGGCGGGCATCGCCTCGAACGTCATCGCTCGCTTCCGTTCCCCCGCCGATCGGCGGTGGCGTCCTTCGAGTCATGGAACCGGATCATCCGGGCCAGGTAGGCGGCGGCGTCGCGCTTTGCGTAGCCGATGAACAGGCCCACTGCGACGACGGCGACACCGATCCCGATCGCGACCGCCGGCGTCATCGAGCCCGCGACCTGAACGGCCACCAGGCCGGCGATCACGCCGGCGAGAACGGCGTCGACGACGGCCACCACCCCAGGCGTGGTGACGAAGACATGGAGGGCCGAGAAGCCGGTCACGTCCATCGCCGCGTACGTCTGGGCGATGCCCGTGACGTCGAGCGTCGTCCCGGCCACGAACTCTTCCTCGATCCCGGGCTCGAGCTTCGCGTACTGGCCGCGCAGCCGATTCATCCCGGCCACCCAGTAGAGGTCCTCGTTGTTGACCTGCGAGAGACGGACGAAGGTCGCCACGCCGAGGAACAGGGTGATCGAGAGGACGACGAGGGCGAACGTCACGAACTCGGGGCCGAACTGGGTCGCCGACCCGACGAGCGCGAGCGCGACCGTCGCCGTGGACAGCGAGGTCAGGAACATCGAGCTCCGGGCGAAGGACTCGTTCCAGCTCATCGAGCGCGTCGCGAGGAGACTCCAGTGCTCGGTGGCCAGGAACTGGGCGCGTCGGGCCGACGAGCTTTCGGGTGGACTCGGCATCGCTTCGGTCATTCCGGCACGCCTCCTTCCGGCATTGCTTGGGACGCTGTGACCAACATCGAGCGCACGGCCTCGTGGATCACGCCGTTCGTGGCCAGGGTCGTGCCGCCGTCGAAGATCCGGCGGCCGGCGAAATCGGTGACCCGGCCGCCCGCCTCCTCGACGAGGACCACCGGTGCGGCGGCGTCCCAGATCGAGAGGCCGACCTCGACCATGACCTCGGCGGCGCCCTCGGCCACGAGCGAGTAGCCCCAGAAGTCGCCAAAGCCTCGCTCCCGCCAGGCGGCCGCGAGCAGCGCCTCGAAGCCCGGCGCTTCGCCGCTCTCAATGACGTCCTGGGTCCCGGCGTAGACGACCTGGGCTTCGGCCATGTCCGCGATCGCCGTGACATGGAGGCGGCGCGGGGCGCCGTCAGCGAGCGCCCCCGCGAGCCGACCCGAGCCCCATGCTCCCCCGCCCCGCCAGGCGTACCAGCGGCCGCCGAGCGCGGGCGCGGACACGATCCCGGCCTGGAGCTCGCCGTCGCGCTCGACGCCGAGGAGCGTCGCGAAGATCGGTACGCCGCGGAGGAAGTTGTGGGTCCCGTCGATCGGGTCCACGAACCAGCGGACGGAGGCCGCGCCACCATCCTCTCCGTACTCCTCGCCGACCACGCCGTGGTCCGGGAACGTGTCGGCGATCCGCTCGCGGATCAGGCGCTCGACGGCCGTGTCCGCCTCGGTCACGAACGTCCGATCGGGCTTCTGGGTCGTGATCGGATTCGCCCGGAAGTGGCGCATCGCGAGGGCGTCCGCCTCGTCGCACCAGCCGAGCGCCGCCTCGACCCAGGCTCGGAGCTCGGCGTCCGTCCCGCGCCGGAGCGACGCGCTCCACTCTGGACCGAAGAACGCGGACGTGTCACTCACGATCGGATTCTCCCGCCTTCGGCGTCCCACAGCGGCTCCCGGGCGACCTCGAAGCCGACCCATTCGCCGAAGATCTCGATCTCGCCGCGGGTGCCGATCGCGGCGAGGTCCGGCGGCAGGTAGGCATAGGCGATCGAGCGCTCGACGGCGAAGCCATAGCCGCCCGACGTCACGCGGCCCACGATCGCGCTGTCGACCCGGACCGGCTCATTGCCGAGGGCCACCGATCGCGGGTCGTCCAGGACGAGGCACCGGAGCCGTTTCCGGGGACCTGCCGCCCGGGCCGCCACGAGCGCCTCGCGGCCGATGAAGTCGAAGCCCTTGTCCAGCCGGACGGCGAACCCGAGGCCGGCCTCGTAGGGCGTCTCTTCGGGCGTGATGTCGGCCGACCAGACGCGGTAGCCCTTCTCGAGCCGGAGGGCGTCGATGGCCCGGTAGCCGGCGGCGACCAGGCCGCGCTCCCGGCCGGATGCCCAGAGCGCGTTCCAGAGCGCCCGGCCGTACTCGGCCGGCGGGTAGAGCTCCCAGCCCAGCTCGCCGACGTACGTGACCCGCAGGGCGAGGACCGGAACGTCCGCCACGCTGATCTCTCGCGCGCTGAGATACGCAAATCCCGAGTCGCTGACGTCGTCCTTCGTCAGCGAGGTGAGGATGTCGCGGGCTCGCGGTCCCCAGAGCCCGAAGCAGGCCCGCTGCGATGTCACGTCGCGAACGCTGACAGTGGCGCCGTCACCTTCCGCCGGGAGGTGCTTCCGGATCCAGCCGAGGTCGTGGTTGCCGAAGGCCGTTCCCGTGACGATCAGGAAGCGGTCCGCGGCGAGCCGGGTGACCGTGAAGTCGCACTCGATCCCGCCCCGCCGGTTGAGCATCTGGGTGTAGACGATCGAACCGACCGGCCGGTCGATGTCGTTGGCGCAGAGGCCCTCGAGGAACGCCACCGCGCCGTCGCCCTCGACCTCGATCTTGGCGAAGCTGGACTCGTCGAACAGGCCGGCCGCCCGCCGGGTCGCGAGCGTCTCGGCACCGATGGCGGGCGACCAGTGCTCGCCGGCCCAGCCCCGCGGTCGAAGGGCCTCGAGCTCGGCGCGCGACGAGACGCCCGCCCCGTCCTCGTTCGGCGTGAACCAGTTGGGGCGCTCCCACATCGACTTCTCGCCGAAGACGGCCCCGAGGGCCGCGACCTCTTCGTAGGCCGGCGACAGGCGGAGCGGCCTGGCCGCCAGCCGCTCCTCGTTCGGGTAGTGGATGTCGTAGTAGGTCGCGTAGTTCTCGTAGGAACGGGCGAGAGTGAGCCGCTGCGAGCGGTACTGGCCACCGAAGCGCCGGATGTCCATCTTCCAGAGGTCGAGCTCCGGCTCGCCGTCCACGATCCAGCGGGCCATCTGCTGCCCGATCCCACCGGTCCCGGCGATCCCGTGGGCACAGAACCCGGCGGCGACGAAGAGCCCGCGAACCTCACTCTCGCCGAGGATGAACTCGTTGTCGGGGGTGAACGCCTCGGGGCCGTTGATCATCCGGGTGACGCCGGCGTCGGCGATGGCCGGGACCCGCCGGATCGCGCCTTCCATGATCGATTCGAAGCGCGGCCAATCGGGATCGAGGAGGCGGTGGTTGAAGTCGGCCGGGATGCCGTCGAGCGACCACGGTGCCGGGTCGCGCTCGTAGCCGCCCATGCACAGGCCGCCGACCTCCTCTCGGAAGTAGCACAGGTTGTCGGGGTCGCGCATGGTGGGAAGGCCGGGATGGACACCCTCGATGGCATGGGTGAAGAGGTATTGGTGGGCCATCGGGATGATCGGGACAGTGACGCCGGCGAGGCGGCCGATCTCGGGCGCGAACATGCCCCCGGCGTTGACGACGACGTCGGCGGCGATCGTCGACCGGCCGCCGTCGCGGTCCTCGACCTCCACGCCGGTCACCCGGCCGCGGGCGACCCCGATCCCGACGACCCGGGTATGCTGGCGGATCGTCGCGCCGCGGGCGCGAGCGCCGGCCGCCAGCGCGAGCGCCAGCCCCGTCGGATCGAGCCAGCCGTCGGTCGGCAGCCAGACCGCCCCGAGGACGCCGTCGAGGGCCATGAGCGGAAAGCGCTCCTGCGCCTCGCTCGCCGAGATGAGGTCGAGCGGCAGCCCGAAGGTCTTGGCCCAGCCGGCCTGGCGCTGGAGCTCTTCGTAGCGGGCCGTCGTCGACGCCAGCCGCAGCGAGCCCACCTCGTGCCACGACACATCGACGCCGGTCTCCGCGGTCAGGCGCCGGTAGAGATCGGCCCCGTACATCATCATCCGGGTCAGGGTCACGCTCGAGCGGAGCTGGCCGACGAGGCCGGCGCTATGGAATGTTGAGCCCGACGTCAACTCGGCCCGGTCGACGAGGACGATGTCGGTCCAGCCGAGCTCGGCGAGGTGGTAGGCGATCGACGTCCCACCGACGCCGCCACCGATGATGACCGCCCGGGCGTGCTCGACCATCGGCACAGGGTAGCGAGCGCGGCGGACCGTCGCGGCCCGTTTCGTCTCCTGTACCCTCGCTGACCGTGAGCGCGTCCAGCGGACCGTCGATCGAGGAGGTCATCGCCGCCGTCCCAGCCTGGGCCGGGAGGGCGGTCGCGGCGACCCCGATCGCCGGTGGCCTGACGAACCGGAACTTCCGGGTCGTTGTCGACGGCCGGCCGCACTTCGTCCGGATCCCGGGCCCCGGGACGGACCTCCTCGCGGTCGACCGTGACAACGAGCTCCACAACACCCGGGCTGCGGCCCGGGCCGGGGCGGGCCCGGAGGTCGTCCATCATCTCCCGCGCTGGGACGTCATCGTGCTCGAGTGGCTCGACGCCCGGACGATGTCGAACGCGGCGTTTGCCGCGCCGCGTGAGCCGGCCCGGATCGCCGCGGCCCTCCGGCAACTGCACGCCGGCCCGCGATTCCGCGACGACTTCGACATGGTCGCGCTGTCGCGTCGCTATCTCGGCGTCGTCGACGAGCGCGACATCCGCGTCCCGGACGGCTACCGCGACCACCTCGGCGCCGTGCCCCGGATCGCGGCCGCCTTGCGCGCCCGGCCGCTCGCCACGGTGCCCTGCCACAACGACCTGCTGGCCGAGAACTACCTCGACGACGGCTCACGACTGTGGATCGTCGACTACGAGTACAGCGGCAACAACGACCCGACGTTCGAGCTCGGCAACACGGCCCAGGAGCTCGGCTTCGACGATGCCCGGCTGGTCGAGCTCGTCAGCGCCTACTTCGGCGCCGCGACGCCCGCCCTCCTCGCCCGATGCCGGCTCCAGATGATCATGTCCGACATCGGCTGGACCCTCTGGGCAGCGATCCAGGCCCGGATCTCCGACATCGACTACGACTTCCGGGGCTGGGCCGAGGAACGCTGGGCGAGGGCCCGGGCGATGCTCGACGGGCCCGACTTCGAGGGCTGGCTCGAGGCGACCGCGGGTGGCTGAATCGGACGACCCGGGCGGGAGCCCGGGTCGTCGCGGACGGACCTGAGACTGCCGAGGGTCACTCCGGCGGGATCTCCTTGAAGGCGTAGTCGACGTTGATGCCTCCCGAGCGGCGGACGAGGTACGTCACGAGATACCAACCGAGGGCGAACACCAGGACGCCCCCGCTAACCATGTACGCCAGCTGGCTATTCATGCCGAGCTCGGGGCTGAGCAGGAACAGGTACAGGAAGACGAGTCCGGCGGCGGTGCCAATCAGCCCGACAACGGTGACGAGCGGCAAGCCACCGATCCGGTATTTCGCTCCAGGTGACGCCTCATACAGGGCCTTTGCCCGGAATGGCATGAGCGCCCCCGCAAGGGCCGTCCCCACAAAGACATAACCACAACCGAACGTGACCCCGAGGGTGATGGACGCCCAGGTGGTCGTCGTCCCGTCGCTGCCGGAGAGCGCGAAGTTGCTGTACAGCCAGATGACCGGCAGGCTGGCCACGAAGTAGATGACGTGGGCGTTGACCGGGGTGTGGAACCGGTCACTGACCCGGCTCATCAACTCCGGCAAGAGGCGATCCAGCGACATCGCGACCATGACCCGGGTCATGCCGATGTAGCAGTTGTGCACGATCTGGTGGGCGTTGAGGATGAAGCCGGCGGCGATGATGATCGTCACGATCGGATTGTTGGCGATCGCGGTGGCGATGATGTTCGGCCATAGGAACGAACCCGCGAGAGAGACGTCGGCGTAGCCCCAGTAGCCGGCGCCGGCCACGTACAGGAACTCCGTCCCGATCGTTCGCTCGAGGACGAAGGCCAGGATCGCGAGCAGCAAACCGGTGAGGACCAGCGAGCCGACGATGATGAGGAGTTGGTCGCGGAACGAGCCGGCCGACTTGATCTCGCCGTTCTGCTGGGCCGAGTAGGTCGCCCACTGGAGCGAGGTCCACGCGATCGGCGCGACGAGCAGGGTCGCGATCAGGCTGAAGGCCGGGTTGAGCTCGACGCCGCCGGCCTGGGCCGCTGCGATCGAGTCCGAGTAGAACGACGAGGAGCCGCCGATCGCCGTCGAGAACGCGTCGAGGCGCCCCGGGACGTCGGCCGTGGCCGTTGTGAAGAGCACGACGAGCATCGTCGCGAACGAGACGAGGATCGCGACCCACATCACCCGCTGGAGCCGGACGTAGTTCTTGAAGCCCGAGGACAGGATCAGCATCGCCACGAGCGCGTTCGCGATGCTCGTGATGACGACGCCTTCCGCCGTCGTGAACCACGTCGCGATGTCGACGAGAGCGGCGCTGCTCGTCGCCGCGCCGAGGCCCAGGAACAATGGTGCGAACCCGAGCGCTGACAGGAGCCAGCCCGACAGCGCCACCCACTGCAGGATCCAGATCACGAACCCGGAGAAGACGAGCGTGAAGCCGATGCCGCCGCCCAGGACGCGGCTCTGGAAGACGTAGTCACCGCCGGAACGCGGCAGGGCCGTGGAGAGCCAAACATACGCCAGCGCGATCGGGATCTCCAGGACCATCGCGAGAAGGATCCCCCAGACAAGCTGGCCTCCGGGCAACACCGCGGGCGCCCAGAGGTACGTCCAGGGGAAGATCAACCCCATCGTCAGGACGTTGTAGACGAACGCCGACCGCGGGGACATTACCCGGACGAGGCCGGAGGACTTCCGAACGAAGACCTCGGGCATCGTGGTTGCAGCAGTCGCCATGCCATCACCTCGATACGGGTACGAAGGACCGGCGGCCCCCTCCCGGGACCGCCCATGACGCGGGACCGAACCTCCGATCGCACCTCCTCGGCCCGCGAGACGCCCGGTGGGCACCGGATCGCGGGCAGGCTCCCGACCTGGCGGGCGCCCTCAGCCGGCGGTCATCTGATAGCTCGTCACCTTGCCGTCGGCGATCGTGATGAGGCAGCCGCGGAGGATCCCCTCCCCGTACTCGCTGCCGGGGTTGATGCAGACCGTCCGCCCTAGGCGGGCCGCCGCCTGCGACTCGTGGATGTGGCCGTGCAGGCCGAGCATCGGCTGGTAGCGCTCGATGGCTGCTCGAATGGCGGTGCTCCCCGCGCCGTAGAGGACCGGTTGCCCGCCCCGGACGACCTGGCTCGGCGGGTCCGTCGACGCATCGAGCATCGGGCAGGTGTCAAGGGTCGAGTCCACCGGCGGGGCATGGAAGTTGAAGATGACCTTTCCGTGGTCGCCGAAGCCGCCAGCGACCCGGTCGATCCGCTCGGCGATCTCGGGCTCGTCGGCCTCGCGCGGCGTGTTCCAGGGGGTCCGATTGACGTACGGCATGGAGACCATCACGTGCTCGTCGTCGAGCGGCACGGCCCGGTCCTCGCAGGCCACGAACGCCTGGGTGTCCGGCCTGTCCATCGTCGCCATGACCTCGGTCAGGTCGTCGTTGCCACCGGTGGCGTAGACCTTGATCCCCGTGCCCGCCAGGCGCGTCTCGGCGAGGTCGATCCATCGCGCCAGGCGCTCGGTCGCCAGGCGAACGAACAGTCGCTCGACGGCGTCGGGATCGGCCTGGGTCGCCCGGTACTCGTCCTCGTCCATGACGAGGTCGTAGAAGCCGAGGTCGCCGATGCGGGCGCGAAGGGCCGCCACGCCGTCGGCCGAATCGACCCGCTCTACCCGGCCGTGGATCGTGGCTCGACTGGCTCCGCCGGCCTCGCGGATGATCGGGATGGCGAGCTTGCCCATGACGTCGCCGCCCATCACCAGGGCGTCGGCGCCGTAGAACTTCGCGGCGTTGAGGAACTTCTTCCAGGTTCGCTCCGAACCGTGGACGTCGGTCGCGTAGAAGAGCTTCGTGCCGGGCTGGCCCTTCCGGAAGAGACGCATGGGGCCCGATCCTACGCGCGCATCCGGGCGCCCGTCGGGTCGTGGAGCACGTCCGGGCCGACCTCGCCCGGCTCGCGACGGTCGAAGACGTCGACCTCGATCGCGGCGGCCTCCGCCACGTCGGACGGCAGGTACACGGTGCCGAGCGTCCGACCGATCGTGTACCCGAAGGCCGCGCTCCGCAGGCGCCCCACGACCTCGCCGCCGAGGCGGACGGCCTCGCCGCCGTAGACCGGCAGCCAGTCGTCGCCACCGATCGTCACCGTCCGGAGTCGCCGCGCGGGGCCCGCCGGCTCGGCCTCGCGCATCGCCCGCAGCGCGTCCCGCCCGATGAACTCACCCTTGGCGAGCCGGACGAACGGTCCCAGCCCGGCCTCGAACGGTGAATCCTGCGTCGTCAGCTCGGCCCCGTAGTAGCGGTAGCCCTTCTCGAGGCGAAGCGAATCGAGGGCCCGGTAGCCGACCGGTTCGAGGCGTGCGGCAGCCTCTGAGGCCCCAGCGACGAGGGCGTCCCAGGCCTGGACCGCCCAGTCGAGCGCGACCGTCAGCTCCCAGCCGAGCTCACCCGCATAGCTGATCCGCGTCGCGAGGGCCAGCGCCGCGGACGCTCCGATGCGGACCTCGCGGGCGGCTCGGAGCGGGATCGCCCGATCGCCGACGTCGTCGGTCGTGGCGCTCGCGAGCACGTCGCGGGCGCGTGGTCCCCAGAGACCGATGACGGCCAGGTCGTCGGTCACGTCCACCACCTCGACCGCCTCGCCCGGCTCGATGTTGGCCCGGACCCAGCCCATGTCGGCGGCCAGGTAGCCGGCCCCGGTGAGGACGCGGAACCGAGCTGGGGCCAGGCGCGTGACGGTGACGTCGGCCAGGATGCCGCCGCGAGCGTCGAGGAGCTGGGTGTAGGTCGCCGACCCGACCGGCCGGTCCAGCTCGTTGGCCGCGACGCGCTGGAGCAACGCGAGCGCCGCCGGGCCGACGACCTCGAACTTCCCGAACGAGCTGAGGTCGATGATCCCGACCCGCTCACGGATCGCCCGGTGCTCCTCGCCCACCCGCTCGAACCAGGCGGGCCGCTGCCAGCCCTGCTCGCGCGGCAGGCGCCCGGCGCGGCTCCAGGCGGCGCCCGGCCGGTGAAGGTCGGCCCGCTCCCAGCCGGCCTTCGCCCCGAAGACCGCTCCCGCCTCCTGGAGCCGGCCGTGGAGCGCCGACGGCCGACGCGGTCGGCCGGCGGTGTCGGCGTCGTACGGGAAGCGCAGGCGGTAGTAGTCGGCGTACGTCTCGCGGGCGAGGGCCGCGGCCCAGCCGGGGTCGCGATACGCGTCCGCGAATCGCCACGCGCGGTAGGCCGCGACGTCGACGCCCGGATCGCCGGCGGTGATCCAGCCGGCGAGCGCCTGACCGATCCCGCCGCCGGCCCCGAACCCGTTGAGCGACAGGCCGGCCGCGACCCAGAAGCCGCGCAGGCCAGGCATCGGGCCGAGGAGCGGGTTCGCGTCGGGAGTCATCGCGTCGGGGTGGCAGACGAGGCGGATCGCCTCGGCGTCGGCGAGGAACGGGAAGCGCCGGATCGCGCCGGCCATGAGCGGCCCGAATCGCTCCCAGTCGGGGGGCAGCGACGTGGCCGCATGCTCCCACGGGACGCCGTCCTCCCAGCGCGACCGCGGCTCGGCCTCGTAGCCGCCGAAGACCATGCCGCCGTGCTCGCTCCTGCCGTAGACGAGGTTGTCGGGGTCCCGGAAGCAGGGCATGTCGCGGGGAAGCTCGTAGCCGGGCACCGCCCGGAGGGCCACGTGCTGGTGATCGACCGGCGTCGACGGCAGGAACGCCCCGACCATCGCGGCGACCCGCGGCGCCCACAGCCCGGCGGCGTTCACCACGAGCTCGGCCTCGATCGGGCCCCGGTCCGTCAGGACCCGCCGGACCGCTCGCCGCGCCGAGAGCTCGAAGCCGGTCACGCGCGTCTGCAGCAGGAATCGGACGCCGAGCCCCCGCGCCGCGTCGGCCAGCGCGTGGGTTGCGCCATGCGGATCCAGGTGGCCGTCCCCCGGGATGTGAACGGCGCCGTACAGCGACTCCGGCGAGATGGCCGGCATGAGCCCTCGGGCGGCCTCCGCCGAGATGACCCCGGCCTCCAGCCCGATGCCTCGCGCCCGGCTGGCGGTGCGCTCCAGCTCCCGGAGCTGCTCCGGGGACGAGGCCAGCCGGAGGCTGCCGACACGCTCGAAGACGCCGAGCTTCTCGTACAGCTCCACGCTGTAGCGCCGGAACCGCAGCATCGAATTCGAGGGGTTGAACATCGTTACGAGCCCGGCAGCCTGGCAGGTCGCGCCCGCCGTGAGCTGGGCCTTCTCGACGAGCAGGACGTCGGTCCAGCCCGCCACGGCGAGGTGGTAGGCGACGCTGCAGCCGGTGATGCCGCCGCCGATGACGACGACCCTCGCCTGGTCCACCCGCGGTTCGCCCTCCGTCGCCTGACGCGGCCGGACGCCGGGCCGCGATTGCCGGCTACGGTAGCGCCTCGATCCGGCGATCGAGCGATCGTGCCGCGCCTACAATCCGGCCATCCCCGTCCCCGGACCGCGGAGCAGCCGCCGCTCATGACCCGCGACCAGACCGCCGTCGTCATCGACCGCGCCATCCTCGAGCGCGAGGTCGACCGCGTCGTTGCCGCCGTGGCCGCGGCCGGCCCGCCGATCCGGGTGCTCGGGTCGATCGGGGTGGCCCTCCATTGCCCGGCCACCCGGGAGCTCCTGCCGGCGTTCGAGCGGACGTACGCCGACATCGACTTCGCGTCGTACCGGCGCGACTCGCGGGCCGTCTCGAGCGCGCTGGTCGCCCTCGGCTATGTCGAGGCCCGCGACGTCTACATCAACTCCGAGGGGCGTCGGGCGATCTTCCACCACCCGCTCAGCCAGATCCATCTCGACGTCTTCTACGACCGCCTCGAGTTCTGCCACGTCATCCCGCTCGCCGGGCGGCTCGAGGCCGATGTGCCGACCCTCCCGCTGGCGGAGCTCCTCCTCTCGAAGCTCCAGATCGTGAAGCTCAACGAGAAGGACGTGATCGACACGATCCTGCTCCTCCTCGATCACCCGCTCGGCGACGGCGATGCCGACACGATCGATGTCGGCCGGATTGCGGCCCTCTGTGCCGACGACTGGGGGCTGTGGCGGACACTCACCATGAACCTCAAGAAGACGGCGGCCCTGGCGGCGTCGTACGCCCAGCTCTCGGACGATCGACGGGCCCGGGCGGCCGACCAGGTCGCGCGGCTGAAGCAGGCCATCGACGCCGTCCCGAAGTCATTCGGCTGGCGGATGCGCGATCGTGTCGGCGACCGCCGCCAGTGGTGGACCGACGTCGACGAGGTCCGCTGAGCCC
>Ga0209002_10003205_pt1 | contig 13007 bp, 15 predicted proteins | sample Rifsed16ft2_FD_184010 | JGI IMG/M metagenome (GOLD analysis project Ga0209002, IMG submission 184010) | Soil microbial communities from Rifle, Colorado, USA - sediment 16ft 2 (version 2) | ecosystem: Environmental > Terrestrial > Deep subsurface > Rock core/Sediment | place: Rifle, Colorado...
CGCCTCCGGGAGGGACGATCGCGTACGCGGTTCGGTTCGCGAACACCGGGAATGCGAACGCGAGCGCGGTGTCCGTGGACGTCGCCCTTCCGCCCGCCGTGGCGTACGCCACGTCGACGGAACCGTATGACACGTCGGACGGCTCGGCCTACCGGTGGACGTTCCCGGCCATCGGCCTCGGATCCCATGCCTTCACGGTCACGGCGACCGTGATCGCGGACGTCCGGGACGGCGCTTCCCTCGCCGCCGAGGCCGCTCTCGAGTACACGAACGACCAGGGATGGGGCTTCGCACGGGTCGTCGCGATCGCCTCCGCCGCTGCCATCGCGCCGGAACTGGCGGTGGAGCTGTCCGGGCCCGCCGTGGCCTACGCGGGCGAGACCGCGACGATGACCCTGCGGATCGCCCACACCGGTCTCCGAAGGATCGGCGCCGTGGACGTCACGGTCGATGAGTCCGCGGTCACGGAACCCCTGACCGGACCGCGGTGGCACCTAACGGACGTGGAGCCCGGGGAGTCTACGGTCGAGATCGTGGAGCGGATCGTGCCCGACGCGCCCGACGGGTCCCACGTCGCGAGGGCCGTCCGCGTCGAGTACACGTCCCGGTTCGGGGAGCGGATCTCGCTGTCCTCCGTCCACGCCCTCCAGGTCGCGCGGCCGTCCCTCACGCTCACGGTCGACGCCGACCGCCAGGAGGTCTACGGGGGCGAGCGGATCGCCTTCCACGTGGCGGTGGAGAACGTCGGCTCGATCGCCCCTCGGGACGCCCGACTCTCCATGGCGCTCGCGGGCGGCTGGTCGCTGGTCGCGGGCGATGTCCCAACCGCACGCTCGGCGAGGGAGTACGCATGGACCGTCGACGGCCTCGCGGCGGGAACGACCCGCATCCAGATCATGGCGGAGGCCCGGGAGGCGGGCACGTACCCCCTCGCGTTCCGCCTCGAGTACACGAGTCCGAACGGGGTCCCATTGGGGACGGTAGAGGCCCTCGTGACCGTGGTCGTGCGTTCGCCGGGCCCGCTCGGGAACGCGATCGCGGTCACCGCCACGACCGGCGTCGTGATGCTGGGAGGGTTGCTCGCGACGGAGCGCGGCAAGACCGCCCTCCTGTTCCTGACGATCCCCCTGTACACGCGCCTCCAGCGCGCCCACATCCTCGACCACGAGACGCGGGGCATGATCCGGGGGTACATCCTCGCGAACCCCGGGGACCACTACAACTCGATCAAGGGGGCGCTCGAGCTCCCGAACGGGACGCTCGCGTACCACCTGCAGGTCCTGGAGAAGGAGTTCCTCGTGAAGTCCGTGAAGGATGGGAAGTTCCGGCGGTTCTACCCGTTCGACATGCGGATGCCGGAGGGCGGGGAGCCGACGCGGATCCAAAAGGTCGTCATCGACCTCGTGCGCGCCAACCCGGGGATCACCCCGCGGGACGCGGCCTCGCTCCTCGGCCTCACGTCGAGCACGGTGTCGTACCACCTCGAGCGCCTCGCGGAGCTCCGACTCGTCGAGTTCCGGCGGGAGGGCATCTCGAAGCGCCTGTACGTGCCGGGCGACCTGGGGTTCTAGGCCTGCGGCGGAGTCCCTCGAGCGCGCAAGCCAGGGCGGAGGGCGGGAGGGAAGCGCTTCAGGGGCTTCGCCAGATGACGCCGGGCGGACGCCGGCGGCTCGTACCAACCCACCGCCGGCGGGCGGGGCCCCGACGCGACGGAGAGGACCGCCAGTTTCTCCAGGTTGATCGCCCGCGGCATTTCGCGCACGGCGCCGCAGGCCCGCACGCGGTCACCCGTCCGGAGCGCCCGCACGACGCGCCGGAACTGCTTCGAGGGCTCGTACGCCACGCAATCGACGGCGTCGCCTCGGGTCCGTGCGAGCGGGAAGACCACGTGGCCCCCCGGCCGGGTCCACGGATTCGCCGCCACGACGCCCTCGACAATGACGGAGGTGCGCGGGACGAGGTCGCCGCCGTCCGCGGCGATCAAGTGGTCGTCGGTCCCCTGGTTCGTCTCGAAGAGCATCCAGCGGTCGAAGGGCTCCGAGGTCACCGCGCGCAGCGCGTCGGGCAGGTCGGCGGCACGGTCGCCCCGGATTCCGAGAAGGACGGGGCACGGCGAGTTCGGGGCGAGGACGACGTGTCCGTTCTCCGCGTCGTAGTTGTTGAAGGTGGACGGGAACCGCCGGTCCATCTCGACGACGGAGGCCTCGTCGACCGCTCTCCGGCTGCCCCAGAGCGCGCGGTCACGGTACGCCAGGATCTCGTACGTGCGGTCCCGGGGACGCCACGCGATCGCGGCGAGGGCGCCGATGCGGCCGCGCCCCTCCTTGTATCCGCCGGTCCTCCCGCAGCCGGAGGCGGCCGCGAGCGCCTCGTCCACCGTCACGATCCGTCGCACGGCGGCCCAGTACAGGCCCGGCCCCGGGCGCCGACGCAGGATCGCGTACCCCGGGTGGGTCGTGGGATCCTCGAAGGCGCACTCACGCTCCAGGATCCTGCGCAGGCGGACCTCGAAGTCCGCGTCCGCATCCCCCAGCGCTCCCCGAGGGAACGCCTGGATCGGACGGCCGTCGACCCGGCCGACGGGGAACGGATCGCCGCGTCCTCTCCCGAACCGCAGGCTCACGGCCCCGTTCCCGCGGGTCTTCCACGGGACGTTGGGGTTCAATCGCACGAGGCGGGGGTAGCAGAGCAGGTCCCAGTCCCCGAATTCGCGGACGACCTCGGTCGCAACCCACGTCGTGCACGAGGCCCGCCGGGAGTCCGTGTCGTCGAGTCCCACATACGGCACGCGGAGGGGATGCACGGGCGCGTCTTGGGCGTTGCGCCTACGACCCGAACTGCTCCCGCGAGACCCCCACGAGGATGAGCCCGATGAGGCACAGGATGGAACCGATGACGAAGCCGACCGCAACGATGCCGAGGATCCCGCCGACGAGGGCGAGCGCCCACATCTTCCGCTGCACGGCCATGATGCCCCCAACGAGCGCGAGGATCGAGAAGATGATGCTCAGGGTGCCCCACAAGAGGCAGATCTCGCCGACGATCGGGATGAAGAGCGTGAACGATCCGCCCGCCACGAGCAGTCCGCCGAAGATCATGCCGAAGATCGCGCCGATGATGAGCAGGACCCCGCCCGCGACGGGGAGGCCGGATTCCTGGCTCTGCGGCGGCATCATCATCGGGGGCGGACCGTAGAAGGGCGGCGGCGTGGGGGGCTCCGAGTACGTCGGGGGAGGTGCGGCCGATGCGACCATCGACCGGCCATCTGCCTACCCTTACTTAAGCGCGACGAAGGCAGGGGGGAGCCCGTTCCGCGCGAGCAGAAAAGAAAAAGGGAAGGGGGGCGGGTTTCCCCGCCTACATGGTGCCTGGCATCGTGCTCGGCATCGCGAGCCTCCCGCGGCCGATGATGTAGCCGACGCCCGCGAGGATTCCTCCGACCAAGCTCAGGATCCCGCCGATGATCAGGCCGGCGATGACGGCCAAGATCTCGTTCAGGTTGAAGTTCCCGGCTGAGATGAGCCCCGTAAGCGCCAGGTAGACCATGACGAACACGAGGAGCGCGCCAACGAGTCCCAGGATACCCCCGACGATCGCGAGGGCCTTCCCGGCGCCCGTCATGAGGCGCATGGGCAGGATGATGACGCCGATCCAGTAGATCAGGCTGGCCACGAAGCTCAGGAGCAGCGCGGTCGCGAAGGAGTTGTAGATGTCCGCCGAGTAGACGCCGCCAAGGATGATCGCGGGGGTCAACACCCAGGACACGATGTTCAGCACCAGGCCGATGAGGACGAACACGAACCCACCCATCGCCATCCCTCTTCCCGCGGGGTTCATCTTCCCCGCGCCGGTCATGATCAATGCGGCGCCGATGAGCACGATCAGCGGGCCGATGAAGCCGAGGAACAGGCCGAGGAACGAGCCCAGGATCAGACCGATGCCCGCGACGAGCAGGCCGGTCTTCACCTGACTGGCTCCCGGCGGTTCCATCATCGGCGGGGGCATCGCGTACATCGGTGGGGCCGGCGGCGGGGGTCCGCCCGGCATTCCCATCAAGGCATTCACGACTGCGATCTTGGCACCAAACTGTCTGGAGGCATCGGGGGAAGTCATCAAGCCCTCCTCGGGCCGGCACGGATGAAGGATACTTTAAAGCTTTTGGACGCCCCAGCTCCGAGGCCACTCCTGGTTCCCACCGATGGAAACGATGCCGGCATGCTTATTAATGGCCACAAGTCGTGCGGAACCGACCCAAATGGGTCAGTAGGATGGGACATGCGATTCGGGAAGGGCGCGGCGGTCGGCCTGGCGGGCGGCATCCTTGGCCTCCTGAGCGTGTTCCTGCCATGGCTGGTCCTCACCGCCAGCGTGGGGCCGCTCACCCTGTCGTTCGGGTTCAGCGGGTTGGCGCTTTCCGGAAACTTGACGATCCAGAGCGCGCAGCTCTCGAGTCCCTACCCCGAGGCCGCGATGTGGGCGTACGGGATCCTCGCTTTCAGCATCCTCGGCCTGGTCATGGGGATCGTGGGGAAGAGGTCGACGTCCATCGTCGCCTTGCTGTCCGGGGTCCTCGTCACGGTGTTCGCGATCCTCGCGTTGGTCCGCATGCCGACCGGGACCATCTCCGCCCCCGGGCTCTCCCTCTCCGTCGGGCCCGGCTTCGGAATCTACGTGGGCCTCGTTGGCGGGCTCCTCCTGCTGACCGGCGGGATCCTGGCGTGGGGAGAGGCGAAGAATGTGCGGATGCCCCTTCCGGTTCCACCGCCTCCGGCGCAGCCGTTGCCTCCGATCTGACGCAGGCGTGGCTCTCACCCGCGCACTTCGTGGGGACCGAGCACGCCGCGCGAATCCTTCGGGCTCCCCCGTTCAGTATTCGCCGAGCGACCCCTGCCTGCGGGCGCCCGTCTCGAACCGCTTGTAGATCCAGTACCCGATGATCGGGGAGAGGATCCCGAACGCCACGACAATGAGGACCTCCCCCTGGATTGAGATCCCGAGTTCGGGGTAGCCGGGCGGAAGCCCCAAGAGGAGGGACCGGAACGCGTCCACGCAGTAGCTGACCGGCAGCCACTTGCTGATCCCGTCCACGATGAAGGGGTGCACACCCCGTAGCGCGCTGAACGGGAAGAACTGCGCGGAGAAGATCATGAAGAAGAACTGGAGCCCGTTGACGAGGAACTGGGCGGTCTCTTTGAGCTTGATCGTGACGCCCGCGAAGATGAAGCCGATGCCCAGGAACCCGGAGATGGAGAACGCGAGGACGAGGAGGGCGGCGGCGATGTTCGCGGTGGGAAGGCCCCCGACGACACCGCCGACGAACACGATCGCCATGAAGGACATGGCCCCAGACCAGAGCAGGATCGCGAACGTCCGCGCGACGAGGGAGCTCACCTTGCTCGCAGGGGACAGGTACAGGGACTCCAGGGTGCCGCGGGTCTGCTCCTCGCGGATCGAGAACCCGATTTCCCACAGGGTGAAGGAGAGGAACAGCCCGACGATGAAGCCGTACACGACCGTCGCCCCGAGGCCCCGCTGCGTCGAGGGGTCGGAACCGCTCGGGGTGAAGGCGAGGGAGGCGAAGAGGAACATCGCGATGATCAGGAAGATCTGCACGAACAGGGCGACGAATGCCACGGGGTAGCGGGAGAACTCGACGATCTTCTTCTTGGACATGTCCCAAAAGCTCACGACGCGGGTCCGGAGGTCGAACCGGGTGAGGCCGATGCCGCGGTGCACGGTCTCGCTAATAGTGTCCCACCCCCTCGCGCCGACGCAACCGGCGCTCCGTGACCTCGAAGAGCTCGTACCCGAGGAGGGGCGTCACGAGCGCCATCGCGAACAGGACCGCGACGCTGCCGTACGCGGAGCCGTAGAAGTACGTGATGTTCAGGATGGACGCCCGGATCGCGTCCGTCATCACGGTCGGCGGGAACAGTCCCGCGATCCCCTGCATCAGCGGGGGCAGGAGCGTGAGCGGGTAGAAGACGCCCATCAGGAAGGCGAGGACCCACTGCAGCACCTGGATCACGGAGTCCGCCTCCTTGATCCGCATGATGAACGCGCCGAACATGAACGAGAGACCCCACAACGGAAGGAGGCCCAGCGCGAGGAACGCGAGCGCGGGCGCGACGCCCTGCTCGAACGGGTTCACCTGGAACACGAGGCTCCCGAGGAGGATCGCGATCACGAACGCGATCATCGCCCGCACGAACGCGTAGCTCGTCACGCCCGCGAGGATCCAGATCCGGCGCGCGGGGGCGAGGGCGAGGGACTCCAGGGTCCCGGTCTCCTGCTCCCGGCGGACCCAGTACCCGATCAGCCACATCATGATGCTGACGACCGTGAAGGTGGACGCCCCGATCAGCATGTACAGCTTGTAGTTCCCGAAGTTCGGGTAGTTCTGGATGCAGGTCTCCCCCGGCGGGATCACGAGCCCGCCCCCCCTCACGAGGGTGTTGCAGAAGGCCTCCGCCGGATTGCCCCCGGCGACGCTCGTGCCCAGCAGGACGGGCATCGCGGCGAACACGATCGGCAGCAGCGCCTCCATGAGGATCGCGCCCTTGTACCGCGAGATGATCCGGATCCGCGCGAGGAAGACGGTCCGGACCACGTTCAGCTTCGCCGGCCATCCCGGTCGGCCCAGGCCGAAGCCGCGGCTAACCCCGACCGCCGCCACCCTTGCCCGCCTCCTTCACGACCTCCCGCGTGTCGATCGCCAGGGACCGACCGGTCTTCGCGATGAACACGTCCTCGAGCGTGACCTCCTGCGGTTTGATGTACTCCAGGGAGGCCCCGTTCCCGGAGACCGCCTCGATGATCCGCGGGAGGAGGAGGCGGCTGTTGTCGCACACGACGGCGAGGGTCGTCCGACCGTTCCCCTCGGCCTTCACGACGACGTCCCGGACGCCGGGGGTCGCGCGGAGCCGGTCCACGGTCCGGGCGGGGAAGACCCCCTCGAGCTGGACGACGTCCTCCCGGACGAGGGAGGCCTTCAAATCGTTCGGCGTCCCGAGGGCGATGATCTCGCCGCGGTCGATGATCGCGACCCGGTCGCACAGCTCCTCCGCTTCGTGCATCAGGTGCGTCGTGTACACGATCGTCTTCCCCTGGTCCTTGTTCAGCGAGCGGACGATCCGCCGGAGTTCGCGCGCGGTCGGCACGTCCATCGTGACGGTCGGCTCGTCGAAGAACAGGATCGGGGCGTCGTTGATGAGGGCCTTCGCGAACGCGACGAGCATCTTCTGCCCGGAGGAGTACGTCTCCACGGTCCGGTCCGCGTACTCGTCGAGCTTCAGCAGGTCGATCAGCTCGCCGATCCGCTTCCGGCGGACGTCCCGGGGCACGTGGTACAGCGCTCCGAAGTAGTCCAGGTTCTCGCGCCCGGTGAGCTTCCAGTACAGCCCGCGGTCCCCCATGAGCATGCAGCCGAGGCTCGCGCGGACGGAGTCCTCCTGCTTGTGGATGTTGTACCCGTTCACCCACGCGGTACCCTCGGACGGGAGGAGGAGGGTCGTGAGGCACTTGATCAGCGTGGTCTTCCCGGCGCCGTTCGGCCCGAGGAGTCCGAAGTTCTCTCCCTCGTAGACGACGAGGTCCACGTCCTTCAGCGCCTGGACCGTCCGCTTCCGCTTCTGCCCCTTCTTCCGCTCCTTCGTCGTGAAGGACTTGGAGAGCTTGTCGACCCGGATGATGGATTCCATGGCCCGGCGCTGACCACCCGAGGCCCAGTATTTAAGGCCGTTGAGCACGCGTGACCAGCGGCGCGGGATTCACGGGTTCTGCGCGATCGCCGCGATCGCCTCTCGCACGATGCGGGCCGCGAGGAGCGCCGTCTGCCCGTGGTCCCATCCCGGGGACACCTCGTTGATGTCCATGCCCACGAGGTTCGGCGCGAGGGTGTCGATCACGGACTTCACGTGCAGGGGCGTCAGCCCGAACGGCTCCGGGTTGCCCACGGCGGGCGCGTACGCGGGGTCGATCCCGTCCACGTCGATCGTCAGGTAGATCCGCTCGGCGTCGACGGCCTTCAGGGCCCGCGCGACCGCGCGCTCGATGCCCCCCTCGTGAATCTCGAACGCGCTCACGTACGTGAGGCGGAGCCGCTCGAGGTCCTCCTTCTCCTCCGCGGAGAAGGAGCGCACGCCCATGTACACGACGTCGTCGACCCCAACATGGTCCGCGATCCGGCGCGCGGAGCACGCGTGGGAGAACCGCTCCTTCAGGTACTCGTCCCGGAAATCGAGGTGCGCGTCGATGCCGAGGACCCCGATGTCCTCGTCGAACCCCATCACGGACGCGGGCGCGATGCTGTGCTCGCCGCCGAGGACGATCGGGATCTTCCCGCGGCGCACGAGGTCTCGGGACCGGCGCTGGACACCGTCGACCATGTCCTTCGTTGGCCCGAACTCCTCCGTATTGCCCAGGTCGCAGACCTTCACGTTTGCGAGGTCGATCCCCCGGTCCATGTGGTACGTCTCGAAGTTCCAGGACGCCTCCCGGATTGCGTTCGGCCCGAGGCGGGCTCCTGAGCGGAACGAGGCGGTGCGGTCGTACGGCACGCCGTACACGACGAAGCGCGCGTCGTCCAGGGTCGCGTTCGCGTCGGCGAAGACGAGGCTCGAGGCCATGGGCCCTCTCACGGGGTCGTCATCTGGCGGCGGCCCATCGCCTCCATGTAGAGCACGTCCGTCCCCGCCGTCACGTTCGCCTGCATGTCCTCGGGCACCGAAAGCTCGAACGTCTCGTACGTCTGGAGGTCCATCAGCTGCGCCTGGTTGCCGTGGACGGACAGCACCTGCGCCTTCCGCTTGTCGATCATCGGGACGCGGACCTTGTGCGTCACGGGGTGGACGATCGACCGCTTCTGCCCGTCGAACAGCCCGACGACTTCAAGCCGCGCTTTCGATTCTCCATGCTTCCCCGGCTTCGAGGTCTGGATCGAGAGGATCCGGCACGGCTCCTCGTCCACGAGGACGTACCGGTTCACCTTGAGTTCGCGGATTTCCTGCTGGGTCCACGACATGGCGACCGCGTGCGCATGAGGACGGCGGATTTAACGGTTGCGAGAAGCCGCAGTTTGGACAATCCGTAAATAGCGGCGGCGCCTGCGCCCTCCCGGTGCGACGCATGGTGCGCGTGGCGATGCAGATTCTCTTGGTGTGCGCGTTCGTGTTGAGTCCGCTCTCCGTCCGACCTGCGTCGGCGGTCGACGTGAACATCACCCTGATCGCGAAGGACATCGGGTGGCACGTCGGAACGGACGCGTCGACGCAGACGACGATCGTCGTGACCGTGGGAGACAGGCTCGTGCTTCAGATCCGGAACGATGATGGATTCAGCCACACCTTCACCGCGCCGCAGTTCCCGGCCGAGGCGGGTCAGGGCGGATCGGGCAGCTTCCTCAATCTCACCCTGCTTCCCGCGCAGATCCGGTTATGGAATCACACGGTCACCTCGGCGGACGAGGGGAATTGGCAGTACTACTGCGACCCCCACTCGTCGGGGACGTATCCGAATCGCGCGTTGATGGTCGGCGTGCTCTCGTTCCGCCAGCCCACTCCGCCGCGGACCCCCGGCTTCGAAGTCGTGGCGGTGATCGCCGCCATCGCGACGGCGTTCCTCCTCGTGCGTGTCCGGCGACGCCCGTAGTCATCGGCGGCGGGGTGCCCGTCTCCGGGCCGCCCCTCGCGGTCGTGGCGGGGGCGGCGTGGCGTGCGTCTTCCTTGCCTCAGCGACCGATTCGTCCAAGACCACCTTCAGGGAATCCGCGATGTACCGCTTCGTGTAGGCGTCCGCGCGGGCGGCCATGCAGAGCTTCCCCGCGAGCGCGCGGGCCAGCGCACCCCGTTGCCAGCGCGGCGCCCGGTGGATCAGCGGGTGCTGGAACAGGACGCCGTGCTTGGGCGGTCGCGTGCCCTCGCGGAGGTGGCGGAAGAGCGCGCGTTCGGCGCCGAGGAGCTGCACGGTGCTCGCGGGCAGCCGGGCGAGGGGTTCGATCCCTCCCGCCAGGGCGATGAGCCGGGCTCCGACGAGCGGTCCCGCGAGGGCGCGGACGTTGGGCGCGAGCTCCCGGATGCGCGCATCGATGTGCGCCTCCAGCCTCCGTCGTTGGCGGGAGACGTCGCGGGCGAGCGCGGCGGCACCCATGAGGGCCTCGCGGTCCTCCGGTCCGAGGGGACCCCCGACGCTCTCCATGGACCCGATCGGCATGCTCCCCCGGTCCCCGTGCTCGGCCACCAGCTCGGCGAACGCCTCGCCGTCCACGATCTTCGCGAGCTCCGGGAAGTGCAGCCCGTACCATTCCCGCAGGCGCTCGAGGAGCTGGTTCGAGATCTCGGCGAGGTCGTCGTACGCCGCCACGGCCTGGGCCAGGTAGTCGTCCGGCCCCACCGCCTTCCGCATCCGTCGGCGGGCGAGGGCGAGCATCGCCTCGTGCAGGAGGCTTCGGTCGTACCCGAAGTCCTCCGGGTTCAGGAACGGCGGCGGTTCCCGCACGAGGTTCCCGCCCGCACGCTCGAGGCGGGGCTCCGTGACGAACACCTCGTCCAGGCCGCTCATGAGGTCCCGCTCTTCTTCGAGGACCTTCCACTCCTCCACGAGCGCGAGCCGTTGGGCGATCGCGTCCGGCTCCTTGGGGAACGGGCGGGACCGGACCGCCTTTCCGTCCTCCAAGAGGAAGGAGCCGAACCACGTCGTGACGAGCAGCATCGCGCGCGGGAGCGACCGCGGCGGTAAAAAGATTGGCGCGCCCGGCCTAGTCCCTCCGGGTTCGTCCCGACCCCGGGGCGGAGACATGGGCGATCTCGAGGCGGATGTCGCCGTCCTCCCCCGCGAGGGCGCGTAAGTCCGTGCCGCAGCGGGAGCAGATCCCGTTCGTCTCCGGGTAGCCGCAGACGTCGCAGGCCATCCCCCATGCCACGGCGGGCCATGGATATAGATTCTTTGGAACGATTCTGTAGACCGAAATACCTCACCGGCGGCGGCGCCGGGCGGGGGTCGCCCGCTTCCGGGGCGTGCGCGCGGGGGTCCGGCGTGCCTTCGGCCGGAGCCGGGTCAGTCCTGCGGGAGGGAGGATGCCCCGCTCCGTGATGTACGCCGTGACGAAGCGCGCCGGGGTCACGTCGAACGCCGGGTTCAGCGCGCGCGTTCCCTCCGGGGCGATACGCATCCCCGCGACCGCCAAGACCTCCTCCTCCGGACGCTCCTCAATCGGGATGTCCTTCCCCGTCCGCAACCCGAAGTCGATCGTCGTCGTCGGCGCCGCCACGAAAAAGGGGATCCGGTTCTCCTTCGCGACGACGGCCTTCTCGTACGTGCCAATCTTGTTCGCGAAGTCCCCGTTCGCGGCGATCCGGTCCGCGCCCACGAGCACGAGGTCAACGAGCCCGCGCTGCATCAGGGACCCGGCGGCGTTGTCCGCGATCACGACGTGGTCGATCCCCTCCTGGGCGAGCTCCCACGCGGTCAGCCGCGCGCCCTGGAGGCGGGGCCGCGTCTCGTCCACGTAGATCAGGAACCTCCGTCCGCTCGCGTGCGCGCGCCGGAGGGGGGCCGTCACGGTCCCGATGTCCACGCACGCGAGGGCGCCCGCGTTGCAGTGCGTGAGGATCCGCGCGCCGGTCTTGACGAGGCGCTCGCCGTGCTCCCCGATCCGCAGGCAGCGCTCCACGTCCGTCGCGGCGTACGCCTCCGCCGCCTTCTCCGCGCTCTCCCCTTGGCCGATCGCCCGGAGCATGTAGTCGACCGCGTGGAACAGGTCGTGCCCGGTCGGGCGCGTGTTCCGGAACGTCTCCGCGGCCTCGTCCGGGTCCGCCCCGAGGAGCGTCGCCTGCGCCATCCCGTACGCGGCGGCCGCGCCGATCGCGGGCGCGCCGCGGACGACCATGTCCCGGATCGCCGCCGCGACGTCCCTGTGCGATTCCGCCACGAAGATCCGGAGCTCGTCCGGCAGGTACCTCTGGTCGATCATCCGGACCGTCGGCCCCTCCATCCAGACGGTCTTCAAGTCGAGGGTCTTCCCATGCCACTGGACACGCACGCGGTCACCAGCGCAGGGAACGGATCATCCCGGATAAGGACGGCGGCTGGAGGTCGCGCTTCATCTCCCCCGCCAGGGAATCGTAGTACCCCGCCTGCTCGTCCACCTTCGCGAGTTCCGCGAGGATCCGCGCCTCCTCGGTCTCCGCGTCCCGCAGCGACGCCTCGACTTCGCGCACCCGCTGCCGCAGGCGCTGCAGCTCCTCTGGGGCGGAGACGCGGCGGGACATGGGTCACCGGTCCAGCCGCATGTACGCGCGCTCCCACGGGACCCTCTCCTCGACGGCCCCGACGACGATCTCCTCGAGGCGCTCGGCCCGCCTCCGGACCGCATCGAGCTCCCGGAGGAGGAACCGGCGGCGGGACTGGACGGACCGCAGGCGGGCCTGGAGCCGCGTCCGGCGGTCCCGCCACTTCTCCTGCTCCTCGAGAGCGACGAGGACGCGGCCGGAGTTCATTCCGGCCCTCCACGCGGCTCTCCTTATTTCTATCTTCCGCCGGCGTTAGGGCTTTGGCGTCTTCAGGATGAAGGGCGGGATCAGGGCCTGGACGCCCTGGAACGTGCTGAGCGCCCGCGTGACGATCTCCCGGATCGTGCCCTCCGCATCGATGCCGAAGCACAGGCGCATCCCGTCGACGGGCCCTGCACCGACGATCTTCGCGACGGTCTCGTCCGTCTCCGCGCTCGTGACCTGGACCTTCCCCACGAGGAATTCGCCCTCGCGGCGCGTGTCGATGTTCACGACGTACCCGCGGTTCCCCAGCTCGTCCTTCACGACCTTTTGCAGCGCCGACATCTCCCGTTCTTGCATCCGGATCCCCGCGCGGCGATGCGGCTCCCGACCCTTAAACGTTACCGCCATACGTTTGCCCGCGTGCAATCTAAATAGGCCGGCCCGCGTACGGCGGCGCGAGGGCTCGTGGTCTAGCGGTTATGACATCGCTCTCACACAGCGAAGGTCGCCGGTTCG
>Ga0209002_10003211_pt1 | contig 12973 bp, 10 predicted proteins | sample Rifsed16ft2_FD_184010 | JGI IMG/M metagenome (GOLD analysis project Ga0209002, IMG submission 184010) | Soil microbial communities from Rifle, Colorado, USA - sediment 16ft 2 (version 2) | ecosystem: Environmental > Terrestrial > Deep subsurface > Rock core/Sediment | place: Rifle, Colorado...
GAGTTCTATCGCCGGCACTACGTGCCGAACAACATGACGCTGATCGTCGTCGGCGACGTGAAGCCGGATCAGGTGGAAGCCTGCGCCGTTCAGCACTTCGGCGCGTTCCCCACCGGGGAGCGGCCGCCCCGCCCGGCCACGCCTCCCCCGCCTCAGGGCGGTTTCAACGTCCGGTTGAGCGGGCCGAACATCAACGATCAAGGGCAGATCCTCCTCGGGGCCCCGCTGCCAGGGTTGAGCCACCCCGACCGCTGGGCGCTCTCCGTCCTCTCCGAAATCCTGCACACGCGCCTGACGAACGACATCCGCTTCAAACGCGGCCTCGTGTACGGCATTGACGTCTACCCGGCCATGTACACCGACGTGGGTTACTTCGTCGTCTACACCACCGCCGACAGCAACAAGTTCGATGAGATTCTCGGGGAGGTGGAGGGCCGCCTGGCCGAGGCGATTGAGGGCAAGATCGACTCCGCCGCCGTGGCCGAAGCCAAGACCGCGCTGCGCGGGCGGCTGCTGCTGGGGATGGAGGGCAACTCGGAACTCGGGTGGTGGCTGACGGAGATGAGCCTGTTCGTCCCCGAAGGGACGCCCGTGCCCGACCTATTTGCCGAGGTAGAAGCGGTGACGCCAGAGGACATGGCCCGTGTGGCCCGCGCTTACCTGGCCCCGGAGAAGCGTTACCAGGCCATCCACCGCCCCAGCGTCACGCCCGCCGCGCTCAAGCGCCCGATGCTCGTCGGGGCGGGGCTGGCGCTCACGGGCGTGGGCGCGTGGCTCCTCGCGCGCTCCCGCAAGCGAAAATCCATTGACAGGAGCGGTCCGGCAAGGTAAACTTCCGCCCGGCTCTCAGGCAAGTCAGAAACCCGGACGCGATTGGCGTGAGAGACTTCTCGGCAAGGAGGTGATACCTGATGACTTCCGTGACACTGCGGCCCAATGAGACGCAGGAGCAACTGCTTAAGCGCTTCAAGAAAAAGGTCATGCGCAGCGGCATCCTGACGCAGCTGCGCAACAAGCGCTGGTTCGTCTCGAAGAGCGAGATCCGCCGCATCGAGAAGAAGAAGGCCATTCGCCGCATCAACAAGAGAAAGCGCCGCGATAACGAAGAGTGAAAATCGCCGACCCGGAGCATGCTCCGGGCCGGTTTGTTTCCTGCGCCCCGATCTAATTTGTCGGATGATTGTTTATCTTTCCCGTTGCTCTGCGCCCTCGCGGACGCCCACGAAGCCGCAGGCTTTGAGCGTTGCATGTGGTCGCCCGTTAATTGCCTATTTACTTCGCAAGGGAGTTGCCTTACAATCTTCAGCAGTTTTTAGGGTAGCCGAGCGCGCAGGAATGCGCCCTCGTGTAGTACAGGACAGCGGCAGGGAGACGGGGTATGTCGCTCAAAAAGCTTGGGAGCCAGTCGGCACGCCGTGTGCTGAACGTGCTGGCGTGTGTCTCTTTACTCGCCAGCGCGCTGCCAACTCTTTCGGATAATTCACTCCTCAGCGCCATCGCGCCGTTCGTTGACCAACAGGCGCTCTCCTCCTCCCCGTCCCTTGCTGAAATAAATAGCTCCCCCAAGCCAGGACACGCCCAATCCGCGGTAACAGCTCCGTTGATGAAGCGCCCGAAGTTAGGGCGCAGCAGCGATGCGTTGAGCGCGCATTGGTCAATGCGCGCGCCTTAAGCGGCCTGCTTTCTCAAGGAAAGCGAGCCGCGGAGGCAGATTTTCAGATATCGACAAAGAAGGATGCATTCTCAAATGAAGACCCGGCCGTTCATCGCCTCAGTCGTCCTGGCAAATCGCGCGATACTGGCTCTATTGTTGTTGCTCACGCCTGTCTCCGGCGCGTCGGCGCATCCGGCCGGGTCTGGCCCCGGCGCGCGAGACTATCCGCCCTCCGTGACCGCCGATTCGCAGGACGCGCCTCAACTCATCCTCCGCGGGCAGGTGCTCAACGGACGTTCGGGCCTGCGCGTCCAGGTCGCCCTGCCGGGCGGTGGGCCAGTTGTCGAAGAAACCTACGTTGGCCCCGACGGCGGGTACAGCTTCCCCTCGCTCCCCGCCGGGCATTATGAACTGCGCGTGGTGGACGAGGCGGGCGCGCCGCTGGCGCTGGAGCCAAATACCTGGGTCGAGATCACGCCGGAGCAGGCCGGGACGCCGGTCGAGTACATCCTGCCCCTGGTTGCGCCGGCATCGCCTAGCGAAAGCGTCCCCGCTGAGGCGTCGCCAGAGCCGGTTAGCGCGGAACCAACCGAGGCGCTGCTGGAACCAGCCAGCACGGAACAATCTGAGCCGACCGCAGTGATACAAGCGAATGGATACATCACCGGCGTGGTGACTGCGGCGGACACCTCATTGCCGCTGTCATCCATCCAGGTTGGAGCCTATGACAATTCAGGCGACTGGATGGATACAGACTACACGAGCGGCACCGGCTCGTATAGCCTCACGGTTCCGGCGGGCGCCTACAAGGTAGAATTTGTGGATGGGTACGGCCCTTATGCGCCTGAGTGGTACAACAATCAGCCCAACTACACAAGCGCAAACGATGTGGCCGCGAGCGCCGGGAGCGTCACCCCGAATATCGGCGCGATTTTGGAAGTTGGGGGCCAGATCACTGGGCAGGTCACCGCTGCCGGTACAGGCCTGCCCATATCAGGCGCCTCCGTTTACGCCTATACCAGCACCACGAGCTCGGATTACGTAGCCTATGATTCCACGAATGCATCCGGGATATACGAGATCAAGGCCCTTCAATCAGGCAGTTACTACATTCGCTTCGACCCTCCCTCGTGGCAGGATTATCTCGAAGAATACTATGACGACAAGCCGAGCCTCGCCTCTGCCAACCTGGTGAACGTGACGCTGGGAGGCGTGACGAGCGGGATCAATGCCGCGCTGGCGCGGGGCGGCAAGATCACCGGGCAGGTTACCGTGGCTGGGGCAGGGACGCCTTTATCTAATGTTTACGTCTACGCTTACACCAGCACCACGAGTTCGAGTTGGAACTACGTGGCATATGACTCTACTGACGTGACCGGCGTGTACACCATCACCAGCCTGATGACTGGCAACTACTACCTCCGGTTCGATCCGCCAGGGTCAGACTACTTTGAGGAATACTATAACGACAAGTCGAACCTCGCGAGCGCCGATCCGGTGAGTGTGACGTTGGGGAACGTGACGAGTGGGATCAATGCGGCATTGGCGCGGGGCGGCAAAATCACTGGGCAGGTCACTGCTGTTGGCACAGGCCTGCCGCTGCAAAATGTGACAGTACGCGCGTATACCAGCACGGCCAGCGCATCTTGGAACGATGTAGCCTATGACTCCACTGATGCGACCGGCGTCTATACGATCACAGACTTGACGACGGGCAACTACTATCTCTGGTTTGATCCGCCCGGGTCAGATTACTTTGAGGAATACTATAACGACAAGCCGAACCTCGCGTCTGCCGATTCAGTGAGCGTGACGCTGGGGGGCGTGACGAGCGGGATCAACGCCGCGTTGACCCTCGGCGGCAAGATCACCGGGCAGGTCACCGCCGCCGACACAAATTTGCCGCTCGACGCTGTGGCCGTCACGGCCTACAATAGTTATGGCAACTCTGTGGGTACCGATTATACCGATGCGACAGGCGTGTACACCCTCACCAGCCTGGCCACGGGTAACTATCGCCTGGAGTTTAGACCGTCGAGCTCGGGCGCAGCCAGCGACTATCTCGCGGAGTTCTATAACAATAAGGCGAATATTGACACTGCCGATCCGGTCATCGTGACAGTCGCTCAGGTCGTGAGCGGCATCAATGCCTCCCTCGCCCGCGGCGGCAAGATCACGGGCCTGGTCACGGCCAACGATTCGGGGCTGCCTCTGAAAGACGTGCAGGTTACGGTTTACGACTGCAATAATTTCGCCGTCGGGTCGGCCACGACGAATGCGAGCGGCCTCTACACCGTCACCGCGCTGGCGACCGGCAGTTACTGGGTCGGATTCAACCCGCTGAGTTATGGGGCCGCGAGCGCCTACCTCCCCGAATACTACAACGACAAGTCTAGCCTGGCGACAGCCGATGCTGTTAACGTGACTGTCCCTGGCGTGACGAGCGGCATCAATGCCGGGTTGGAACGGGGAGGCCAGATCGCCGGGCGAGTGACGGCGGCTGACACGAACCTGCCGCTCGACGATGTGTCCATTGACGTTTACAACAGCAATGGTAGTTACGTGGGCTTCGCTTCTACCGACGCTGTGGGCGTCTATACGACGACGGCCCTGGTGAGCGGCGGCTACCGGCTGGAGTTCGACCCATACAGCTCGTCCGCCGATTACATCGTCGAGTATTACAACGATAAACCCGATCTGAATACAGCCGATGCGATTAACGTGACGGCGCCAAATGTGGTCGGCGGAATTGACGCGGCGCTGGCGCGCGGGGGCCAGATCACGGGTCAGGTCACGGCCGGCGACACCAACGCCCCGCTGCACTATGTGTTCATAGACGCCTATATCAACACTGGCGCCTCATGGCGCTACATTACGTCGGCTTCCACCGATGCGTCGGGCAACTATACGCTCAAAGGCTTAAAGACGGGCAGCTACTATCTTCTGTTCGATCCGTATTCTGGAGCGTCCGCCGATTACATCTCAGAATACTACAACGACAAAGCGAGCCTGGCGGCGGCCGATGCGGTGAACGTGACCGCGCCCGGCGCGACGAGCGGCATTAACGCCGTGCTGGCGCGCGGCGGGAAGATCACCGGGCGTGTCACCTCCGAGGAAACGGGAACGCCGCTTGAAGATGTATATGTCCGAGCCTACAACACGCCTGGCTCATGGGTGGCCTCTGACTTTACCGACGAAATGGGGAACTATACGCTTTCGGGTCTGCCGTCCGGCGATTATCGCGTACGCTTCTCCTACACAACAAGCCGCGTTGATGGTTGCTCGGTCATCTATGACTCGGTCAGCGAGTATTACAATGACAAGCCCAGCTACGACCTGGCCGACGTGATCGCCGTGACCGCTCCTGGCACAGTCAGCGGGATTGACGCCGCGCTGAAAGTGCCGGGACCGGTGCTGCCCCTCAATAACAAACTCTATCTGCCGCTGATCCAGCGCTGATCATCGGCGCGTGGTGAACAGGCTGCCACCTTCGAATGGGGGCAGCCTGTTCATTTTTACCGTGAGGCAGGCGCGGGAAAGGGCAGGGTGGGATAGAAGTTTGACGCCAATCCTCCGCCCCGTTAAAATCACGCCCTAAGCCCGGCTCAAATAATTGAGCCACCCTTGAGAGCCACGTGACCATCTCTATTGCTACCCCTGTCATTCAGAGGAGTCTCGCCATTCCCGTTTCACACGCCTGCCCCCTGTGCGGCCAACCCCTTGACCCGGTTATCGCCCGATTCCAACGCGACCTCGAAGCGCGCGTCCTGCACCGCCTTGAAGCCGTGCATCCGAAGTGGAAACCCGGCGAGGGCATCTGCCCCGACTGCGTGTTCGAGGCGGTGCGTCAAATGCGCGCTGAGCGCACCGAGTCGGCCATCCAGGGCGCGTTACCCTTGCCCTTCCCGCTCAACGGCCGCGGCGATGCTCACCTCCTCCCCACGCCCCTCCGGGTGAACGCCCACCCCAACTACACCGGGCGCGGCGTGACCATCGCCTTCCTCGACTCGGGTTTTTACCCCCACCCCGACCTGGTCCGACCGGTCAACCGCATTCTGTGTTACGCCGATGCGACCGGCGCGGAGGTCGTGGAGAAGGAACGCTTCAAAAAAGCGCGCGTCACCAACTGGCACGGGCTGATGACCGCCTCGGTGGGCGCCGGCAACGGGTTCATGTCGAGTCGGTTATACCGGGGCATCGCCAGCCAGGCGCGGCTGGTGCTGGTGAAGACCGGCAATCCGCGCGGGCGGGGGATCCGCGAGCGGGACATCCACCGCGCCCTGGCGTGGGTCGTCGCCCAGCGCGAGCGCTTCGACATCCGCGTGGTCAACGTCTCCCTCGGCGGGGATCATCCCTCGACTGGAAAACTGACCATGCTGGACGAACTGGCCGAGGAAGCCGTCGCGCAGGGCCTGGTGGTCGTGACGGCGGCCGGCAATGGCGGGCAGCACCGGATCGTCCCCCCGGCCAGCGCGCCCGCAGCCATCACCGTCGGCGGGGTGAACGATCAGAACGTGCTCGACCCGCGCTTCCGCCGGAGGTGGCCTTCCAACTATGGCTTTGGCGCGCACAAAGTCGCCAAGCCCGAAGTCCTAGCGCCCTCGATCTGGCTTGCCGCGCCCATGCTGCCCAGGACGTGGGTGCACAACGAGGCGCTGTTCCTGTGGGAACTCGAGCGCTCGTCCGACCGCGAGTTGAGCGGGTTCTTGCAGACGGAGTATGCGGAGACGCGCTTCAAAAAAGAAACTCGGCGCCTGCCGCTCAACGAAGTCCGCCGCATCATCCGCGGGCGCATGAACGAGCAGAAGTACATCCACCCGCACTATCAGCACGTGGACGGAACCTCGATGGCTGCGCCAGTGGTGAGCGCGGTCGCCGCGCAAATGCTGGAGGCCAACCCGGCGCTCACTCCCTCGCAGGTCAAAGAGATCCTCGTCCAGACCGCCGAGCCGCTCGACGGGGTCCCGTTTGCGCAGCAGGGCGCGGGCGTGATCAATGCGGGCGCGGCGGTGGCGCTTGCCCTCCGCGCGCGGGGCGGCCTGTTTGAAGAACTGCCGCTCTCGCCGCGCCTCACGCGCAAATCGGTCACGTTTTACTACCACGATCCCTCGGCGCGGAGCGTGGCGCTCGTCGGCGGCTTCAACGGCTGGCAGTCGAAGAAATATCACCTGCACGGCCCTGCGCACGGGATGTGGCAGATCACGATCCCGCGCCCGCCGGCCGACGTTTACCCTTACAAGTTTCTGGTGGATGGCATGCGCTGGGTGCACGACCCGGAGAATCCTGCCCGCATGGAGGATGGGTATGGCGGGCTCAATTCTTTGCTGGTGTTGAGCAAGACAAAGGCGTGAGAAACTGGCGGCGGATAGAGTAAGCGGATGGAGTGGATGAGGCCTCCGTTATATCTGTTGCAAAATCTGCTGCCCTATTGACTATGCATCGCGAATACCACCATTGGTACAGCCCCTCCCTCCAACGCCACATGGAACTCCTCGTCTTCGGCCACGCCGGGGCGCGGATGCTCGTCTTCCCCACCTCGCTCGGCAAGTTCTACGAGTGGGAGGACCGGGGCATGATCGGGGCGCTGGGTGAGCACCTGGAGCGCGGCTGGATTCAGATGTATTGCGTGGACAGCGTAGACGCCGAGAGCTGGTATGCGTGGTGGAAGCATCCGGGCGCGCGGGCGTGGCGGCACATCGAGTTCGAGAACTACCTCCTCTACGAGGTCCTACCGCTCGTCTATTCCAAAAACCCGACGCCCTATCTGATTGTCGCGGGCGCGAGTTTCGGCGCGTACCACGCCATGAACTTCGCCCTGCGCCACCCGGACAAGACCAACCGCGTCATCGCCATGAGCGGCCTGTACGACCTCGAGCGCTGGCTCGACGGCTATGTGGACGACAACGTCTATTTCAACTGCCCCTGCCTGTATCTCCCCAACGAGCATGACCCGGCTCGCCTGAACTGGCTCCGCCGCCTCGACATCATCCTGGCCGTTGGCCGCGAGGACCCGAACATCGGCAACAACCGCTGGTTCTCCGGCGCGTTGTGGGGCAAGGGCATCGGCAACGCGCTGCGCGAGTGGGATGGCTGGGCGCACGACTGGTCGTGGTGGCAGCAGATGATACAGCTATATGTTGGAGGGCATGATTGATTGTGGATTGAGGGAGCAATTGAGAAATGGAAGACTCGGTCAGCCGTTTTTCGCGCACAGTCGAGTACTATATCAAGTATCGCCCCGGCTATCCGCAGGCCATCGTGGATTTGCTCCGGGCGGAATGTCATCTCGCCAACGGCGCAGTCGTGGCCGACGTTGGCGCGGGCACGGGGTTGCTCGCCGGGTTGTTCATCAAGAACGGCTATCGCGTTTTCGGCGTCGAGCCAAATGACGAGATGCGCGCGGCCGGCCAGCAGTTGCTCCAACAGTATCAGGGCTTCACGAGCGTCGCCGGAACGGCGGAGGCGACGACGCTCGCCGACCGCAGCATAGACCTGATCACCGCCGGACAGGCGTTTGACTGGTTTGACCGCGCCAAGACCCGACTGGAATTTGAGCGTATCCTCAAGCCTGGGGGATGGGTTGTGTTGTGCTGGAATATCCCGCGCACCGACACGCCGTTCCTCGCCGCCTATGATCGGGTGTGGCAGAAGTATGTCTCGCCGAGACAGGGCTGCTCCGGGACCGAGCAAGCCAAAGAAGATTTTCGGGCCTTTTATGCGCCGGGCGCTTTCCAGGCCAGAATCTTCGACAACCTCCAGACCGTTGACTACGATGGCCTGCAAGGCCGCGTCTTATCCGCCTCTGTCGCGCCTCAAGCCGGAACCCCGGAGCGCGTCGCCCTGCTGAACGAACTCGCGGCCATCTTTCAGGCGCATCAACGTGATGGTCAGGTCGCTATCCTGTACGACTGTCGAGTCTATTACGGCCAGCTGCAACCGCCAGGAGAAGCCTGATGTCCTTATCCACCGTCTTGTCTCTCGCTTCCTTCGCCGACGCCAAGTATCAATTCCACCGCGACTATCCGGACTATCTGACGACCAGGCGGCTCGACGAATTAAGAGCGACCGAGTACGCCCGCCTCGACCGCGCGGGCCACGTCTACCTGGACTACACGGGCGGGGGGCTGTACGCGGACTCGCAGGTTCGCGCCCACCTGGATTTGCTGCGCGATAACGTGTTCGGCAACCCGCACTCGACCAACCCCACCTCGCTGGCGATGACGCATTTGGTCGAGAGCGCCCGCGCTTACATTTTGAAGTTCTTCAACGCCTCGCCGGCCGAATACGTGGCGATCTTCACGCAGAACGCGAGCGGTGCGCTCAAACTGGTCGGCGAGTCGTACCCCTTCGGGCCGGGCGGACATTATCTACTCACGTTTGACAACCACAACTCCGTCAACGGCATCCGCGAGTTCGCCCGCGCCAAAGGCGCAAAGGTCGTCTACGCCCCCGTCCTCCCGCCGGATTTGCGGATTGACGACGAAAAACTCGCCGCTTTCCTCGACCTGGCCCAGCCGGGCGCATTCGACCTGTTTGCTTACCCGGCCCAGTCGAACTTCTCCGGCGTGCAGCACGCGCTCGCATGGATCGAAAAGGCGCAGGCCAAAGGTTGGGAGGTCCTGCTCGACGCGGCGGCCTTCATCCCCACCAACCGCCTCGACCTCAGCCGGTGGCATCCCGATTTTGTGTCGCTTTCCTTCTACAAAATCTTCGGTTATCCCACGGGCGTGGGGTGCCTGCTGGCCCGCCGGAGCGCGCTCGGCAAACTGCACCGTCCATGGTTCGCGGGCGGCACGATCACCGTCGCCTCGGTGCAGGGCGACCGCTACTATTTCCAGGAGGGCGCGGAGGCGTTCGAAGACGGGACGCTCAACTACCTGACGCTCCCCGCCGTCGAGACCGGCCTGAAGCACATCGAGAAGATCGGCGTCGAGACGATCCATACCCGCGTGGTGTGCCTGACGGGCTGGCTGTTGAGCGAACTGACCGCGCTCCGCCACAGCCACGGCGCGCCCGTCGTCCGTATTTACGGCCCGGTGGAGGCGCACGCGCGCGGCGGGACGGTGACGCTGAACTTCTACGACGCGAAGGGCCACTTCGTTGATCACCGCCTGGTCGAGCAGTTGGCGAACCGGGTCAACATCTCCCTGCGCACCGGCTGTTTTTGCAACCCCGGCGGCGGGGAACTCGCGCTCGGCATCTCGGCGGACGAACTGACGTCCTGCTTCATCAAATCACAGAACCGGCTGACGCTGGACGAGTTCCGCCGCTGTATTGACGACAAGAGCACGGGCGCGGTGCGTGTGTCGGTCGGCCTCGTCACCAACTTCGCGGACGTCTATCGCTTTATGCAGTTCGCACGGACGTTTGTAGACAAACCGATGGAGGAGATCGCCGTTTAGGGCCTTGTGCCCGTTTGCGTTTGCCCCGCAAGGGGCTACACTACAGACGATGAGCGCCGAAGCCTACGATCCCGCCCGGAACATTGAGCGCTCCGAATATGGCGCTCCCGGCTTTGCGGATCGCTATCATACCTATCGCCCTCAGCCTCCAGCTGCGCTCGAGGATGTCTTGACTCAACTGGCGCACGTGGAACGCCCGGGGTTGGTGGTTGACCTCGGAAGCGGGACAGGGCTTTCGACTTTTATATGGGCGGAGCGGGCTGCGCAAGTCATCGGGATCGAACCAAATGCGGCGATGCGGGCGCGCGCCGAAGCGCACCCACCCGTGCCCAGCGTGCGCTTTCAGTCCGGCTTCGCCCACCAGACCGGCCTGCTGGATGGTTGCGCCGACATCGTCACCTGCGCCCAGGCTTTGCAGTGGATGGAACCGCAAAGCACCTTTGCGGAGGTGACTCGTATTCTGCGGCCCAGCGGCGTGTTCGCGGCTTATGACTACGACTGGCCGCCGGTGATGCGTTGGGAAGCCATGCAAGCCTTCTCATATTGAATCGCGGGCTGACCGAGGCCGAACTGGGCCTGGACGAACTGCGCCGGATCGCCGAGCACACGTTGGGCGCGGTGGCCCAGCCGTGGTATTTCAGTTACCGGGTACGCATTGGAGTGAAGTAGGCCGGCCGCTCGACGGGAGAAGACGCATGCATAGAATCCTGGATGGCTGGCACAGCCCCAGCCTCAACAAAACGATGGAAATCGTCACCTACGGGCATTACGGGTTTCCATTGCTCATGTTCCCCACCGCCGCCGCCGACTACCTGGAGTACGAGCGGTTCTACGTCATCGAGGCCATCAAGGATGAAATCGAGGGCGGCAAGGTCAAAGTCTTTTCCATCAACAGCATCAACCGCGAAAGCTGGATGAATAGACAGATGCACCCGCATGACCGCGCCATCCGGCATGCCCAATATAACCACTACATCACGGAGGAAGTCGTTCCATACATCTGGAACAGCTGCCGGGGCCAGATCGGCGTCATCACCGCCGGGGCCAGCCTGGGGGCGTACCATGCCGCCAACCAGCTCTTCCGCCGCCCCGATCTGTTCGACGGGATGATCGCCATGAGCGGCAACTACCATATCCGCAACTTCACCGACGGCTACTACGACGAGGACGTGTATTTCAACGACCCGCTGGCCTTTTTGCCCAACCTGAACGACGCTCATGACCTGCCGCTCCTGCAGCAGAAGCGGCACATCCACATCGTCTCCGGGCAGGGCGCCTACGAAAACCCGGAAGGCTCGCGCCAGCTGGCGGGCGTCCTGGCGGCGAAGGGCATCCCGCACGAACTCGACCTGTGGGGCTTCGACATGCCGCACGACTGGCCCACCTGGCGGGCGATGATGAAGTACTATCTGTCAGAAAAATTCTGATAGACGTTGGAGATTGGGAGTTAGAAGTTGGAGGCGCGGGCAGGCCAAGAGCGCCCCTAACCTCCAACTTCCACTCACAGGAGGCATCCGTGCTCAAAATCGGCGTGATCGTCGGACGCGAATGGTCGTGGCCCCCGGCCTTCATCGAGGAAGTGAACAAGCGGAACGTGGGCGTCGTCGCCGAGTACGCGAAACTGGGCGGGACGCGCATGGACGAGCCGTGCTCCTACGCCGTGATCGTGGATCGCATCTCGCACGAGGTGCCGTACTATCGTTCGTATCTCAAGAACGCGATGCTGCAAGGCGCGTACGTCGTCAACAACCCGTTCATGTGGACGGCGGACGACAAGTTCTTCGGCGCGGCGCTCGCGACGAAACTCGGCGTCGCCAGCCCCAAGACCGTCGCCCTGCCCAACAAGGACTATGTCCCTGGTATCGTCCACGACGAAAGCCTGCGCAACCTGATGTACCCGGTGCCCTGGGAGGAGCACATCAATTACTTGGGGGGCTTCCCGGTCGTGCTCAAAGACGCGCATGGGGGCGGATGGAAGCAAGTGCACATCGTCCGCTCCTACGATGACCTGTGGAAGGCCTACAATGAGAGCGGCCTGCTCACGATGGTCCTGCAGGAGTTCGTCCAGTGGGAGGATTACCTGCGGTGCATGTGTCTCGGGCAGACGGACATCAGGGTGATGAAGTACGACCCAGACGCGCGCAAGTATCTGCCGCACGACCTCTCACCTCAAATGGTCGAGCGGGTGGTGGAGGACTCGCGCAAACTCGTGCGCGCGTTGGGCTACGACATGAATACCATCGAGTGGGCCATCCGCGACGGGATGCCTTACGCGATTGACTTCATGAACCCCGCGCCGGACATGGACATCAACTCGACCGGCTACGAGTATCATCGCTGGTGCGTGGAGAAGATGGCCGATCTGTGCCTCCGCCTCGCCAAAGAGCGCCCAGCGCAAGGCGGGGAGATGAGGTGGAATAAGGTGCTTGGAGGGTGAATTGACTGATTTTAAGCTGCTACCGGAATAGGCGGCTTCTCAACCGAAGTGATCGGCACACTCTCCGCTGGCGAGGGCGTGTAGCTGGAAACCTTGAGAATCTGGTTCACCGGCGGCCGGGTAATAATTTCAATCACTGTTTCCTGCCACTCCGGTTCGAGTTCTTTTAAGCCGCTCAGCGGGAAACTTCGCGGTCCCAGTTTCGTCAGTTGTACGAGAACCGAGAAGTCCATTAATGTCAAACCCACTGCGCGTTTCTCAGCGCGGTTGAACCGCAACAGGATATTCTCGTTCAATTCCACTGCTGCCGTCGCCTTCTCGCCGGGCGAGAAGGAAATATATAGAACGTCGGCTTCCTTGTCGTAAGAGTAGGTTGGCATGAGTCTGCTATCGGATTTGCCTTTCGCGCTACCAGGATTATAGTACAAAACAAACAGAGGAATCCATGACGGATTTACGCGAAGCCATAGACTTCTACCA
>Ga0209002_10003212_pt1 | contig 12972 bp, 6 predicted proteins | sample Rifsed16ft2_FD_184010 | JGI IMG/M metagenome (GOLD analysis project Ga0209002, IMG submission 184010) | Soil microbial communities from Rifle, Colorado, USA - sediment 16ft 2 (version 2) | ecosystem: Environmental > Terrestrial > Deep subsurface > Rock core/Sediment | place: Rifle, Colorado...
CGGATTTTTTTCGCGTCATGACCGGACTCTCGACCGAGTATCTTCGCCCAGGAATCAGCCGGAAGCCATTCGGAACCCGGTTCCGCTTCAGAACCGGCGGATCTCATGAGAGCACGCAGACCACGTTTCTTCCGCTTTCCTTCGCCTTGTAGAGCGCCTTGTCGGCGGACTGGATCAGGGCTTGGGAATCGGCGCCATCCTCGGGGAAGGTGGAGACTCCCACGCTGATCGTTACTTTTTTCGTCGGCAGCTCTTCTCTTCCGTAAAAGAGATGGGATTCGATCGTTTTCCGGACCGCTTCGGCAACGCCTTGGGCCGCTGTCTTGTCCGTCTCGGGAAGCAGAATCACGAACTCATCCCCCCCGTACCTCGCCGCCATGTCCGCCTTCCGGAGATGATTCTTGAGAATCTCCCCTATAGTGCGAATGACGCCGTCCCCCTTCAAGTGCCCGTGCATGTCGTTGTACGTCTTGAAGCTGTCCACATCCAAGAAAATCAGGGAAAAGACCCGCCCGTGCCGGAGGGACCGGGACACTTCCATGGCCAATGCCTCCTGGAAATGACGATGGTTGTGCAGGCCGGTAAGTCCGTCATAGGCGGCCTGTTCCCTGAAGATCTTGTTCAACACTTCCAGTTCCTCGTTTTTCTTCTGCAACGTCTCGATCAGCTCCTGGTTTTCCCGGGTCAGGCGTATCTGCTCGGTCGCGCGGGCTACCGTGGCCGTGACCAGGTCGAGTTCCTCAAAGGGCTTGATCAGATAGTCGTAGGCCCCGGCCCGGAGAGCCATGATGGCGGTTTCCAGGGAAGCGTAACTGGTCATGATGATCACCTGGGATTTCGGGTTGATCCCCTTGACCTCCTTCAGGAGATCCATTCCGCTCATCCCCCCCATCCGGATATCCGTAATGACGAGGTGGTGCGGGTCTTTCTGAAAAATTTCCAACGCTTTTTCCCCGCTATCCGCAACGGTTACTTGATATCCGTCTTCTCCCAGAACCTGGAAGAGAACTCCCCGGATGGCGTCCTCGTCGTCCACTACGAGAATGCGTATGCCGTTCTCCATGGCTGGCGGTCCACCCGATGAAATTGTCATGTGAGGGCCACTTGCGGAGCCGCCGTTCCGGCAATGTCCGGCACGGGGAATTCGATGATGAACATCGTCCCACGGCCGGTCTCGCTCTCCACCCGGATATCGCCTTTATGCTGCTTGATGATTCCATACGTGACCGAAAGACCGAGCCCGGTCCCCTTCCCGGCGGGCTTGGTGGTAAAGAAGGGCTCGAAAAGCTTTTTCTGGATCTCCGCGGGAATTCCGGGGCCCGTGTCGCTTACCCGGATCTCGATCCTGCCGGAAGACGACCGTAAGGTCGAAAGCCGGATCCGCCCCGGATTGCCTTCCATGGCCTGCTCCGCGTTGATCATGAGGTTCATCAGGACCTGCTGGATCTGGTTGGCGTTGCCGAGGACGGGCGGCAGGTCCGGCGCAAGCTCCTTTTCCAGCCGGATCTGGTGCATGCCCAGCTGATGGTCCATGAGCGCGGCGGTATCCTCCACGACGCGGTTGATGTCCATCGGTTCGAAGGAGACCTTTTCCTGCCGGGCGAACTTCAGGAGATTGTCGATGATCGTCTTGCACCGTTTCGCCTCCTTCTCGATGATCTTCAGGTTGCCGTGAACGGGGCTGTCGCCTTCGACTTTCCGCAGGGAGAGCTGGACGTACCCGAGGATCCCCGCCAGCGGGTTCTTCACCTCGTGGGCGATCCCGGCCCCCAGCTGTCCGAAAGCCGCCATCTTTTCCGACTGGATGAGCTGCGCCTGCGCCCGTTGCAGCGCCTCCTCGCGGCTGGTCAGTCCCGCGGCCATCTGGTTGAAGGAGAAGGCAAGGTCCCCGATCTCGTCTCGCGAGGTGGGCGTCACCTGGATGTCGAACTTTCCTTTCTCCACCTCCTTGGTGGCATCGTAAAGCCGCATGATCGGCCGGGTGATCCGGCGGGACCAGTCCAGACTCAGCAGGGCCGAGGCGAGAAGCAGGCCCAGGGAGACATAGACCAGGTTGTTCAATAGGCTTCGGGAGGCGATGTAGGCCACCGTTTTGGGGATCCGGGCGCCCGCCATCACGCCCCCGAATTCCGCCCGCGCGAATCCTCCGATCATCGTCTTGCCCTCGCTGTCGTACTCCACGGTATTCACCGCGCTTTTCCGGCTCTGGAGCACCCCGGCTTTCGGAATCCATCCGGCCGAGGTCCCATCCACGACCTGTTTCGGATCGCTGTGGGCCAGGAGGACCCCCCGGTCGTCCACGAGGAAGGTCTCGAACAGCCGGGACCGCCCCGTGATGCGCAGGAGGCTGTCCAGCCGGAGGATCGCCGACAACACCCTCTTCGCGGAGCCGTTTTCCGTCTGATAGGCGATCGCCATCGTGAACGCGGGAACTTTTTCCGACATCGGCGAACGCTCGATCGACACCCCTTCCGCCTGGATGAGGTCGAAAGGGGGCGGGTGGTTCTTCCGGTAGTCTTGGACCTCCTTCTTCGTCAGACCTGCGGCCGTAAGCGCCTTGACGTCGTAGATCTCCGCCTGCTCCTTCCCGTTCTCGTAGATCGCTACGACCAGAAAATCCCGGAAATCCGTGGAAAGCCCCTTGAGCAACTCGCTCTTCTGCTCCTGGGAAAGGGTCCGGTCGTTCACGAGCCGGGCGTACACCTGGAGGCGCTCCCGGTACCCGGAAAGAAGGGACCTCGACTCTTCCGCCGTGTTGAGCGCGACGACCGAGACCAGGTCGTGGATGTAGGTCTTCTTGTCGGCGTGGAAGAGGTTGGCCATGGTGAAGGTGATGATACCCACCACGGCCGTGATGACGAAGAGCACGGCAACGAGGATCTTGAAGCGAATCGGAAAACGCGTCGGGATGGCCATATCCTTTTCCCTCTCCTAGAATGTTCGGTTCAAGCGCATGGTCCGGTAGGCCACGTTGCCCGCCGGATCCACGGCTTCGACAACGATCTGGTTCACTCCCCGCGCAAGCTTTACGTCGCATTCGAATTCACCGGTTTCGGCAACCGGGACCCGGTTCCCGGCCACGAAGACCGCCGCCCCGGGCTCGGACGCTCCCTTGAGGAGGCCTCGTTCCTTGCCGTCCCCGCCGCCTGCGGCTTCCACGCGGAGATCCGGGGCCAAGGTGTCCTTCACGATCCGGAACTGCCCGGTTCCGCTTGGCGGGCCCTCGGCCCACTTTCTCTTCCCGCTCACCCGCCAGTAGTAGGTCCCCTCCTTCAGATTGCCGTGAACGAAGGAGGGCCGGACCAGGTCCTCCCTGGCCACGATGTCGCGAAACTCCCGATCCCGCGCCAGAACGATCCGGTAGGAATCCGTCCCCTCCAGGACGTTCCAGGCCAGGGAAACGATCGGGGGAAGGGACCGGTAGAAGAAAACGGCGTCATTCGCGGGGGAGGAGAGGACCGGGGAGGAGGGCAGGGCCACGGGCGCGGAAGCGGCGCCGGACTCCAAAACCGTAGTGGCGGTGTTCGCCTCCAAACGGACAGTCGTTCCGCTCGCCGCCACGTCCGCACCCCCCTTGTACATGGAAAGCGTCGTCGTACGGTCCGGATTCACGGTAATCTGAAACTCGGCGGGTCCCCCTCCCTCCCCCCCGGAGGCGATCCGCGCCCGGGCGCCGGATTTGCCCAGCTCGAAATCGAACGTTTGCTTTTCCGCCCCGCCGAGATTCCCGCGGAATTCCCCGTCGATGACAAGGAGCGTGGACCGTTTCGTCAGGCGGACCGGGTCCTGTTCGACCTTCCGGAGGATGACCAGGGAGTTTTCCCCCATTTCGATCGAATCCTTTCCCGAGAACCGGATCGAGGCGCCGGATCGACGGGAGGTCTGGACGGCATCGCGGGAAGCAAGCCGCATCCCCACGACTGCCTGTTGCCAGGCGATCGACCCCGCGCCCCGGCTCTTCACCTCGTTTCGAAGAGTCGAGAGGACGGCAATGGCCTGCGGCGTCTTCCCGGCCGGTTGCCCTTCCCATCCGGGGATGGCAACATGTTCCCAACCGCCGCCCTCCTCACGGCCGGCGAGGGAGAGATCCCTTATCCGCATCAGGTCCCCCAGCCCCAGTCCGGAGGGGAAGAGAATCCCCAGGATCCCCAGGAAGGACAGGAAGAAGCACAGGACCAGGAGCAGCGCTACGCCGTATTCCCCGACCCGTCTCCCTGTGGATTTCAGGCGCTCCTTGTAGGTTTCTGCCACGGGCCCGTTACTCATTGGGTGCCCCCCCCTTCGCCTGTGCACCGGACAGGCTTGCCTTTTCCTTCGGTGGAGACGGTGCTTCCCGCTCCTTGCGGGCGCGCCAGGGTCCCCGCTCCGTGGAGACCGACACCTTCAGATGGTCGATCCGCGTGCCGCCTTCCGCGTTCCGGACGACCAGTCCGATGACGTTTTCCCCTTCCCGGAGTTCGATCGTTTCCGAGAAGGTCCCGTCGGATTCGACGGGAAGCGGTTTCCCGTACAGTTCGACGGTGTTCCCCGGCTCGGTGCGGCCCCTCAGCCGGTAGGTCGCTACCACATCCCCGGCGTTCCACCGCCCGCTTTCCGGGAGCGGATAGGCCCGGTACCTTTCCCCGCTCGAACCGCAGGGAAGCCTCACCACCCCCGCCGGCTCCAGGATCTCGACGGAAGGCAACGGGACGCTGGTGCGTACCGACCGTCCCTCGGCGGTGACCAAATCGAGCTCGATCCTTTCCGGCCGGCCGGGTACGCGCGTCAGGAAGCGCCCCAGCGAATCCACGTCGACGGGCGACCGGTTGATCGTGACGGCAGGGTTCGTGCGGTACTGGTCCCGGACCTCCGCGTTCGCGGTCTCTCGGAACTCACCCTTCACCTCCACGCGGCGGTTGATCTCCCGGCCCTCGGGGGTGTCGTTGCTGGCGATGGGCATGCTCTTCCCGTACCAGCGCACCGTGAACCGGTCCGCAGGGAGTTTCTCCTCGCCTGCGAGGAAGGCCACCGCCGACTCCGCGCGCCGCCGGGAGAGTTCGAGGTTGTATTCCGCCGATCCCACGCCGTCCGTGTGCCCTGCCACCACGACCTTCTCGTCCCGGTACTTCCGGAGCAAATCGGCCGTCTCCTTCAGGGCCTTCCTCGCGCGGGAACTCAGCACGGCCGAGTTGGTCTCGAAGGCGCTTCCCATAAGGCTCAGGGAGATCGCGGAGGAGCGGTTGACGCCGAAGATGCGCCTCGCGCTCGCGGAACGGCTGCCGTCCGCGTATCTCACCTCCATCTGGTACTGGTAAAGCTTTCCGCCGCCGACCAGCTGTCCTTCGCCCGTGCGCCCGTCCCACGGGATCGCGGCGGGAGGAGCTCCCTCGCCGGACAGGGTGCGGACGACCTCTCCCTGTGCGTTCATGACGGCGAGACTCCATTCCTTCGGTGTTCCGGTGGAAGCGACCTCGACCGAGAAGCGGACCGGTTCCTCGAGACGCCCCCCACGGATCTCCAGGACATCGTCCAGGGCCACGCTCCGCAGCATGACGTCGCTCGCCGGGAGGGGGACCGGGACCCCGTTGACCAGAAGCGAAAGCATCTCGACGCTTCCCAGGACTTCGACAGGGGCGTCGACGTTCTCGCTGTGGACGACGACGTTATCCGCCGGAGGCGGCAGAAGCGGCTGTGCCTTCCATTCGGGACGTTTCAGCGTGTTTTCGTCGAACTTGAACTTCAGTTCGAGGAACGGGCCGTGGGACTGGTAGTTCGCACCGGAAAGGTCGCTGTCGTTCATCCGGGAGAGGTTGTACCCTATCCCTGCGTACAGGTTCTTGTAGACCCGGTAGCCCGTCTTCACCACGGCGCCCACCGAGTGCATTCCGGTGACGTACTGGTTCAGGAGCTTCGCGTGGACTCCCACGTCCCACCGGTCCGTCAGATCGTGCGTTGCGCCCGCGAGAAGAAGGTCGGTGTAGGACGTGAAGTCCTTTCCCTCCAGGGTTTCCCAGGTGTACTTCCCTGCGTATTTCCCGGAAAGCACCCACTTCGGAGAAACGCGGTAGGAGAGCTCCGTCGAGGAGATCAGGCTTTTTCTCCCGGTTTCCGTCCCGGCGCTGTTTGCCCGTTCGAGCTTGAACCGCAGGGAGTCAAGCAGGTAGATCGACGGTTCCCCCTTCGGCCGGTAGGCGATCCCCACGAATCCGTCGTAGAGGGAGCTGTCGCCCTTGTCCTGGTCGCTGTGCCACAGGCTCACCTTGGGAAGCAGGGAGAGCCCGTCGGCCACCTCGATCGTCGCCCCGAGGTCGAACAGGTTCGTCGTCTCGCGCTCCCCCAGGCGCAGTTCGTAGCGGCCCGTGGCCTTGACCTTTTCGCTCCGCAGGTACTCGGCGGAAAAAGCCAGCGCCGTCCCGCCGGAGCCGTCGTCATCCCCGTCGAGAAACTGGATCCTTTCGGCTCTCGTGTTGAGGGTGAGTCCCTTCTTGGGCTCCCACTTGTTGTTCAGCCCGATGACGGCCTGCGCCCTTTCCCCGGTGATCGTGTTTTCGATCTGGTACCGGGACGAAAGGGTCGTGCTCTCCGTGACCCGGCTTTCCAGGCCCAGGACCGTCGCGTTTCTCCTGTTGTCCCCTTCCTGGATTTCCTGGGCGAGATGGGCCCGAAGGGTCTCCGAGATCCGGTAGTTGAGCTCCGCCGTGGTCCTGGACGGGTAGTCCGTAACCTCGTCGGAGGTGAGCACCTGCTCCCGTTTCAGCGCGCCCCCGAGTTTTTCGGTGATGTTCCCGCTCACCCCGGCGAAGGCGATCTGGGAGGTCCTGTCGTCCTGCCCCGGGGCGGACCGGTCCTCGCTCAGGTACCGGTACCCGGCCTCCACCTTCGCCCGGGAGAAGTTCTGCGTCACCCCGACGGAGCTTACGAACCGATTCGAATCGTTGGCCCGGTCCTCCTGGACGAAGCTCTCCGCGGTGATGGTCGTCTTCTCTTTGGGCTGGTACGTCGCGTTGGCTCCGTATTTCGTGGTCCCCCCCTCGCTCCCCGTCATCGAGAGGTTCAGGAACGTCTCCTCGACCTCCCGGTAATACGCACCGAACCGGAGCTTCCGGTTCACGTCCGAGGCGAGCTCCACTTTCCAGGCGCTCCCCGTCCCTTTTTCCAGGGTATCGCTTGCGGCATATTCCCCTTTGAGCCGGAACTTGTCGGACAGCTTGAGCGTCGCGTCCGCCCCGAACATGGTGTCATCCTGCAATCCCTTCTCCTCCACGACGGCGGTCGCGCCGGCCTCCAGTTTCCCCCCGAGCCTCACGCCGGCCCTGCCCCCGTAGGTGTACCGTTTCTCGCCCGCGCCTTCGGCTTCGTAGAGGACGACGATGCGGACGGGGTTGAATTCGCCGTCCAGGGAAGGAACCGGTTCCTTGAACAGGACGGCCCCGCTGACGTAATCGATGGTGTAATCGGCAAAGGGGATCTTCAAGACGGTGGAGAGGATCCGTTCGGGGTGGAACCGGTCCCGGACTTCGATGCGGACCTTTTCGCTGTTTTCCAGGACGGGGGTCTTGCTGAGGAAGTAGAACCCCGAGGTGCCGTTCCCCGGGATCTCGTCCTTTACCAGCACCTGGTCCGTCTCGGCCGCGAAGCCCCGGAACGTCAGTCGCCCGGTGTCGATGTCGGCCTTCAGCCCGTTGAACGTCCTGTCGTACCGGGCGAACTCGTTTTCGGACAGGCCGGTATGGTAGTCGCCGAACATGACGGAGCTTCGGTCCCGTTCGACCTTCAGGTACAGCTTCTGCCGCGATTCGGCGTCGTAACCGATCGTGCTGGCGTCCCCGTAGATGGGGTAGAAGCGTTCGGGGGCGGACCGCTGGAACAGCCCCTCCCCTTCCGGCTTGCCGGTGTCGTACGCGCCCGTGAGGAGGTACTTGTCGAAGATTTTCCCCTTGGCGAACACCGCCAGCTTCTCCTCGTGGAAGAAGCCCTCCCGGAATTCATCGTTGTCCTCGATCTTCGCCGTGTCCCCGCTCACGCTGTTCGCCCCGACCGTCGCCGCCCCGATGCCCGCCACGACCCAGTCCCGAAGGTCCGGCGTGAAATACACCTCCCCTTCCGCTTCCATTTCGTTCCCCACGAGGACCCGGATCCTGTCGCTCCCCGTCACGAGCGTGGAGCGCAGGGTGAAGCTCGCCCGGCCGTCCCGGAGCTTGATCTGGTGGCCGGCGGCCGACGGGTCGAGATCGCTCTCGACAATCGTCCCCTTCGTGGCGACGACCGTGACGACCGTCTCCTCCGTCGATGGCCGGTTCCACTCGTCCAGGAGGGTGACCGTGAAGGGGACCGCGGATTTCCCGTCGGCGATGACGGTGGCCTTCGTGGGGTCGAGGACGATCTTTACCGGCTGGCCCGGGGCGGTCACCGCGATCTCTTTTGCCACCCCCACTCCGCCGGGAACGATCGATTCCAGGACGATCGCGTTGGCTCCGGGAGCAAGCTTCACGCCGATGTATTCGTAGACGTAGAGCTTTCTCGCCGACTCGTGGATCTTCTTCCCGATCCTTTTCTGCGGGATCACGGCCCCGTTGACCTTGAGGAAGTGGCGCGCCCCCTCGGGGACCCGGACGGCGATGTGGGTCCACGATTTGGCAAGGGTGGCCCCGCCCGGGGGTGAAAGGATCTCCGGAGTCGGATCCATATACTGGACCTGCACTTCCAGGGGAGGCGGGGCAGCATTGGACGTCGTGCCGAAGGTGTACACCTTTTCCGCCGCCTTCTCTTTGCTTTCCGCGGGAAGGAGTTCCTGCCCGTTCACCGGAACGAGCCCGAAGTCCCCCCTCGCCGGCCCGCCGAAGGGCACGGAGATGAACTGCGAACCCCCGTCCCCGGCAAAGGTATTGTTCAGCGGTACGGGAACGGTTCCGGGAGGAAGACTCGCCCGGTCGAGTTTCAGGACATGCTCGCCCGCTCGGACGTTGTAGATGGAAAATTTCCCTTCCGCGTCGGTGATCACATAGGTCCCGTCCTCGAGATACAGGCGCACGTCTTTTACGCCCGGCTCGTCCTCACCGGGCATCCTGTCCCCGTTCCGGTCGACGAACACGCGCCCCAGGATGATCGCCTTGCTGTTGAGAGCCCCTTCCTCCACCTTGACGCGGACCCTCACCGGGCCGGCCCGGAGAAGGTTCCCCCCCGGTGTGGTCCCGGCGACGCTCGCGCTGTTCGTCCCGTCCCCGAGCATCGCGTCGATGGAGACGATGGCCCGGTAGACGAGGGTCCTGCTCGCCCCGGGAGTAAGCGCTCCGATCGGCCATTGCGGCCGGGTTCCGCCGCTCGGGTCCGAAATGCCGGTACCGTCTTGCGCGCTGCTTCCCTTCACGAACCGGAAACCGTGCGGGAGATCGTCCAAGACGATCACGTTGTCGGCCGCAAGGCTTGTGCTTGTGTTCTCCACCCTCACGGTGTAGGAGACGTAATCGCCGATCTCCGCCACCTTCCGGTCGGCGGTTTTCGTGATGCGCAGGGGCTGCGCCACCACCACGTTCGAAACGACGTTGGAAACCTGTGGGGCGGGCGACTGGTTGCTCACCAGGGAGATCCGGTTGCTCACCGTGGAATCGGATAACGTGTTGGGGTCGATGATCGCCCGGAAACTGACTTGGCCGGTGTATCCCGCGGGCACCGTCGGAATCGTCCAGGTGAGGGTCCTGGTCACAGGAGCGTAGGCGATCACGGTCCCCGCGATGCCCGGCGGAGTCGTTGCGCTCCCGTCGATGTAGACCAGGTTCGGTTCCAGGACGTCGGAGATCACCGCGTTGGTGGCGGGAACGCCACCCGAGTTGCCGAACCTGTTCGTGTAGGTGACGGTTACCCCGGGAGACACCTGCCCGGTGGGCTCCACCGTTTTCTCCAGGGGGTCCCAGAAATTGGGGATGGTGGCAAGGTTGGTCACGCTGCCCCGGACCGCGGGCGTGTTCGCCGAAACGGCCAGGATCGTCGTATTGTCGACCTGCCCGGTGGGAATGTTCACGGGCACCGTGATCCGGAGCACGATGTCGACGGTGCCGCCGGGCGGAAGCGGTCCCGCGTCCGGTCTCCCGTTGCCGTTGCTGTCCGCCAAGGGTGTCCGGCCGTCGGAAGCCAGAAGCTGGAGGGGAAGCCCGAGCGAACTTGTCCCCTGCAGGTCGAACGTGTCGGTCATGTTCCCGTCATTGGTCACCGTGTGACGGATGTCCACAGTCGTCCCGGGGTACGCGGGCCCCGACCACGGAGGGCCGATGGAGACCGCATAGAACCCGTCAACGGTGACATCCGTCCGGTTGGACTGGATTGTGGCAGTGGTCGGACTGGATCGGTAATCGAGGAAAACGAGATTGGTGATGTGCGTTCCGGACGGCGAAGCGGCCGGGGAGATGCCGGGAAACAGGACAAGGAGGGTCCCTGCGAGCAGTCCTGGAAGGACCGCAAGGACCCTCCGCCCTTGGCGTCGGCATGGAATCCTCCTGCCGGTCATGACTTGTTTCGAAACACGTCGTTTCTTACACGGGTCTCTCCCTGGTTACTTCACCCGAACGTTGAAGTTCACATTGAAACTTGATCCTCCGCCGGCCTGGCTCCCGGTCATGGTCCATCGCACGCTGGTCACGCAGTAGTCGTACCCGGCGGGAGCCGAGCAGCCCTGATCGACGGGAGTATAGCCATACACATAGGGCCCGGGCGCGGGAGTGTTGGAAAACGCCGCCGTGGCGCCGGTGAGCCCGGAGGTCCCTGCATTGAATGTCGCGGATGCCATCTTGTAGCCGGTGTTCGCGTTGAGCGGGTCGGAAAGGACCAGCGTCGACGCCGCTGAGGCGCCGCTGTTGGTTACCGTGATCCGGTACTCGAGCTCCTGGTTGGGTGCTGCACTGGCGGTGTTGTCGAACGATCCGCCGGTGGTCACGTTCCGGACGTTCTTCACGATGCCAAGCACCGGAGCCTGCACCGTGGTCGTGGAAACGTCCGAGGCGTCGTCTTCCGCTCCACCCAGAGCCCCTGTCACGGTCAACGTGGTGGCGGCGGTGGTGCCGTTGGCCGTACCGGCCGGAATGGTCACCACGACGACGATGAATGCGTTGTCCCCCGCATTGATCTGTACGGGCGAACCGGCCGCGGGTTCACCGCCCTGGTGGATGCCGTCCTGGTTGGTGTCCACGTAAATGCTCGTCGCCCACGCGGGGACGGACACAGCCGAAAGCGCGTAGTTGTCCGTGGCGTTCCCTGTGTTCTCGATCCTGTACCCGTAGGAAACGTTGTCGAGCGGGACCCCCGTTTTATCCCCGGGATTGGTCAGCAAGACGCCGTAGACGGAGGTCACCGTGACCGTGGTCGTGTTGGAAAGCTGGGTGTAAGGGTTGTTATTGACGTCCGTCCAGGTGGCCGTTGCCTGGTTGGTGATGTTTGTCCCGGCCGGCGTAAGTGCCAGGGCAACGCCCGGGACGGTGAGGGCGGCGGCAAGGACGAGGGCCACCACCCAAAGGACTGTTGGACTCCTTCCGGTGATAATTCCCATTTCCCGTTTCTCCTTTCTCCTGCTCGTTTTGGTCTGCATGGTTTGCGTTCCTCCTTCCTCCTTTCCGTTTCTGGTTCCGGTTCGCATGATTTTTTGTTCCTCCCCTGTTCGTTATTGGTCTACTGAACCAAGACCTTGAAACTTACGCTGCCCGTGCCTCCCGGCGGCACCGGCTTGATCAATTTCCACTGGATGTGGGTGTACATGTCGGGGGTGGCGACGTGCTCGACCTCGGTGCCATCGGCCTGCCTGACCCGGTACGTGAGCCGGGGGGGCGGCTGGAAGGTCTTCCCATCGAGGCTGAACGCGATTGCGGCGTCATCCCCTCCGGCGCTGCCGCTAATGTAGGAGGTGCTCTGCGGGATGGGATCGACGATCTTCGCGTCCCGGGCCTCCCCCTTGCCCTTGTTCTCGTAGCGGATCGTGTACCGCAGCACATCGCCCGGGCCCGTGCTCTGGACTTCCCGCCACTCGGTCTTCGGTTTGCCGCCCTCCCCCGTCACGATCACTTCCTTCTGGACGGAGAGCGTCAGCACCAGCTCCGGTTTCTGCCCGATCTGCGCCATTGCGGCCGTTGCCGTAAACGCAAGGACCACCAACACCACGAAAAATCTTTTCTGCCTCATCTCTTTCCTCCTCCTTTTTCTGTTTTCCGGCGGTCCGGAATGAATTCGATTTCCTGCTTTCGTGGGCACAAGAACACCCTTGTCGAGTTCTCTAGTTCTTTTCGGATAATCTGCCGATTTATTTAGTGATTTTTTTGGATATCCATTGCGTTCCCACCCTGATTCCCCGGCCTTCAAAGACCCGCAAATCGCGTCCGACTGCGGCCATATCTTCTTTCAATGGCGCGGGTTGCAATTAATAAGCCAGTGGGGCAGACAATTGTAACTAACTAATAATTAAACAAATTTATTAGTGGAGCCGTTCGGAGGGACACCCGGGAGAAAAAATTAAGGAAGAGATAAAGGGTGGTGACCATTATTGTCAGGATCGGTCCATCGGACCGACCTAACTAATTAAAATGATTACCAGTTGTATGCATATCCCCGGAGGGCTACTTCACTCTCACCACCAGCCCCACGCTGAAACTGGTCCCGGCGGGCATATTCCCTGTGGTGGTCCACCGGACGTGCGTGACGCAGTCGTCGTACCCCGCTGGCGCACCGCAACCGCCGCTTGCGGGCGTGTAGGTCCAGATCGATCCCCCGTTGTTCGAGTAGACCAAAGTGAAGGAAAGGGTCGACGTTCCCGCGTTGAACGTGGCGCCCCCCACCTTGAACCCGGTGTTCGCGGGAATCGGTTCCGTCACGATGACGCTGCCGGCGGCCGAAAGGCCCGCCCCGTTGGAGGCGTTGACCGTGTACGTGATGTCCTGTCCCGGGGCGACGGTTGCCCGGTCCGCGCTTTTAAGCAGCGTCAGGTTTGCGGAAGTGGACGAGGTCGTTGCCCTCACC
>Ga0209002_10003223_pt1 | contig 12957 bp, 14 predicted proteins | sample Rifsed16ft2_FD_184010 | JGI IMG/M metagenome (GOLD analysis project Ga0209002, IMG submission 184010) | Soil microbial communities from Rifle, Colorado, USA - sediment 16ft 2 (version 2) | ecosystem: Environmental > Terrestrial > Deep subsurface > Rock core/Sediment | place: Rifle, Colorado...
TCATGTCCATCGTAAGGTGGTAATCTCGTATGCGCGCCTCAATCCTGTCTCCGCTGGCAGCTATGATGCTGACTTCCTCATCCGGAATTGTGAACGCGCGTGCAAGCCTGGTCTCTCCCATCAGCGAGCTAAGCGTCTCGACAAGCCTGGAACGACGACTGTCCTCAACCATCCATTTGCCAAGCCCCCCAGACGGCTTCTTGGCCTCTTCAAGATGACCACGCGCTCGGTTAAGCGCCTCTTCCTGAACAGGCGTGAGTTTTCCTAGCATCTTGAGAACGCTGAGACAGTTCTCTACTGCGTAGCCGTGAAAGTGGTTGTTGAAATAACCATAGAGAGTCTTGACGTCGCCCTCGACCTCCCTAATCTTGGGAAGCCAGTTCTCTAACTCCTTTTCCGCGTAGTGATAGTTGTACCATGGCCTCTGTCCCTGTCCATGCCATCTCAGGTAGGCAAAGTCCGCGGTAATGTGGACCTCTGGTGGAAGCAGGGGCTCATCGACAATAGTATAGGCGACATTGTACTTCCCAAGGACGTTCCATGTCTCATCTCTGAGCCATGTCTTGTGCCGAAACTCGATGGCGTACTTGTAGCCATGGGGAAGAACCGATAGGAAGTTTTCTAGATGGCCCGGATCATACTTGTAGCTTGGAGGTAGCTGTATCAGGAGACACCCGAGTTTGCCGCTGTTATTGAGAGGCTGCATGAGTTCAGCAAACCTGTCCAGTTCAGCCTCAAGTCCAGGCCCCAGCTCCCTCAGCTTCTCATGGGTAACGGTCTGGGGGATCTTTGCGTTGAAGATGAATTCTTTGGGCGAGTAGCGGTCCCAGCCCAGTACTGTTCCCTGCTGGGGAAACGCGTAGAAGGTGGAGTCGATCTCGGCGGTCCCGAAAACCTTAGTGTAGTGTCTCAGCTTGCTTTCCGATGCTGTGGGGTAGAATACTCCGACCCATTCTTGGTACGACCAGCCTGAGGTTCCGAGTAGCACCTTCCCCGTCTTCGTTCACCTCTAGCCTAAGTAGCCGCCCTTTTCTTGCCAGTTGAATGTTTGGTTATGCTGCGCGTGGGAACGGGGGGCTGGGCCTACTTTCGGGTCCCTGGCACGAGCAGCCTCAGAGCCTACTCATCTGCTTTCGACTGTGTCGAGGTAAACAGCACCTACTACAGCCACCCGAACCCTCGAACAGTCTCTCTGTGGCGAAGAACCGTTCCGCCAGATTTCGATTTCTCAGTTAGGTGTCACAGAAGCATTGTCGACGCTCTCGCTTCCAAACGCGGAGCGCGATTAGGCGACGTCGTCAGGAGAATGGAGAGAACATGCAAGATTCTAAACGCAAGTGTCCTGACTGTTTTGTTACCCACGGACCGAGCGGCCCCATCACAGCAAGCCAAGGGCCTGAGAGAGCTTTTGTCGACCTTCGGAGCAAATGGGACGAGAATGGCGGTTGAATTTCGCGGCGGACCCCCCAGCGACGATGCCCTCGAAACGATGAAGGAGGGAGAAGCGATCCATTCCGTTGACATCTCTCGGGAAGAGCCGAAGTACGAGTCCGATATTCTATACTCTCGATTATTCGGTAAGGGCCAGCAGAACATCTACGAGTTCGATGATGAAGAACTTCAAAGCATAGCACTCAGGGCCTCAGCTCCCAAGTTCGAGAAGAGCATTCTGGCGTTTCACGGAGTTAGAATGTACCGGGACGGGGCTCGTCTCAAGGCCTTCCTCCGAACCGGTGACTTTCCCATGGTAACTGGACAGGCGGGTCTAGTCTCGCTCCAATCAGTCCTGGCCGAAGACACAAAGTTTCCAACATCGAAGGCCGAACTAGTCTCGCTCCAAGGATGGAAGCTGTTTGATGCTTCCCCCCGTCAGCGAGTAAGAGCAGCGGGACCCCTCAGTAGGCTTCCTGAGGGAACCTACAGGAGCCTTGACAGCGTCATCTCGAACCTACGAAATCTACCTTTGGTTGACGAACCTGCCCAAAGCCCCTCTTGCTAGCGAACGCGTTTACTCCGGTTTCAGAATCTGAACAGGGCAGGTTGCGAGTTGTTTGAACCTCTCGGCATCCCCCTCTGAACCGACTATGGTCCCATAATGCATAGGAATCGCTATTTTCGGGTTAATCATCTCAACGGCCTTTGCGGCCTCTTCCGGTGTCATCACATAGGTGCCGCTCACAGGTAAGAGTGCTATGTCTGTTCTGAACCGGCTCATTTCCGGAATGACATCAGTATCCCCTGCGTGGTATATTCGAACTCCTTTGAGGGTGACGATGTAGCCCACTTTTCCGTCCTCTTTGGGATGGAATACTTTGCCCGGCACACGGTACTTGTTCAAGTTGTACGCAGGGACTGCTTCAACAGCCACATCGCCCAAGTCGATTCTGTCGCCCGGACGAACAAGCTTGACCTCGCCAAGTTTCAGCTTGGAAAGCTCGCTCTCGCAGGACGAGATAGAAACCACAACTGTCTTGTCCGTAGCCACTTTCCTGATGTCTTCAGGAGAGAGATGGTCAAAGTGCTCATGGGTGATAAGGAGTACCTCGGCCTTCTCAACCACCGGTTGAAGCTTGAAGGGGTCGATGACCAGCGTTTTTCCGTTCTTGAGCCTGAAGGAATCATGCCCCAGCCAGGAGATCTTGACCCCCTGATACTTGAACAAGATCAGCGTCTTCACTTAGTCTTCTTTCCCGGATAGTTAAGCCTTCAACAACGTTGAAACGACTAACCCTCACCATTGCAAGAATACCCATAAATCGTTCCAACAGCGCCTTTTTGGGCAGTCCAAATGCTCTACGACATTATCATCATCGGGTCAGGCTCTGCGGGATACACCGCCGCAGTGTATGCTCGAAGAGCTGGAAGGAAAACCCTCCTTGTCGCCGGGTCCATATCTGGCGGGCAGTTGATGCTGACATCAGACGTGGAGAACTTCCCCGGGTTTCCTGACGCCGTTCTAGGACCCGAGCTGATGGAAAGACTGCGAAAGCAGGCTGAGAAGTTTGAGCCAGATGTTCTCTACGATGATGCCTCCAGGGTAGACTTTCGTGCGCGCCCTTTTGAGGTCTCTGTAGGCGGCAAGACTCACCAGGGAAAGACAATCATCATAGCCACTGGTGCTTCCGCAAAATGGCTCTCAATCCCGTCGGAGAGAAAGTTCTTGGGCAAGGGTGTATCAAGCTGCGCAACCTGCGACGGTTACTTTTTCAGAGACAAGGAGGTACTGGTCGTTGGCGGGGGCGACACTGCCATGGAAGAGGCCACCTTCCTCGCGAACGTCGTCCGAAAAGTCACAGTCGTCCACCGTCGCGACAAGCTTCGAGCCAGTCAGATACTGCAAGACCGGGCCTTCAAGAACCCGAAGATCAGTTTCGTCTGGGACTCGATGGTTGAAGAAATAATCGGGACGGATAAGGTGACGGGTGTCCGCATAAGAAACAGGAAGACCGGAGAGGAAACCGCCCTAGGGACCGACGGTGTTTTTGTGGCTATAGGCTATGAGCCTAACACGTCAATTTTCAAGGGACAGCTCGACCTTGACGAGAGGGGTTACGTTATCACAAAGGACGAGACTCAGACAGGGGTTCCAGGCGTTTTCGCGGCAGGCGATGTTAGAGACTTCAAGTACCGCCAGGCAGTAACCGCGGCAGCAGATGGATGCAAGGCTGCGATGGATGCGGACAGATTCCTCTCAGAACACTATTCCGAGTGAATCAGAGCTTTTGAAGTGTCCAAAGTGCACGCTTCAGCTGAACTTCGTGGGACGATATATCGTCCAGGAAGATTTCGAGGCCGGAGCCCCTGCCCAAATTAGGGACATGGAAGTCTGGCAATGCGATATGTGCAAGACATACTATGAGACCGGTAGGAGCGGTTCCCCCGTTCCGATACGCTTCATGCAGAGCCTGTTCAAACGGCTAGAATAGCCTCCCCATCGTTCATGGCCCCGTGGCTAGATAGTTGCCTTCTTGACCTTGTCTGACATTGACCGAGGTTTGTCCAGTCTCTCGTCGATTCGGAGGAGAGACGAGATTCTCTTCGCCCCGAGAGACTTGACCGCCTCATGCCCTCGCTCCACGGCCTTCAAAATGGTTCTAAGATCCCGAGCCTCTAGAACTGTTGCCATCGGCGTGACCTGATACTTCAGTCCTTGAAGCTTTGAGATTGAGTCTATCGCGGCCTTCACATGACGGCTTACGCTTGTCCCTTCCCCTATTGGGTGAATGCTGAACTCAGCAATGGTGACGATTCTCTTCCGAGCCAACGCTTGTCGGGGAGAAGAGCCCCGACCCGGTTATATGAAGGGAGAAGTGCAGAATCGGGTCTAGCTTACGAGACGGTTATCTCGGTTAGGCCTTTGTCTTAGCCCGTGGGACTGCTCATATTTCTCTGTCTTGTCAATGTCCAGCTCCATCAGCTGAACGGTCGCCTTCTTTATTATGCCGAAAATCTCCTCCAGCTCGGTCTGCTCAAAATCCTTCAACGAGAGGTTTCCAATCCACTGCATCCAGCCCTGCATGCTCTTCGCAAGGGTGGAACAACATAGTCCTATACCGTAGACGATGTCGAGTCTATCCGCCGGGTCCAGGTCAGCTATCCTCTTCACTCGGTTCCGAGCTTCCTCTACCCAGGATTTCGGCTCATCTGACATTTCCAATATTTTTCACACGGTCTTTCTTGTGAATCCTAGCACCGCATCTCATAGCGTTTCTAGTGCAGCCTGCCGAGACTCAACTGGGCCCTCCGTCGTCGTGAATTATTAACGTTATGTGCAACAATCACATTAGGTTGAGGGTTACAACGATACGTTCTTCAATTGTCTAGAACAAGATGCGAAGTTGCGAAGCATAAGAGCGCAATCACGTGGGAGGCCATTTCAAGGATGGTGATGTGCAGGTAGCTGAGAGCCGATCTACGACGAGAATTCTCCTCAGACCAACAACCAATAGACTCCTGTTGTGAAGCCTAGCATCTAGACTCACATACGAGATGAAAAAGAAAATGGGATGTTGGCCGGCAAACGTGTTAGCGCGATGGTGGAGGTGGGCCTGCTGGAGCTGGGCCTTGTCCGGGTGGAGCCTGGCCTGGGTAACCTGTTACGGCTATGTTGGCTGCCTTTCGCCTACGAAACAGGAAAGCAAACACGCCGCCAACCGCGGCTGCCGCAGCAATAGCGATGAATAGAACCGTCAGGAAGCCAGCGTTGCTGGATGGCTGGAAGATGGCTGTGAAGTCTGGGTCGTGGACGATTTTGGTGCCGCCCCATTGTGGATAGGCTATGATGTAGAGATAGTCCGCAGCGTCAAACCTTATCGCGCCGCTTCTTGCCTGCTGAATCAGGGCAGGGTCCACGTGTGCTATGAAGAGCGGAAGGAATCCCATGAACGTATTCTGGAAGCGGAAGACAGGATTTGTTCCCCATCCTAGCCTACGAACGGTTCTCGTGGTAGCATTGTGTGTCGTCGGGTTGCTGCCATTCGGGTCGAATAACTGGTACTGGGGTTTTACACCAAAGTCCGTCCGGAAAATTCTTTCCCCGTCAGGAGCAGCGGTATTGATTGCGGACCGGCTCACATCATGTTCCGTGTCGTTTACGTTGGTTCCTAAATCGTCCCTGTCGGTGGTGCTCTGAGTGGTGCTCTGACTCACAAGAATCGACTTGTGAGCCAGGACGATGGACAGTTTGAACTGGTTCGTCTGAAGGTGGTCATATAGCGTCTGAGTGTTTGTTAGACCCCCGTCGAGATCATATGTTCCTGTTGCGTTGAGGTGCCGAACGGGGTTCGGGGCTAGAAGCCATAGATCCGTCATCTGTCCAATGGTGTAGGAGGCCGTGAGTTTCGCCGTTTTGGCCGATGGGTCTATTGTCAAATCGTACATGAATGTGAGTTCAGCATACCGGGCAAGTCCGCGTGGAACGTTGGAGTCATAGTAGGCGTTGAGCGGGTCGGTGCCAACTCTCCACCATATGGCGACAAGGTTGGTGTACTTCAGCCCCCACGTCCAATGATTGTCGTCCGATGAGGTCAACGGTATTATCTGGCTGCCCGCAACGTATGGTGGAATGGAACGTCCGGCGAAGGCGGTCAGGTTCACGCCAAGGCTGAAGGATGCGTAGAGGTCGTCTCCCCTGTCTGGTGAGTCGGGGTATAGGGAGGAGGTGGCGTTGTCTCTGAACGCTACCAGGGAGATGAAGGAGGAGGCTGTGACTGCTGTCTTGCCACTCGGTGTCTTGTAATGCTCGAAGAATGTTTGGAGTGGGATCGTAATGTATTTTCCGTTGTCTGTGGCGTTGACCAGCCCGACATAGAAGAGCTGGAATCCTCCTACGTTGATGAAGTTGGTGTAGAGGTATGCATGATTGGTCTGGCAGCTCGTATCGCAAGGAAACCCATGGTCAGCCGAGTACTGGCGTACATATTCGAACCAGTCCACGACCTTCGAGAAGCTTTTCGCGCGAAAATCAGTGCTCTGTACAGTGTCTGCTGAGACGCTCTGGGGTGAAAGGGGAAATATGAACATCAGTCCCAGAGCGAGTAATCCTAAGGCCTTGATAGAACGTTTTGGAATCTTCATGTCTTTTTCTGCCTGTTTTGTGGTAAGTCGTCTGAAGCCCTCAGATAGAAGTCGCGTTACCTATGCCGTATTCTGGCAGGTACAAGCAGTGCAGCTCTTGGGTCCAGCCAAGGCCCTTCAAACCGCGGGCCGGGTCTTTTCACCCAGAAGCGCTCTAGTTGTCTTCTCCGCCATTGTCTTCTCCCCACTTGTCATCCTCGCCCCACTCATCCTCGCCACCCCAGTCTTCATCTTCACCCCATTCTTCCCCCGTGTAGGGCAACATTCGGATGCGTCTCCGAAAGCCGGCGCGAAATCAGCCTGAATAAAAGGCTTCTCAGAACCCCAGTCAAACACGAGTTCCGACTATGTTCGCATTGGGCTCCCCGGACCCATGAAGTACCGCCCAGCACAGATGCCGAGTATTGTGGGCCACCGCGTGCCTTCCTGTCCGGTCAAGGGTTAGAATTCCGAGGCCTCTACCTATCCTCTCGCCCGCCATTCTGATAGATTTCTTTGCCGATGCTTCCGCGGAGTATTCTCGCATCAACTCGCAAGCGTTCTTCGATACAGCAGCCCGGATAGCTATCTCCCCTACTCCGGTGGCTGTGGCTGCGCCCACGGAGTTGTCTGCGTAGAGTCCAGCTCCTAAGACTGCGCTGTCTCCTATACGCCCTGGGAGTTTCAGCGACAGGCCTCCCGTGGAGCAGGCCGCAGCCAGGTTACCCCTAGCGTCCAGGGCCAAAGCTCCAACAGTGTCTAAACCTTTCAGGAGACCCTTCTCCAGCAAACGGTAGTTCCTTGAGAGATGACCGGTCTGTCCCTTTCGGAACCCTTTGAGACCTTGCTTCCACGCTCTTATCCTGTCCCGCGTTTTGGGGTTGGCGCTTGGAATGTTATGGTTTAGTGCGAGTCGTTCTGCTGCGAGACCTGCCAATAGCACATGGTTCGTCTCTTCCATGACAATTCTTGCCAGCCTTACTGGGTTTTTCACTCTCCTCACAATGGCCACAGCTCCGCCATTGAGCTGTTTGCCCTCCATGATCGCAGCGTCCATTTCCACGCTTCCAGCCAGGTTCAACGCAGACCCGGTTCCTGCGTTGAAGACGGGGTTGTCTTCCATCGAAACGACAGAGGCCTCTACGGCATCAATCGAGCTTCCCCGGCTGGTCAGAATCTTCCAGCCAACGATGGCCGCAGCTTTCACACCATTCAGCCCCGACGCCTGCTTTTCGCGAGGCCATTCCCCCGCACCCCCGTGCACGATTATTGTCGGCCGCGCCAAGGACGAAACGCGGGCCGGGCTTCCTGAACGAGATATAAGCTTCGAACATGGAAGGGGAGAGCAGTGAGAGTATTGACGAGGCTGCTAGCCGCCGACCTTCCCGGAATAGTGGAAGGAGCTCGGGTTTTGAGGGATGGCGGCCTCGTAGCTTATCCGACAGACACGGTTTACGGCCTTGGGTGCGACCCTCTTGATCACCAAGCAGTGATACGACTCGTCAATGCCAAAGAGAGAAGCTTTGGGGAGCTGCCGGTCCTCGTGCACACTATTGAGAGGGCCCGCGAGATAGGAAACCTAGACAAGACATCGTTGCGCCTGGCTCAGAGATTCTGGCCTGGGCCTCTCACACTTGTGGTTCCGGCCAGGGTTCTCCTTCCTCCTCAACTCGTGGGGCCGTCCAACACTGTTGGACTGAGGATTCCGAATCGTACGGAAACTCTGGAACTCGTCAAGCGTTGCGGCGGAGCGATAGTCGGAACAAGCGCAAACATAACAGGCCATTCTCCACCTCAATCGGCAGAAGATGTATGGAGAGACCTTGAAGGTCGAATCGATATCGTGCTCGACGGCGGCCCAACCACTCTGAGGATAGAATCGACCGTTGTCAGGGTGGACAACAGTGAGGTAACGGTATTGCGAGAGAAAGCGGTTTCGAAAAAGGAAATATCCGACGCGCTTGTAGCGGGCCCTGTGCTGGTAAGGTAAGATCCCTTGCTCGACGACTTCAATCTGCTAGTGTCCAGCGCAAGGGGAAACGAACGCGAGGCAAACTCCGAACTCTGGTATCTTATCGGAGAGATAGGCGACCGTTCAGTCAAGACCGAGTACACTCCGGTCAGCGGCCTGACCGTCGCCAAGACCCAGATCGACCCCGTCCTTGTGGTTGAGAAACTGCGGTCCATTCTGAAGGAGAGGCCCTGGGAGTTCCGGTATGTTCTGAAGGTGAAGCCAGTAAAGAAGGTGGTGCCTTGCGAGGTCGAACAGATCGTCGACGCGGCGGTCGAACAGTCCAACATGATCATGGAGCATGAAACTTTTCGGGTCTCATTTGAGAAGAGGCGTAACCAGATAGACTCCAAGACGGTTATCGACGCAGTCGCTGCCAGAATACAGCGAAAGGTCGACCTCCAAAACCCAAAGAAGATAATCCTTGTGGAGGTAATCGGGCAGGTAGCGGGCGTTTCAGTCATAGAGCCGAGCCAGATTCTCGGAATTGAGAGAGAAAAGAGAGCACCTAGCCCTCAAGTGCGAGTAGAGCAGACCTCTCAATCACCAGCCGTTTGACTACTTCCGCATCCCCTTCCCCGCCCTGCCTCGAAGCCTCCAGTTCTCTGTCGAGTATGCCAAACACCCTCCTTAGACCGGAAAGCTTTCTATTCGTCCGGATCTCCAATACCCCATCGTCCACTTTTCCCCCTAGCAATTTCCTTAGAGCCTCTTGGAGGTCCTCCAAGACCGCAATCCTCGTGGAGAGAGCGGCGACTCCGACCTGTCTGGTCGCCGCGGTAACGCCTAGGAGCTCGATGGCCTTTGAAATCTGACGCTGGCAGGAAGCGTAGAGAAGAATTTCCATCGCCAGGCTCCGTGAACGCTTGTACTTTCGGCCAAAGGCTCTTACAGCGTTCAAGGTGGCAAAGGACAAATGCTCAGTCCCGGCGATGCGGTCAGCGCGCATCAACTGGACCTCCACCCGGGGAAAGGATTCCCGCAATATGCCCAACACAGCCTTCGGGTCCTTTATCCTGGCTGAGGAAAATCCCGAGATTAGCAGGTGTCGCCGGTCAACTCCTTCGATCATCGATACTCATTCAAGAGTTGACGTATGAGCCTAGCGTCGAGACCGCTTCCTCTTAGCGCCTTGACAGCGAGGGCAGTGTTTCTCCTTCCTGGCCTGTATTTCTTGGCGATCAGCCGCACTGCCTCAAGCCTTTCCCAGGGAAATATAACCCACTTGGTGGTTTGTCGGCTGTAGTAGTCGGGGACAAAGATGCTGTGCGGTTTGAGGTATAAGGTACAGACCCGGATATCTCGGGCCCCTTTTCCCTTCAGATGGTTTGACACTACCCGAAGACTGTGTCCCGAATCAGACACGTCATCGACCACCAGGACCCTTCTGCCTTTGACCTCAGAGGTCACCGGCTGAGTAACCGTAGGCTTCTTGTTTCTCACCCCGATATCCTTGTAGAAGACCACCTTCATGTTTGCGAGGTTCTGGTTTCCGAGAAGGTCGCTCATGACCCTAGCAGGGGGCCAACCTCCCCGGGAAACGCCGACTATGACCTGAGGGTTGAATCCTGACCTTTTGATTTCAGCAGCCAGCTTGATCAGCATGTCGTAGACCTGGTCCCATGACGGAGCTTCGAACCTCGGGTTCGACAAGCGGACTCACCGGTAAGTTTGGAGGAGGCGTGATGAGTTCCCTTAAGTCTTTGTCAGAATTGGAGGATTCCGTCAACTCAATAAGCGACGTATGTCAGCCGAGAGGTCGGCGTTCCAATGGTGGCCGAACAGGCCAGCGGAAGAACGCCAATGAAGTGGACTGACCTGCACGGAGGGCACGTTGCCCGGATGAAGAAATGCATCTCCGCTGAAACCGTCAACAAACGTGATCTTCCGATGCTAGCAGCGATGCCCCCGCATTTCGGATTCCAAACAGGATCGAATGATTCATGTTTGTGGAATCCACAGGTCTCTTTGTGGGCTCCAAGAAAACTGGCAGAGAAAATTGAGTAAATTCCGTCTAGCCAGTTGACTCAGCTTTTAAACTGTAAACGCCCACAGTAAGCCTTGGATATATTATGGCAGAGAGACAGGTAACCGTCTCCGAGCCCCCACGACCGACGCCAGCGGACGTCAGAGACGAACTGTTCGAAACCCTGATGGCCAACCGAATACTCTTCATCTGGATCAGATAACCACCAGCGCTCATCCCGAGAAGGGGCAATATGACTACAGCACCACCAGACCCAGCGAAGCCTCAATCGCGCGAAACATAGCTCATCCAGCGAAAAAGGATAGCCCCCTTAACAGGCCAAACCAGAATAGTCGGCAGCCTACCACCGGTTAGGAGAACCGGGCTTGGACCCCATCTCATTCCAAGACTTTCTGAAAGTGGAAATCCGGTCGGGCACAATCGCGAGAGCTGAGAGGTTTCCAGAAGCTCGAAAACCAGCCTACAAGCTATGGGTCGACCTTGGACCAGAACTCAAAGTGAAAACCGCAAGCGCGCAACTAACCAGCCACTACAGCCCGGAACAGCTTGTGAGGAAACAGGTCGTGGTAGTCGTAAACTTCTCCCCCAAGCAGGTGGCGAACTTTGTCTCTGAGGTCCTGGTACTAGGGTTACCTGACGAGAATGGTGATGTAGTGTTGGTTCACCGAGAGGCGCGTCCCTAACGGGCTAAGCCTGTTCTAAGGGGTAAAACCGTCAGGGATACCTGTCGGTCAGAGCTCTTCTTAGCCTAGCTTGACCATCTGGACATTGACACTATGGGAATCAGGGTTTCAGTGTCGGTTATGCCTGAAATCTCCCTAATCCGGTCGAGAATGAACCAGTAGATGCTCTGGGAGTCGGGCTCGAGCAAGTGACGCGACACCTCCACAACGGCCAAGATGTCATGGCGGCCCGGAATTATGTGAACCTCCTTTACCTCCTCAAGCTTCCACAATGCCTCTGCGACCTCAACTTCCTTGCCGAGATTTGTGGCCAGGTAGATGAAGGCTCGAACATGCCTCTTCATCTCATTCTTGGGATGGTAGTGCGCCATTTTGGTGCGACCGGGTCTGCGCTCGCGGGGTACGGTGCACTTATGTCTTACGTGAGGCAGCCGTGTCAGTTCCCGACCGCGGTTGTTATCTGTCTAGACCAGTTTCTGCTCTAGCATCCCGGGTCGGCCCAGCGTAACGAACGCATGAACAACACGGTATCGTAGCGGTGATAAACGGTTCAGGCCAAGCTACCTCCCTACCAGAATTCGTCAGGAACGGTCACAGCTCTGACTCTTCCACAATCTGAGCCCAAACTACGCATTCCAAGCTCGATCAAGCTTCTGCTCTCTCCCGGAATGCGGACCCACACCGGCGTCTTCACTCTCCTAACACTCTTTCTGGTAGTAACAGGTTTTGCCGGAAAGGCGGCAGCATTCAGCCAAACCTGGACTGTCGTTTTCATAGTGGGCGCGAGCCTTGCACTAACCTATCTGGCAGTCACGCCCGCCATGTTGCACGAGAAAACTGCAACGTATCTTCTCCATTCCAACCCGAAAACCCGCATCGTCATCATCTCCTCAGTGTTCGGACCGATTCTCGCAGGTCTCGCCTACTGGACCGTTCAGGCCGGCTCTGTGGAGGCGCTTCCCATATTCCCAGCATTTCTCGTGATATTCTATGCATGGATACTTTTGCAAGCCTACTTTGTCGCCGCACCGGTCACGCATGTCCTCGTAAGAATCGAAGATAGGCTCTCTGGAGAAAACTTCGCCAAGAGAATCATACGAACCCTCGGCATCGGGGTTCTCGTCCTCCCGATAGTCCCCTTGGCGTACGGGGTCTGGCTAATCTCGACCTGGCTCGGTGGGACCTTGCCGAGCGTTCAGCTGTGGGCTGTCGGCATGATTCTTGGAATGCTAGTTACGCTCTTTCTCGCCGTATCCTGGACGTGGCCGGCTATTCGACGTGGCAGGCCGCAGGCGGCCGTGTTTGCGGGCGGAACATACGCGGTTGTCTGGGCCTACCTACTCTACCGGTCAACAAGCATACTAGTCAGCTACCTAAGCCAGGCACAGGCTGGAAACGCGCTTCTGGACGTTGGGCTTATGGTTGTCTCCATTTTTGGGGCGATGCAGACTTTCGCTCGTAAGACCTTGAACAAGGCCGATAGGCGATGGAGCCAGACGTTCCCCTTCCTTGTCTTCTCCTTTGGAGCAATCTACGCCGTGGCTCAACTCTACTTCATAGTCCAGATTCCCATAACGCGGGCTGACCTCTCAATCATGGTCAACGCCACGATCTTCGTGTCTGGCCTTGTCACTATGATGATCCTCATCAGGAAACACGTCTTCGCCGTCAGCCCCCCGCTGCAAATCGCCAACACAGAAGGGTCGGCATCCAACCAACCC
>Ga0209002_10003229_pt1 | contig 12948 bp, 12 predicted proteins | sample Rifsed16ft2_FD_184010 | JGI IMG/M metagenome (GOLD analysis project Ga0209002, IMG submission 184010) | Soil microbial communities from Rifle, Colorado, USA - sediment 16ft 2 (version 2) | ecosystem: Environmental > Terrestrial > Deep subsurface > Rock core/Sediment | place: Rifle, Colorado...
CGCGCGAGGGGCTGCACGCCGCTCGCGTTGTGGTCGATCCGGAGGAGCTCGAGCGCCTGACCGCGGCGCTGCCGTTCGTGCTCACCGGCGACCAGCGCCGCGCGGTCAGCGAGATCGTCGTCGATCTTGCCAGCGACCGTCCCATGCGTCGGCTGCTGCAGGGCGACGTGGGGAGCGGCAAGACGGCGGTCGCCGCGGTCACGCTCGCGGGCGTAGTGCGAGCCGGCTGGCAGGGGGCGCTGATGGCACCGACCGAGATCCTTGCCCGGCAGCACCACACCGGCCTGGCGCCACTCCTCGACACGCTCGGCGTGCGGGCGGAGTTCCTCTCGGGCTCCCTGCCGGTGGCGGCCAGGCGACGCATTCACGGTGCCATCGCGGCCGGCGAGATTGACGTGGTGATCGGCACGCATGCGGTCATCAGCGAGGCGGTGACCTTCCGGGACCTGGGGCTCGCGGTAGTTGACGAGCAGCACCGCTTCGGCGTTGCACAGCGCGCCGCCCTGCAGGCCAAGGGGGCGGGGCTCGAACCACACGTGCTGGCGCTCACCGCCACGCCCATCCCGCGCACGCTGGCGCTGACCTTCTACGGCGATCTGTCGATCAGCACTATTCGCGAGCTCCCGCCGGGTCGCCAGCCGATCCGCACCGAGGTCCGCGGCCGTGCGGCGCTGCCCCGCATCGAGGCGTTCCTGGCCTCGGAGGCGGCGGCCGGCCGCCAGGCGTTCGTGGTCGTTCCGCTGGTCTCGGAGAGCGAGGCGCTGACCGTCGCCTCGGCCGAGGCGGAGGTGGAGCGCCTGCGGGCAGCGCTGCCGCAACTGCGCGTTGGCCTGGTGCACGGCCAGCAGCGGGCCGCCGAGCGTGATGCCACGATGCGGGCGGTCGCGGCGGGGGAGATCGACCTGCTGGTGGCCACCTCGGTGATCGAGGTCGGGATCGACGTTCCCAATGCATCGGTGATGCTCGTCGAGGACGCGGAGCGCTTCGGTCTGGCCCAGCTGCACCAGCTGCGCGGCCGTGTCGGGCGCGGGACGGATCGGTCCTTCTGCATCCTGCTCAGCGACAGCGTCGATGAGCTCGCGCTCCGGCGCCTGGAGGTGATCCGATCGTCCTCGGATGGATTCGCCATCGCGGAGGCCGATCTCGAGCTGCGCGGGGCGGGGAACCTGCTCGGCACGCGACAATCCGGCCTTCCGCCGCTGCGCGTGGCGTCGCTCTTCGAGCCGCGCCACATCGCCCTGGCGGAGCGGGCGCGCGACCTGGCCAACCGTCTTGTGACCGGCGACCCGCTGCTGAGCGGCCGGCCAGCACTCATCAGGCTCCGCGACGACTTTGCGCCCGCCGAGGACGACGGCGAGGCCGCCTGATGCGGGTCATCGCCGGGAGCGCCCGGGGCCTGCGCCTCGTCGCGCCGAAGGACCCGCGGACGCGTCCCATCGCCGACCGCGTCAAAGAGACGCTCTTCGCCATCCTGGGCGACCGGGTCGTCGACGCGCGAGTCCTCGACCTGTATGCCGGGACGGGGGCGATCGGGATCGAGGCGCTGTCGCGGGGGGCCGCCCACGCCACGTTCGTCGAGCGCGGTCGCGAGGCGCTGATCGCCATCCGCGAAAACCTCGCGAGGACCGACACCGTCGCCCGCGCGTCGGTGCACGCCGGCGAGGTCGAGGCCTTCCTGATGGTCGATTCGGCGGACGCCTTCGGGCTGGCCTTCGTGGATCCGCCGTACGCGGAGCATGCTATTCTCGCGCCGCTCGAGCGGCTCGTGCCGCACCTGGCACCTGGGGCGACGGTGGTGGTGAAGCACTTCTGGCGCACGCCGATCCCACAGGTTCCTGGGCTTGCCCGCTGGCGCGAGCGACGGTTCGGCGAGACCGGCCTCACCTTTCTCGAGGCGACCGGCCAGGCCGATGCAGCGGAGGAGTCATGAGTCGCGTCGCCGTCTTCCCCGGGTCGTTCGACCCGATGACGAACGCCCACCTGGATGTCGCCCAGCGTGCCGCGGAGCTCTTCGACCGCCTCCTGATCGGCGTGCTGAACAACACCAAGAAGACGGCGCTCTTCAGCGTCGATCAGCGGGTCGCCCAGATCCGCGAGGCGGTCGCGCCGTTCGGGCCGCACGTCGAGGTGTCGGGGTTCGATGGCCTCACCGTCGACTTTGCGCGGCGGTCGGGCGCCGGGTTCATCGTGCGCGGCCTCCGCGCGGTGAGCGACTTCGAGGCCGAGCTCCAGATGGCCCACACCAATCGCAAGCTGCAGCCGGCGGTCGACACCGTGTTCCTGATGTCGGCGCTCGAGTACGGGTACGTGTCGAGCAGCCTCGCCAAGGAGGTCGCCCAGTTCGGCGGCGACGTGACTCCGATGGTGCCGCCGGCGGTCGCCAATGCGCTCCGCGCGCACTTCTTGCCCCGATCCTGAGCAGCAACCTGCCACGGCTATAATCGGCGGCGACGATCGGACGCCGAGGAGGGCGCAGCCACGGACATCCTCTTTTTGGTCGAGCGGCTCGAGTCGCTCGTCGCCACCAGCAAGAAACTGCCACTGACCAACAACGTGGTGCTCGATCAGGCCGCGCTCCTCGAGCTGATCGACCAGTTGCGCGTCTCCGTGCCGCCCGAGGTGCACCAGGCCCAGCGGGTCACCGAGGAGGCAACCCGCATCGTCGAACGGGCACGTGACGAGGGCGACGCGGTCATCGCCCGCGCCCAGGAGCAGGCTGCCCGCATGCTCGAGGAGCGCGAGCTGGTGCGGATGGCGCAGCAGCGGGCGACCGACATCATCGAGGCGGCGGCGCGCGAGTCTGCCGAGGTCCGACGCGGCGCCGATGAATACGCGGCCGGCGTCCTGATTCGCCTCGAGGGCGAGTGCATCAAGGCGCTGACCAGCATCAAGCGGGGAATCGACATGCTCGACGAGCGTCACAGACCGATCCGCGCCGACGACGCCGTGGTTCCGGCCCCCATCGACGAACGCCCGAGCGAAGCCGTTCCCGGGTCGTGACCCTCTTCAACGCAGCCGGCCTGCTCCGGGAAGCAGCTGGCGCGACTCGCGAATACGCGCTGCGAGACCGATACCTGTCGGTCGGTCCGGAAGTGGAGCTGGCTGGCCCGGTCAACGGCAAGGTGCGTCTGCAGCGAACGAATCGCGGCATCCTGCTGCGCGGCTCGCTCAACGCGTCGCTGCGGCGGACCTGTTCACGGTGCCTGGAGCCGTTCGAGGAGGCGGTGTCGGTCACGTTGGCCGAGGAGTACCTGCCGAGCGTCGATCCCGAGCGTGGAACCCCGCTCGCGCCGCCGGCCATCGACGAAGAGGCGCTCCGATTGGACGAGCGACACCAGATCGATCTCGTACCTGTGCTGCGCGACGAGCTGGTGCTTGGCGAGCCGATGCATCCGCTCTGCCGGCCGGACTGCCCCGGCCTGTGTCCCGGCTGCGGACGCAACATGGCCGCAGGGACCTGCGACTGTTCCGCGTTCGAGCCTGACCCTCGCTTGGCGGCCCTCGCCGCGCTGCTGCCCCGCGAGACGGACTGAGCGGCATTCCAGGGTCGATCGGTCTGTTCGCCCACTCGGCGGGCGCCCGGTATACTGCGGCGTTCCCAATTTCACGAACCTAGGTAGGAGTCACGCGTGGGCGTTCCCAAGCGAAAGGTATCCAAGTCGCGGCAGGGCGAGCGCCGGTCTCACCTGGCGATCAGCGGGCCGCCGCTGGTCGAGTGCACGCACTGCCACGAGCTCAAGCGCTCGCACCACGTCTGCCCGACCTGCGGGTACTACGACGGCCGCGAAGTCGTGAGCGTCGAGTCGACCCCGCCGGCCGACGGCCAGCGCTGACGGCTGCGCCACTGATGCGCATCGCGGTCGACGCGATGGGTGGTGACTTCGCTCCCCGCGAGGTCGTGCGCGGCGCCATCAACTACGCTGCCTCCCACGCCGACGAGGTGATCCTCGTCGGCGACGTGCCGCGCATCGAGTCCGAGATCGCGGAATACGGCCACGGGCACCCGGCGAGCCTCTCGTTCGTGGACGCCCCGGAGGTGATCGAGATGGGGGAGCACCCGGCCACCGCGCTGCGCGCCAAGCGTCGCTCATCGATTCGCGTGGCGACCGACCTCGTGCGCGATGGAGCAGCGGACGCGGTAGTGAGCGCCGGATCGACCGGCGCGACGATGGCCGCAGCCGTGTTCCGGCTGGGCCGGGTTGACGGCATCGATCGTCCCGCGCTTGCCGCCCACCTGGTCACTGCCACCGGTCCGATCATGCTGCTCGACGTGGGAGCGAACGTGGATTCGGACGCCACCAATCTCGTGCACTTCGCCGTGATGGGCTCGATCTACGCAGAGCACGTCCTCAAGGTCGATCGCCCGCGCATCGGTCTGCTCAACATCGGCGAGGAGAAGGACAAGGGAGACGCTCTCGCGCGGGAGGCGCACCGGCGGATGCGCGAGCTCGACCTGAACTTCGTGGGCAATGTCGAGGGGAACGACCTTGTCGGACATGCGGCCGACGTGGTGGTCTGCGACGGGTTCGTCGGCAACGTCGTGATCAAGTTCTTCGAAGGGTTGACCGGCTATATCTTTCGATCGCTGCGGACGGACCTCCAGCAGGGACCCGTGGCGCCGCTCGCGCTCCTCGCGCTCAAGCCGGGCTTTGATCGCATGAAGCAGCGCTTTGACTATGAGCAGTACGGCGGGGCGCCGCTGCTGGGCGTTCGCGGCGTGAGCATCGTGACCCACGGTCGGGCCCGCGCCCGCATGATGGAGCACGCCATCCGGGTTGCGTCCGAGGCGGCCTCGGAACGCATCCCGCACCTCATCGGGGCGTGGACCCAGCACCACCCCGCACTGGCGCGCCGTGACGCGGCCGATATGGTCGCCGACGGTACCGAGCCGCTGGTAACCGGGCCGGGGACGGTCGGCTGAGCAAGACGGCGTCCCACCCTCGGCGCAGCGTGCGTGCCGGCCCCGGGTTCCAGGCGCGACGTCTGGCCATGCTCGCACTCTTCGAGGACGAGTTCCGCCCCACGGCGGCGATGAGCGCGCTGGAGCGGCTCGGTGACGACGAGGGAAGCGATTCTTCGGTCGTCGAGCACGCCCGGTCGATCGTGGCCGGGGTGCTGGCGCAGGCGGCGGCGCTCGACGCCGAGATCGGAGCGTACGCCCCCGCAATTCCAGTGAGCGAGCTCGGTCGGGTTGAGCGCACGATCCTCCGGAGCGCCGTGTGGGAGATGCTATACTCCGCCGCGACCTCGACCAGGGAGACGATTCGCGACGCAGTCTCCCTCGCCGGGACATACGCCGGGGAAGCGGCCCGCCGCCTCGTGAACGGCGTCCTCCGCAGCATTGCGGGAGCATCAGGTAGAGGAGGCTGACGGTGAGCGACGGAACCACGTACGACCGGCTCAAGAAGATCATCGTCGAGCAGCTCGGCGTCGATGAGGAAGAGGTCAACCCGCAGGCCTCATTCGTCGAGGACCTGAATGCCGACTCGCTCGACCTCGTCGAGTTGATCATGAGCCTCGAGGAAGAGTTCGGGATGGAGATCTCGGACGAGGACGCCGAGAAGATCCAGAAGGTCCAGGACGCGGTGGACTTCATCGGAGATCACCAGCAGTAGCGAACGGGGGAGATGGCCATCCCGCACCTCGACGAGCTGGGTGACCGACTCGGCATCGTCCTGCGGAATCCGGAGGCCATCCGTCAGGCGCTGGTCCACAGCTCCTTCCACAACGAGAATCCTCGACAGGTCGCCGGGCACAACGAGCGGCTTGAGTTCCTGGGGGATGCCGTCATCGGCCTGGTCGTCAGCAGCCTCCTCTACGACCGCTATCCCGATGAGGACGAAGGCTTCCTGACCGCCCGCCGCGCCGCCCTCGTGAACCGGACCGCCCTGGCTGCCCTCGGCCTGCGACTGGGCCTGGATCGCCTTCTTCTCCTCGGGCGTGGCGAGACCGAGGCGGGCGGTGCTACGCGCCCCTCGCTGTTGGCCGGCGCATTCGAGGCCGTTGCCGGCGCCCTCTTCCTTTCCGAAGGGATGGTCGCCACCCGCCGCTGCCTGCGACGCCTGTTCGAGGAGCAGCTCGCCCCGGCCCCGGATGCCGGCCCGCCCAAGTCCGCCAAGAGCCAGCTCCAGGAGTGGAGCCAGCGCCACCACCACCTGAAGCCGCGCTACGAGGTGCTCGACACCAAGGGGCCCGCGCACAGCCAGACGTTCACCGTCGCCGCCGGCGTCGGTGGACGGCGCCTGGCCACCGGCCACGGCACCAGCCGACAGCGGGCCGAGGAAGAGGCGGCGGCGCTCGCCCTCGTCGCCCTCCAACACGATCTGGCGGGCCGCGACCCGCACGCTGTGGAAGCACCGGAGGAACAGACGTGAGCCGGCTCAAGGAGCTGCGGCTGCACGGCTTCAAGACATTCGCGGATCCGACGCGGTTCGTCTTCGAGCGCGGCGTGAACGCGGTGATCGGCCCCAATGGATCGGGCAAGAGCAACATGGCCGATGCGATCCGCTGGGTGCTGGGCGAACAGTCGAACCGTTCCCTGCGCACTCGGCGCGCTGACGAAGTCATCTTCGCCGGGAGCGACGCGCGGAAGCCGCAGGGGATGGCCGAGGCGATTCTGACCCTCGACAACGCCGACGGGTGGCTCCCGCTTGATTTCGCCGAGGTGTCGATCGGTCGCCGGGCCTATCGGTCCGGCGAAACCGAGTACCTCGTCAATGGCGCCCGCGCCAGGTTGAAGGACGTGGTCGAACTTCTGGCGGGCGGCAGGTTGGGGGCAAATGAGCTGGTGGTGGTCGGGCAGGGGACCGTCGATGCAGCCCTCTCGCTGCGCCCCGAGGAGCGTCGGCAGCTCTTCGAGGAGGCGGCTGGGGTCAAGAACCTCCAGGTTCGGCGCAACGAGGCGACTGGACGCCTCGCTCGCGCGCGCGACAACCTGAGCCGAGTCTCCGATGTGATCGGCGAGCTGCGCCCCCAGGTCCGGAAGCTCGCCGTGCAGGCGCAGCACCAGCAGGAGCATGACGCCCTGGGTCAGCGCGCCCGGCTACTGGTCACCGAGGAGGCCCGCCGCCGCGAAGCAGCTGCGCGAGATGCGCTCGGCGATGCCCGCCGCGCCGCAGCTGTCGCCGCTGCCGCACTCGACGAGTTTCGGGCCGCCCAGGACGCTGGTCGGGAGCAGCTCTCCGCCGCCGAGCGCGCCTATTGGGAGGCCGAATCGATTGCCCGTGCCGCCGCGGAGCGTGGCGCCTCGACCCGTGAGACCCTCATCCGCGCCGAGGGTCGCGCCGAGACGCTGGCCGCCCGCATCACTGAGATGGCCGAGTCGATCGCGCGACGCGGCGCGGAGCTCGCCGCCCTCGATGGGCGACTCCGCGACTTCGCGCAACCCTATGCCCCGGATTTGGACGCTGCGATTGCGGCATCGCAGCGGGCAGAGCGCGAGTGGCAGGGAGCGGTCGAGGTGCTGGCGTCGGCGGACGCTGCGCTGCTGGCGGCCGAGGATGCGCTGGCGCGGGCTCGCCTGCGCCACGCGACGCGCATCGCCGGGGATGCGCGCCGTGGCGAGCTGCTTGCTCGTGCCGAAACGCTGCGAAATCGGATCGAGCGCGAACTCGCGACCACCACTGCGGCGATCGCTGGCTTCGAAGAGGCGAGCGTCGCCACCGGGGCCGTCCTGGCCGCGGCGGAGCGATCGGCTGCGGTGGCACGCGAGGGAGCTGAACGCGCGGTGTCAGAGTACGACGCGGCTGCCCCTCGCGCCGATGACGCCCGGGTCGCGGCCTCGTCACTGGCGGAGCGGGTTGGCGCGCTGCGCTCAGAACTCGAGGCGCTCCATGAGCGGGCCGAGCGGGGCAGCCGCCTTGGCACGCTGCTCACCGCCGCCGGTTGGCGCACGCTGCTGGATGCCATCGACGCGCCGGAGGCCACCTGGCCAGCCATCGAAGCGGTGGTCGGTGGGGAGCTTGAGCAGGCGCTCGTCTGGCAGGACGGCGACCTGGTCGAGCGGTTGGCGGAGGCCCGTGGCAGCGTGCGCCTGGTAGCCGCAACGGGACGCGGGGACGCGACGCAGCACGCTGCCGACCGCACGGCCGCCCTTGCTGCGGTGCGCGGCGAACACACCCTCGCTGAATGGATAGGCGCGGAGTCGGCACCGCTTGTGCTGCAGCGTGCCGTGATCGCCCCGGACGTCGGCGCGCTCCTGCGCGGCTGGCGAGCCCTGCCACCCGGATGGTGTGCCGTCACCGCGCACGGCGACCTCGCCGACGGACGGGGCCTCGTGGCGGTGCGCGGCCGGGCCGACGCGCCAAGCGCGGAGGGAGCCAGGCAGCATGCCCGTCGCCGCGAGGTGGCCGAGGCGCTGAGGCAGCTCGAGATCGCGCACGCGGCCGCCCGTCAAGCCGCCGCCACCACCCTCACCGCCCTCAACGAGGCGGGAAGACAACGAACGCTCGCCCTGGCCGAGCAGGACCTGGCGGACCGCCGCCTGGGACAGGCGCGATCCGAGGCCGAGGTGATCGAGACCAGCCTCGCGAGGGCGCGCCGTGACGGTAGCGACCTGGCGATCGAACTGGAGCAGGCACGCGCATCTGAGCTCCAGGCACAGGGGACGCCAGGTTCGACCGAGTCCGATGAGGAGATCGCGCCGCTGACGCTGACCGCCGAGCAGGCGCGCTCCGCCCGAGACGCAGCGGCAGCCAACCGCGACCGATATCGGGACGCGTGGCGAGCGGCGCGCGGCGCGGCCGAGGAGGCTGAGCGGCGCTCGGGCGGGCACCGCCAGGAACTCGCCAACCTCGAGGCTCGTCGCGCGCAGCTCGCCGCGGCCGTCCCCGGCGACGAAGCGGCGTTGGGCTCCCTCGAGGCTGAGCGGGCTGCGGCCGAAGCGGCGTTGGCGGCGGCCCAGGTGGCGGACCAAGCCACCGCGACGGATCGCGCGGCTGCAGATGCCGAGCGCGATCGCCTGCGCGCCGAGCTTCTGGAGCTGGAGCGCTCGCGCGGCTCGGTCGGCGATCGGCTGGCTGACCTGGAGCGCGCCGCACAGGCGGCCGCGATCGAAGCGTCGCGCCAGGAGGAGGTCCTGGCCGCGCTCGCCCGTGAACGTGACATGGCACTCGAATCGCTCGATCTCACGGGCGCACCGACCGATGCCGTCGAGCCCGAGCAGCCACGTGCCGCCGAGATCGCTGCGCTCGCGACTCCCGACCTGGCGACCGAGCTGCGCCGCGTTCGACGGACGCTGGCGCAGATTGGATTGGTCAACCCGTTCGCGGTCGAGGAGCACCGGGAGATGGCGGAGCGCCTCAACGGCCTCGCTGCGCAGGACACGGATCTGACCGCGGCGATCACCGCCACCGAGGAGCTGATCACGCGCCTGGACGCGGAGATCACCGCCATGTTCCACGCGGCGTTCACGGCGATCGGTGCGAAGTTCGACGAGTTCTGCCGGGCGCTGTTTGGCGGTGGATCGGCGTCGCTCCAGCTGTCGGAGAGCGAGGATGGAGATGCGCCGGGCGGCATCGAGATCACCGTGCGCCCACCGGGGAAGCGCACGCAGCGACTTACAATGCTGTCGGGTGGCGAACGCGCGCTGACCGGTGTTGCGCTGCTATTCGCCATGCTCAGCGTCAACCCGGTCCCGTTCTGCATCCTTGACGAGGTCGATGCGGCGCTCGATGAGGCGAACATCGGCCGATTCGCCAGCGCGCTGCGGATGCTGTCAGAGCAGATCGACTTCGTGGTGATCACCCACAACCGGGCAACGATCGAGATCGCCGACACCATCTACGGGGTGACCATGACCGATGCCGCGGTCTCCAGGGTGCTCTCGCTGCGTCTCGCCGACCTGCCCGTCGAGGTGGCCATCGGATGATGCGGCGGCCCCGCCGCGAGCCGAGCGGCCTGGGGCTTCGAGCGCAACCCCAGGGACTCGGGGCGCGGTTACGCTCCGTCTTCTTCGGGCCGACCGATGCCGCCACCTGGGAGCAGGTCGAGGAGGAGCTGATCGCTGCGGACGTCGGCGCGGTCACGACGCTCGAGCTGGTGGATGCAGCGCGCAGCCGCAGCGGCCCGACCGGTGCCGATGCCCGCAGCGCCCTCGAGGACGAGATCACCGGGCGCCTCCAGCGTGTCGGATGCGGACGCTTCGAGCTCGGACCGGCGCCATCGGTGATCCTGGTGGTCGGCATCAACGGCACGGGAAAGACGACCACCATCGCCAAGCTTGCCGCGCGGCTCAAGGGAGAGGGTCACTCGGTGATCCTTGGTGCGGCCGATACCTTTCGCGCGGCGGCGACGGAGCAGCTGCGCCTGTGGGGCGAACTGCTCGCGATCCCGGTGGTCGCGCAGCGGCCCGGCGCGGATCCCGGGGCGGTCGCCTTCGATGCCCTGGCGGCGGGGGAGTCTCGGGGTTCCGATGCGGTGATCATCGATACCGCCGGACGCCTCCATGACAAGACCCACCTGATGGCCGAGCTCGCGAAGATCCGACGCGTGGTCGAGCGACGCCTCCCCGGCCAGCCGCGCCACGTGCTGCTCGTGGTTGACGCGACCACCGGACAGAACGGCCTCGCCCAGGCGGAGACCTTCAGCCGCGAGGTGGGTGTCACCGGGATCGTGCTGACCAAGCTCGACGGGACGGCCAAGGGCGGCATCGCGGTCGCCATCGTCGAGCGGCTGGGCCTGCCGATCGTCTTCGCCGGCGTGGGGGAGGAGATCGAGGACCTGGCTCCCTTCGATCCGGCCTCGTACGTGGAGTGGCTCCTCGCCGGCTGAGCCACCGGACCGAGCGCTGCCGGTGGAATTGCCGCTCGCTGGCCCTCGACCCTAGAATGGACGGCCGCCCCGCGCGGCTTCGGATCTCACCTCGCACATCGGTCAGCCATGTTCGAATCGCTCTCCGCACGCCTGCAGGGCGTCGTCGATCGCCTCCGCGGCAAGGCCCGCATCACCGAGGCCGATCTCGATCAGGCCCTGCGCGACATCCGCCTGGCCCTGCTCGAGGCAGATGTCAATTTCCGCGTCGTCAAGGCGTTTGTGTCGCGGGTCCGCGAGCGATCGATCGGGGCCGATCTGCTCACCGGCCTGCATCCGGGGCAGGCGATCGTCAAGGCGGTGCATGACGAGCTCGTGACCGTGCTCGGCGGTGAGCGTCACGAACTGCAGGTGGTCGGCCGCCCGGCGGTGATCATGCTCGTCGGACTGCAGGGATCGGGGAAGACGACGACCGCCGCGAAACTCGCGGTCCGCCTGAAGCGCGAGCACAGGCGGCCCCTCCTGGTGGCCGCCGACGTCTATCGACTGGCCGCGGTCGATCAGCTCGTCCAGCTCGGCGACCAGGTTGCCATCGAGGTTCACAGCCGGCCGGTCGGCACGCCGGCGATGGAGGTTGCCCGCTCGGGGGTCGAGCTCGCCCGGCAGCGAGGGCACGATGTCGTCCTGATCGACACTGCCGGACGCCTGCACGTGGACGAGCCGATGATGGATGAGCTGGTGCGCATCAGCGGCGCGCTGACCCCGACCGAGACGCTGCTGGTGGTCGACGCCATGACCGGCCAGGAGGCCGTTCGTGTTGCCGAGGCGTTCCACCAGCGCCTGCCGCTGACCGGCCTGGTGCTCACCAAGATGGACGGCGATGCGCGCGGCGGTGCCGCCCTGAGCATCCGCAGCGTGACCGGCCTGCCGATCGCCTTCGTTGGGACCGGTGAGCGCGTTGACGCCCTCGAGCCGTTTCACCCCGATCGCCTGGCCCAGCGGATTCTCGGGATGGGCGACATCCTCTCGCTCGTCGAGCGCGTCCAGGAGAACGTCGACCAGGAGGAGGCCGAGCGAGTGGCGCAGCGCCTCATGGAGTCCCGCTTCACCCTCGAGGACTTCCGCTCGCAGTTGGCACAGGTCAAGAAGATGGGCCCGATCGGGCAGCTGATCGGCATGATCCCCGGTGCCGGCCACCTGGCCGGCGAAGCGCAGCAGGCGGTCGATGATGGGCAGCTGCGCCGGATCGAGGCGATCATCGACTCGATGACACCGGCGGAGCGGCGCCGACCCGAGATCATCAAGGCCAGCCGGCGGCGGCGGATCGCCGCAGGCAGCGGCACCACCACCGCCGACGTGAACCGCGTCCTCAAGCAGTTCGGCGAGATGCAGCGGCTGATGCGCCAGTTCGGCGGCGGACGGCTGTCGCGCCAGGGCGCCGGCCTCGGCGGCCTGCTGGGTCGCTGAGCCACCCCGGGCCATGAAGCGGCTTGTCATCGGCGCCACGGGGCTCCTCACCGCGGCCGGGATCGTCGTACTGGCTGGATACCTCCTGGTCTTCTCGGCATCCGCGGATCGCGCGGCACGCGCCGTACCGGCGGGCGCGGTCGCCTACCTGAACGTCTACCTCGAGCCCTCAACAGGGCAGCGCATGAACCTGTACGGGCTCATCGGTCGACTGCCGGGGTTCGCCGATCCGGCCACGTTGGAGCAGAAGATCCACGACGTGGCCCAGCGCCTGATCGGGCAGATGGGGATCGACTACGCGGCCGATCTCCGCGGGTGGCTCGGCGACCAGGTGGCACTCGCCATCACCCGCGGAGACGCGCTGGCCGACGGGCCGCACGTGCTGCTCCTGGTGGCGGTAGAGGGCCCGGGGGCGCCCGCGGCACTCGACCGGATCATGACCCGAGACGGCGCCGAGTTTGATGTCGAGACGTACCGGGGCGTGACGGTGAACGTCAGCGGAGCGGCGAGCTACGCCCTCCTCGATGACCTGCTGCTCGTGGCGGACAGCGCGACCACGGTGCGCTCCGCCATCGACGCCGAGACCGGCGCCGCGCCGTCCCTGGCAGATTCGGCCGAATTCGCCGCCGCGCTGCGTGGGGTGCCGGCGGATCATCTCGGCTCGGTCTACCTGGATCTGCGCGCGCTGGTGGCCGCGGGGGAGGTCGGACCGGTGGGCGGGTACACCACGGT
>Ga0209002_10003231_pt1 | contig 12945 bp, 8 predicted proteins | sample Rifsed16ft2_FD_184010 | JGI IMG/M metagenome (GOLD analysis project Ga0209002, IMG submission 184010) | Soil microbial communities from Rifle, Colorado, USA - sediment 16ft 2 (version 2) | ecosystem: Environmental > Terrestrial > Deep subsurface > Rock core/Sediment | place: Rifle, Colorado...
GTTAATCCTGTCATGTTTGCTATACTCTGATGTGTTAATCTGACATTCAATATCGTTTCTTCCTCGGCCCTTCTTCCATACCTTTTAGCAAGCATCATGAGTAATGTCTTTATCCTCTGTGGAGCATTATTAAAGTTTAGCAGATGTATGAGTTCCCATGATTGGCAGAGCCTTGAAGATAATATCTGCAGCAGCCGTTCTAATATCTCGCTGTAGCTGGCTATTATCGAATAAAAATCATTTTTAGATATGATGGCGCAAAGTGTATCTTTCGTGGCTTCTACAATTGCAGGACTATTTACCTCAGCAACCAGTGATGCCTCTCCGAATATCTCACCTGATTGATGTATAGCAAGGATTATCTCCTTCCCATCTTCTGATGCCTGAGAAACCTTTACCTCTCCATCAAAAATAATATAGATATATTTGTTTGAATCCCCCCTGAACAGGATTATTTCATTCTTTTTGAATTGCTTCACAACAAGTTTATCGCTGATCTGGTATAATTCTTCAGGGGTAAGTGAAGAAAAGAGTTCTATCTTTTTTAATTCTTTAATCTTGCTCTCTTTGTCCATGATCATAAATTTTTCACCCTCTCCTTTATATCTTGATTTTTAATTTACTATCTTACTTACCTCATTTGAATAACTGCTCTCGTTTCCATAAATATCGTATGCTGTTGCTGTAAAGTAATATGTGCCTGGCGGTAGATTTTCAATCATATATTCAATTGCGTTAGGATTTTTTATATCTGTCACTTCTGTATACTCACCTGAGATTATCCCATAATAAATTTTAAACCCTGCCAGGTCATTCAATTCGGTCCCGTCAACATTAGTTGTTGGCGGTTCCCAATGTAAAGTCACTGAGGCTGAACCACCTTCACCCTCAACGCCGCAGGAAGTTGTTAGTAAACCTAAAAAACCTACACTGATTACTATGTACCATAGTGACCTTTTTCTTTTTTGCATACAAGAAAGGCTGTTTAACGGCGATTATTTAATATCTTCCAAGCCGCATATGCATGACGTTTAATGCGATATTGAAGCGATAGAAGAACCGGTATCATAGTTATTATCATATTTAACACCACCTGTCCATTTCCATTGATGTTGTTATTTTTATCTCCTCCGCTCTTTATATAGCCACATCCCCCTCCTTTACTACTGCCACCTCCATTAACTGAACTATCCTGGTTATTCGTATCAGCATTTGTATTTTCGGAGACTTTAAGTAAAAACCTTTTTGTTGTAGTGTCTGTACTGCTATAAGAGTATTCAGTAACAGAACTCATTACAATATCCTGATTACTTTCTGTGTTAATGAGATTGAAGCTTAGATTCTGAGGGGCATTGATCTGCCAGGTTACCTTAACCGGCTGATCTACTGAAGATGTTGCTACTTCAATTTCCCACTCCTGGGGAAGAGATTCATTGCGGAAGTCTCTCCACAGTCTTTGATAGTCTTGATTATATTCCGAATGGATTAAATACGCATGGATCGGCCCGTTTAATAACGCTATGGTGTCTAATGTATTGTCATATCCTGATGTTGCTGCCAGGTCTGTTCCCAGGGAGAGTTTATTTGATGCGACACCAGAATCTGAATTGAGACTCGGGGTAGAGAATTCTATATCAACGTGCCAGGCTGCAAGGCATCTAATGGTCCCTGTTAATATGATTGTTATACTGAGTAAAATGCTGACAATAATTTTTTTCATTGATGTTACTCCTATGGTTTATATATAATCATTTCATATTGACCATCCTGCAATAGAGCCAGCCAGTAACCCTGCCACAGTTTCAGTTTTGCTTGAGGATATATGGAAAAGTCATATGTGCTTCCATTGTAGTTATAGAATGCATTTACTACCCATCCGGCTATGACAGCATCTTCATAGTTTTTTAATTCTCCTGTGATTATATTTTTAATGAATGTATTAATCAGGTCAACCTCTGCCGGATATGGATTTCCAATCATATTCCAGCCTGGTTGTAATGTAACTGTCCAGCTTGAATCAGTTATTGCTGTCCCTGTTACATTGAGCACTGCAGAGTCCATATTAGCTTTTATAAAGTAACCACGGCCAGGGGAAACATTGCTTATTAATGTAAAAGAACCACTGGCGTCTTCAAGCCCGGTGGAACTCCACTGGTATAGTTCTACAGGGTCTCCAACTATTGCACTTAGAAGTGCCTGGGTATCAGTAGTTGTTGGATTAAGCGGGAATGAGATCATTGTATATCCCTGTCTGATTGCAGTTACAGGAATCGGAGGTGTCTTATCACTGTTTATTACATTGGAGATTGATGAAACATTTCCTTTCTCATCTTTTGCCTTTATTGCAACGTAGTAGACACTGTTTGTATTAAGTTGATCTACCTTGAAAGACTCTAAAGTCCCCGCTATTCCCGGGATTGGCAATCCTGTAATATTCTGAGCATTGGAAAAGTTGATTTCTCCATTTAGTGTTGTAACCCCGTCTTCAATTATTTTCAATTCCGATATCCTAAGATCATAATCAGTTGCAGTCCCTTCATTCCCATCAGCACCGGTTGCTGTCCATTCGAGGATGGCAGTGTTTCTTGTACTCCCGCTAGTCTGGACTCTAAGGTCCATAATAGCTGCCGGTGTATCCGGTTGAGTTGTTTTTAAAGTAGTGAATGTATATTCTGATGATGTAGCTTTATTGTTTGCAAGGTCTACTGAGATAACCCTGAAATGATATACAGTGTTTGCTGATAATCCTGAAAGCATAACTGTATGTGATGTTGTCAGATTGCTATCAGGATTGCTGAAGCTTCCGTAAAGGCCACTGGTGCCATATTCAACCTGGGATGTAGCTGGTTCGTTTGTCGTCCACTTGATAGTGGCTCCATTACTTGTTATGTTGTTTATTCCAATACCTGAAATAACAGGCGCTGTAGTATCTGGTATTGCACTTGTTGTAAATTTATAGTTAGTTGATGTTATCAGGTTACCTGCCGCATCCCTGCTCAATACGCGATAGTTATATGTGGTCGATGGAGATAATCCAGTAAGAGATACACTGTGACTTGTGACCAGATTTGTATCGAGTGTTGTAGATGAGCCATAGCTTGTTGTAGTGCCATATTCCACCTGTGTGGTCGATGCTTCATTTGTTGTCCAGCTTATAATAGCTGTACTGGAGCTTATGCTTCCAGCCCCTATCCCTGATATCGTGGGAGATGTTGAATCGAGTGTTATTGTATCAGTAAAATCTGAAGAAATATTACTTGCATTATCTTTATATTTAACATAAACTGTCTTCATCCCATCACCGCTGGTCAAAACCCATGACTTGGTTGTAGCATATGTCTCCCATGAATTCCATGAAGTCCCATCATTGGAAAGCTGCATCTCGGCGCATGTACTCTCTATGTCAGTACATGATAAGGTCAGCATGACTGAGGTAGAGGTTGCATATGCAGCGCCGTTATTTATTAAGATCGTTCCAGTTGGTGATGTAATATCCTGTGGCGGTAGAGTAGTAAAAGTAAGGTCTCCTGATATCGAAAGGTTTCCTGCTTCATCCCTGCTCTTTACACGATAGTGATATGCGGTTGAAAAAGATAACCCAGTAAGAGATACACTGTGGCTTGTGACCAGATTTGTATCGAGTGTTGTAGATGAGCCATAGCTTATTGTAGTGCCATATTCCACCTGTGTGGTCGATGCTTCATTAGTTGTCCAGCTTATAACAACTGTACTGGAGCTTATGCTTCCAGCCCCTATCCCTGATAATGTTGGGGTTGTTGTATCGAGCGTTATATTATCTGTATAATTTGAAGAAATATTACTTGCATTATCTTTATATTTGACATAAACTGTTTTTGCCCCATCACCGCTGGTCAAAGTCCATGACTTGGTTGCAGCGTATGTCTCCCATGCATTCCATGTAGTCCCATTATTAGAAAGCCGCATCTCGGTACATGAACCCTCTGTATCAGAGCAAGTGAAAGTTAATGTTACTGATGTGGTGGTTGCATATGCAGCATTGTTATTAATAGTTATAGTACCAGTAGGCGGATTAGAATCCGGTGGAGCTAGTGTTATAAATGTGTAATCTCCTGATGTGGCAAGGTTACTTGATGCATCCTGGCTCTTAACCCTGAAGTGGTATGTAGTCCACGATAAAAGTCCGCTGACTGTTACACTATGGGAAGTTACCATGGTATTGTCTATGGTTGTTGAAGAGCCATAGGAGGTTGTTGTTCCGTATTCAATCTGGGATGTTGATGCCTCATCCGTAGTCCATGTTATGGTTGCTCCTGAGTTGGTTATATTGCTCGTAGAGACACCGGAGATCACCGGAGCTGCAGTATCAGATGTTGTTTTAGATACTTCATTGGAATAACTGCTTTCATTGGCTAAAGTATCGTAAGCAGTAACAGCAAAATAATATGTTGTATTTTCTGCCAGACTTGAGACAGTATAATTAATGACGTTCCCGATATCTATAGTAGAGCTGTAGGTTCCTGATGTTGTTCCATAATATACTTTATATCCGGCAAGGTCTGTTAATGGTGTTTGGTCTACATTGGTAGTAGGCGGGTCCCATGTGAGTGTGGCGCTGCCAGCGATAACAGGATAGGCACCTGTAAGAAGTGCTATTAATATTAATGAGCTTATTATTAAAGTATGGAATAATTTGGTGCGCTGTTGCTTGAGATTTTTACAATATTTCCTGAGATGCATGCTTCCCTCCCGTTTGTCCAAAAAAAAAGCCACCAGAGTTATTAATTATCCTCTGGCGGCTCGGCGGACATTGGGAGTTCCGGGGACACCATACGTAATTCTTGGCGAATTACGTATGGTGTCCCCGGAACTCCCATTAGTCCCGTTGCTCTGCGCCCCAACCTTTCGGCGGGTTTGCTCTGAGCAAAGGATTTACGATCTTTATATTTTAAAATGTTAAAGACCTGATTCAGGGGAAAAGCAAAAACGATACCACAGATGCTATGATTATTGAAGTCCTGAAATATCCAGTAGTTATAAAAATCATCTCCTGATTGATACCACTTTTTTATGCAATATTTTACAAAATTTGTCAAGAACTTTTTAAAAATTGTCAGAAACAGATTTTTTTAGAATACACAAAAAGCTATATTATTATACTATGCAGGACAATAATATGGCTTGTTAAGGAAGTTGTTATATTGCATAGTGTATCGCATCAAAACCTTTAAAGAATCTATATAGGTTAGGGCTAAAATCAGACTACACGTCATTGATACATTAACCATAAAGAATCGATCTCTATTGATTTGTAAAGGGAATCTTATTGTAATTGGTTTGGCATATTTCTTGTAAAGTATACAACAAAATGCCTTTTCCCCAATATTATTAACTTTTATTCCAATTTTAAAATTTAGAATCTGAAATGAACTTTTAACAATTAAATCCTTGTTGAGGTGGTGAGATGGAGATGTGTTATTACAAAGGCTTTGAAGATTTAAAGACTATTGATCCCAGGATGATTGAAGTCCTGAACATGGCAAAAAGGGTGGCAAAGACATCAAGTACAGTTTTAATCACCGGTGAGAGTGGAACAGGAAAGGAATTAATCGCCAGGGGAATCCATAATTCAAGCACGAGAGCCAATGGGCCATATATTACAGTAAACTGTGGAGCAATCCCAAATGAGCTTCTGGAAAGCGAATTATTAGGATATGAACGGGGTGCTTTTACAGGGGCAATAAACAAAAAGATCGGTGACTTTGAGAGCGCAAAGGGTGGAACGATCTTTCTGGATGAGATTGCCAGTCTCCCCTATAAACTACAATCAAAGTTATTAAGGGTGCTGCAGGAACGTGAAATAAGGCGTTTAGGTTCAAATATAGTTGTTAAATTAGACGTTCGTGTGATATCTGCGACTAATATAAATCTGGAGGATGAGGTTGAAAAAGGCCAGTTCAGGCATGATCTCTATTTTCGTTTGAATGTTGTCCCAATACATATACCTCCTCTCCGGAATAGGAAAGGGGATATTCCCATTCTCCTGGAGCACTTTATTGAAAAGACTTGTAAAGAATTAAAGAAGACCATACCTGAATACTCCAAAGAGATAATTCCGGTACTACAGAACCATACATGGCCAGGGAATGTCCGGGAATTTGAGAATATAATAGAGAGGATTATCGTTCTGCTTGATGATGGAAGACCAATAACCATTAAGGAGCTGCCCATGAAAATTATCCTTGCAGATAATAAAAACTATGAACAAATTACAGAGGATGTTGATGGGCTGAAAGACAGGTGTATGGTATATGAGAGGAAGGAAATAATCAAGGCTTTGCACAGTACTAAATGGAACAGGATCAAGGCAGCACAGCTATTGAAAATACACAGGAATACCTTATTACAAAAGATAAAAAAGCTAAATATACCTTCAGATTAATAAAATATTGTCATCATTGTTATCCGGGATGCATAACCTATAATAAAAAAGAGGGCAGGTTTAAAACCTTTCAGAAGGATTAAGAACTAAATCATATTGGGTAAATTACTTCATATATATGGAAATAATGTAGGCAGAGTATGTAAGAGGATTCTTAGAAAAGTTGAAACTGTCATTTTGAACTTGTTTCAGCATCTCGAATACGGGACAAGGCAGTGCTTTCTAACCCCGCTGTAAGGCATTTGCCTGATATGTCACCGGGAATTGCTGATTGGAATTGATATTATTTCCCTTTATAAATCAATAGGGTTATTATTTAAGTTTGGCCTATAAATTGCAATATTATGTGTTATGATGAAATATATAGATGTACTAATTTCTTTGATGCCAATTCTATCAGCACTATTATCCTGTGGTCTTGGAATATTAGTATTTATTAAGAATCCCCGTCATCCGGCTAACCTAAGTTTTGGTCTTGGTATGTTAACCCTTACTTTCATTGAAGGAGGGAATGCCATATTTGTAATGTCAGGCGACGAGGCATGGTCTATTCTGGGTAAAAGGGTTTCAATAACAGGGGAGGCATTTTTACCTTCTGCATGGTTTCTCTTCTCGCTGACTTTTGCAAGGGCTAACTATAAAGAGATAATCTCCCGCTGGAAGCCAATACTTGCGGTCCTATATCTAATCTCAATATCATTTATATTCCTGATAAAGTCCCCTGACTTTGCCATACTGCAATATGGGTTAGAAGACAACAGTATCTTAATGATAGGGACTATTGGCAGATATTTTTATATTTTCATTATACTTGGTATGATAATTAACCTGATTCACCTTGAGAATACACTCCGCTTTTCAAGTGGTTCCAGGAGGCAACAGATAAAATATGTTATTGCCGGTGTCGGGGCTATATTTGCATTCCAGATTTATCTATCGAGTAAGACCCTCCTTTTTTCTTATCTCGATAATTCTTACATCCCGGTTACCTCGGCAGTAATACTCATATCTTGTAGTATTGTTTTATTCAATGTCATACGTCAGCATCTTTTCGATGTGGATATATTTATATCAAGGTATGTGATTTATAATTCTCTCACAGTACTCATCGTAGGTGCCTATCTCCTGACTGCAGGACTTGTAGCACAGGGGATAAAGCTTGCAGGTGGATCTTTTGAGAAATTCTGGGGCGGACTATTTACTTTTACAGCAATATTAATAATAGTCTTTGCACTGCTTTCCACCAGACTGAAGAGAAAAGTACAACACTTTATCAGCGCCCATTTCTACAGGCATAAATATGAATTTAAAGACAAATGGATGGAGACAATAGAAAAGATAGGGACAAAGAAAGAATTTTCTCAGGTCCAAAAAGAATTAGTGGATCTGATATCAGAAACCATGGGTGCAAGAGAGGTCTATCTTTGGATTTATGAACCTGTTTTTCACAGGTATCATCTTGCCGCATCAACAGTCACAACTTCCGTACCTTTACATATTAAAGAGGAACAGACATTTATATCATATATCAAAAGGAATCAATCCTCTTTTTTAATAAATGAAATTCCGGAAGATGAGAATATTATTACACCGGAGATAGCCCCTCTGATAATGGCATCGAAGGTTGTTCTGTGTACGCCACTAATAGTCGGGAAAGAAGAGCTTATTGGTTTTATACTTCAGGGTCCTGATATATCCGGAGAACCATATACAATTGATGATTTTGACCTTCTTCGTGCCATAGCAAACCATGCCGCAAGCCGCCTAAAGAATATCCGTCTGACGCAGGATATACTTGCAGCAAAGGAGGCAGAGACATTCCATCAGGTCTCGAGTTTCTTTATTCATGATTTAAAAAACTTAGTATCCACCCTGTCTTTACTGGTTCAAAATGCGGAGGAACATATAAGTAATCCGCTCTTTCAGGAAGATGCAATGAAGACTCTTCAGAATACTGTGTCTAAAATGAACTCAATGATCTCTAACCTTTCATTCCTTTCCCGGGGGTTAAAACTCAGTCAGGGTCCTGTAAATGTCAATACCATTATAGAAGAGACACTTTCTACGCTTAACGGCCAGATATCTTCGAGGATTGAAAAACAGCTTGAGACTATTCCATCTATCCTTGCAGATAGTGAACAGTTACGAAAGGTCTTTTTAAACCTTCTCTTTAATGCAATGGAGGCCTCAAATCCTGGTGGAGAGATATTGATACAAACAGTAAGTAATAATTCCGATGTGGTTCTTTCAGTAGTTGATAAAGGTTGCGGTATGTCTCAGGAGTTTATTCAATCGTCACTATTCAGACCATTTAAGACAACCAAGTCCAAGGGGCTTGGGATAGGCCTGTTCCAGTGTAAGAAGATAGTTGAGGCCCATAAAGGAAGAATAGAGGTCGAAAGCGAAGTGGGAAAGGGGAGTATATTTCGTGTGGTGCTGCCGGTATGACTAAACCTAAGCTCTTGATTGTTGATGATGATGAGACCATCCGCTCACAAATGCGATGGGTACTTTCTAAGGAATATGAGGTTCTAGAGGCAGGAGATCGTCTATCAGCCTGGAAGATCATTACCACAGACCACCCCCCTGTTGCTTTACTGGATCTTGGTCTTCCCCCCAGGCCCAGAGATGCAGATGAGGGATTGCAACTCCTTAAAGAGATTAATAACTTTGATCCAATTATTAAGGTAATTATTATTACAGGAAACACAGACAGGGAAAATGCGCTAAGGGCAATTTCATTCGGGGCCTTTGATTTCTTTACAAAGCCTCCTGTAGTAGAAGAAGTCAGGATAGTTGTTGAAAGGGCCTTCAGGATGGTTGAGTTGGAATTAGAGAATCTTGCCCTGCGTAACAAGGTTCAGACAGAAGGGATGGAGGGCATACTTGGGAATAGTCCTGCAATGGAAAAGGTCTTCCAGACTATAAGAAAGATTGCAACTGTAGATGTACCCGTGTTGATCTTAGGAGAGTCAGGGACTGGAAAGGAACTTACAGCAAGGGCCATACACCAACTAAGTAATCGGAGGGACCGGCCATTTGTGGTTATTAATTGTGGGGCAATCCCTGAGACCCTGCTTGAGAGTGAACTCTTTGGCTACGAGAAGGGCGCCTTTACCGGTGCAAATACCCGTAGAAAGGGGAGGTTTGAGTATGCAGAGGGTGGAACACTTTTCCTTGATGAAATTGGAGAGTTAAGTATTACACTCCAGGTAAAAATCCTCAGATTCCTCCAGGAACACATTATTGAAAGGATTGGAGGAAGGGAGACTATTCCGCTTGATGTAAGGGTAGTTGCAGCTACTAATAAGGATCTAAAAAGGGGAGTAGATGAAGGACAGTTCAGAGAAGATTTGTATTTCAGGCTAAGTGTGGTTACTGTATCACTTCCGTCACTTCACGAGAGGGGTGATGATATATTTCTGCTTTCCCAGGCATTTCTCAGGCGCTATTGCGGGGAATTCGAAAGGGATATAAAAGGATTCCTTAATGACGCCATAATATCATTATCTGAATATAACTGGCCCGGAAATGTTAGAGAGCTTGAAAACCGTATTAAGAGGGCTGTGGTTATGGCAGAGGGGGAGATGATAACCTCTAAAGACCTGGACTTTGTAAGTAGTATACCGCAGGAAGGTCTTACTATGTCACTCAAAGAAGCCAAAGACAGGTTAGAAAAAGAGCTCGTTCAAAAGGCATTATTAAGTCAAGGGGGAATTGTAGTAAGGGCTGCCAAAGAGCTTGGTGTATCAAGGCAGACACTTACTGACCTAATAAAAAAATATGGGTTATAGAATATTATAGAAGAGTGACGGAAAATTTAACATATATCAATTAATCATATCTTCTTGAAATATATGAGTTTTATTGAGGTATAGCTATAAAAATTCATTTTGAGATAAGAAATAGACCTAAAAAATGACGGAAAATTTAACATATGGATGCACCTTCTATCTCTTTGAAATAATTAGATTATATTCAAGGTGTGGCATTACGTCATTCATTTTGGGTTAAAAACAGACTTTAAAAATGACGGAAAATTTAACATTAGCATCTCTATATAAATATTAAGAATGAGAAATGTTTTTAAAATCAGATAGTTGTATTTTTGGTATTTAAATTGCATTAAATTAAGACTAACAATAATATAGTAAGAGAAAGGTGCTAAAATGAAAAAGACTCTCTGTATGTTTATATTTCTTGTTATAGTCAGTCTGGGATTCTTATCCAATGTTGCCTTTGCTATACCGACCCTTCAGCTTGATATAGAGGGTGGAACCTATGACGAAGAGTCTCAAACCATAATCGCCCCAGCAGATTCTTTTACCCTTTATGCTTACCTGAAACCGGATTTAAAGGAGAAAAATACCGTAATGGACTGGTATTATATCTCGGCTGCTGTGGTTCCTAAAACTGGACCTACTGGCTCGGATGGTGGTTCCTTTACATTTGACTTTGGGGATGGTGGGGTCAGGACAACTCCCTTACCAGGTGATGGTAATAACACAATCGAGGTTACCGACGAGATGGTTTATGGTTTTCCTCCACTCGAAACTATAGTCGATCTCCAGGGTTGGGATAAAGGAGATTTGAAACCACATGGTATCTTTGATACCTATTTTGCAGAATTCGGGTTCCAGTTCACTGGTGCCCAGATCTCCCCATACAATACACAAGACAGGGCAATATCAGGTGATCCGATTCCAGATTCAGGAAATGGTATGTACTATGCTGCATTTACGATTGATACGTCTAATTTATTAGATGGCTATACGATTCACTTTGATCTATATAACAAGAAATTGAAGAATTGTACACTTGATAAAGACTGTGACATTACACAGTTTGCGCCATTCTCACATGATGCAGAGAGTAAAAAGGTTCCTGAACCCTCAACTTTAATCTTGTTAGGGACAGGTCTTGTGGCGCTTAGTCTCTGGAGGTTGAAAAAAGGTAAAGGTTAAAAGGTATTGTATGTCTTTTTAGCCATTCTTTCCTTTCTGATTATCTCTTCTGCGTGTTATGGCCAGTCAAACTGGCATGTCGTTCCATCTCTATCCATATCTGAGGCATATAATAGTAATATATTTTCAAATGAGACTGATGTCCATGACTATATAACCAGGACAGGGGCTGATATAGCTCTCCTATATAACGGTTCAAACATGGGTCTGAGAGGGAGTTATCTTGCAGAATATAATACATACGCAAAACACTCAGAGGAGAATATTATCACACATGATTTAGGTATAAATGCCAATCTGAACCGTTGGTTTGGGAATCTTTTAAAAGGTGGTGAATTAATTATTAGGGAAGATTTTACATATACGCCTGACCTGAGGGACTATTATTTTTCTTATGAGAGGGATGGTATTGATCCATTAAGCAATTATGGTATACGCCGGGAACGGTCTGATACTTACATGAACGCAGCCCAGTTGAATTCATTAATTCCTCTTACTAACAGATTTAACCTCTCTTTATCTTACTCCAATCTTATGACTGATAATGAAGCCCCTGAACTCCAGGATAGTGTGTCAAATACTGCCGGATTTGGCTTTAAATATTTATTTCCTAAGGATACTATTTATTCTGATGTTTCCGCAAGCATGATCAGGGTGGGTATTAATGATGCCTTTAGTTATTCTTTCACGCCCGGGCTCAGGCATTCCTTTTCAGAAAATTTAATACTTGATATTAATGCAGGTGTTGTTGAATATGAACCGGAAGTAGGTGACAGACAGATAACCTCAAGGTCGAACCTCATGTTAACGAAGCTTTCAAGACGTCATTCGTTCAATGGTGGTTACACAAGATCACTGAATACTGTGATAGGTATCAGTGATACCCCGACTATTGCAGACTTATTTTATTTTAATATGACAAATGTACATTCTTTGAATTTAAACTCAAACATCGGTGGAAATTACGCCGTAAATAAATCGTTGGACAGATCTATAGATGAAGAAGTAGATACAACATCTTATAACATCTCAGGCGGTCTGAGTTATACAATAAATAAATGGTTAAGGTGTTCTTTCACTGTCTCTCACTTCGAACAGGAGTCTGATACTACAGCAGCATCAGATATAAGCAGAGACCAGGTAATTCTGGCCTTTAGTGGGACCTTATTCTGAAAAAAACACTCAGTGAAGAGTAGTCACAACATTAAAGTTATATTATGTATACTTGGGGTTATAAAAGCGGAAATAAAATTCCCACAGGTCAGCAATTCTCGGTGAAACCTATTTCCCTTGTGAATGCGGGACAAGGCAGTGCTTTTTTAGCTTTGCTCAATGCAAGCAATGCCATTGGGCAAAGCTAAAAATGTCCCGCCAATCGCGATAGGCGGGGTTTTCGAACCCCGCTGGATGGGCATATGCTTGATATTTCACCGAGAATTGCAGATTTTTTTCTTTTATAAAGTTTTTGTAGGGGGAGGTGGCACAATAATTGCGTTAATTATATAAGTGGATGGGTGACTTGTAAGGAGGAGTTAAATAAAAATGGTTGCAAAGTTAAAA
>Ga0209002_10003238_pt1 | contig 12935 bp, 9 predicted proteins | sample Rifsed16ft2_FD_184010 | JGI IMG/M metagenome (GOLD analysis project Ga0209002, IMG submission 184010) | Soil microbial communities from Rifle, Colorado, USA - sediment 16ft 2 (version 2) | ecosystem: Environmental > Terrestrial > Deep subsurface > Rock core/Sediment | place: Rifle, Colorado...
GTAAATGCCGGTCTGAGAGTCTGACGGCGGCCGGTTTGCGGCTCACGAGCGCGAGACTCCTCCCGTGCGGAACACACCGAAGCCACCCTCAGTTCATTATTTCAGGAGTAGCCGTTGTGGAACCTCGCTTGAGCTTTGTAACGTTGGGGGTCAAGGACCTCGAACGATCGGCCCGGTTCTATGAGGAGGTCCTCCAGCTCCCGCGACTGGAGTCCTCTCCGGCGATCGTCTTCTTTGAGCTAGGCAAGACCTGGCTGGCGTTGTTCCCCCGCCATGAGCTCGCCAAGGATGCCAATGTACCGGCCGAGGGGTCCGGCTTCTCCGGGTTCACTCTAGCTCACAATGTTGGCTCCGAGGCGGAAGTTGATCGGTTGATCCAACATGTCGGCGAGCACGGCGCGCGGATTGTCAAGCAACCCGAGCGCGCACCATGGGGCGTTTACTCGGGTTACTTCGCCGATCCGGATGGCTTCCTGTGGGAGGTTGCCTGGAACCCTGACTTCCCTCACGTCTAGGCGAGTAGGATCACGACCAGCGATAGCAATACTCATGGCGAGCGTTGCGTAGGCGCCACGCCCAGCGGCCTTCCGTTCCGGGCCCAACCGAGGACGAAACCGCTATCATTCCGCACTGAGAAGTCGGTCGAGTTACAAGGCTCCGGGAGCCTCATGGCTTGGCCACTGCATCTCCGATTTGTGGCTTGAAGCCCCCAAACGGCCCAGCCATCAAGGGTGCGGCTTCCGGACCTTCGGCTTGAAGCCAGCACCTCGTCACCGCCATTTGACTCCCACCCCCCAACGGTACATAATGGCCCCCCCACATCTGGGGAGCACGGTTTAATATTGTAGCAAGCGGGCGCCAGCAAGCGGATGAACGGGACCTTTGCCTCCAATCGGTGTACAATCACCGGTTCCAGCGCAATGGGCCGGCGGCTGGATGTGAGCACACTTCCCGATCCGCGGATCGCCGTCCGGACCTCACCGTACCCGTCGTCGCTTACCTCGATATTGCGCCAACATGCCCGGAATCGTGTGGCCGCCCAGAGGGAGAACCGGGTGGGAAAGGGCTCAGGGGGGACAACGGACATTTGGCATGACCGTCCTTCCTTACCGGAGGACAAACTTGGTAGGTCGCTCGTTCACGGTACTCTACGTCGAAGACGACCCGGAAAGCAGGCTGCTCATCCGCCGTGTACTTCAGGCTGAGGGGTATGCCGTAATCGAGGCGAAGGATGCCGCCGATGGGCTGGCCTCGGCTACTGAGCAGCGGCCGGATCTCATCCTCATCGACATCAACTTGCCCGAGGTCGACGGCCTCACCCTCGCCCGGCAGATCAAATCTGTCCCTGACCTTGCCTCCACACCCGTCGTCGCGCTGACGGCCAATGTGATGCGAGGTGACCGAGAGCGATCGCTTGGAGCCGGATGCGACGGATACATCCAGAAACCGATCGACGTGGATCTGCTTCCGCGTCAGATCTCGCAGTACTTGCGGAGCAAGGGCTGAAAGGCTCGAAGGGACTACGTGATGTCGGGCAAGATCCAGGACGCCACCATACTCATCGTCGAAGACAACGTCTCCAACTTCATCCTGATGGCCAGGTTGCTGGGATTCATGGGACATCAGTGCGAATGGAAAACATCCGGTTTCGAGGTCGCCGAGTACGCCAACACTCTCTCCCACATTGACCTGATCCTGATGGACATCCGTCTGCCCTACGAAGACGGGTACGAGGCCCTCCGCAAGATACGCGGCTCCGAGCCGCTCAAGGAGATCCCCGTTGTCGCGGTGACGGCCTACGCCAGTCACGATCAGATGGAACGGGCGCGCGGAGCGGGGTTCGACGGTTTCGTAGGTAAGCCGCTCGATCCCGACCGATTTCCCGACCAGGTCGAGCGGATGTTGGCCGGAAAGCCGGTATGGGAGGTGGAGTGATGCAAGCCACGGGGAACACGATCCGCCAGCAGCGGCCCCCTCGGCGGGGCAGTCTCGGCCGCAGGATCGCCTTTGTCCTGCTGCCGCTCGTGGTCGTCCCGGTCGTGCTCATGGGCGCGATCGCTTACATCCGAACCCGAGACATCCTGCGCCGGCAGGCCGATGCCCAACTGACCTCGGCGGCCGAGTCCCAGGCGTCGACTCTGGACCAATGGGCGCGCGCCCGTGAACAGCGTCTGCAACTCGGCACACAGCGAACCGCGCTCGTGCAAGAAACTGCGAACCTGCTCGCCCTGACCGATCTTTCGGGCGCCCCGTCCTCGAGCCGCGAGGCGCTCCGCTCGGAACTCCAAGCCCTTCAGGCGCGTGAGAGCGAGTTGCTCTTCAGCTCGCTCGTCATTGCGCGGGCTTCGGATGGACTGATCCTGGCCTCGACGCGTCCGGAGTGGGAGAATATCGCCTTGCCCGCCCTGCGCGATCGTGCACTGCCTCTCGAAGCCCTCTCGACCCGCCCTGTCTTCGACGATGCGGTGCTGAGCCCCTCGAATTCGGCGATCGTCACGCTGGCGCCGATGCGGGTGACCGGGGGCGTTTCCCCGGATTCCGTCTTGCTCGGCGTCAACTCCGATCTGCGCCTCGGCGCCCTCATGCAGCAGCTGCAGGTCTACTGGGAGATGCGTGGAGTGTACCGGATCGAACGCGGCGCCACTTATTTCGTCATGGCGCCCGACTTGGTCATCCAGCTCAACCGTTATGCAACCAGCCCGGAAGCGGTCGCCGTCGTCAACCACCCGGTCTTTCAGGCGGTCCAAGACAGCAACTCAGGGACACTGGCCTACACCGGCCTGGACGGCATCCCCGTGCTGGGCGCCTACGAGTGGATCCCACAGTGGGGATTGGGGGTAGTGGCCGAGCTACCTCAGGCTGACGTGTATGCTGATCTCTCCAGTCTTGCCCCATTCAGCCTCGCCCTGATCGTGATCGCCGCTGCTCTCTCGGTGCTTGTCGTGGTCTTTGTCACGAACCGGATGCTGCGCCCGCTGGAGACGCTGAGCCAGTTAGCGGAGCGGATCTCCCGCGGCGACTGGGCCTATCGCGCCCCCGAGGATCGGAACGACGAGCTGGGCGCGCTGGCGACCGGGTTGAACCGAATGGCCGACGACCTGAGCGGGATGTATCGCTCCCTCGAGGCCCGGGTCGAAGCCCGCACACAACAAATCCGCACAGCGGCGGCGGTCGCCCGTGCGGTCGTTTCGACGCCGGTCTTGAACGACCTGATGCGCCGGGCGGTCGAGTTGATCCGGGATCGCTTCGGCTACTACCACGTCTCAATCTTCATGCTCGACGACGAAGGCAAGATGGCCGTCCTGCGTGAGTCGACCGGGGATGTCGGCATGGCGCTCAAGGCGCGCGGGCATGAGCTTGCGGTCGGATCGCAATCGATCATCGGCTGGGTGACGGCCAACAACCAGCCGCGCGTTGCTTCCGACGTCAGCTCGGATCCGGTGCACTTCAAGAACGAGCTTCTGCCCGAAACCCGTTCCGAAGCCGCTGTGCCGCTCCAGGTTGGTGGGACCGTGCTCGGCGCGCTCGACGTCCAGAGCACGGACCCCGGAGCCTTCAGCCCCGAGGATGTCGAGGTCCTCCAGACTCTGGCCGACCAGTTGAGCGCCGCCATCCAGAACGCACGCCTGGCCCAGGCCTCGGCGATAGCCGCCGACCGTTCGCGAGTGATCTCCGAAATTACAGGGCAGTTCAGCGGGATGCTCGACGTGGATAACGTGCTGCGCACCGCGGCCCATGCATTGCACCGCGCCCTCGGGCAGCCTGAAATCGTGGTGAGACTCAATGCGCCCGAGGCCACCGGACGTGACGGTGAGGGGGAGAACGGGAAAGAAGGCGGACAGGCCCCGCCTTTCATCGGCGGAGGCGTCTGATCCGATCGAGCCCAGCCTCCAAGCTGCAGTCGGGATACTTGCCTCCGGCAAGGGGATCGAAGGTGTGAGATGAGCTCGACGACAAGTAGGGTATCGCCGGCACGCCCGCCGCGGGATCGGGCCGCGCCGCCGACAGACCTGCGTGGCTGGCGCGAGCTTCTGCTGCGGGGGATGCTCTACGCTGCGGCCGTCCTCGGCCTTCCGGCAGCGATCAGCGGTTCGCTCACTGCGATTCGCGATGGACAGTTCAATCGGATCGTCCTTTTCGGCGCCTCTTACCTTATCGTCCTGGCGCTTGCGCTTGGTCGGGGCTTCCTCCCTTATCGCCTGCGGGCCTACATCCTCCTTCTGATTACGGCTTCGTTAGGCATGAATGCCCTGGTCAGCACCGGCTTGGCAGGCAGCGGCCGGATCTTCCTCTTCGCTTTTTGCACGATTGCCACACTTCTGCTCGGCTTGACCGCCGGTGTGGTTTCGTTGCTGTTGTCTGTCGGGGCGATGGCGATCGTCGCCTGGGCGATCACCGGCGGGCAGATCGTCATCGCCCCCGAAGCCGTGAGCGGCGGGGACTTGTCAACCTGGATCACCGGCGGCGCCGTGTTCGGCCTGCTGGCGATGATGATCGTCATCGCGCTGGGATCGTTCCAGCGCGGCCTTGAGGATGTCATCCAGCATGAGCAGCGCCAGGTGGGCCGCCTGCAGCGTGAGCAGGCCTTGCTGGAAAGGGACGTCTCCGAGCACTCAGAGTCGCTCGCCCGGCAGGCCCGCCACCTGGAGACCACGTCCGAGATTGCCCGACTGGTCACTTCTACCGCCGATCCGACGGCGATGATGAACCGCGCCGTCGAAATCGTCCGCGATCGCTTCGGCTTCTATCAGGTCTCCCTGTTCATCCTGGACGAATCCAACACCTGGGCGGTGTTGACGGCGAGCACGGGCGAGCCGGGACGGTTGCTCCTGGCCCGTCATCATCGTCTGGGCGTTGGGAGCGCCAGCATGGTCGGTTGGGTGACCGCCAACCGGGCGCCGCGCACCGCCGGCGACGTCGACAAAGATCCATTCCATTTCAAGAACCCGATCCTGCCCGATACGCGCTCGGAGATGGCCGTTCCGATGGTCGTCGGGGAGAAGATGATCGGGGCGCTCGACGTGCAGAGCACCGAAACCGAAGCTTTCAGTGTGGCCGATCAATGGGCCATCGAGGCGGTTGCCAGCGAGTTGGCGATCGGCATCCAGAGCGCTCAGGCGATGCAGGAGTTGAATGACCGGCTAGAACGTCTGCAGCGTTCGCTGCATGCCCAGACCGAGCGTTCGTGGAGCCAGCTCGCAGGCTCATCCATCCCTATCTCTTACCAACTGGATCCGAGCGGGATCGCCTACACCGGCGACCAGAGCGAGTTCCCGACGAACCGGCTTGCAGTTCGCTCGGCGCGCACGTCCGCCTCTCCGGACGGTCGTGAGGTGGCAGTGCCGGTTCAGGTCCGGGGCGAGGTCGTGGCGACGATTGCCGCGCGCCGTCCCGCCGGGAGCGATCCGTGGACGGCAGCCGACGTCGCCTTGCTCGAGGCCGTCGCCGGCCAGGCCAGCCTGGCGCTGGAGAACGCCCGCCAGAACGCCGAGGAGCAACGTCGGGCGGCTGAACTTGAAGTTCTCAACCGGGTGAGCCAGGCCGTGTCACAGCTCCTCAGTCTGGACTCGCTCTATCGCGTCGTCCATGCTCAGATCTCCCAGATCCTGGGCGAGGTCGATATGGCCATTGCCCTGTACCACGCGCAGGAGAAGAGGATCAGCTTCCCCTATGTATCGGAGCAGAACGAGCTCCTCAAACGCAAGGAGATCGTGCTCGGAGAAGGTCTGACCTCGGTCGTGATCCAGACACAGCAGCCGTTGATGGAAGAGGAGGACACACAGCGGCGGGCGGTTGAACTCGGCATTCGGCTGGAGAGCAGTCCGGCGAAGTCGTGGCTATCGGTCCCGATGCTCGTCGGAGATGACATCATCGGCGTCTTGAGCGTCTATGACACCGAACATGATCACCGGTTCACCGATGACGACCTGGCTCTTCTGGCGACGATGTCAAGCCAGGTGGCGACCGCATTCCAGAATGCCCGGCTGCTCGATCAGACACAACGATCGGCTCGGCGCGAACGACTGATCCACGAAATCACGAGCAAGGTCAGGCAGGCAACGAGCATTCCGACGATCCTCGAGACCACGGCCCGCGAATTGGGACGAGCGCTCAACGCAGAATACACCTCGATCCGTCTGGGTGAGACGGTGGCCAGCGACAATCCCCTGAACGGAGGAGGGCCGGCCGGCAACCCCGCCGACCTGACTCCCGGCGCACAGGTCAAGAGAGGTTTCGATGACTGAGACGCCTTCCAATCGGACTCCGCGCCCGCGGCGGGGCCAGGCCGGCCTGGGAACGACCCTGACGATAACCCTGATCCCCCTGGTCCTCATCCCACTCCTGTTGATGGCCGGCGGCGCGTACCTCAGGTCTCGCAGCATTCTGCGCGAACAAGCTTCGGCTCAACTCTCCTCGGCAGCACAGGCGGAAAGTCAGGCGCTGACGGAGTGGTCCCAGGCCCGGCAGGAGCGTCTGCTCCTGGGAAGTGAACGCAGCCTGCTTAAGGCTGCAGCCGCGGCGCTGGTCTCGAACTCGACAGCGTCCGCGGACCGTCAAGCTCAACTCGAACAGGCGCGTCTCGAGCTTGCCACTCTTAGGACACGCGAGAACGAGACCTTCTTCACCGAGCTCTTTCTGGTCCGGCTGTCGGATGGCGCCATCCTTGCCTCAACCACCCCCGAATACGAGGGCCAGACATTCCCGGCCTTAACCGAGGGAAAGCTGACCGGCCGGAGCGCCGTTACCACCTCGCTTTATGACGACCCCGTCATCGCTCGGGGCGACGTCGCCCTGGTTACCGTCATCCCGATGCGTGCCATGGGGACGCCGGTTGCCGACAGCGCGTTGATCGGCGTCAACAAAGGTCTTCGGCTGGGCTCGCTGATGGAAGAGATGCAGGTCTTCTGGGAGCAGCGTGGAGCGTACCGTGTCACTCGCGGGAACACTTTCATGGCGGTTCCTCCCGATATCGTCGTCGGTTTGGAAAGCTACTCGATGACGCCGGTAATCCAAACGGGGATCCTGCATCCGGTGTTCGGCCTGGCGCCGACGTCCGAATCGGGCAGCCTGGAATACACAAGCTATGACGGAACCCCGGTCGTTGGAGCCTACCAATGGCTCCCTGACGCCAACGTGGGAATCGTCCTCGAGCTTCCCCAGGCGGACGTGTTCGCTCAGCTCGGCACGCTGGGGCCCTTCTTCGGCGGCCTGCTATTCGGGACTGTGGTTCTGGTCTTCATCGTGGTGCCGCTGGCCACGCGACGATCGATCCGGCCCCTGGCGCAGCTGACCCAGCTTTCCGAGCGTATTGCAACCGGCGACCTGACGCAACGCGTCCCGGTCAGGCGCCAGGACGAGATCGGGCGCCTGTCACGCGCTTTCAACACGATGGCCGAAGAGCTAGCCGGGTTCTACGCTTCCCTCGAAGGGCGCGTCGAACAACGTACACGACAGATGCGCACTGCAGCCGAGGTCGCCCGCGATGCGGCGGCCGTGCGTGACGTGCAGCTCCTGCTCGACGAGGCCGTCCGGCTGATCTCACAACGATTCGGTTTCTATCACGCCGGGGTGTTTCTGGTCGACGCGACCGGCGAGTTCGCCGAGCTGCGCTCGACCTCGTCGGAAGGCGGACGGAGGATGCAGGAGCGCGGCCACCGTCTCGCCGTGGGGAAGGTCGGCCTGGTGGGGTACGTGACTTCTACTGGACGACCGCGCATCGCTCTGGATGTCGGGAAGGACGCCGTGCACTTCGCCAACCCCGACCTACCGGACACCCGTTCCGAGATGGCCCTCCCGCTGCGTGTGGCCGACCGCATCATCGGCGCCCTGGACGTGCAGAGCACCGAGCCCAACGCATTCGACGAGGCCGACGTGGTCGTGCTGCAAACAATGGCCGACCAGCTCGCGGTGGCGATCCAGAACGCCCGCCTGCTCGAGCAGCAGTCACAGGTCGCGGCACAACGCCGTCGTGTCATTCAGATGTTCCAGCGCGTGAGCGCCTTGCGGACGTATGACGGGCTGTTGCACCAGGTCACCCGTGACATCCACGAGGCCTTCGACTACCCCCGCGTCACGCTCGGCCTGGTCGAAGGCGAGGAGATCGTGGTTCGCAGCGCTTTTGCCGCGGAGGGTCTGCGCCCGGCTCCACTCGGGATTTCGAGCCCGCTCGGCCAGGGCGCACTCGGCCGCGCGGTTTCCTCGATGGGATTGGTTCGGATGGAGGCGAGTCAGGCCTGGGAACCGGGTGCCGAATCTCCGACCGCGACCCCCCTGGCCACGATCTCCATCCCGTTGGTAAGTCGCGGTCAGGCAATCGGCGCGCTGGCGGTCGAGGATCTTATCGGCAGCAAGGCCACCCCCGACGACCTCGAATCGCTCGAGCTCGTCTCGGGACAGATCGCGGTCGCCCTCGAGAACCGGCGGCTCCTGGAGGAGGCCAAGACCAGCCTCGAACAGGTTGACGCGCTCTACCGCAGGCAGACGGCGGAAGCCTGGAAGCACTTGACGGCCGAGACGGAAGACGACAGCCCGCGGACTGCAGCCACCTATGCCAGGGCAGGCGAATTCTCCCCGCCCCATCGCGCCGACCACATCCTTCACGCCCCGATCGAACTCCGCGGCGAGATCATCGGTGACCTCGAAGTCAGGTCCCCGAGGTCGGGTGATTGGTCGGGTGAGCAAGAACAGATCGTCCGGGCCGTCGCCGCCGAGGTCGCCGATGCCCTCGAGCAGGCTCGCTTAATGGAGGAGATCAATCGCCGGGCGGCCCAGCTCCAGGCCGCGGCCGAGATCGCCCGCGTCGCCACCGGATCGCTCGACACGGAAACCCTACTGGCTCGGGCCGTGGGACTGATCCAGGAACGATTTGGCTTGTACCAAGTAGGTGTGTTCATGCTGGACCCGGAGGGACGGACTGCACTCCTCGAAGAGGCAGCCGGCGAAGCGGCCGAGGCCCTCAAGCAACGCGGACTTCGCATCCAGGTCGGTGCCCAGTCACCGGTCGGAGTCGTCTCCTCCCACGGCGTTCTCTACGCCATCCCTGACGTTGCTGACGATCCGCTCTTCGTCGCCGATCCGCTGCTACCCGAGACCCGCTCAGAGCTGTGCCTACCGCTCAAGATCGGTGACAACGTCATTGGGGTACTGGATGTGCACCACCGCCAACGACTAGCTTTCACCAACGACGATATCGCCGTCCTGGAGACGCTGGCAGACCAGCTTGCGGTGGCCGTGCAAAATGCCAGGCTGTTCGAAGAAGTCGTTCGACGGTCGCGCCGCGATGAAGCGGTGATCGAGATCACCAACAACATCCGCAGGAGCGGAAAGGTCGACGCCATGCTTCAGACTGCCGTGAGCGAGATGCGGAGGGCGCTCGGCGCTCGGCGCGCCACGATCCAGTTGTCACCGTCCGCCACGGGCCTGGAGCAAGGCGAAGACGGCCACAACGGCCGAGACGCCGGTGAAGTTGCCCAACCGACCGACGGTGGCACACCGGCCACGACCGGCAAGGTGGGCGGATGACCTACGTCGTCGCCGTCGCCAATGAGAAGGGCGGTGTAGCAAAAACAACGACCGCACTTTCCCTGGGGGCGGCGCTGATGAAGGATGCCAGGGCGATCCTGCTTATAGATCTGGATCCTCAGGCCAATCTGACGATGTCACTCGGGTTCCAGCCGAGCGGCCTCCAGCGCACGATCGCCGACGTTTTTCTGGTAGATGAGTCTCTCGCGGCCATCTGTCGCGAGACGCGCGTGGCAGGCCTGGTGCTCGCTCCAGCCAATCACGACCTGGCGATGGCGGAACGGTACATTGATGTCCGCGAGGACTACGAGCAGATTCTCCAGACCGCAGTCAGCGACGGGAGGTCGTTCGACTTCATCATGATGGATTGTCCGCCGGCGTTAGGACCGCTCACTCAATGCGCGCTGACGGCAGCCGATCTCCTCATCATCCCGACCCAATGCGAGTACTTCTCGGCGCACGCTGTGCGAGAAGTCTTGTATTTAGTCCGGAGCATCCGGCAGAGGACCAACCCTCTTTTGCGCTATCGGCTGCTCCTGACTATGGTCGACCGGCGCAACCGGATCCACCGTACCTTAGAAGATCAGATCCGTCGGGCGTTCGGTCGGGCCGTGTTTGAGACCGTGATCGATGTCGATACCCGGTTGCGAGAGGGCCCGGTCTTCGCCCAGCCGATCACCGTCTACGCGCCTGAGAGCCGTGCGGCGCAGCAGTACAGCCAACTTGCAGATGAGTTGAGGAGCTATGCCGAAGAGTCCCTCAGACCAACTCAGAAATCGGCTTAAGAACCTCTTCTCGGGCCTGGCCGCCTCCACCCCTCGAACGGGCAAACTGCCTCCGCTCCCGGGGGGCAAAGGCGAAACCTCGGCGGGGATCGGTGGATGGCTTTGGGAAACCGACCACTCCGGTAACTACCGCTGGGTCAGCCCCGAAATCGAGAGGGAGATCGGTCTCCCTCCCGGCGAGGTGATCGGCCGCCCGGTCGATTCAATCGGGATCGCCCCCGACTCAGCGGGCCAGCTCTACCGCGCGATGGCCCAGCTGGGACCGGTCCGCAACCTGCGGCTGCTCGCCCGGGACAGCCAGGGGCGTCAGGTCAATCTCGTGGCGAATGCCCTTCCGCGGGGTGAACCGGTGGAGGGCAAGGTGGCCTACCGCGGCGTGTTCCTGGTCTTGGGAGTCGAAGAAGAGGCGCCCGCTAAGCCGGCGCCGGCGCCGCTGCCGCCAGTGGCGATCCCGACCCCGACACCACCGACGCCGCAGCGACTCGTCGTCCCCGTCCCGCAGCCTCCTGAGGAAATGGGGCCCTTCGCCACCCCAAGGCTCGCTCTGACCTGGGGAGAGGCAACCGGGTTCCTCGACGACGGCGCCTCGGTCACACCGATCGCGCCCTCATCCGCCGCACCCATCGGAGACGAGGAAGACCACAGACTAGTGGTCCCTATCAGCGTCCAAGACATTGACCTTGGAGAATTGGTGTTCGATGCGCGTGAGGACGGCCTGCCGTGGACCGAAGAAGACCGCGCGCTGGCCGAAGCCGTCTCTCTGCAACTCGCCGTCGCCCTTCAGGACGCCCGATCCAACCAGCTCACGCAAAACGCGCTGGTCGAAATGCGTGAGGCCGATCGCTTGAAGACGCAGTTTCTGGCCAACATGAGCCACGAATTGCGCACACCCTTGAACTCGATCATCGGTTTCTCGCGCGTAATCCTCAAAGGGATCGACGGCCCGATCACGTCGCAACAAGAGGAAGACCTGAAAGCGATCTACAACGCCGGGCAGCACTTACTCGGCCTCATCAACGACGTCCTCGATCTGTCGAAGATCGAAGCCGGGAAAGTGGAGTTGACGTTCGCCGATGTTGAGCTGAAAGATGTGCTGCACGGTGTCATGTCCACTGCCGACGGCCTGGTGAAAGGCAAACCCATCGAGCTCGTGACGGACATCCCCAATGACCTGCCGACGATCACCGCCGATAGCATTCGCGTGCGTCAGGTGCTCCTAAACCTCGTGTCGAATGCGGTCAAGTTCACCGAGCGCGGACAGATAGGCGTCTCCGCCCGCAAGATCCAAACGGCCGGCCGCCCAGAGATCGTGGTGGCCGTGTTCGACACTGGCCCCGGCATCGCTCCCGAAGATCAGCGTAAGCTCTTCGAGCCCTTCTCACAAGTGGATGCCTCCCCGACCCGCAAGACGGGCGGGACCGGCCTTGGCCTGTCGATCTGCCGCCACCTGGTTGAGCTGCACGGGGGGCGGATCTGGGTGGAGAGCGTCCCCGGCGAAGGCAGCACCTTCGCTTTCACCCTCCCCATTCAACCCCCCGGCCTGACTCCCGAGATGCCTTCTCCCGCCGGTCCCTCGGCTGGATCCGCCTGAAGGAGCCGGTCTTCGGGCCGCCTGGTGCGATACCTGTGAACGGAGGCCTGGTCAACTCATTCGTGATCCGGTTGCGGGCGCCAAGACCAGCCATTGCGTTACGTGTGGGTTGAGAGATCTTCAATGACCTCGAGCTCCAGGAAAGCGAGCAGGAAGGGCGTTGCCCCGGCTCTGGCTTCGGCGATCCTCTTTGGACTTACACCGATCTTCGGGAAGCAAGCGATCCTCGCCGGCCTGCCGCCGCTGGAAGTGGTCGCCGTCCGGACAGGCGGCGCGGCCGCGGTCCTGCTGCTTGTGATGTTGGTCTTCCAACGCCGCAGACTCTACATCTACCCTCTGGGGCTTGTCGGGTGCTTCACTGCCGGAGCCCTCAATGGCCTGGGATCGTTGTTCTACTACTCCGGTCTGGCTCGAGTTGACGCCGGCCTGGGCCAGCTCTTGTACATGCTGTACCCTGTCTTCGTCGCCCTCCTGCTCTTCCTCGACGGGCAGCGCCAGACACGTCTGACCTTACTGAGGCTGATCATCAGCATTCCGGCGATCTACCTGCTCACCCAGGCAACAGCGGGGAAGGTCGACCCCCTTGGCGTTGTCTTCATGCTTGCCGCCGGGATGCTCTATGGACTGCACATCCCCATCAACCAGCGTGTACTATACGAAGCTCCGGCCCCGACGGTGACCATGTACACCCTCCTGGCGATGACCGCCGTCGTGATCCCCGCTCACTGGATGTTTTCGCCCGCCATTCCGAGCTTCCCCCCACAAGCGGCCAGTCCGCTCATCGCCTTGACCGCGGTAACATTCCTCTCACGACTGACGTTGTTCACCGGCGTGAAGAGAATCGGCGGGATGCAGACCTCCATCTTGGGCCTGGCCCAGCTCCTGGTTGCTGTGACGCTGGCGGTCCTCTGGCTCAGGGAGTCGATGAGCCTCTTGCAGTGGATCGGAGCGGCAGTGCTGGTGCTGGCGCTGGTGATGGCTGGAAAGGAAGGTCCGGACCATCCTACGCCGCACGGCCGCGGGTGGCTCTACTGGCT
>Ga0209002_10003241_pt1 | contig 12926 bp, 8 predicted proteins | sample Rifsed16ft2_FD_184010 | JGI IMG/M metagenome (GOLD analysis project Ga0209002, IMG submission 184010) | Soil microbial communities from Rifle, Colorado, USA - sediment 16ft 2 (version 2) | ecosystem: Environmental > Terrestrial > Deep subsurface > Rock core/Sediment | place: Rifle, Colorado...
ATCCAGGCCATGTTGGCCTACATGGTCATCTACCTCTTCATGAACCTGGGCGCCTTCGTGGTGGTGATGGTCATCTACGACCAGCTGGGAAGCTTCGATGTCAAGGATTACGGAGGCATCTGGAAGCGCTCGCCGATGCTGACCATTGCCATGAGCATCTTCCTGCTGTCGCTGATGGGGATTCCGCCTTTTGCCGGTTTCCTGGCGAAGTTCTATGTCTTCGCGGCGGTGATCCGCGCCGGACTCGGCTGGTTCGCGGTGGTGGGAGTGCTGAACAGCGCCATTGCCGTCTTCTATTACATGAAGGTCCTGAAGGCCATGGTCATCGAGGAAGGTGCGACCGGAGACAGCAGCGAGATCGCGATCCATCCCATATACGCCGGTTTGCTTATCGTGTTGTTGGTGCCGAACGTCGCTGGCCTGGTTCTATGGGGATATCTGGATCAGATAACCGAGTACTCGATGAAGATACTGGAGACCCTTTGAATACTTTCTAACCCAAGGAGGATATGAGAATGGCTTACATCATCGCTGAGCCTTGCATCGGGGTCAAGGACACTGCCTGTGTGGAAGTGTGCCCGGTGGATTGCATCCACCCCACCAAGGAAGAGGCAGGTTTCGAGGCCGCCGTGCAGCTCTACATCGATCCCGAGACCTGCATCGACTGCGGAGCCTGTGAACCGGTGTGTCCGGTGACCGCCATCTTCCCCGAGGAAGAGCTCCCGGATAAGTGGAAGGACTTCACTGCGAAGAACGCCGCCTACTACGGCAAGTAAGACTTCGCAATCCAACCCGATACCTCCAACAAAAGGTCCTCCTTCGGCTCCTTTCTCACGTTTGCCACGCCGCCCGACGGGGTGGTGTGTGACAGCGTGGTATGATGTCCTTGGAACGGAACTTGCTATTTATGCGATCAAGGCCTTGTATCTGAGGCTTTTCGCGCAGGGCGGCGGGACAAGAAAGAACAGGAGGTGACATCATGTCGAACGAAAGTGGAGGCGGTAACTTCTTGGTGGGTCTCCTCATAGGAGCTGCGGTGGGAGCCATGGGGGCGCTGCTTCTGGCACCCAAGGCGCGTAAGGAGATTCAGGATACGCTGACCGCAGGAGGCAAGAAACTACGGGAGACAGCGGAGGGCAAGCTGGCCGAGCTTCGCGACCGCAAAGACGACTTGTACGAGAGGAGCCGGGAGGCGTTCGCCGAGACGAAAGAGGGAGTGAAGAAGGCGGCGCAAAGTTTTACCAAGAGCTGAGCTCCATGCAAGACGGCGCCAAGCTCGAAGAAGCCAAACCGGTGCCGGAGCTCGCTGCAACCGAGGATATGCCGGGCCCCGCCGGCCATGAAGAGGCTCCTTCCCCGTCTACATTCGAGCTCGCCCGCCGCGTTCTGGTCGGGGTGGTGCAAGCCATTGAAGACGGAGCGGACCTTGTTGGTGCGTCCGTCCGGGAGGAGCTCGGGCAGTTCAAAGAAGATCTCCTCCGGGGCTTGGCGGGCGTTCTGCTAGTGGCGATAGGAGCCGGGTTGGTGACTGCCGGTCTTGCCTTGCTGCTCCACGGTTGGTTCGGTTCTTGGCCCCCGGTTCTGCTGGTGCTCGGTGGTATCTATTTAGCGGTGGGTGGCTGGCTGTGCATCCCTCGACGTGACTCGGGAGGTGACCGGTGAGCGGAGAAGAAGGCGAGAGAAGAAGCGCGCGGGAGTTGCGCGAGTCCCTAGCCAGAAATCGAGAGCAGCTCGACAAAGACCTCTCGGCCCTTCGCAATCGTTTTCACGAGGCGTGGAGTCCGCGCCGTCTTCTCAGCCGTCATCCATTCTGGGCAGCGGGAGCGGGGGCGGTGCTGGGTTTCCTCCTTGTCCGCCGGCCGGCGGTGGTCCTACGCGCCGCCACGCGGCTCGCCGGGATGGGCGCTCCCTTGTTGTTATCCGCGCTGGTACGTGGCGATGGTTCTCGCCGACCAGAGGAAGGCCGCTGATCTGTACGCCCGCGCGTTCGCCTGCGCTTTGAGACTTTCCCAGCTGACGCTCATCCTTCTGACGGTGGCCGCCTGCGCCACCAATCCGGTCACCGGCAAGAAAGAGCTGGTTCTGGTCAGTGAGGCCCAGGAGATCGAGATGGGCACCGCGGCGGACAAGCAGGTCGCCCAGAGCATGGGTTACTATGCCGATAGCGCGCTCCGTTCTTACGTCTCCGAGATCGGGCTTCGCCTGGCGCGAGAATCCGAACGGCCGCAACTACCCTGGAAAATCGAGGTCGTCGATTCACCGGTCGTCAATGCCTTCGCGATTCCAGGAGGATACGTATACCTTACGCGTGGCATCCTCGCCTATATGAACAACGAGGCGGCCATGGTGGGAATCCTCGGTCACGAGATCGGACACGTCACCGCCCGACACAGCGTGCAGCAGATCTCGCGGGCTCAGCTCGCTGGGATCGGCCTGGGAGTCGGCGCCGTCGTCGTTCCCGAAGTACGCCCTTTTGGCGATCTGTTGCAAACCGGTGTGGGACTCTTGTTCTTGAAGTTCGGACGCGACGACGAGCGAGAGTCCGATACCCTGGGGGTTCGCTATTCGCTAGAGGCGGGTTACGACCCCAGGGAAATGGCGACCTTCTTTCAGGTGCTGGACCGAATGGGGGAGCGCTCCGGCTCCGACCTGCCGGGCTGGCTTTCCACGCACCCCCAACCCGAGGACCGGGAGCTGCGGATCCTGCAGATGGTCGAGACCCAGGCTCCCGCGAATCGGGAGCTTCGTGTGGGGGACGAGGACTTCAAGCGTCGCATCGAAGGTCTGGTCTTCGGGGAGAACCCTCGCGAAGGATTCATGGATGGAAGTCGCTTCAAACACCCCGATCTGCGTTTCCAGGTCGACTTCCCTGCTGGTTGGAACGTTCAGAACACGCGGCAGGCCGTCTACTCGGGATCCCCGCAACGAGACGCCGCCATCCAGCTCACCGGCTCGCGTGTGGAAGGGGGGACTTCTCCGGAAGAGCACGCCGGAAGCTTCTTCCGGCAAAATCGGCTGGAGTATGGAACCGGGGAGCGCATGCGGGTGGGCGGTCTTTCCGCCTACCGTGCACCCTTTAGGGTCAGTACCGCACAAGGCGTCCTGCTCGGTGAGGCCGGTTTCGTGATCGACGGAGACATGGCCTACGAAATCTTGGGCTACACATACCAGCAACGGTACCGGCAGTACCGGAGCACGTTTCTGGGAGTGGTGGATAGCTTCGCACGCCTCACCGATCGAGAGGCCCTCGAGGTCCAACCTCATCGCATCGTCTTGTATCGGGTCCCCGGGCCGATGACGGCCGGGGATGCTTTCCTTCGATCGGGCGCCGACCAGGAATCCGTCGAGGACCTGACTCTGCTCAACAATCTGCGCGCCGATAGCCTGGTGGAAGCCGGCACGCTTCTCAAGATTGTGGAACCTCCACTCTCAGCCAGAGCAGGGAGCGACAACCCCCGGTGATCGGCCGATCCTTTCGGGTGGCCTCGATTTTCGGGATCCCCATCAAGGTCGATGTCTCCTGGGTGGTTATTCTGTTCCTGCTGACCGCCACCTTTGCCGTCAATTTTTCGCGAGAGCACCCGTCTCTGGGATGGCCGACCTGGCTTTCCATGGGTTTCGCACTCGCCGGACTACTCTTCGGCTCGGTTCTCGCCCACGAGCTCTCACACGCTTTGATCGCCCTGCGGGAAGGGATATCCATACGCGGGATCACGCTCTTCATTTTCGGGGGCGCAGCGGAAATGGTCGACGAGCCGCCGCATGCGCGGGCGGAGCTCAAAGTCGCCCTCGCCGGTCCGGTGATGAGCATCGCCCTGGCCATCGGGTTCGGCGGCCTCTACTCGATCGGACTGGGATGGTTTCCGCCAGCCATTTTGGGAGTGGTGGGACATCTCGCCTTCATGAACGGGGTCTTGGCGGCTTTCAACCTGGTTCCCGGATTCCCCTTGGACGGGGGAAGAGTCTTGCGGGCGGTTTTGTGGGGCATCTGGGGCGATCTGCGCTTTGCAACGCGCACCGCTAGCGCGCTCGGCTCGGGCTTCGGGGTTCTCATCATCTTGCTGGGGCTGGTCTACATCCTGCGCTACGAAAACCTCATCGGAGCGGTCTGGTACTTGTTCATCGGCCTTTTCTTGCGCAGCGCGGCGCGGGCCAGCTACCAGCAGATACTGCTGCGAGATTTGCTGAAGGGCGTCAAGGCCGGGGACGTGATGAGCCGAGAAGTCGTGGCGGTGTCTCCCGAGGCCACACTCGCGGAGATCGTGGATGGCGTCGTTCTTCCCACCGGGCTCGCCAACCTGCCGGTGGTGGACGGAACGCGGCTGGTCGGGCACCTGGGTCTTCCGGAGATCCGGTCGGTCGATCGATCTCGCTGGGGAGCAGTGCGCGCCAGGGAGGTCATGCGGATCGATGACCTTCCACCGGCCGTCTCCATCGAGGACGACGCCACCGGTCTCCTCTCTCTGGCGACACGGGATGACGTTCTCATTCCGGTTCTGGACGGGGACCGATTCGTGGGAGTCGTCACCCGTCCCGACCTGATGAGACGCATCAAGCTGATGATGGATCTTCCCCGCTCGTAACCGCAGACTTCCCGGAGGCGCTTCAAACCCGGCTTTCCAGCACGGCGGCTAGGTAGCGCTCCGCGAGGATCTCACGGTGGTGGATCTCGTGCCCGACTATGATGTACGGGAGGGCCCGGACGCTGAACTCTCGCTCGCTGGCCACCCCCCGCCGCGTTCCCATCTCCTCGTCGAAGCTCCGGAAGAGGGCGAGGTGAGACTTCCGCACGCACTCCAGCTCCTCCATCAGGTCCTTCAGGGACCGCTGGCCGGCGTTGGAGAACTGGGCGTACTGCTCCTCCTCGAAGGAAGGGAGACGAGCGGGGTCTTTGCGGGCGAAGCACAGCGCGCGGTGGGCGAACGTTCTCTCACTGTCGATGACATGACCCACCACCTCCTTGATACTCCATTTGTCCGGGGCGTAGCGGTAGTCGGCGAGCGCGGCCGGAATTCGCCGCAGGAGAGCCAGAGTGCGCTCGATCTCGGCCTGCAAGAGCCCGATGATGTCGCCGTCCGGCACCTTGGTGACGTACCGCTGGTAGTACTCGTGATACTCGGAGGGATCTGGACGTTGCATGATTTCCTCCTTTTTTCTCTCTCTAGCCAGGGCCATCATCGCCTATTTTCGAGAAGTGGATCGAGCCTACATCGTGGCTGTCTCGAAGGCGCGCCACGATCCGGATCTGATACGGGAGCTCCCCGCGGCGCGGGTGGTCGGGCCCGCGCCCAGCGGCTGGGCCGAGGCGGTGACCGATTTTCCTTGCCTGGTCTGGCCGCCCCGCCTGATCCGGCATGGCGGTTGCTATAGTGAGGGGCGAGGGCCTCGCCGGAAGCTCAAATGTCACCCGGGGAGGACGAGGGGGAAAGGGGAAGGGACAATGAAACCATGGATTCCCAGCCTATTGATACTGTTGGTGGCCACCGGCGCTTGGGCGGGCCCTCGCCGCCAGGGGGCGGGAAAGAAATCTCAGGGGGCGGAGCTGTCTCAGGGGGTCAAGCTCTATAAAGAAGGGAACTACGCCCAGGCGGCCAGCGTGCTGAAAAAGGTCGTGGAGAAAGAGCCCAAGAACGAGCAGGCTCTCACTTACTACGGGATGTCACTGGTTCAGACCGGGAAGGCTCAGGAGGCGGTAGAGCCTCTGGGAGCGGCCACTACAATGAATGACAAGAACGCCGATGCACACTACGGACTCGGCTTGGCCTATGCGTATCTGAAGAAGTATCCCGAGGCCATCCAGTCGCTCGAGCGTACCGTCGAGCTGCAACCCAACAATGCCTACGCTCGCTACCATCTGGCCCTGGCCTACAACCAGACCAAGAAGATCGATCTCGCCGTGCTTCACCTGCACCGCTTTCTGGAGCTTGCACCCAACGCTCCGGAGGCTCCTCAGGTGAACGCCTTGCTCGCACAGCTTCGTAGGTGAGTCTAGAAGGCGTGCCCGAAACTGAACCAAAGCTGGGAGCTTTCTTCCCCGGGCCTTCGGTCGAAGGCCCGGGCCCAGTCCAGCCTCAGTAGTCCGAACGGAAAGCTGAAACGTATTCCCGCGCCCGCGCTATAGCGGAGATCCAGAGGGTCGAAGTCGCTCTTGGTCAAGTAGACATTCCCGGCGTCGAAGAACGCGGCCCCCCGAAACCACCGGTAGATGGGGAAACGCAGCTCCTGGTTGAATACCGCCAGACCCTCTCCCCCGATGGCGGTTCCGGTGATGGGATCGGCCCGCCCCAGCGAGTCCTGCGCGAAGCCACGGACCGAATCGATGCCGCCGCTCTTGAAGCGATCGTCGGCGGGTAGTCTCGCGTCGAAGGCGTTGGCGATTCCTAAACGATAGCTCGAGGCCCAGACCAGGTCGTAACCGAGTGGGACGAAGGTAATCAGCTGCCCGAAGAGCTTCAAGAAAGGGATATCGGCGCCCAGCTCATCGGGCGCTCCCTGGAGCGTGACGTTCCAGAACCTTCCGCGGCTGGGGCGGATCAAGTTATCGCGCCGGTCCTCTATGAAAGAAGTACTGAGCAGGGCGCGATAGATCGTGAAGTCAAAAGGAATGGGGCCGGTGTCCACCTTTCCCAGGGTGCGGATGCGGCGCAGGCTGTAGCTCCACTGGAGGTCCATCCAATCGTTGAGGGGGCGCGTCTGTTGAAACGTGAAGGACCAGGTGCGATCGACGAAGAACTCGGTATCCTCCGTTTCGCGAGTGATGAATACGTCGGTGTCCAGATCGTATCGGGAGAACAGGTACGGCGTGTGGAAGGTCAGCCGCACCAAGCTCTCCCCTTGCTTGGCCTGAACGATGAGCCCTCCTTGTTGCCCTCCACCGAAGAGATTGGGGGCTCGAAGCTCGGTCAGGACCTCCAGGCGCTCCTCGGAGTTGTATCGGAACCCGTAGCGCAGGTCGAGATCGGGAACCTCGGTGACCTCCACCACGACGTTTCGCTCATCCCGACCGGGCTCCGCCGGCTCCACCCGCACGTCGGCGGAACGAAAGATGCCGAGCTGGTAGAGTCTCCGTTGCGTATCGGTGAGATCGGACAAGCGCAGGGGATCGCCTTTTTCGAAGGTCAGCTGCCGGCGAATCAAGCTCGCTCGTGTCGCTTGATTGCCGGCGATACGGATGTCTCCGACCAGGGAACGCGGTCCCTCCTCGATCCGGAAGACGACGTTGAGCCCTCCCTCGGCTCGCTCAAGGTCGCCCCGCACCCGCACGTCGATGAAACCCTCTCGCCGGTAGATGGAGGAAATGGTTGCGCGGTCACGCTCATAGTCGGAATAGAGAAACGGTTCACCCAAGCTCATGCGGAGATCGCCCGAGAGCCGGGAGGCGGGAATCGACTCCGCACCCTCGAGATCGATGGTGACGACCTCAAAAGGCTCGCCCTCCTGCACCGGGATGGCGACGCGAAACGGCCCGCCCTCCTGCCCGCCCTCTTCCACCGGCGCACTCACGCCGGCGTCCAGGTAGCCTCGCGATGCGTAGAAGCGCTCCACGGTCTCCGCCAGACGAGACGGGTTCTCGAAGAGAAGGGCGTACAGTTCCAGGGAGGATTCCGGAGGTATCGACTCACGAAGCTCCCGGTCAGACAGGGCTTCGTTACCCTCGAACTCGATGAGCAGTCCGGCGCTTCTCGGACCTCGAGACACCTCGAAGACCACCCTTCTTGCTCCCTCGGGCGTGTCTTCGACCCGGGTGGCGACCTGCGCCTGGTAGTAGCGCTCCCGTCGCAGTTCCCGCACCGCCTGCGAGGCAAGCTCGGATAGGAGAAAATATTGAGGCACCCTCCCATCCCAAGCATCCTCGATTTGCTCGCGGATCCTGCTACCCGGATCGTCGCCCTGCCACACCAGCTCGATGGGCGTTCCTTCTTGCACTCGGTAGACGAGATCGACGTCGCCGGTATCGCTCGAACCCCTTTCCACCTCGACCACCGCGCCCAAGTAGCCTTGCTGGCGAAGCACTTCACGAAGACGGCGAGCATCGTCTTGCGCTTTCCAGTAGTCGAAAGGGGCGCCGGTTTCCACGCTGATCTCTCCTCTCAGCTTCTCTTGCAAGTCGGACGGTCCTCCCGCGATCCGAACGGAAGCGATGGTCCGTCCGGAGTCGGCTCGAACCGCGGCGGCGGCCCGATGAAAGTCGAAGAAAAAGCGTTGAGAGATTCTGCCGGTAAACCGATCTTCCAGCTGGCTACCCCCCACCTCGACGTTCTTGGGAAGCAAATAGTCGACCATCCAGAGCTGGCTTTGTGAGTCCTCGAGGCTGATCGAATAGACGACCGAAAGTTCCTCGGTGAGACCCACTCCTAGACTGAAGCGGGACTGTGGATCCACCTCGCTGGCGATCCGCGCCGGATCCACCGGGAAGCTCTGGAAGGGAAGCACCTGTCCGAGGCCACGTTCAACCAGTCCGGCGAGCGTGCCGCTCGCGTAAGAGACCAGCTGCTCGGTGACAATCTCTTGCTCCTGACCGGAGATTCGCTCGAGCTCGGGGACGTTCTCCAGAGTGCGCCCGGTGACCAATAGCGATGCCAGGTCGGCGCGTTTCAGGTACGGCCTGTCCGGAGCGGTGAGCTCGGTGGTGAGATTATCGAGCGATCCATGTAACTCCATGACGATGTCCACACCCGAGACGGTGGTCCGCATGGTGAGATCCAGCTCCGGTGCCTGGGAAGGGTAGCCTCGCAGCGTGATCTGTCCCGATTCGATGTGGTATTGGTTGCGGCCAAGCCGGAAGGTGCCGTCGGGTCTCGCCGTCAGGACGCCATCGACTTCGGGCTCGGATAGCGTGCCGGAGAGCAAGATATTGCCGCCCGTCTGAAGTTGCGCCAAGTCGTTGTCGATGCGCAAATCTTCCACGCTCTGGGCTCGAATGTCGAGACGAAGTCTCTCCGCGAAGGACTCTTCACCGGACAACCGGGCCGCATCGGGCATCGAGCCGAGCAGCTCTCCCTGAAGCGTCAGATCGCCGTTGTATAGCGACTGAAGAAGGCGAAGATTTCCGGACAACAGGTAACTATCCGGTCCCCCGCTCAGCCGGAAAGAGCCGGATTGCTCGCTGCGGAGACCTTCGGGGTAGTTGAGGCGCACCGAGTCGGTGGAGAGACTCAGGTCGACGTGTCCGAGCAGGTCGAACGTTCCCGAGCCCTCGACGCGGCCGCCACCCGCCTCGGCGCTCATTTCGGTGAGGGTGATCCGTCGACCTTCGAATCGCAGGTCCCCCCGCAGGTCGGATAAGACGAGAGGAGGCTCACGGATGACGACTCGTGCCTCGCGCAGGGAACCGCCTCCTTCCAAGACGAAACCCTCGGTTGCGCTTCGAGCGATGAGGTCCAGCTCGGTGCCACCTGCGATCACGAGGCCGAAGTCACCGAGAAGGGGATTCACCAGGGCGTTATCCAGGTTGCCCCGCAGCGATGCCTCCCAGGCTCGGTCGCCTTCCCTCAAACTCGCCGTCATCCCGATCCGCAGATCGGTTCCCTCGCGCACCAGACGCAGTGCGGGAAGCTCCAGTCGACCCGCCGCCAAGCTCCAGGCCGCCGGCTCGGGGTTCGAGATAATCAGTTGGCTGGATCCGGCTTCGAGTCGGGAGATGGTTCCCGAACCGCGTAGAGCGGTCGCCGAGAGGGTAGGCGTCTCCAAAGTGCCGAAGGCGCTCAATTTCAGAATGGGCTTCGACGCGGCGTCTGTATTCTGGGAGAGGAGCTCCGCCACATCGAGCTCGGTGACGTCGAATTGCAGGCGGTTCGTTCCTGAAGATGGCGCGGAGGACAGAGGCAGCTCCCCCTGCAGTCGAAACTCTCCTCCCAGGAGCTTTCCGGTCAGCGATCGCAACAGGACGCGACCGGCGCTTCCCTCGATGTCGGCGCGCACCTCGCTCAGGTGGAGTCCCTGAAAGGTACCCTCGGCTTCCCGCAGGACCGCTTCGCCGACGAGCTCGAGCTCTTGAGCAGTTCCGCGAAGCTGGAGGTCGGCGCTGGCGCTACCGGCCAGCCCGGCGTCTTCGAAGGCGGGCTCGAGAAGCTCGAGGCGGGCATCGCCCTTGAGACGCAGATCGAAATGTTCCTCGGGGCTCAGGGGTACGCGACCGGAGACCTCTATGGCGGTCTGGTTCCCGATCAAATCGAGACCTTCGACCCGGAAAGATCGCAAATCTCCTTCGATGAGGAAGGGCGAGCCAGCGCCGCCACCGATTCCATGGTAAGCGCCCAGCAGCTCTTCCACGCGGACACGATAGTGGAGCTCGCTCGGCTGGAGGAGGGGAACCGCCAGCTCGATCTGTCCCTCCGCTTCCACTTGGACCCCTTCGTCCCCGAGAGCGAGATCGGATTGAAGCAGGCGCTCGAGCGGCAATGCGGCGAGATTTAGGGTTGCCTCGACGGGGTAAGGGGTCTGAAGCGCGCCGCGTGCCGACAACAACCGTCGTCCGTCCTCCAGGCGAGCCTCGAGCTCGGCCGTTTCTCCGTCGGAACGGGCCACCATGGTGAGATGGGGCAGCGGCAAGCCGCGGAAGGATGGGTCTTCAACCTGGAGATGCAGCTCGCCACGCGGAGCGAGCAACGGCCCCTGCAACTCTACGTCGAGTGAAGAGATGACTCCACCCAGCTCGCCCAGCTCGTTCGGCATGGGCAGGTCGGCCAAACGAATCTCCCGGGCCTGGATGCTGGCTGCTAGCTGGCTTTCGTCGAGTTGATAGCTGCCCGACGCCCGGAGGGAACCGGCGGGCGATCGAAGCTGCAGCTCCTCGACGAAGAGTTGCCTTCCTCTCTTCCGGGCGACGACAGAAGCCTCACCCTCGGCGTCGCCGGGAAGAAGCAGCCCGGAGATTTCCAGCTCGCCCATCCCATCGGGATCGGAAAAGCTACCGGTGATCTCGAAGTTTCCACCCGCGAGTCCTTCAAGAGGCACTCCGAGGGAAGACGACAGGAGCCCGATATCCACCGAGTCCAACTCGCCGCGAAGATCCCACTGCCCGGCCTGGGGGCCCAGGGGAACCTGGCCTGCCGCGACCAGAGAACCCGACCGTTCGGGCCCCAGGACCTGGAGGGAGAGGGAGTCGACGCGAAGACGGCTGCGAGCCAGGCCGAGCCGCGCCTCCAGAGCCAACGCCTGACCCTGCCATCTCAGATCGTGGCTGGCCACCGTGCCGGTCCAGGAAAGATCCGACCAGGGCCCGGAGGCTTGCCCTTGTCCGCTGATCCCGCCTCCCAGGTCGACGGGCAAAGCGTGATCCTCCATCAACTGCGTTACCACCCGCAGATCGCCCATGTGAAAGCGGTAAGTCGCATCGAGTGCTCCGCTCGGCTCCAGGCGAGCGGTGAGACTCACTTCGCCTTGCGGGAAAGTGAGCGCCTTCGACTCGAGGGTCGCCGTTCCTTCGTGCAAAGTGAGAAGCACTTCACCCCGCATCGGTAGCCCGCCGTCACTCGATGGCCTGAGATCGACGCGTCCGGTTCCCTCCGCGCTCCCCAGATCCCACCTGGCGAGCGAAAGCTGCAAGCCGCCGGTGGCTCGAGCGGCAAGTGGGATCGTTCGGCCGGTAAGATGGGAGCTCAGTCGGGGAAGATCGAGCTCGTCGAGCTCGATCTCAATCGACTGGCGTTGGCCGGTGAAGTCGAGTCGTGCCTCGGCGTGTACCGTTCCACCGTATCCCGTCAGGCTCACACCCTGGAGCTGAAGCGTCCCGTCGGCATAAGCCGCTTCTCCAGTGAGTGCCCACGGCTCGAGACCATTCCATGTCAGCCCCGGGGAGTGAACGTCAGCCGAGAGGCGCGTGCCGTCGGAACTCACATCGAGGCGAGCGGTTCCCTCGAGGAGCCCATGGAGATCCGCCTCCTGAATCATCTCGCCGAGTATTTCCGCGTCGACCCGATAATCGGCCTCGAAGAGACCGGCAAAGGGGTCTAAGGAAGAAACCTCGCCGGTCAGCTCGACCCGAGAGGGTCCTTTCTCGACGCGGGAGCTGACCACGCGGAGCTCGCTTCCTCTCATCTCCGCCGCCGCCTCGAGTGGCCCGAAGCGGATCTCACCGAAAGGGCTTTCCAGCCTTCCTTCGGCGGAGCTTGCTTGGGCTTGGTAGTGGTCGAGCGTCCACTCGATGTCCAGATCGACGGAGGCGAGCTCGAGCCAGGGACTGTCTTCGGTGCCCAAGACCCGAAGATCTCCTTCACGGATCTCGAGTCGTGTCAGCCGGAGCGGATTCCACCAGGCGCCCGCCGATCTCTCGGCTGCCACGTCCTCCCGCTGGAGAAGTGTCAGCTGCGGACCGTCCACTCGAATGCGGATCCGGCCGAAGGGTGATAGGAGGATCTCGGCTCGCCGGGCGGCCAGCTCGAAGGGGAGCCTTCGGGGATCGGGCGCGGCATGGAGGTCTCGAAGCTCGAGTCCGCCCCGCCAGAGGGCGTAGTCGAGGCCGCCCAGCTCGAAGGTCCCGCCGATCGCCCAACCCAGAGTTGCCGAGACCATGGTCCGCAGCAGTCTCTTGGTGGGGGGGAGGTGGAGGACGACCACCAGCAAGAAGAGGCACGCCAGCAGATGGGCGAGAAGTCTCAAACGTTTCGAGCGTTCTGACTTGGGCCTCAGAGACATCAACCGAAGTGATCCTCCCGCCTATTCTAGCTTCACGAGAGACGGGAGACCCTGCATGGTTCTCGACGCTCGAAGTCGTTCGGTCGAGGCGAGTAAGGGAGGGTGGACTCTAACGACTCTTAGTGGGTCAGTACCTTGACCTCTCCCTTGGTGCTCACCTGAAAAATGCTCTTGGCGTGGGGGTCGGCGACGAGCAGGTTGCCCTGGTGGTCGACCGCCAGACCCTGGGGGCTCTGGAGAGGAGCGCCCTGAACGAGAGCGCTCACTTGGCCGGCGGGTGTCACGGGCCA
>Ga0209002_10003243_pt1 | contig 12924 bp, 12 predicted proteins | sample Rifsed16ft2_FD_184010 | JGI IMG/M metagenome (GOLD analysis project Ga0209002, IMG submission 184010) | Soil microbial communities from Rifle, Colorado, USA - sediment 16ft 2 (version 2) | ecosystem: Environmental > Terrestrial > Deep subsurface > Rock core/Sediment | place: Rifle, Colorado...
CGCGGCGACATCGTGGCTGCTTGTGCTTCTAGCGTTTCGCGGTGTTCCCCTCGCGTTCCTCTCTGCCGACACCCTCTCCGGGCGCGCAGTTGCAGCGGCGTTGCTCATCTACTACCTTGTACTCATAGTGGCCTTTGTTGTGCTGGGAATGCGGGCCAATCGAGCACCGAAGACGCTGCCGCATCCGCAGACATGAAGCCCACGGTCAGTAACCCCTGCCCGATTGTTGATTGCGGGATTCGAAGACGCCGCGATCCGCCAGGATAGGACAGCAGGCGAGTGCGCCTTCCCCGCCGGACAGCGCCTTGCGACGAAGTGAAGCCGTGAGTGCCGTTTGGAATAGAGGCGGGTGTCGGGAGCCGCCTCGGCGAGGCACCCACGGATCCTGCCATGAGAAGGGGGCTATGCCCGAGTACTTCACGCCCTGGAGAGCCCATCGCCTGCCGTCTTGGTCGCCGACGGGCCGTGGGATGGGTGGCTTTCATCGGCCTGCAGATGCCCATGATCTTGAGCCTCAGGGCCCTGCGGACCTGCCTTGAGCGCTCCACTCTGGATGAGTTTTCCGCCCGATGCGGCCTCGTCCTCGCCCCTCTCGGGCTCGCCGCCCGCCCAGGCGCGCCTCCCACCCCGGCCAGGGATAGCCCGGGGCAGCCGCCCGCCGCATCCCGCCGGCATCAATAGCGGTGGCGCGCGACGTTTGACGAACCCGAAGATGCCGTGGTATCATGCAGCCCGGCTGGCGGCGGGTCGCCAGGTCTTGCCTTCTCAAGGAGCGAAAGATCAGCGCATCAGAATTTCGAGTTAACGAGGAGATCCGGGTGAGCGAGGTCCGGTTGATCGGGCCTGACGGGCAAAACCTGGGGGTGGTGCCCATCGCGGAGGCGCTCCGCATCGCCCAGGAAGCCAATCTCGACCTGGTCGAGGTTGCCGCCAACACAGTGCCGCCCGTCTGCCGGGTTCTCAATTTCGGAAAGTTCCTGTACGAGAAGGCAAAGAAGGATCGGGAAGCGCGTAGAGCGCAGACGAAGATTGAGGTCAAGGAGATTCGTCTCCGCCCAAAGACCTCCGACCACCACCGGTCCTTCAAAATCCGGGACGCTCGCCGTTGGCTGGTGGAGGGCAAGAAGGTTCGCGTGCGCGTCCGCTTCCGCGGCCGGGAGATCAGCTACCCGGAGATTGCGCTGGGCGACCTGAAAGAAATCGCCGACGAGCTGGCCGACGTCGGCGCAGTCGAGCAGGCGCCCAGCATGGAAGGGCGGACGATCTTCATGGTCATGGCCCCCGGCAAGGCCAAGTAGCTCGCCCGTCTCCGTCGGACAACCGAGCGAATTCGTCCCCGCGGACGGCAGCAACGTCCGCGGGATCATGTGTGCGAACTCTGAGGGAGTGTCAGCGTGCCGAGAAAAGCGAAGGCCAAGGGCAAGGGCAAGATCAAGCTCAAGACTCACAAGGCGACGTCCAAGCGCTTCAGCCTGACCGGCTCCGGCAAGCTGGTGCGGACCAAAGGCGGCAAGAGCCATCTTCGCCGCCGCCGCTCTGCCCGCACCAAGCGCCAGCTGGATGAGATGCTGCCAGTGCAGGGCCGAGGAACCGTGAAGCGCGTTCGCAGGCTTGCACCCTACCTAAAGAAATAGTCGATCGCATCCGTCGCCAGTGGCGGCCGTTGGGTGCAGCCAACGGGCAGGCGCAGCAGGCCTGCCGGCGCCCAGGGGACCGCAGGAGAGTGAAACGTGGCACGTACCAAGGGTGGGATCGTCACCCGCCGCCGGCACCACAAGATCCTTCGCATGACGCGCGGGATGTGGGGCTCGCGCCACCGACTGTTCCGGCGGGCGAACGAGGCGATGCTCAAGAGCCTGTGGTATGCCTACCGCGACCGCAGAGTCCGCAAGCGTGACCTGCGCCGGCTGTGGATCGCCCGTATCAACGCCGCCGCCCGGCTCAACGGCACCAGCTACAGTCGCCTGGTCCACGGCCTGAAGGCCGCCGGCATCCGCCTCAACCGGAAGATGCTCGCCGATCTCGCAGTCCGTGAGCCGCAGGCCTTCTCCGTCGTCGTCCAGATGGCCAAAGGCTGAGGCTTCCCGGACGAACATCATTAAGCTCCCGGAGCCTGGGAGGCTCCGGGAGCTTTTTTTCGTTGTGGGCTGGACTCGATTGGTTCCGCTTCGCATCCGGCGGGGCCATCCCGTCCGTGCGCCAGGTTACCCGGCGAGTTGCGGATGGTTTGCCTTCAGCCAGGAAGGACCTTCTCACGGAATGCAGCCACATCGCCGAGAAGCTCCTCCACCTCCGTGTCCGACGTTCCCCCAGTACGATCGTAAGCGCTGACATTGCGCTTCGTCCGGCAGGTGTCGAAGTAGTCCGCCAGGTCGGCGAATTCGCCTCCCATCACAAGAGGCAGCGCCAGGAAGGTCGTCTGGTGGTGGCCGGTTCCGTCCGTCCTGAACCCGGCCGCGTGAAGCGGAATGGTCGCCAGCGCCACGGCGGCTTCATAGGCGATCATGAAGGGCCGGTCTGAGGAGACGACCGCGACCCGCGCGTCTCCCAGGTTGCGTTCGGCCAGCCGCAGCAGATCATCAATTTCCTTGCGGCTGGTCCGGTGGGGACGCAGCCGGCCCTGCACCTGCAAGTCGTTCAAGGTCATGTTGTCCCCCGATCAGAAAGGTCTTCGGCTCCGTCAGAACCGAAAGCAGGAAGTGATTCCGCTGCGCCAGCTTCTGCCTGAACTCAGCCTCGGTGATGAGCATTGGGTTGATCTCTCGGGCAAGGCTTTCGCGCGCCGGGGCCAGCGCCTTGGAGAGGGCTCGCCCACTAATCGATCCGACCACCATGAGATCGATGTCGCTGTTCGCCTTGTCCTCTCCCCGAGCAAACGAGCCATACAGGAAGGCGACCGTGATCTCGCCCGAAACCTGTTGGACATGCTCCTTCAGCAGGTCGCCCAGCCCGATCGTTTTCACCAGAAACGCCCTCAGGTCGGGGAAGATCGGCGCTTGGCGGTTGGCCCGGTAGTACTTGCGCCTGCCCTCGGCCTCCGATTCGAGCAGCCCGCTCGCCTCCAGGCGTGCGACCTCCAGCTGAACGGCCCGCACGGGCAGGCTGGTGCGTTCGGCGATCTCCCTCAGGTAGAACCGCTGGCCGGCATTCAGCAGGAGAAGCTTGAGCACGGCCAGCCGCGCGCGAGAGGTGATCAGCGATTCTGCGACCGAGGACGAATGTATATTTTTCTTAGTCATTTGTATAAGAAATATATACGCGGGCACGCGCGTTGTCAAGTGGGGCGCCCCCCGCGGCGTGGAAGGGATGGGAAACGGTGCCCAAACGGGACGGAAATCAAGCGCTCCCGAAGCCTTGGCGAAGACTCCGGGAGCTTTCCTGTTGCGGCCGCTCGAGGCCTACTGCCCGCCGCTTACCGAACACACTCCGTTCAGTGTGATGCTGAGCGAGTAGCCCCCGCTTGCGGCATCCCGGTTGAACCGGAAGTCGAGCCTGGCCGTTTCGCCCGCGGCGATGCTGCGGCTGGCCCCGGAACGCCAACTTCCTGTGATGTCCGTCGGCGGTGAATGGTCCCCACGATCCCAGATGGTGTCGTCTCGCAACTCGACGCGGTCGAGATCATCGTTTGCGGATGGCCAGTCCAGATGCAGTGCGCTGATGGTGATCGTTGCCGCGCCCTGGTTCGTCACCACCCAGCGGGCCTCCCTCCCCTGGACCCCATCGGCTGAGAGCACCGTGTTCGCGCAGACGTCCGGGGTCGCCGAAAGCGCCGGGGGCAGAGCCGAGGTGGATGTCGGGGTTGGTGCCGAGGTCAGGGAAGCAGTTGGCGTGGCACTTGGCGCTCCGGACAGAGGGATCGTTTCGGTGGTTGGGGGCGGAGTCGACGTCCAGACAGGGAGCGATGGCTGGGTGGGGTCGGAGCCGGGCTGGGTGATCTCGACGCGCGTCGCTGTGGGGGGCGACGGGGTCGGGTTCGATGGAGGGGCAGAGGTTGGAGGGACGGTGGACGTCCATTGAGGCGTCGGGCCGCCGGCCGGCGGCGTCCCAGCGATCGCGGTAAGGGTGAGAAGAACGGCCGTCTGCATCTCCTCCGCGCTCAGGCGCGAGCCGTCGGTGGCCGCCATCTGGGTGGAGAGAGATTGGATGGTGGCCGCCAGCGACGTCAGCTGAGGCTCGCTGCCAACCGGGAGCCCCGCGACGGGAGTCCCCGAGGCGCCGCCGGGGAGCAAACGGGCCAGAGCCGGCGAGACCCACGCGCACACCAGAAAGAGAAGCAGGAGGGCTGCCAACGAGGCCAGGCGCCGGCGCCGGCTCCACCCTCGGCTGCCCAGTGCCGGGCCGAGCGGCAAGGTCACGTCGGGCGGCGGGAGCTCGATGCGCGGCGCAGGGTTCGAAGCCGGATCGACCGCGTAGGCCAGTGCGGCCTTGAAGGCCTTGTTCATCTCGCCGACCGACTCGAACCGGTATTTCGGATCCTTAGCCGTCGCCTTGAGGATCACGTGCTCAATCGTCTCGGGGACGCGCGGGTTGATCGCTCGAGGACTTGGCACGGGCTCCTGGATGTGTTTGATCACGACGGCCATCGGCGTCTCGGCGTCAAATGGGAGGTCGCCCGTGGCCAGCTCAAAGAGGATGATGCCCAGCGAGTATTGGTCGGACCGGCCGTCGACCTCGTCGCCCCGCGCCTGCTCCGGCGAGATGTAGGACGGCGTCCCCAACATGGCGGACCCTGTCAGGCTGATCGAGGCGTCCTGGATTTGCGCCAGGCCGAAGTCGGTGAGCAGAGCGTTGCCTTCTTGATCGAGCAGAATGTTGGAAGGCTTGATGTCCCGGTGAACCACCCCGTGGCTGTGAGCGAAATCGAGCGCCGCGGATAGCTGCTCGAGAAGCCGGGTGCACTCCTCCAGGCTCAGCCGGCTGCGCCGCAGTCGGTCGGCCAGGGTGCCCACCCGGATGAATGGCATCACCAGGTAGGCATGGCCGTCGGATTCGCCATAATCCCAGACAGGCACGATATTCGGATGGGAAAGCTGGGAGACAAGCTCCGCCTCGCGCCGGAAACGCCGGCTGAAACGGGACTCGCCGGCTAGCTCCGAGGAAAGCACCTTCAGCGCGACGAGGCGATCCGCCTGAGGATCGTAGGCCTTGTATACCGAGGCCATCCCCCCGCGGCCGACCTGCGACAGCAGGTGGTAGCGCCCCAAATCCTTTCCCGCCAGACTGGACAACGCGCCCCTTCCCGGCTTACCCCTCGATCGGCGGCAAGTCCGTCTACAGCAAAGCTTGCCCACACAGGCCATTGGCCCGGCGGCATCTCTCCATCACAGTATAGGTCCTCTGGCCTCGCCCGGGCCTTACAGCCCCCTTGCACACCGACCCTGTGCGCAAGCCTACGACGGGCAAAGGCGGGGCCTGTGCCTCGCCACACCGACCGTGGGTGCCGAGGCGGGATCCATCGTTGATGCTACAATCCCTCTAGATAACGTCCTTCGAGGGAAAATGTGACACGCGTCGTGGTGGAGCAGCCCCTCGCGGGGGGGCGCACGCTCCGCCTTGTCTATGGCGATCTCACCGAGGAGCACGTCGACGCTATTGTCAACGCCGCCAACGCCCACCTCGCTCACGGCGGCGGCGTGGCCGGCGCGATCGTGCGCCGCGGCGGGCGGGAAGTCCAGGTGGAGAGTGATGCCTGGGTGCGGGAGCATGGCCCCGCCACGCACGACCGGCCGGCCCTCACCGGCGCCGGCCGCCTCCCTTGCCGCAACGTCATCCACGCCGTCGGGCCCGTCTGGGGAGAAGGGGACGAAGACGCCAAGCTCCTCGCCGCAGTCACCGGAGCCCTGGCCCTCGCCAGCGAACACAAGCTCGAGAGCCTGGCCATGCCCGCCATCTCCACCGGCATTTTCGGTTTCCCCAAAGAGCGCGGCGCCCGTGTGATCCTTGAGGCGATCCTTTCCTTTCTCGCCTCCCAGCCGACGAGCTCGCTGCGTGAGATCCATATCACCCTGATCGATGAGCCGTCCGTCGCCGTCTTCGCGGAGGAGCTCCGCCGGCGCTGGCCGGCGCAGAAGGAATGACCGTGGTAACCCGCCCTGCCCCTAGGAATCTCTGCGCTCTCGGCGTTCCACTTGCCCCGGACGCAAGTGCCGGGGCACCTGCCCCGGATGCACGTGCCGGGGCACCCGCCCCGGATGTACGTGCCGGGGTCCACGGTGAAATCTGCCCTCCCCGATGATCACCTCCACCGCCAATCCGAAGGTGAAATGGGTGCGTGCCCTCCAGCTGAAGCGCAAGGCGCGCGAGGAGGAGCGGCTCTTCGTCGTCGAGGGGATTCGTCTGGCGCGGGAAGCCGTCGCCGCGGGCGTTCCGGCCCGCCTGGTGATGCACACGGAAACGCTCGACGCCCGCGGCCGCGGCCTAGCCAACAGCCTGGCGCGCCTGGGGGCGGAGGTCGAGCTCGTCTCCGAGTCCGTCATGGCAGCCTGCTCCGACACCGACACACCCCCCGGCCTGCTCGCCGTTGTTGAGAGGCCGGATCTCCCATTCCCACAGGCCCTCACCCTGGCGCTGGTGGCCGATGGGCTGGCGGATCCCGGCAACCTGGGTACGACGCTCCGCACCGCTCTCGCCGCCGGCGCTCAAGCGTTCTTCCTCGCCGGTGATACGGTCGACCCCTTCAATCCCAAGGTTGTTCGCGGGGCGATGGGGGCCCATTTCCACATCCCTATCCGCAAGCTGGCTGCCGGCGAGGCCGCCGCCGCGCTCGCCGGCCTCCATGTCTGGCTCGCCGAGGCGGCCGAAGGCGGAATCCCGTACTACGCCGTGGATTGGCGCGCCCCCTCCGCCGTGATCATCGGCAGTGAGGCCGGAGGGCCCGGCGCCCTCACCCGCGAGCTCGCCGCCGACCGGACCCACATCCCGATCTCCCCGGCAAGCGAATCCCTGAACGCCGCCGTCGCCGCCGCCGTGATCCTGTTTGAAATCGCCCGCCAGAGAGGCTCGCCGTGAACATCCGTGCCCTCACGGGCTTCGTCGACCCGGGCTGGCCGCTCGACCCCCAGCGGATCTCCGATCTTGCCGCCTGCCTGACGTCGGCTCGACGGGAGCTGGCCGAGGCCGGCTACCCGGTGCAGTCGCTCCGACTGGCGACGCCCCCTCCGGCCGAGTTCTCCCGGCCCGTGCCCGCCTCGGCTCTGGCGGCCCTGGCCCGGCAGTTGGAAGCGGAGTGCTTTGTCCACGGGATCGATTACGCCGCGATCGGCCCTGCCCTTCCGGACGACGCAGCCGGATTCGCGGCCATTCCGGAAGTGCTGGCCTCGACCGAGAACGTCTTCGCTTCAGGCCTTTTCGCCGATCCGGAGATCGGCCTCTCCCTCGCCGCGGCACGCGCCTGCGCCCAGGTGATCTGCGATACTTCGACGATCAGCCCCGACGGCTTCGCCAACCTGCGTTTCGCGGCACTGGCCAACGTGCCCGCCGGCGCGCCCTTCTTCCCCGCCGCCTATCATCGCGGCGGCCCGCCCGCCCTCGCCGTGGCCACCGAAGCCGCCGAGCTCGCCGTCGACGCGCTGCGCGATGTCCCCTCCCTGGCAACGGCCCGCCGGCGCCTGGTGAGCATGGTCGAGGCTCACGCCGCCGCCATCACCCGCTTCACGCAGCGCGTCACCGCCGAGCGGGAAGTCCACTTCCTGGGAATCGATTTCTCTCTCGCTCCCTATCCCGAGCACGCCCGCTCGCTCGGGACGGCGCTGGAATCCTTGGGCCTCCCCGCGGCGGGGCTCGCCGGCACCGTCGCCGCCGTCGCCTTCCTCACCGATTGTCTCGACCGGGCGCAGTTCCTCCGCACCGGTTTCTGCGGCCTGCTGCTGCCCCCGCTCGAAGACGATACCCTGGCCGCCCGCGCCGCCGATGGCAGCCTCACCGCCACCGATCTCCTCCTCTGCTCAGCCGTCTGCGGCACCGGCCTCGACACGCTGCCTCTCCCGGGCGACACCACCGTCGGCCAGGTCTCCGCGCTTCTCCTCGACCTGGGCGCTTTGGCCCTCCGCCTCGATAAGCCGCTCACCGCCCGCTTGATGCCGATCCCCGGCAAATCCGCCGGCGATGAGGTGCACTTCGACTTTCCCTACTTTGCCGACAGCCGGGTGATGACTCTGCGGGCGCGCTCGCTCTCGGGGCTCCTCGCCGCAGACGCAAACCTCGACCTCCGGCCTCGCCGGCCGTAGCTGCCCGCGTTCTCCTTGCCGCCGCGCCGCGGGGCCGTTAGAATGCTTCTTTCCGATGGATCTCCTTGAAGGCCTGAACCCACAGCAGCGCCAGGCCGTCACCGCGCCTCCCGGGCCGGTGCTCGTTTTGGCCGGGCCCGGTTCCGGCAAGACGCGCGTCCTCACCCATCGTCTCGCCTATCTGGTGCGCCACCTCGGCGCCTCCCCGGCGGAGATCATGGCCGTCACGTTCACCAACAAGGCGGCGCGGGAGATGACCAGCCGCGTCGGATCGCTGCTCGGCGGAGCCCTCTCCGGCGTGAGCCTCGGCACCTTCCATGCGCTGTGCGCGCGCATCCTCCGCCGCGAGGCCTCCCTCCTTCCCTTCAACCGCGACTTCGTGATCTTCGATGAGTCCGATCAAGAAGCCTTGGTGCGCCAGGCGCTTAAGGCCCTCAACCTCGACCCGAAGCAGGTCCAGCCGGGCAAGGTGTTGGGAGCGATCTCCTCGGCCAAGAACGAGCTCCTTGAGCCGTCCGCTCTCACCGGCGGGTCGTACTTCGGCGAGATCACCCGCCGGGCCTACGAGCGCTATCAGCGCCTGCTCCTGGAGAACAACGCGCTCGATTTCGACGATCTCCTCCTCTGGACGGTCCGCCTGCTGCGCGAGCAGTCGGAGGTGCGGGCTGCCTACCAGCGGCGCTATGCCCACCTCCTTGTCGACGAGTTTCAAGACACCAACACCGCGCAGTATGAGCTCCTGCGCCTGCTGGCGCGGCCGGAGCCCGATCTCTTCGTCGTCGGCGACCCGGATCAATCGATCTACCGCTGGCGTGGCGCCGACTACCGCAACGTGCAGCGATTCGAAGAGGATTACCCCGAGGCGCGCGTCATCCTGCTCGAGCAGAACTACCGCTCCACCCAGATCATCCTCGACGCCGCCATGGCCGTCATCGACCGGCAATCCGGCCGGCACCGTAAGAGCCTCTTCACCGATCGCGGCTCCGGCCTCCTGATCACCTACCACGAGGCCTACGACGAAGCGGACGAGGCTCGTTACGTCGTGGACACCATCGCCGGCCTCACCCTTGCAGGAGAGGCCGAGCCCGGCGATTGCACCGTGATGTACCGGACCAACGCACAGTCGCGCGCGCTTGAGGAAGCCTTCTTCCAGGCCGGCTTGCCCTACCGCCTGGTCGGCGCCCAGCGCTTTTACGGTCGGCGCGAGGTGAAAGACCTGATCGCCTACCTTCGCCTGATCCAGAACCCCGACGACCAGGTGAGCCTGCTGCGCGTCCTCAACACCCCGCCGCGCGGCCTCGGCGACAAGGCGGTGGAAACGTTGTTCTTCGTGGCCGAGCGGGCCTCCCTTCCGCCCGGCCGCTTGATCCTCGACCTCGCCCAAGGGGACCGCTCGGAGCATGCCGGCGCATTTGCCGGCCGGACTGCGGCTTCGCTCCGGTCGTTCGGTCAGGCCCTGGCCGCCTGGGTCGACGCGCGCGAGAAAATGCTCCTACCGCAGCTCTTCGACCGGGTCCTGGCGGATGTCGGCTACCAGGCCTATCTCGACGACGGCACGGAGGAGGGGGCCGAGCGTTGGGAGAATGTCCTGGAGCTGCGCAATGCCGCCCTGGAGTTCACCGGCGTGGGCCTCACCTCCTTCCTCGAGCAGGTCGCTCTGGTGTCCGATCAGGACACGCTGACCGATTCGCTCAACGCGCCGACCCTCCTCACCCTGCATTCGGCCAAGGGACTGGAGTTTCCGGTCGTGTTCATCCTCGGCCTCGACGACGGCGTCTTTCCCCACCAGCGCTCCTTTCCCGACGCCGAGGCGATGGCCGAGGAGCGCCGTCTCTTCTACGTCGGGATCACGCGGGCCAAGGACCGCCTGCACCTGGTGCGCGCCTTCCGCCGCTCCCAGTTCGGCACCTCCGGCGTCACCGAGCCCTCGCGCTTCCTCGAAGATATCCCGCCCGATCTCATCGCCGGCGATTTCGTCGGTCGGCGCACGCGCGCCGAGGCCACCTACGAACGCCAGACGCGTTGGGAGCCTCGGCCGACCGCGCGGACAGCTCGCTACCGCGCCGGAATGCGCGTCCGGCATCCGGCCTTCGGTGAGGGCATCGTCCTGGAATCGCGCCTGGCCAACGACGACGAAGAGGTCACGATCGAGTTCGAAGACGTCGGCGCCAAGCGGCTGGCAGCCTCCCTGGCGAGGCTGACCCTGCTGGATGGGTAGGTCGTCGCGATCGGTGGTCGGTGATCGGTGATCAGTGATCGGCGATCGGACCCATCCACCGAGAAACCGACTACCGAGTAACCGATCACCGATCGATCTTGGGAACATGAGGACCGCATGAACATTCTCCTGACAGGGGGCGCTGGCTACATCGGCTCGGCGGCCGCCCGCGAGCTCCTCCAGGCCGGCCATCGCCTCACCGTCTATGATTCGCTCGCGACCGGCCACCGCGCCGCCGTCCCACCCGAGGCCCGTTTTGTCCACGCCGATCTGGCCGACCGCCCGACGCTGGAAGCGGCCCTCGCCTCTGAGCCTTTCGACGCCGTGCTGCATTTCGCCTCCTTCATCGAGGCCGGCGAGAGCATGACCGACCCCGGCAAGTATTTCCACAACAACGTTGTCCTCTCCCTGGGGCTGATCGAGGCCGCCGTCCGGGCGGGCGTACGCCGCTTCGTCCTGTCCTCCAGCGCCGCGGTCTATGCCTCAAGCGACGAGCCCCTCAGCGAGGAGGCCCTTCTCGGTCCTGCCAACGTCTACGGGCAGACGAAGCGCACGGTGGAAGAGGCGCTCGATTGGTATCGCCGCCTCTTTGAGCTTCGCTTCGCCGCCCTCCGCTACTTCAACGCCGCCGGGGCGACTGCCGGTCACGGCGAGGACCACCAGCCCGAAAGTCATCTCATCCCCCTCGTCCTGCGTGTGGCGCTCGGGAGGTCGTCCGAGGCTCGCATCTTCGGCGCCGACTATCCCACCCCCGACGGCACCTGCATCCGCGACTACATCCACATCTCCGACCTGGTCTCCGCCCATCTCCTGGCCCTGGCCGGCCTCGAAAGCCACGACTGTCTGATCTACAACCTGGGCAACGGATCCGGCTACTCGGTGAGGCAGGTGATCCAGTCCGCCCGGCGCGTCACGGGACACCCGATCCCCGAGAGGGAAACTCCACGCCGCCCCGGCGATCCCCCCCGACTGGTCGCTTCCTCCGAGAAGATCCGCCGTGAGCTGGGGTGGAAGCCTCAACATCCCGATCTGGATGACATCGTGGCCAGCGCCTGGGCCTGGCACAGCACCCATCCCGACGGCTACGGCGACCGCTGAGGCGCCCTCGACTGGAGGACCCTTTGGAAGAACCGGATCTGGCCCTCCGACGCCACGACGGAGTCGTCGTTGCCGAGATGCACCATGGGGTGACGAATGCCATTGGCCCTGGGCTGATGGGCTCTCTCGCCCGGACGATCCAGCGCGCTCACGACGATCCCGACACGGCGGCACTGGTTCTCTCGAGCGCCAACACCAAGTTCTTCTCGATTGGCCTCGACATCCCAGGTCTCTTGGATCGGCCCGCCGACGAATTCCACACGTTTCTCACGTCCTTCAGCCGTCTCTGCCTCAGCCTCTACGCGTTGCCCAAGCCTACGGTCGCCGCGATCCCAGGCCATGCCACGGCCGGAGGCTGCATCCTGGCTCTGTGTTGTGATTACCGCTTCATTGCCGAGGGTCGGAAATTGATCGGGCTCAACGAGATCCGTCTCGGCGTACCGGTGCCCTTTGTGGCCGATCGCATCCTGATGGCCCTGGTCGGGCAATACAACGCCCGACAGATCACCGACGGCGGTGAGTTTCACAGGCCGGAGCGGGCGCTGGCGTTGGGGCTCGTGGACCGCATCGTCTCGGCGGATGATCTGATCGCGCAGAGCATCGAGCAGGCGCGCTTGCTGGCGGAGATGCCCGGGGCGGCCTATTCCCAGATCAAGGCCAATCGGGTGGGCCCCGTCTGCGCAGAGATCGAAGCCGGGCTTGAGCAGAAGAACGTTGAGTTCGTCCAGGCCTGGTATTCCCCGCAGACACGCTTGATGCTGCAAGAGGCGGCGGCCAAGTTCTAGCCAGAGCCCACACGCCGCCCCCATCCTGCGCAGATTCCGCGAGGCTGTGAACGAATCGGACGAGGACATGCGCAAGCATCCCTCGCATCCAATTGCGCTGATGCAGTGCCCATTTCGTCTTGTACTCTTCCACCTCACCCCCTGCCCCCCTCTCCGCTTGACACGACTCTCCCGCGCATTGTGCGAAAGCGGAGCCCCAAATGGGGTGCTGCGCGAAGGGGGATGAAGGTCGAAGGAGGCAACCTCCCCTCCCCGGCAGGACTTCATCCCATAGGTGACGAGAGCAAATGCCGGGGGTCCCGTCGCTACGCTCCGGGATGCACGCGAAGGGGTCGGGGGTGGGGGGGCACGGAAGGCGCGCCAGCGGACAGGCAGGTCTGGGAAGGTCGGGAGTGTAGGAATAGAGGGCTCATCAATAGAAGATTCGCGTCATCGCTTGACTCTCCCCTTGGGGGAGGGTGTAGATTGACAGCGAAGGCCTTCGAAGCCCATCGTCACCGGAGAGGGAGCATGCTCAAGATCGGCGAATTCTCCAAGCTCAGCCGTGTCTCGGTGAAGGCGCTGCGCAACTACGATGAGATCGGCCTGCTGAAGCCGG
>Ga0209002_10003245_pt1 | contig 12914 bp, 12 predicted proteins | sample Rifsed16ft2_FD_184010 | JGI IMG/M metagenome (GOLD analysis project Ga0209002, IMG submission 184010) | Soil microbial communities from Rifle, Colorado, USA - sediment 16ft 2 (version 2) | ecosystem: Environmental > Terrestrial > Deep subsurface > Rock core/Sediment | place: Rifle, Colorado...
CTTAAAGGCCTCCTTTCCGAGCGCCTCAGTCACCCCCAACCATGCTATGATGCCTGATCTAGCAGGTGAACATAATTGGCGCCTGTGCTTCCTATTTTCGATGTGAAGGAGAGACAGCGACGGACAACGACTGCTGCCCCTGGAACAAGCCTGGACAAACCCCAGGATACTGAGGCCGTTTACATCACCTGGCGCCGGGCACAAATATTATGATGCAGGTGTTGTCAGATGATTCCCAATTAATCTTACCGCAAAATTCTGTTGAAAGATACGGTTTGTATTTGGATAGATGAGCGGGTGATGAGGTCAGCCGGTTGTGGAAGAGAATGAGGCTCTCCGCACAGAGGAAACCGCGTCCACCGCGCATTGTGCTGGAGAAGATAGTCATTTATACTCAATGAGTTGGGAGAACGTTTAGGGCTTCCGTCTTGGTACCTCTCGGGTCTGTCCCGGCTGGAGCCGTCGGGCCATCGGCGATACGCCACGCCTAATTGGAAATAAACCTGTGAACGAACGCGAGCAATTAGAACATGCCATAGCCACCCTCGAAGCGCAGCGCGCAATCCTTGGCGACGCGGTCGTAGACGCTGCGTTAGGGCCGATGCGCGGAAAACTGGCGGCCCTGCAAGCGCAGGAGCAGGCGCTGCCCGCCGAGCAGCGCCGCAAGCAGGTCACCGTGCTCTTCGCCGACGTCTCCGGCTTTACCGCGATGTCGGAGACGATGGACGCCGAGGAAGTCAGCACGACGATGAATTACCTGTGGCAGCAACTCGACACGGTCATTGTGTCGCACGGCGGCAAGATAGACAAACACATCGGCGACGCGGTGATGGCCCTGTGGGGGGTGGAGGCGGCGCGCGAAGACGACCCGGAGCGGGCGATCCGCGCCGCGCTCAACATGCAAAAAGAGCTCACCGACTTTGGGGCGCTGGTCGGCGAACTGAAAACCGGCGCCATGTCGGAGTCAACGTTCGGCAGCCTGCAATCCCCGATCGCCATCCGGATCGGCATCAACACTGGCCCCGTCCTCCTGGGGGTGGTCGGGACGACGGGCGAGTTCACGGCCATGGGCGACACGGTGAATCTGGCCTCGCGGCTGGAGCACGCTGCGCCGGTGGGCGCAATCCTCGTCTCGCACGACACCTACCGCCACGTGCGCGGAGTCTTCGACGTGCAGACGCTCGAGCCGATCCAGGTCAAAGGCAAGAGTGAGCCGGTCCAGGTCTACGTGGTGCAGCGCGTCAAGCCGCGCGCCTTCCGCAACCCCGCGCGCGGCGTGGAGGGCATCGAAACCCGCACGATCGGCCGCGAAGCCGAATTGCAGCGGATGCAGGAGGCCCTGTACACGACGCTGGATGAGCGCAAGACCCATCTCGTCAGCATCGTCGCCGAAGCCGGGACGGGCAAATCGCGCCTGCTGTACGAGTTCACCAACTGGTTCGAACTGCTGCCGGAGCGCACGCTCCTCTTCAAGGGCCGCGCCACGCAGGAGATGGCAAACCTCCCCTACGCGCTCGTCCGCGACGTCTTTGCCTCGCGCTTCGAGATTCAGGACAGCGACCGGGCCTCGGTCGTGCGGGACAAGCTCGAACGCGGCCTCCTCAACCTGATGGGCATAGCCGGCGAGGAGGCCGCGATGCGCGCGCACTTCATCGGCCACCTGATCGGCTTTGACTTTTCGGGCAGCCCCCACCTCCAGGGGATCCTGAGCGACGCGCGGCAGATCCGCGACCGCGCTTTTCACTACGCGGCGGAGTTCTTCACCGAAGTGGCGCGTCATCAACTGATCGTCGTCATGCTGGAGGATATTCACTGGGCCGACGACGGATCGCTGGATTTGATGGAGCACGTTATGCGCGCGCGCCCTGCTTTGCCCCTGCTTGTCATCAGCCCGACCCGCCCCACGCTGTTCGAGCAGCGCCCGACCTGGGGCGCGGGGCCGATGCAGCATATCCGCCTGGACCTGCAGCCGCTCACGCAGGAGTTTTGCCACCAGTTGGTCGCGGAGATCCTGCGCAAGGCGCCGGAAGTGCCGTCCGAGCTGCAGAACCTGATCGTCAGCCGCGCGGAGGGCAGCCCCTTCTACGTGGAAGAACTGATTAAGGTGTTGATTGACGATGGCGTGATCCTGACCGGCGACGAACGTTGGCGCGTGGAGATAGGGCGGCTGGCGCAGGTGCGCATCCCGGCGACGCTGACGGGCCTGATTCAGGCCCGGTTAGACAGTCTGCCCTATCTGGAGCGGGAGACGCTGCAGCAGGCCTCGGTCGTCGGGCGGGTGTTCTGGAACAAAGTGGTGGAGCACATGCATAACCCGGAGGTCGAGCGCGGCGAGCCGGCGGCCCCGGCCGCCGAGCGGCTGGGCGCGCTGACCAAGAAGGAATTTGTGTTCTGGCGCGGGGGTTCGGCTTTTGCCAACGCGCAGGAATACATCTTCAGGCACACACTCCTGCGCGAGGCCACCTACGAGAGCATCCTGAAACGGCTGCGGCGGGTGTATCACGCGCAGGTCGCCGAATCCCTGATCGAGCTGGCCGGGGAACGAGCCGGGGAATATGCGGGGCGCATCGGGGAGCATTATGAACAGGCGAACGACTGGACACGCGCGGCGGAATGGTACGGGCGGGCTGGGAAACAGGCCCAGGACACCTACGCTCCGGAGGCGGCGATCGAGTACTATCAGAAGGCGCTGGACTTCTGGGAAAAAAGCGCCGGACTGCATAAGGTTCGGGCGGCGCAGAAGCTGGAGGTCTATCGCGGGCTGGGTGAGGTGTTGAAAGACCAGGCGCGCTACGAGGAAGCCCTGCAGGTTTACACGACGATGCGCTTAGTAGCGGAGGCGGCCGGCGAGGTGGCATTCCAGGCCACGGCCTGGTGCGGTTTGTCCCTCGCCCAGGATAATCTTGGCGACCACCGGGCGGCGCTGGAGAGCGCGACCCAGGCTGAAGAGATTGCCCGGACAGCCAATGCGCGCCTTGAACTCGCCAAAGCGCTGTGGATGAAGGGACGCTGCTTGTACCGGCTGGGGAATGCAGAAGCCGCGCTGGGATTGGGTGAACAAGTATTGGCGCTCACGACGGAACTCGATAACCGGCCGGAGATGGCGCGGGGTCTGAATCTGCTTGGGGTGGTGCACGGAATTTCGGGGCGCTATGAACAGGCCCAGCGCGACTTCGAGCGAGCGCTCGCCGTCTGTCAACAGTTGGGAGACCGCAAGCAAGAGGAAAGTCTCTTGAACAATTTGGGCGTGATTGCCGACTTCCGAGGCGATTATCGAGCCGCCTTTGACCGCTTCGAGCAGGCGCTGAACATTGCGCGCCAGATTGGAAATCGAGACGGAGAACTGATGTTTCTCACCAATCTCGGCGCGGCCCGAGTTGGGTTGGGCGAGCACAGCGCGGCCGAGTCCGATTTGCGCCAGGTCGTCCAGATGACGGATACCCCCGCCGTGCTTGCGAACACTTATTATTTGCTGTCGGAGGCTTGTTTGGGACAACACAAGTTGGCAGAGGCCCTGGAAGCGGCGCGGCAGGGCTTGGCGTTGGGGCGATCGGCGGAGCAGCCAGAGTATGTTGCTCCGGCCTGGCGCGCTTTGGGCCAGGTTCTGGCGCACCCTGATTACCGGGCTCACATCCCCGATTTCAGATTAGCCGAGGCATTCCCCGACCTGCAACCGAAACTCGAAAAGCAAAAATCCGAGGCGGTCGCGTGTTTTGCCGAGAGCCTGCGCATCTGCACGGAAATCGGGATGGAAGGAGAACGGGCGCGTACGCTGCGCGCGTGGGGAAAATACGAGTTGGAGTGGGGCGACCGCGAGCGCGGCGCGCCGATGTGGCAGGAGGCGCGCGATCTCTTCGCGCAACTGGGGGCCGATTTGGAAGTTGAGCGGATGAAGGCGCTGCCCGCGCCGAAGCAAAAATAACTATGGCGTCGGCGTATCCGTCACCGGCAGGGGGATAACCTCGATCTCGATATACACCGTGTCGCCGAACAGGTTGCCTGCCGGGTCACGGGCCTGCCATCGGCCAGTGTACACGCCCGGGGTGTTGGGCGCAGTCATCGTTATCTCCCACGGGCTTACCGTCCCCGCTTTGGCCGGGTAGAGCGCCGCTTCGCTCGGCGCGCCCAGCGAGTCGCCGCTGACCAGCACCAGGCGGTAGCCCACGCTCCAATCGCACGTCCCCGAGTTTCTCACGTTCCATTTTTTATTCTCAACCTGGCCGGGAAGGAACTGCTTACCGTCGGGGATGGTCATGTCTTCGACGAACGCCGCGTCGTTAGTGCAGGGCGGCTCCGGCGTGAGGGTGGGGGCCGCAGTAGGCGTCGGGGTATCGGTGGGCGCGGGCTGAGTGGCGGTCGGCGGAACGCGAGTGATGGGGGGTGGGGGAGGGGTGGTCGGAGTGGCCGAGGCTGTCTGGGTAGTCGCCGCCTGATTTGCGCCGCAAGCCGAGAGCCATAGCAGGCTGAGGCACAGAACCGCAAAGGGTGCGGGGCGCAGGCCGGACATGCGGCGATTATAGCAAACGTAGCGCGTATTGCGTATTGCGTAGCGGAGCCGATCCTGTCTATGCAGTCCGCTGAAACGCAAACCGCCGACGGGACGCCTCCCAGTCGGCGGTTATGAGCATGCGCAAGAAGAGGATCACTCTTCCAGCAGCGCTTCGTCTTCTGCCTCGGCTTCCTCGGCGGCGACGTTGAGCGGCGAGCCGGTGGCCGCCTGCTGGGCGCGGATGGCGAGTTCGATCTCCTCCGCCGCCTCGGGATGCTGCCTGAGGAAGTTCTTGGCCTGTTCGCGGCCCTGGCCCAGGCGGGAGTCGTTGTAGGAGAAGAACGCGCCGCGCTTAGTGATGATCTCCAGCGCCGTGCCGATGTCAATCAGGTCGCCTTCCTTCGAAATGCCTTCGTTGTACATGATGTCGAACTCGGCTTCGCGGAAGGGCGGCGCAACCTTGTTCTTCGTCACGCGCACGCGGGTGCGCGAGCCGATGACCTCTGCGCCTTCTTTGATGGCCTGGATGCGGCGCACGTCCAGCCGCACGGAGGCGTAGAACTTGAGCGCCTGCCCGCCGGTCGTGGTCTCCGGGTTGCCGAACATCACGCCGATCTTCTGGCGCAACTGGTTGGTGAACAGGACGGCAGTGTTGGATTGTTTGATCGCGCCGGAGAGTTTGCGCAGGGCCTGCGACATCAGGCGGGCCTGCAGGCCCATGTGGCTGTCGCCCATCTCGCCCTCGATTTCGGCGCGCGGCACGAGCGCGGCGACGGAGTCGATCACGACCACGTCCATCGCGCCGGAGCGGACGAGCGCCTCGGTAATCTCCAGCGCCTGCTCGCCCATGTCCGGCTGAGCGATGTACAGGTTCTCGACGTCAACGCCCAGCCGCGCCGCGTACTGCGGATCGAGCGCGTGCTCCATGTCAATATAGCCGCACACCCCGCCGCGCCGCTGGGCCTCGGCCACAATGTGCAGGCAGAGGGTAGTCTTGCCGGAGGCCTCCGGGCCGTAGATTTCGGTGACGCGCCCGCGCGGCACGCCCCCGATGCCGAGGGCCAGGTCGAGCGCGAGCGAACCAGTGGGGATAGCCTCCACGTTCATATGCTGAGCCTCGCCGAGACGCATGATCGCTCCATCGCCGAAGCGTTTGAGGAGGTCGCCAAGGGCCTTATCGAGCGCTGCCCGGCGCCCCGCGTCCATCTGCGGGTGACCCGGTTCGGCGGCTTCCTGGCCCCGGCGTCTGCGCTGGACAGGGGCCTCCTCGACAGTTTCCAGTTCTTCCTGCAATTCTGTCTCCGCTTCCGCGGGGAGTTGGTCTTTCTTTCGACGGGGCATGGCACATTCCTCCTGAGGCTAGGGTGCAAGATCGGCTGCTACCGGCAACCGAACAAATGTACAAGTAGTATAGTTCATATGTTCTATTTGTCAATAGCCAAATTTCCCACCGTTTTTCGCTGAATTTTTCACCCCTTTGTGGTACTATCGGAAACGCGAAATCCACTTGGAGGAAAAACTGTGTGCCCGATACCGCGCCCCGGCAGCCCAAAGTCCTCGTCGTCGGCAACGAAAACCCTGATTGGCCTGAAAAAGACAAAGCGCTTTCCAATGAGATGTGGGACTTGATGCTCGGCGGTCTGGAGCAGGAGGGCTATACCTGCCAGGCGCTCAAGTTCTTCGACGATCTCTCGGCGCTCGAGGCCTACGACCCGCGCGAGTGGCTGGTGTGGAACTGGGGCGAGGAATGGGCCGGCCAGCCGTGGACGGAAGCCGAAGTGGCGGCTGAGATTGGGCGGCGCGGTTTTGCCTACACCGGCTCGCCGCCTCAGGTGATTTCCTTCGTCCAAAGCCGCTTCCGCGTGAAAGAGCATCTGCGCGCCGCCGGCCTGCCTACGCTCCCGGCGCGCGTGTTCGTCGACTCGGCCCAGGCGGCCGAGTGGACGACCTTCCCTGCGATGGTCAAAGGCGCCAACCAGCACGCAAGTTACGGCATCTCCGGCGACTCGCTTGTGCATGACGCCGATCAGCTCGCCCGCCGCATCGCCTATGTGCGCGAGCATTATCATGACGATTCCCTCGTGGAGCCGTTCCTCAACGCGCGCGAGTTTCACGTGGCCGTGTGGGGCAACGGCCAACCGGAGGCCCTGCCGCCCGTCGAGTTTGACTTCTCCATGTTCAGCGACGTGCGCGACCAGATTTATACCTACGATTGGAAGTTTGACCGCTCGTCGCGCGGCTACAAAGAGATCAGGATGCCCTGCCCAGCGCCGCTGGACAAGCCGCTCTGGCGCGCCCGGCTGGAGGAAGTGGCGCGCGAGGCCTACCAGGCCGTGGGCCTGCGCGACTTTGGCCGCTTCGACTTGCGGATGCTGGGCGACGAGCCGCAGATCCTCGACGTGAACCCCAACCCCGATCTCGACCCGACTTCGGTCGTGCTCGCGGGCGCGCGGGCCAAAGGTCTGAACTACGGCCAGATGATCAGCCAGATCGTCCAGTTCGCCTCGGCCCGGATGCCGCAGTAAGTCCCCTCTGCTCAAGGTAGCCCATGGCGCTTCCTATCATCCATCTTGGTCTGGCGCGTGCGTGCGTGCTGTTCAGCCTCATCATGGGATTGTACGGCCTGTGGCTGTTCGCCCGGAAGGAAGGGGTGGGGGGAAACTTACTGGGGATCATGGCCGTCGGCGAGCTGCTGTACATCGCTCAAGTCATCGTGGGGGGCTGGATGTATCTCGAGGGCCTGCGCCCGGCGCGTCCGGTGCATTACCTCTATGGCGTCGTCCTAATTATTAGCCTGCCCGGCGCGTACGCCTACCTGCGTGGCAAAGATGACCGCCGCGAGGCGCTCATCTACGGCCTCATCGGATTGTTCCTGGCCGGGGTGTCCCTGCGGGCGACGTTCACGGCGGGGTTCTGACTGGGAGATAAGCTTATTAAGGAGAAAAGAAAACAAATGAACACCCGAAAATTCTATCCAGGGCTGGCGGTTGTGCTGGCCCTCGAGCTGGCTGCGCTGGCCTGCGGCGGGGGGCGAGGCGCAGAGCCCTCGGCGACGCCGTTTGTGAAAGCCACGCTGGCGGTCCCGACGGCGACGGAGGCAGAGGCGGAACCTACGCCTGAGCCTGAGGCGACTGAAGCGCCCAAACCGACCAGGACCCCGCGGGCGCAGGCCACCTCGGCCCCGGCCCCCTTCACGCTTTCGTCCGAGGCGTACACCCACCCCAGCGGCGCATTTGTCATCAACCTGCCGGAGGCGTGGGAGGTTGAGGAGCGCGACAACAGCATCTTCGTGAGCGCGCCGGATTCAGTCGCCTCGATGGAAGTGTCCTTCGTCAACGTGGGCGTGGAGCTGGACGCCGAGGCGCTGGATAAATTCATCCAGGCGAACGAAGCCAACTGGTTCGGCACGTTCGAAAACTATGCGCAGGAGGCCGTCGAGCCGCAGGCGGATGGCAGCCTCGGCGTGCTGAAGACGCTCGAAGACGGCGGCGCGCCGCACACGGTCTTCAGCTACTACTGGCTCGAAGGCACAGTAGTCTACGAGCAGGATTTCTGGGTGCAGACCGAGCACTACGACGCCTACCTGGACAGCCTGCTCGAAGTCGCGAACTCCATGCAGACCGACCCCGACGTCGGAGCGGAGACGGACATCTACGCGGTGACGTACACCTTCGTGGATCCGATCCAGAACCTGTTCCAGTTCAACGTGCCGTATGGCTGGACTTACACCACCGACTCGGGCGAAAACGCCGTGCTGGAGACCTTCACCTCGCCCGACGGCCTGGCCTACGCGGACAACATCAGCTACGACGATGGCCAAGCGGTCTCCAAGTCCGAGGCGGGCCGGTTCGCGCTGGCTCTGCTCAAGGAGTATTACGAGATTGACGACATCAAAGTGACCGACGACGTGGTTCAGGCGGATGGCAGCGAGCGCCTGGACTGGTATTCGCCGAGCGGCGGCGTCACCGGCGAGTCCTTCTTCGAGACGCGCGGCACGACGTTCCTGCTCCTGACCTGGGTGGCGGACGACGACTATTACGATCTGTATCTGCCGGTGTGGTCGAGCCTGCTGGACTCCTACGAGGTCCCGGAGCAGTGACGATGACGACGCATCGCGTGATCGTGCTCGAAGGCGACCAGACCGGGCAGGAACTGCTGGAAGAAAGCCTGCGCGTGCTGTCGCCCGAGGTGACGCGCGTCCCCACCGAATTCATCCGTTTCGACCTCTCGCTGGGGAACCGCCGGGCCACGCAGAACGCCGTCGTGCACGAGGCCGCCAGGGCGATGGCGGCTACCGGCCTCGGCCTCAAGGCCGCGACGGTCACGCCCGAGGCCAAAGGCGACGTGGGATCGCCCAACGCGATCCTGCGCGAGGCGATGGACGGGCGGGTGATCCTCCGCACAGGACGCCGCATCCCCGGCGTCCGGCCGGTGGGCGGCGTGCACGCGCCGATTGCGGTCGTCCGTATGGCCGTGGACGACGCGTACAACGCGAAGGAGTGGCGCGAACAGAAGAACGGCGACGAATACGCCTATCGCACCGAGAAGATCAGCCGCTCCACCTGCCGCGCCGTCGCCGAGTTCGCGTTTCAGTACGCCAGAAAGATCGGGGCCAAAGTTTTCGGCGGGCCGAAGTACACCGTCAGCCCGGTCTACGAGGGCCTGTTCAAGGAAGAGATGGACGCGGCTCACGAGCGGCACCCGCAGGTGCGCTACGAGCCGCAGTTGATTGACGCGACGCTCGCACTGCTGCTGGCGACGTCCGGGGAGGCGCTGGTCATCCCCACCCTCAACCGGGACGGCGACCTGATCTCCGACCTCGTCCTGCAAATGTTCGGCACGATCGCGGGATCGGAGTCGCTCGTCCTGGCGCTGGACCCCGCTTCGCTGAAGGTGAAGGTGGTGATGGCCGAGGCGCCGCACGGGACGGCGCCCAGTCTGCAGGGCAAGAACATCGCCAACCCGATGGCGATGATCCTGGCCGGTGCGGCACTGCTCACCTACTTTGGCGCGCCCGAGGCCGACCGCGCCTCGCGAGCGATTTACGAGGCGGTCTTCGAGGCCGTGTTCGAGGGCGTCAAGACGCCCGACCTCGGGGGGCAATCTACGACCTCGGAATTCACCGACGAGATCATCCGCCGGGTGAAGTCCAAGCTGGAGGTGTGGAGTTCGCTGGGGTGAAGACCATGCATCGCAAAATCGCGCTCAGCCTCGTTTTGCTCCTGACCGTCTCAGCCTGCGGGCCGCGAGTGGATCGGGTGGGGACATCGGTAGCGGCGACGCTCACGGCTCTGCCTCAGCCTACCCAGGCGCCGACGCAACCGCTCTCGACGCTTCCTCCGCCGACCAATACACCTGAGCCGGGCATCCCGCAGGAACCACCCACACCCACGCCGCTCACCCCCGGCGCTATTCTCGGCCAGCACACCGTGCAGCCGGGCGAGACGCTCTTCTGCATCGGGCGGGCTTACGGCGTTCATCCCACGGCGATTGCCGAGGCGAACAGGCTCGACCCGAACGCGCCGCTCACGCCCGGCCAGGCGCTGCAAATCCCGGCGGCGCCGTGGGCGGAGGTTGCCCCCGGCCCGGTGTGCGCGGCGCAGTTCCAATCGCCGTTCCCCGGTTTGCCGTTCGTCACCTACACGCCCGGGCCCGCGCCCACGCTCGCATCCGGTCCGGAGGCGCGCGGCGTGGAAGCCATCCTCATCCTTGAGCCGGGCGCCGGCTCGGCGGTCACCTCCGCCGTCCATGTCGCGGGCGAGGCGAACCCTGCCTTCGAGCAATCGCTCGTCGTGCAGATTTCGGACGCCGAGGGCAAGTTCCTCTCGACGACGGCGGTTCAGATCGCCGCCGAGGCGGGCCAGCGCGGTCCGTTCAGCGCCGATGTCCCCTTCCACGTGCTGTCGGACCAGCCGGGGCGCATCTCGGTCTATGCCGCCAGCGCGCGCGACGGCGGCCTCACGCACCTGGCGAGCGTCGAGGTCACCTTGCTCGCGGCGGGCAGTCCTTCCCTCCGCGCCGGCCAGCCGCACCCCGAACAGATCGCCATCTTCGCGCCGACGCTGCTGGCCACGCTCAGCGGCGGCGTCGCCCGCATCACCGGTTTTTCGGACTACGTGTTCGAGAGCCAACTGGGCGTGGCGATCTGCGGCGAGGGCGGCTCAGGCGAACCCGACTTCATCTGCGGGACGAAGGACAACGCCCTCGGCATGGGCACGGCCTTCGTGAACTCGCCCGACGCCGGCCAGCCCGGCCCGTTCGCGGCGGAGGTGAAATACACCGTCCAGGCGCAAACGCCGGGGCGCGTCGTCGTCTTCGACGCCTCGCCGCGCGATGGGGGCGTCACGCACCTGGCGTCGGTGGAGGTGACGTTAAGGCCGTGACTCTTTTCAATGGATGGAGCGGATGGGGACGTATCATTAGGTCTTTGTTCGCAACCGCGCTAAAATAGCCCCATGACAATCCGTCGAACCAGAGGCGTAGTAAAGGCCAGACCAATCACGCCTCGCCTTATTGACAAAATGGCGCGGCGGTTGGCCCGCCGTTTCAAGCCAGATCAGATTATCCTGTTCGGCTCGCACGCGCGCGGCACGGCGGGGCCGGACAGCGATGTGGACTTGCTGGTGGTAACGCCAGTGGTCGGCCGCAAGCGTGAAGTGCAGATTGCCATGCGCGTGGCCCTGCACGATTTCCTGGTGCCTTTCGACATCATCGTCGCTACCCCCGAAGAGGTGAAACGGCGGCGCAATCTCCCCGGAACGATCATCCGGCCCGCTTTGCGCGAGGGCAAAGTCCTCTATGTTCGCCGCTGATCCCGAGACTTTGCGCCTTGTGCGCGAGTGAGCGCAGAAAGCCGAGAACGATTTGACCAACGCCGCACATGTGCTCAAATTGGGCAAGCGGTGCCCGACCGATACCGTCTGCTATCACGCGCAGCAGTGCGTGGAGAAATACTTGAAGGCCCTGTTGGTCTACCACGAGCGCGACTTTCCCTGGACACACCAATTGGGTTCACTGTTGCTCCGCCTGCCTGCTGGCGTGCGCCCGGACTTGACGCCAGACGAACAACAACGCCTGACCGATTATGCCACCGTCACGCGGTATCCGGGCGATTATGAGGCCATTCCGCTGACTGAAGCCCGCAATGCCGTGAAAATTGCGCGAAGGGTACGCCGCCAGCTCCGCAAGCGTCTGCCTAAAGAAGCGCTTCGTGCTGGATGACAAGCACATTTTCCTACCGCGCGATGGCGGGATTACGCATTTGGCGAGCGGGAAGTGACGCTGAGGCCGTAGGGTTTGTCAACCGCTTCGCGTGAAACGGATGGCGCAGATGGAGGGGATGATGAAGAAGAGCGAGCGCAGTGGTTGACAATGACTGGGAAGGGAGTGTAGCATGAGTTAGCGAGACTGGAGGTGTATGATGATCACTCGTCCGGTGAGCAAAGAAGAAATCATCGCCGCACTGGAGCAACTGCCATTAGAGCGTTGGGCGGAAGTCAGCGAGTTTATTGAGTTCCTGCGTTTCAGAGATAACTTGCCCCGGCCCAAACGTGCTACACTGCCGCTCGCTCTGGGTTTGCTGGCGACGGGTCAGCCCCCACCCTCGGAGGCTGAAATTGAACGCTGGCTGGAAGAGCGCCGCATAGAGAAGTACGCTTGATGCGCGTCTTGCTCGATACCAACGTCGTGCTGGATGTTTTGCTCAGGCGTGACCCCTGGCTGAAAGAGGCGCTGTGGCAAGCGAACGACGATAGCCGACTGGTGGGCTACATTTCGGCTTCTACGCTCACCGATATTTTCTACGTGGCGCGCAAATTGGCTGGGCTGGATGCCGCACGGCGGGCTGTGCGAATTTGCCTCGACGCTTTTGAAATCTGCCCGATTGACCGCTCCACGCTTGAATTAGCGGCGGCGCTCTCCGGCGCAGACTTTAAGGACAACCTTTGAAAGAACGAGATGAATGAGGGCCATAGAGCACGTGCTTTGTGGCTCTTTTACATTCTAGCGGCGTGACGCTGACGAACAACACGGTAGCGGCGCGGAGGCGACGAAACGCCGCTACTGTTTCGTCGCCGATCTTCAAGCCGAGCCTGACGCACACGCGCCCGGTGGTGCGATAGAGCGGGAGAAACATGGGGGCGATGATCGCACGATTTGGGGGCGGGGGGCCAGCGGAAGCGGAAGAAATCGTGATTGACTCCAGCCATGAAGTTGCGCTATAAAGTTTCTGGCGCAGTTCGCGCCACCGGGGAAAGAGAGACAAAGAGATGGGGAATACCCAAATACATACGGGGCTATCGGGCTATCGGGCTATCGGGCTATCGGCTGAGCTGCGCGTTACACCCGGTTGCTATGGACATGTGGCACCCGTCGTCTGGAACACAGGCGCGGGGGTTGTTATTTTAATCGGGCATAGTGGGCCGGG
>Ga0209002_10003250_pt1 | contig 12907 bp, 14 predicted proteins | sample Rifsed16ft2_FD_184010 | JGI IMG/M metagenome (GOLD analysis project Ga0209002, IMG submission 184010) | Soil microbial communities from Rifle, Colorado, USA - sediment 16ft 2 (version 2) | ecosystem: Environmental > Terrestrial > Deep subsurface > Rock core/Sediment | place: Rifle, Colorado...
ACACTGGACACATCTGCACCGATGGACGAACTCGCAAACAAGACTGCGCGCGGTTCTCTTTCACGAATCAAACCGGCCAGCGTTTTTTGATAAGCATCTGAAGTGAATTCAGCGAGCGCGGGATGGTCTACATACAATACTTTCTCGGCGGCCATGTTGTCCGCGAGACTCTGCGCATCATGACCCAATAACACAGCGACCACTTCCCCGCCCGTCTTTTGGGCTAAAGCGCGCGCGCCTGCCAGCATGATGTAGGAAATATCCGCCGTTTGGCCTCGCAGGTGTTCAATGACCACGTAAATATCCTGGTTCATCATGCACTTCCTCCTACAACGCACCGATCTCTTTGAAAATATCAAGGAGTCTTGCAGCAACCTCTTCTGCGCTGCCATCAATCATCTCCGCTCGTGTGGCAGACTCGGGCTTGAACATGCGATGGATGGCTGCGCCGCCGCTGATATCCAATGCGGGCAATGGTCGTTCCTCGATGGCTGCCGTCTTCATCGCCTGGCGTACCTTGTTGACGGTCACATAACGCGGCGGTTGTTCTGCAGATTGGATGCCCACGACAGCGGGCAAGTCAACTTCCATTTCGGCGATCAGCCCGCCAGGATATTCTTTGCGTACAACGATCCTGCCATTCTGCACATTCACGCCTGACACATAGCCTACGTATGGCATTCCCAGGTATTCAGCCACCAGGGGACCCATGGAACCATCAAGATCATTATGCGCTTGCACACCGGTCAGAATCAGATCAGGCTGAAGTTCCTTTAGAACGATGGCAGTGGCTCGCGCCATGGCATGGTTGTTCACCATCGCGTCAGAATCGCCGCCCATAAGTTTGATCAACTGATCACCGCCTTTGGCGACAGCGGTATAGAGCACATCATCTGCCCCTTCAGCGTTCGGTCCAATGACAGTCACTCGCGCGCCGCTGCGTTCTTTTAGCAAAATGGCTTGCTCGATGGCATGGTCGTCAAACTCATTGATGATCAGGCGCAGAAAATCCATATTCAGAGCTGTTCCGCTCTGGTCAATTTCGAGTTCTTCAACCAGGTCGGGAACGAGTTTGAAGAGGGCAACTATGTTCATGATGTTACCTCCGCTCCTCGGTCATACTACCCAATTGCCTCGGCGAGCAGTTCAGCGATATCTTTAACGATCAACCGTCCGCCTCCATTCAGGGATTTGACGGCATCCTCGAAGCGCGGCGTCTCATACGGGCAGGCCACTGCCAGGATGTTTGCACCGGCGGTCATCGCCTCGCGAACGCGCCACTCCGACATACGAACATGCGCCTTTTCCCATTGAAAACCATCCAGCCACATTCCGCCGCCGCCACCGCCGCAACATAGACTGTTGGTATGGTTATGTGCCATTTCCACCAACTCCACGCCGGGGATGGCTTCAAGCAATGCGCGAGGCTGGTCGAAGATGCCATTGGCACGGCCAAGGTAACACGGATCGTGATACGTGACTTTGGCCTTCACCTCGCGCTTCAGCAGTGACTTGAGCTGGTCGAGCCGCTCGATCAGATACTCGGTGTAGTGTTGAACCGAGTAGGAAATACCCAGTTGTGGATACTCGTTTTTGATGGCGTTATAAGCGTGAGGGTCTGTTGTAATAATCTTGTTGAATTGGTACTTGCTGAACGCTTTCCCATTCTTCTCTGCCAATATTTCGAACAGGCCGCGTTCACCTGCCAGCCGCTGTGAATCGCCATCGCTGGACTCATCGGGGCCTAGGATCCCGAAATCCACGCCGAGGGCATTGAGGACTCTGGCCAGCGCTTTCGTGGCCGACTGGACGCGAGGATGATAGGAGGCATAATCGCCGACGAACCACAAGACATCCACAGGCCGTCTTGCCTGTGCCATGACCGTGACCTGCGGCTTGACATCCTTAGCCCAGTCAGCCCGCTTGCGAGGAGATTCACCCTGAGGGTTGCCATACCGCTGAGAGTTTGCCAATGCAGTCTGAAGTTCCGCCGGAACGTTGCCAGCCAAAAGCAATTCCTCTTTAACACTGGTCATCAAACCAAATGTAAGCGGAATCTTTGACGGGCAGACCGCAGTGCAGGCAAAGCAGGAAACGCACATCCAGACTGTGTCGGTCTCCAGCACCTTATTGAATCTGTCCGCGCGCAGCATGGCGATGAGTCTGCTTGGCGGGTAGGTCATCAAATAGCCGAAGGGACAAATGCCGCTGCAATTTCCGCACTCCAGGCAGACTCTTAACTGCTCACCATGCGGTGTGGCCGCAAGGACTTTATCGTAAAACGAATGCACTGCTGCTTCCGTGGTAACCATGGATCAACTCCTAACAAACCTCAAAAAATCAAGAGAAGGGCCTTCTTCGCGGGTCAACCCCGCACGAACTTGCTCATCTGTCATTTGGGGCATAGTCCCTCCACTCAACTCAACCCTGCCTGATCCACCACCTTTATGAGGTAGGAACCAAATACAGCCAGGTGCTCATCCCTCGAGCAACAACGAAATAAATCTACCCCACCTACTCTTATTATTGTGATTTTATTCACGAATTCGAGTACTGAATGTCATTGAAACACAATGCAAATAGTCATCAGTGAAAGTGTTCACAACGGCATGATTTCGTCTGATAAAAGAAAGGTGCGCTGACCGAGTCAAAAACACGCCCGATGAATCGGACGTGTTTTAGCGGGGAGGACAGGATTCGAACCTGCGACCGAGGATTTCGCCCCGGTAACCGCTTAGCAGGCGGCCCCATTCGACCACTCTGGCACCTCCCCAGATTTTGCCGAGTAGCGACTTCCCTGGCACTGTACTCTTTACAATCGCAGGTGTGGTCGCTTTTGTCATAGAAACTGAAGTCGTCACTACTGGATGATGGTGAGCGGAGGGAGTGGGATTCGAACCCACGTTGGTGTGACCCAAACATGTTTTCAAGACATGCGCCTTCAGCCGCTCGGCCATCCCTCCAGGCGGGACGATTTTACCATAAACAAATCCGGAATCGAGAATCGGTGTGGCTTTTTGCTTTCCGCCCCCCATTACGTTCAAACGGCCTTGAGTGGAAGCCTTACTATTTTGTAAGGTCAGCCGAAATTAACTGAACTGCAAGGTTTAAATACCTGGCAATCCTTGTGGATGGAAATCTGATGGCTAGAATCATAGTTGAAAGGAGTTCTTCAATATGTCAACAATCTCATCCAAGCAAGAAAAAAGGAACGGCCTTGTGGATCCCATTTACGTTTTGGTTTTCCTCGTTTTGATCCTCGCCCTTCAAGTTCTTGGACCCCTGACCGGCAACATGGACAATTCTTTTAGCGGTGCTTTGGGAACTCTGGGAAAGGCACCTGCTGGCGTGTCTGCCAGTGGTCATGTCTCTTTCACCTCAGACCAACTATACTGGGATGCAAATTGCAGTCGTGGATGGTCCTCAGATGCGACCTGTGAGAATATTGTTCTAAGATCCCAATCCTGTGTGGTAAACGTTGCCTCAGCTTACTGTTCAGAGTATGATCTTTATCTGCAGCAATTCCGTAATCAGTAATATCTACGACCAAAATCTCTGGCAGGCAATGAAAATCTCCAGGTTCTTCACGAACCCGGAGATTTTTCTTACATGGACGCCTGGAGGTCTTTGCGAACGTTCGTGCACTCAACCCTGGTGTGCACGCAAAGGTTGTCAGGCGGCCAGAGGTAAAAGAGAGCGGGCCGAGACGAGTTTGTGCCAGTTGCCACTCATCCAAGCAACGCGAGCTTTTGCAGTCAAGATAGCGCCCTCAAGAGACCATTGAGCGCCCGGGAGTTTGAGGCGTTGAGACACGATCTGTTTGCAACCACTTTCAATAATACCGCTTCCAATCATGAAGCCAGACGCGCGAAATTGAGCGTAACGCATGCGTTCCATGTTGTTGGCGTAGTAAGAGAGCGATTGCTTTGCGAGAGTAGATTTCTTTGCCAGCGGCTGACAAGCTTCGATAACCGCTTCAACATTTCCTTGCCATAACTCTTCGGTGACTTTTTCCAGCCAAGCCTGACGTTCCTCCAAAATGCAAAAGACTTCTGCGGCGAGGCGTTTCAAACGGTCTACGGCATGATACCAGTCCACAATTTGAATGGCGGTTGGGAAGTAGTAAGCGATCAAATTCCAAATCCAGACTGCGCCATCGCAAATAAAGACCAAGATACGCGCACGGTCTGCGCCCATGGCGCAACCCGTTGCCCAAAGTAATTTACCAAACTGTTCTGCCTTATCAATATCACAAAAGTATTGTTGATTTTTTGCCCGCAAAACCACCCCTTCACGTCGTGTCTTGTCCTTCTGCCGTACGGACTGCTGACGATTTGGAACCGTTTCTGCCTCGTACCAACAGCCTGCCTTCAAATCGCGCCAAGTTTCTCGGTTTTCGACCGCTTTTTCCTGCTCAGCGCGCGGTTCAATCCGCACTTTGGCGGCATCTATCGAGCCATACAAGATGTCTGCGGCAGGTTGCTGGCTTTGTTCCCGTTTTTGTAACCCAGACTCGGATTGCATGGCTTTCACTAAATCAGCATCTGCCTGACGTTGAAGCTCTCCCATTTTTTGGGTCTCCGCACGCACGGTATTCTCTGAGACTTCAAACAGTAAACATTCCTGCAACCATTTTCTGCCAGCGTCAAATGCTTCCTTGATTCCGCTTAAGGCAATTAGGCGCGCTAACCCAGCAGTCACCTGGCCGGGTTCTATTCCGTAGCGTTTGTCTACTGGCGCACATCCTTTGCCGCAAGTACAACCCGCATAGTACGCTCTTTGATAGACCACTTTATCGAACACTGACCAGATCGTTGCTGAACGCCGTCTTTGGTATAGCAACATACCGCCGCAGGCGCATTCGATCTTTGCTTCCGCTTTCCCATCCGCGTTCTCCAAGAAACACTGCAAGGCGTTATTTCCTATTTTCAACATACTTTCCCGCATTGCCATTTCTATATCTCCAATCAAGATATCTTCCTCACCTTCCGTTTCTAATGCTTCTTCCACAAGTTCTGCCACCTGCTTGCCTATTTCATTTATCTTTTCAATGTTATATTTCATTTTGAGCCTCGGGTAGGTTGATTTGGTTGACACCTTTCTATCCTACCTCAGGCTCTCTTCCCCTGACAACCTTTGCGTGCACACTGCAGCCATTCGATGAAACAGTAATCTTTTATTATACCGAGAGTTATCGGGAACAAGTTTTACGCCCCCTCATTGACTGGTTCGATGTTTCATGCGGCGTTGGCTTGTATTTTTGCTTCTGGTTCACTATCCATATACAGTGTGTCGGGACAAAAGTCCTGTCCGCCTTGCCATTGGATGCTCCCGAGAAATGGTTTAACGGTATTGAATTTCTGCAAATCTTTCAATTCTCGAAAGATACCTTTGTCTAAATAGGGTTTAACATCAAAGCGGCGTACTTCGCCGTTTGCAAAGGTTAGCGTGATTGTGTAATCTGGATTTGGATGAACTGTAGAAACTCTTGGATTCATATTGTGCCTACTTGAGTGGATCGATCTTGAAAACTGTTTCACCTTGACTGGCAAGCTCCCAGTCTGCCATTAATTCTTCCTGATGGATTTCAATCCATGCCTGAACGAGACGCAGTTTTTTGCTGTTGATTTTTCCTTCCAGCACTTCGCCTTCGGGGATGGAAAGAACGGCTTCTTCACCCTGCTACTTGACATGAATGTGCGGCAGTTTATGCCTTCGGCTATCGAAAAAGTACATCGAAACGATGATGCCGTAAAACATAGCGATAATTGCCATTTATTTTCTCCTTCACGCCACTCCACGTCATTATAATCAAAACTTTGATTGAAATCAAAAAAAGCCGCATCTCATTTAGATGGGCTGCCAATCATATCTTGTTATTGGGTCACAGGTCGGGGGCGACAAGAGTATTTATGATGGGAACAGGCCTCGGCGGCGCGGGAGGCGAGTTGTTAAATAATTAACTGATTTCGTTACGCAGAAATTAACCAACACTCACCCGGCTCAGATGTTCTTCGAACCAATCCCGTGCCAGCCGCGCCGCATATTCCAGCATTCCCGGCTCCTCGAACAAGTGGGATGCTCCGGGCACGATCACCAGTTTGTTCTCCGCTCCTGGTTGCATCTGCGCCAGCGCCTTCTCATTCAAATCCATCACAACCTCATCGTGAGCGCCAACGATCAAGAGAGTAGGAGCCTGCACTTTTGGCAAAGCTGCACCAGCCAGATCAGGCCGCCCGCCGCGCGAAACAACTGCATCCACTTTCTCTGGCAGTTCAGCAGCGGCGATCAAAGCCGCAGCTGCCCCGGTGCTCGAACCAAACAGACCGATTCTGAGCTCCCGGGCATAGGGCTGTAGATCAAGCCATTCCAGCACGCCGGCAGTTCGTCTAGCGAGCAGGTTGATGTCAAACCGTAAGTGTTGTGTTCGCAGGTCGGTCTGCTCCTCCTGTGGGGTCAATAGATCAAAGAGCAGGGTGGCCAAACCGCCTTCCTGCAGTGTCTGTGCGACATACTTGTTTCGAGGGCTGTGACGGCTGCTGCCGCTCCCGTGCACAAAAAGCACGATGCCTTTTGCCTCTTCCGGGATGCTCACAATTCCTTCGAGACGAACGCCCGTGCTTAGAATTTGAACATCGCGATTTTCGATATTCATCCCATTCATGGTACCTCGATTGCTAATCCTGTTTGTCCATGCTGCAGCTGCCGGTTTGCCTCCTCCAGCAGCATCCCTACCTCTTCGTCGGTCGTTTGCGAGAAATCCTCGTACCACCGGCCAACCCCATAAAACGGCTGAGGGGTCATGACGCAAACGATTTCATCTACTTGAGGCTGGATTTTCTCACACGTTTCAGGTGCAGCGGTGGGCACCGCGACAACGATCCGAGCAGGATTCTGGGCGCGCATCCCAGCCACCGCGGCGCGCATGCTCGCGCCGGTGGCAAGGCCATCATCGATCAGGATCACAGTGCGGCCGCGGACTTCAGGCGCAGGGCGGTCCCCACGATAGGCGCGCTCACGCCGCTCCAACTCCTTCAATTCTTCCTGTGCAATGGCATCAATGACTCTCTGTGGGATATTCAGCGCCTGGACGATATCGTTATTCAGTACTCGTACTCCACCTGAGGCAATTGCGCCGATAGCCAGTTCTTCGTAGCCGGGCAGCCCCAGTTTTCGGACGATAAATATATCCAGTGGGGCACCCAGTGCCAGCGCGACTTCATAGGCAACTGGCACGCCACCACGCGGGAGGGCTAACACATTCACATCGGAGCGGCCTGCATAGGCCGATAATTCTTGCGCCAGTTTTCTGCCCGCATCTCTCCGGTCCTTAAATAACCCCATGATTCCTCCTTTCCGTAATGAACCACTTCCCATCTTCATTTCCATGCGCGAGTTCGTCGGCATACCTTTTCCATTATGACGTGTTCGTACAGATACAATATTACCTCCGTTGTTCGCAAAGGTAATGAGGAATTTCCGCTGGCTGCGTTTTAGGGAAGTGCCTCAAAGCCTGAAACGGTAAGATACAGTTCGTCATCAATTGCTTCTTTCACGTAGTCAATAGTGACGTCAACGGGAAATCCATAAGTTGGATCATATGCCGCAGTGACCTCATCTGCTGCTCCAGCGAGATCAGCTTCAAGTTCCGAAAAGATCCGGTCAATTGTCGTAAATTTATCGAAGAATTCGCGGCTGGTGGCGTCGATTGCATTGCCACTCTGGTATTCCATCGAAACGACCTTGCCATCCATCACTTCGATGACCAGCGGCATATCCTGGCTAAATACGCAGAAACATCCAATGCTCAGGTTGAAGCGGTAGTGCGAAATATTTGCATCGCGCCACTTCTCCTGGTTGCCTTCGATCTCGGTCTGGTTTCCCATTGAACACGCGGCCAACGCGAGCACAATGAATGTTAATAGTAGTTTTCTCATTTCTCACTCCTTTCCACGATGGACGAATCAGTATGCTGAAAAGTTCCCCGATCAATGGACCTGATCTGGTGCTGCAGTCTCTCTTACGGGAACCATGATTCTTATATCTTCAAAATTCCTGAAATGCAGGATGACCTCAATTTCATCGCCGACCGTTATACCCAGCTTGAGACCAACCAGCATCATATGCAATCCGCCAGGTGTAAACTCTATTTCGGCAAAAGCATCCAAAGGAACGGATGCCACCTCATGCATCTGCATAACGTCTGCGCCTGCCAACATGCTTTCGTGCATCTCTACTGCCTCGGCGATATTCGAAGATGCGCCGACTAACTCATCCGCTGTTGATGAATGGTTGTGAATCACAAAATAGACTGCGCCGTTCTCGCCCTGAGCGGCCGGACGCATCCATGCGCTGTGGATTTCGATCCCTTTTTCTGTTCCGCAGGCAGTCAATAAGAGAAATCCTGCCAGAATGGATATGGAGGTTCTTTTCACGGATTCAACGGTCCTTTCTCGTTCTTGATTGTCTGGATTAACTATAACACCAACAAAAAGACGCCATCCATTTGGACAGCGCCTTCGTACTTCAGCAGGTGATTGTCGCACAGGATTTCTTATGGAGCAGGTGTGGGTGTTACCTCGAGCGTTTCATAATACGTTCCGGCCTGTAACAGTGACATATCATTCACCGATTGCGCGGCGAGCATCTGCGCCTGCCTTGCAAGGTTGGTTGAATCCGCCAGGATCTTGAGGGCGTATTCAGGATTGTGGAAACCCGTGCTGTTTTCTGCCGAGACAAAATCCCACATGAATTGCGCTTTGCGATGCAGGTTACGCGCCTGGTTCAGTAACTCCTGGTCTGCACTCGGTTTCGCGGCAGCCAGTTTGATGGCAGTGATCGCGTCAATGATCGCGTCTTCGGTGTTCTGCTTGGTCGAAGCCACCTGCTCCTGGATCAGATTCACGCGGCGCACGACATACTCGCTATCCGTGTGGCACTGGCCGCAGGCCTGCTCGGGGTTGAGCAGTGGGCTGTGAACATCATGCGTTGAATACTTTGCCGCGCCGTCACGCACGTAAGGCATGTGACAGTCCGCGCAGGAGACGCCCGCGTTGAAGTGCGTAGAACCGGCTGTGAAGAACTCATACTCGGGGTGCTGCGCCTTGAGCATGGGTGTCAGCGCTTCGGGATATTCCCAATCCTTGAAACCTGCCTGTTCATAATACTCGATGATCTGGCTGATATCTGTCCCGTTCGCCCAAGGGAATGTGAGGTACTTGCCGTCGCCTTTGAAGTAGTATTCCACGTGGCAGTTGGCACAGACGACTGTCCGCATTTCCTGGCGCGTGAATGTCGTCCAATCCTTGCCCTGGACTTTGAGCGCCTCTTGCAATGCGGGGTTGGTAACGATCAAGCGCATGGTCCCGGCTTCATGGCAGTTCGCGCATCCAATAGATTCCTCGATGCGCCCGCCCAGTTCCACAAAGGACACCTTATCGAATTCCGCCATTCCCATTTCGTTCCACAGAGCGGGGTTATTGGATGATTTGCACGAGTAGCAAGTTCCGGGTGTATGCTTTGGATCATCCAGGTTAAGATTGAGTCGCCTGGTATTTTGCACATCTTCCAGTGCGTTTGCGTGACCACGGTCATCGTTGTAATCCTTGCTGAACGGGTAGCCGGCGAACAGGATCACCTGGCGCGGGTCGCGTTCGAGCCAGGAAAATTGCGATGAGCCGCCATAGGTTGTATCGATATTGTTGGTTTCGGTCTTTTGGAAGGTGGAGTATTGGTTCGGGAAGTTAATGCCCCACTTCGATGAATCAGGCTCCATTTGTGCGATCTCAACCAGTGTCTGAATGGCGCGTTCCTGCGGAGGTTGATTCCACATGAACACCAGCACGCCTGTCAATACGGCGGCGAGCACGATGACAAGGCCGGCCAAAATCAGTGTTGTATACTTCTTCATCGGTGGGTTCTCCTCGAATGAATTCTATTTTGTGGGATAGAGATCGGAATCCTGATAAGGAACAATCGAAATGCCGCGCGAACCGTGCGCCATACTACGATGACATTCCCAACAATAGCGGTCGAATGACTGTGAGCCCATCATAATGTCTTCCACGGCCGCTTCATGACAATGAATGCAATTTTTTTGTACGATCTCCTTCGTCTTTTTGCTGGCGCGCATGGCAACAGGGATATTCCCGGTCGTGAACGCGTAGGTATCCTTCATCCCCTGGCGTCCCTTTTCCATGTAATACATAAAGGGATTGTCGTGTGGCAAATGGCAATCGGTGCACTTCGCCCAGTTCTCGTGCGGAGCATGTGTCCAGTTCTCGTACTGCGCATCCATCACGTGACAGTTATTGCAGGTCTCAGGTGCATTCCCAGCATACGCGGGTGCGTCGGTCACATATACAAAAAATCCCAGTGCGATAACCGCCGCCGTTAGGGCAATAATGAATGGGAGCCTGGGCATCTGCAATCCTCAACTGGAATTAATTTGCACTGAAGATGAACTAATTCATGAAATTAGTTGGATTGTAACTTTCTTCACATTTTATCACCAAAACTTCGACAGGAAAATTGCGCAACGCCCTGTCTGGCGAAGACTTAACACCGTTATTTTGGCGTGTACATCCGGCCCTTCCACGTGACCCCCTTGCCTGAAAGTACCTTCCATGTGGATGTCAGCATCATCGCGGCGAAAACTGCCGCGCCGAGTGGGGTGGTGAACGCGTACCAGGCTGAGATGTCCATTGCCTCTGCGACGCGTGCGCGCACATAGATCAGGAATACCCATAATATCAATGACTTTGCTATAACAGTTGCCGCCAACCAGCCACCTCCTTGTAGATACCAAAGTAATCCCAGCAAAGGCCAGATCGGCAAAAAAAGAGTAGCGATAAGTAGCAGGAACGCGCCAAATACACCCAGTACCAGCAGGGAAGGCTGATCGCGTAGACCGAGATAGATATTCTTTGTCCAGCCCTCCCACATTTCAGGCAGGGACGTGTACATGCGCGTTCGCGCAACCGCATATCCATCTGCAACGACCAGACGATACCCATTCCATTTGACTTGTTCCGAGATTGCCTTGTCTTCCACGATTTGATCTTTGACGCTTTCGTGACCACAGATTGCATCGTAGACGGAGCGCTTGATCATGATGAATTGCCCATTTGCGATGGCATCCTTGCGTTTTGGATCATTCACTTTGCGCGGAGAGAATCCCACCGAGAGGGCGGTCATCACGAGCGGCATCACGACTTTTTCCCAGAATGTTCCCGTGATTTGGAAGGTCATGATCGTGAACATGTCCGCATTCGTTTCGATGGCTTTGGCATAACACGCTGAAAGCGCCTCACCCGTGACAAAGGTATCTGCGTCTACGAAGCACAGCCACTCGCCGCGCGCCGCCTTGGAGGCTTGATATAACGCGTGGGGTTTCCCGGCCCAGCCTTCGGGTAAGTCCGAACCGCTGATCGGGCGCAGACGCGGGTCGCGGGAGGCGATATCCGCCAAAATGGATGGGGTTGCGTCCGTTGAGCGGTCATCCAAAACAATGACTTCGAGATCCGGATAATCCTGAGCAAGCATGACTTCGACACAGGCACGGATATTCCGCTCTTCGTTGCGGGCGGGAATGCAAACAGAGATCAACGGCGCCTGGGATGGCGGAGGCGTTGGCTCGACGATGATATCGAGATGGTATTGATTGTGAAGCCAGTAAATGATGAACATGCCGCCAATAAAAAAGGCGGTGGAGAGATAAAAATAAATCATGGGTTAATGAAGCCCCGGGAGGTTTGGATAGTACAACTCTAGATCACTTGAACTGTGGAACCCCTCTCGGTCTTTTCCACCTCAATACGCGTGGGGAAGACATCTTTAAGTTCATCGAGATGTGTGATGACCAGAATTTTTGCGAAATCGTCTTTGACCAGATTGATCGCTTCGATCAACCGCTGCCGGCCGCGCGCATCCTGCGAGCCGAATCCCTCATCGATAACAAGTGTTTGCAGCCGTGCGCCTTTGCGCTGGGCTAATACTTCAGAGAGCGCGAGGCGGATCGCGAAATTGACACGGAACGCCTCACCGCCTGAATACATCTCATAATTGCGCAGGCCCGCCGAATCCCTGATTTGAATATCGAGCGTCTCTCTCAGATCGTCACGTTTTTTGTCCTTGTACTCAGTTTGCGTGATAAAACGGATGCTCATCTGCCCGTCGGATAACCTGTCGAGCAATTCATTGGCCTTCATTTCAATCTGCGGAAGTGACTGCTCGATAAGCAGGGCAGGGACGCCATCCTTGCCGAAGGCGCGCTCCAATGTTTTGTGCCGCGCGATCTGCCTTTGCAGCTCTTCGCAGTCCTTCTCAAGATCCGCTTTGCGTGTGCGCTGCGTGGATAACACATCCACTTTTTGCTGCGCGCCGCCCAGTTCGCTGCGCACTTTATTCTCCTCCTCACGCAGGCGGAACAATTCGCGCTCCGCTTCGTCCAGGTCTGGTGCCTGAGCCTCAGAGGATTCCAGGCTGGCTTTCGCGCCGTAATAATCTGCCTCCAAATTTTGGATCTCGGCGTTACGATTTTCAATTTCAGATCTGAGGTTGGCGACCTCACTTTCGATCTGCTTGCTGACCTCGCGCGCAGATTTGAGATTTGTATACTCCTCCTCTACGCTTCTGCCCTGGATTTCAACCTGGCGTGCGGAATCATGTGCGGCCGCGTCATACCCGAGTTTTGCCAGCTCCTTGTCCAGTTTGGCGAGTCGCTTCTGTTCATCCGCCGCGTACTTGCCGCTTTCCAAAGCCTTTTCCACTTGCTTCAGTCGTTTCCTGCCAGCAGACTCCCAGTCTTTGACGAGCGCCTGCAGAGTTTCCATGCGTTCGGTCAGTTGCGAGGCTTCACTGGCATACTGCACACGTTCGTTTTCAGCATTGCTCAATTTTGAGATTT
>Ga0209002_10003255_pt1 | contig 12890 bp, 13 predicted proteins | sample Rifsed16ft2_FD_184010 | JGI IMG/M metagenome (GOLD analysis project Ga0209002, IMG submission 184010) | Soil microbial communities from Rifle, Colorado, USA - sediment 16ft 2 (version 2) | ecosystem: Environmental > Terrestrial > Deep subsurface > Rock core/Sediment | place: Rifle, Colorado...
TGAGGAAGGGCAGTCGATTGAGGTTTGCTATCCGTCCTGCTCAGTTTTGTTGTCTTATTGATTTAAGCCCTCAAAATCAGCTTGATTTGATTTCACGAGATTTGTCCTGACTTGGTTGCCTGATTGAAGAGTGGTTCCGCTAACAACACTCCCTCTCCCAATGCAAGCCGCGCCGTCAATTCAATTGTGTTTACTTCGTGACTACTTGATGAAGGCAATATTAGGCGAAGCCTGGGCAGTGGATGTGGTCATGGAGTGATAATACCACTTCTATTGTAATCCCCTCCATGATTCTACTTATCGGTGCGACAACATCTTTCTGTGCCGGCGTATCATCGCATCCAGAAATTGATTTGCACGATCGCGGATCTGGCGGAGAGCGAAGATATCCAATCCACGCGTCTGGCGAGGGCTGTGCAATGCAGACCGAAGATGATTTCTCTGGCGTTATTAGCCTATATCCTTCGTCTGCTCCTGGGTGAAGCTGTGCAAGATGTGAGCGAGAGAGCCATCGACCCAGGTAATCTCTGTCTGGAAACGCTGAGCGACAATCCAGCAGCAGAGCAACCCATAAGTGGCGTTTGTACTCCAGTCTGTTTATGCTCCTCAAACAGAAGCCAGGGCTGTCTGCAAAGGCCATTCGCCAGACGGCCCGTAGCGCTGCTAAAGTCTTCGCGTGCTTGGCGCGTGGAAATGTCCGATCTGATGTTTGCACCTCAGACTCAGACCATTTTCTTGACATTCCGTGGATATATGGTAGCCTCTCCTAAATTCGAGCGGTACCCTGCTTAATGTTCCCATTTTGTGCAGAATGATTTGCCAATATAAAACCCAGGCCTGAGCGCGCCTTCCAGTCCGCACCCAAAAATCGGTCCCTATTTTGTCCGAAGTCATCCGCTCCCTGCTTACTCTTCTAGGCAGAAGATAATCCAAATGTTTGTAGACAGACAAGGAGAAAAAGATATGAACAAGAAATCGCGATACTGGACTCGGTTGTCCGTCTTGCTGGTTCTCAGCCTGCTCCTCGCGGCTTGCGGCGGGGCTCAGCAGGAAGAGACGATCAAGATTGGCGCCGCCCTTTGCCTGACCGGCATTCAGGCGCCCCTGGATGAGCCGGCCTTGAAGGGGGCCCAGCTCGCCGTGGATGAAATCAATAAGAAAGGCGGCGTTCTGGGAAAGAAGCTCGAGCTGATCAACCTGGACTGTAAGAGCGACCCGGTCACCACCGGCAATGTGGCGATCCAGCTCATCGACCAGGGGGCACAGGCGATCATCGCTCCCAGCGACTTCGACTTTGGCGGTCCTGCCAGCCGCGAAGCCCAGAAAGCCGGCCTGGTGGGCATCTCGCCGGCGGCTTCGTCCCCGTTCTATGGATCGGCGGCTCTGGGTGACAAGCAGTTCACCATGTCCATGTGGAATACCACCATGGGCGCTGCCGCGGCTCAGTACGCCCGCGAGCAGGGCTGGGATACAGTCTATGTTGTGACCGATGATTTCATCCAATACACCAAAGACCTTGGCCTGTACTTCGTGGAGCATTTCAAGACCTTGGGCGGCACGGTCCTCTTCGAAGAGTCCTATACCCAGGGGGCGGCGGATTTCTCTGCCCAGCTTGCCCGCATCCAGGCCCTGCCCGAGCCGCCGGATTTCTTCTACATCTCTTCCTACATGCCGGACCTGGCGCTGATCATCCGCACCCTGCGCGAAGCCGGCATCACACAGCCGATCGTGGGCGGCGACTCGTATGATGACCCCGGCCTGTTCCAGGCGCTTGGTCCCGAGTTCGGCAGTGACATCGTTTTTGCCTCTCATACCTGGGTTTCACCCGACACCTCCACGCAGATGGCGGAGTTCCTGACAGCCTATGAAGCCAAATTCGGCGGTCCGCCGGAGGCGATGTGGGCTGCCACCGGTTGGGATGTTGTCCACATTCTGGCTGGCGCGATGGAAAAAGCCGGTTCCACCGATGGAGCGGCGATGGCCAAGGCCATGGAAGACAACACCTGGGATTTGCTCACCGGCAACCTGGATTGGGAACCCGCCGATAAGGGACACGAGACACACAAACAGGCGGCCATGGTCAAGCTGACCGGTGGGAAGCCCGAATTCCTCGGATGGCTTCTGCCAGAAAGCCAGCCCGCACCGTAATTTTGTGAATAGGGATTTGCGCTTAGCCCGCAATGCTAACTGAATAAACTCTGGGGATTTTGTGGAGGCACTGGCTGCACAAAATCCCCCTAACAGCCCTATACATGATGTCTGACATCCCTGCCGCAGGCTCCGATCACAATACCCTGACCATCCAAGGATTATGTAAATATTTTGTTGGCCTGCGCGCCCTGGACGGCGTAAGCTTTGTCCTCTCGCGCGGCGAAATCCTTGGCCTGATCGGCCCAAACGGCTCCGGTAAAACCACCCTGATCAACGTTGTCACCGGACTGCTCCCCGCTACAAGCGGGCAGGTCTTTGTGGATGGCGCGGAGATCACCAACAGGAAATCCTACCAGATTGCCCACGCCGGTCTGGCGCGCACGTTCCAGACTCTCCGCCTGTTTCGGGAGCTCACCGTGCTCGAAAATGTGGAAGTGGCGGCGGTCAGCATGGGCCTCTCCCGGAGGGCCGCCCGGGTGCGGGCAACTGAGGTCCTTGAGGAGATCGGTATCTCCCGCTGGGCGGAGATGCGCGCCGGGGTGCTGCCCTACGGCCTGGAGCGCCGCGTGGAAGTAGCCCGCGCCCTCGCCACTCAACCCAGTTTCCTCTTCCTCGATGAGCCCGCCGCCGGCTTGAATGAAGACGAGAGCGAGGAGCTGCTCCAGGTGCTGGCTGGCATTCCCGCGCAGAAGAATCTAGGTATGCTGATCGTCGATCACGATATGCGCTTGATCATGCGCCTGTGCCACCGGTTGCACGTGCTGAATTTCGGTAAGACCATCGGCGAGGGCACGCCTGAGGAAGTACGCAAGATCCCGGCTGTGCTCCAGGCATATCTGGGCAAAGCCGCCGGAGCTGAACATGTTAGAGCTGAATGACATCCATGCCCGCTACGGAGCCATCACTGCCTTGCGCGGTGTCTCCATTACGGTCAGCCAGGGCGAGCTGGTCGCCTTGCTGGGCGTTAATGGTGCCGGGAAATCCACCACCCTGGCGTGCATCGCCGGCGTGTTGCCGCCCTGGCAGGGAAGCATCCTCTTCGAGAGCGGTTCGATTGTCGGCAAGTCTCCCGAGCAGATCGCCCGTCTAGGTATCTCCCTGGTGCCTGAAGGGCGCGACATCTTCCCCAGCCTGACGGTGGAGGAGAACCTGCGCCTGGGCGCTTATACCCGAAGCGAGAAAACCGAGTACCAGCGCAATCTAGATGAAATCTTTGACCTCTTCCCCGTGCTCAAAGAGCGCCTGCAGCAATCTGGCGGTACCCTCTCCGGCGGCGAGCAGCAGCAGCTTGCAATTGCCCGCGCCCTCATGTCCAGACCGCGTCTGCTTATGCTGGACGAACCCTCGCTGGGATTGGCCCCCGCCCTGGTCGACCAGATCTTCGAGCTAATCGCCCGCCTACACCAGCGCGGCGTGACCATCCTGCTGGTCGAGCAGAATGTGCATCGCACCCTGGAGATCGTCGACCGGGTTTACCTGATGAATACCGGCCTCATCGAAAGCCAGGGGACTCCCCAGCAGCTTCGCACCTACGCCGATATCGAAGGCATCTACATGGGCGTCCGGCGCCAGGGCAATACATAGGAGCGCTGCTTTGATTAATCTGGAGTTCATCATCAACATGATCAGCCTAGGCAGCCTGTATGCCATGCTAGCCCTAGGATTGGTCATCATCTACGGTATTTTGCGCTTGGTCAATTTTGCTTATGGCGAGCTGATCATGATTGGCGGCTACACCATGTTCCTGCTCGCCGGTTTCACCCCCTTACCCTGGCTGGTGGTCGCCGTCCTGGCGGTATTGGCTGCCATGTTCACCAGCCTGTTCACCGAGCTGGTGGCCTTCCGCCCGGTGCGGGAAAAATCCCTTACCGCTATGTTGATCACCTCCTTCGCCGTCAGCACCCTGCTGCAGAACGCCGCCTTGCTGATCATCTCCCCGCGTGCCCGCGCCGTCACCCTGCCGCAGATCTTCCAGACCAGCGTCATGATCGCCGGGACCAGTGTGCCCTGGCGCAATATCCTCACCATCTTCACCAGCCTTGTCATGCTAGCCCTGCTTACCCTGCTCCTGCGGCGAACCGTGCTGGGCATCGCCTTGCGCGCCGCCGCTGATAACTTTACCATGACCCGCATGTTGGGCGTGCCCGCCAACACGGTCATCTCCGCCGCCTTCGCCATCAGCGGTATCATGGCAGGCATTGTTTCCATCTTTTGGATCGGGCGCTCCGCCACCGTGACCCCTACCATCGGCGCGCCGCCCCTGCTGGTGGCGTTTGTCGCCACCGTCATCGGCGGGATGCGCAGCCTGACCGGCGCCGTGGTGGGAGGCTTCGTTTACGCCACCATCATCAGCCTGTTGGGCGTTCTCTTGCCGCCTGATCTGCTGGAGTTTCGCGAAGCCTTCATGTTTGCCTTTGTCATCATCATCCTGCTCTTCCGGCCTCAGGGCTTGATCAGCGGCAAAACCTCCGAGGAGCGCGTGGGATGAACCTGATCGCTCGCCTGAAACCGCTCAATACCCCGCTGACATTGGTGGCAGGGGTGCTGGTCGTGGCGCTGCTCGCCCAGCTGGCGGGCATCTCTCTGATAACCCGCATTATCACCGTCATGTTCGTCAGCCTCATGCTGGTGCTGGGATTGCAACTCTACATGGGTAATTCCGGCATCCTGAATTTTGCCCACATCGGCTTCATGGGCATCGGGGCCTACACCTCGGTGCTGTTCTCCATGACGCCGGAGGCCAAGGTCCTGACAAACTCGGACCTGTATCCCTTCCTTGTCCCGCTGCACCTGCCCTTCCTGCCCTCACTGCTGATTGGCGGGCTGGTGGCAGCCGTGCTGGCAGCGGTGATCAGCTACCCGCTCATGCGCCTGTCGGATGCGGCCGCCGTAATCACCACTTTCGCCGTGCTAGTCATGATCCACGTGGTGCTGCTGCACTGGGACCGGGTCACCAATGGCCCACGAACCCTGTTCGGGGTGGACAACTACACCACCTTGTGGACCAGCGTAGTCTTTGCGGTGATTACCACCTTTGCCGTCTACCTCTTCAAAGAGTCGCGCATCGGGCTGCGCCTGCGCGCCAGCCGCGACGATCGGTACGCCGCCGCCTCGATCGGCATCAACATGGTGATGATGCGCTGGCTGGCCTTCATGGCCAGCGCCTTCATCGCCGGGGTCGGCGGAGGGCTGTGGGCGCACTTCATCACATCGTTCACACCCTACTCCTTCTACCTGACCGAGACGTTTGTCATCCTGGTTATGCTGGTGATCGGCGGGCCGTATAGTGTTTCTGGGGCTGTCGTGGGGACGCTGATCGTTACCGCCGCCCGCGAAGTATTACGTGCCATTGAGAATTACGTTAATATTCTTCAAGTCTTCCCCGAGGGCTTCTTCGGATTCACTGAGGTGGTCCTGGCCATTGTATTGATCTTGATCCTCGTATATCGGCCGACAGGCATCATGGGCAGCCATGAATTGCGCTGGATTCAGAAACAACCAAAGGTCAAGGAGAATGAAGCGCTCAAGAATTCAGGAAAGGTCTGAAGGCATAAGGAGTCCGAGATGTGCGATACGTTTGTCGCTTTACCTTCAGTAACTCGTGATAAAAACATATTGTTTGCCAAAAGCGCGGACTGTGAGGTGAATGAAGCCAATGCCATTGTGCGCATCCCTCGAAAAAAGCATATAAAGGGGGAAGCTGTACGCGTCACTCACTTGGTTATCCCGCAGGCTGAAGAAACCTATGAAATTTTCCTGACCAAGGCCTTTTGGACGTACGGGTGCGAGATAGGTATCAATGAATACGGCCTTGCCATGGGCGAGGAGGCTGTCTTCACCAGGGAAATGGTTGAAGGGAAAGATGGCCTCATTGGACCTGATCTCATGCGCTTGGGACTGGAACGGGGACGCAATTGTCAGGAAGCCATAGAGGTCATGACTGGACTGCTGGAAAAATATGGTCAAGGGGGCAGTGCTGAACTTAAAGGAAATTCCCACTTTGACAGTAGTTTTCTTATGTCGGATACAGGTGAAGCTTACATTCTGGAAACTGCTGGCCGCAAATGGGCAGTCAGGAAAGTTGAAGATTTTGACTCGATTTCCAATATGCTCGGTATATCAACGAATTGGACAACCTGTTCGGTTGACCCGGGAACGAAGAGGACGGATTGGGCACAAACATTCGCCCTGCCAGAAGTGCCTCCTACTCTTGGCTCCCCAGATCGGCAGTGTGTTACGTACGATAAACTAAAAGAATCCGCAGGCCAGATTACCGCTTCGACCATGTTCAATATAATGCGCCATCATAACGAAGGATATCATCCTGCCACAGCAGATGCCCACCGGAATATATGCATCCATGCCGGGCCGCAGGAAAACCGCTGGTGGCAGGCCGATGGCGTGATGGTTACTGATGTCAGCGAGCATGGTGTAATGATCTGGGTCACGGGTACATCTGGAAATTGTGTATCGATCTTCAAACCTGTCTTCATGGGCATCGATTTACCGGATATTGGCCCCACTCCCAGGGAGTACTTTGATCCACGTTCCCTGTGGTGGAAACACGAATTGTTACATCGTCGAGCCATGGCTGATTTTGACAGTTTGGTACCTCAGATTCGCAAGGATTTTGATGTGCTGGAAAATGAATTCTTGTCTGCATCCGAATCGATAAAGAAAGGCACCCTTGATGAAAAAAGGGATTTCATGGAATATTGTTTCCACAAGTCCATGCAAGTTACGGAAGCTTGGATCGGCCGATTGCGCACTCGTGCCGATCTAGCATTCGAGGATTTGGCATACCGTGCGATGTGGCAAAAGCTAAATGCTGAGGCTGGGCTGAAAGGCATGCCCGCTTGATCTTTATGGATATTGAGAGCAAAAAAGGAGACAAACATGGTTACAAGAGTAACTCGCGACAAGTTGTTTTTTGCGTTCGAACCGAAATTAAACCCTGCCATACACGTGGGTCAAAACGAAGACGTTCTGCTCGAAACGCATGATTGTTTTGAGGGGCAAATTCAAAAACCGCAGGACTTGGTAGATAAATTAGACTGGAACCATGTGAATCCGGCGACAGGACCCGTCTATATTGAAGGAGCAAAGCCGGGAGATATTCTGCGTGTGGATTTGTTGGAAGTCAAAGTTGGTCAGCAAGCGAGTATGGTCACGATCCCAGGCGAGGGTGCCCTGGGAGACGTAATCACCCAGATGGAAACAGCGATCCTCAAATTGGAAGGCGAAGAAATTTTATTCAAAGACAAGGTTCGCATCCCTAAAAAACCAATGATCGGTGTGATTGGGGTGGCTCCGGAATCGGGGTCAGTGCCAAATGGCACTCCGGGACCACATGGCGGCAACCTGGATTGCACATTAATGTGTGAAGGAAACAGCGCTTATTTTACGGTCGGCGTGGAAGGTGCGCTGTTCGGCGCTGGTGATTTTCATGCTGCAATGGGCGATGGTGAGATCGTTGTTTGTGGAGCAGAAATTTCAGGCGAACTGCGCTTCAAAGCCCAGGTGGTAGATCTGAAAGGTCTGCCGACGCCATTTGTGCAAGCGCCTGATCTCGTGGCAACGATTTATTCGGCTTCCACCAGTGATGAAGCAGCCAGTGGCGCGATCCACCGTATGGCGCAATTCCTGACTGATTTCGCAAAAATTCCGCTAAACGATGCCGGGATGCTGATGAGCCTGGTGGGTCAGCTTAGGTTTTGCCAGGTTGTGGATCCGCTTAAAACGGTAAGATTCGAATTTCCAAAATGGGTCCTGGCTGAGTACGGCTTCCAGATGAAGTGATCCTGCCAAATTTGTCGATGCATTCGGCGGAGGCTATGCATAATCGCTCACCCCAGGGACACTCAGCTGGCCGCGCCAATGGTTCCTACACCTCGTGGGTGCAGACCTGGAATAGTGGCGTGAACTTCTCCATCCCATAAGGAGCAGACTCAACACAGGAAAATCGGCTCGGACTAATATCCGGGCCGATTGCGTTTATTGTCATCCGCGCCTGCGTTCAAGTCCGAACCGTGCTGTCAGTTCAATGGTGTTTACCTGTTGACTACTTGATGAAAGCTATATTAGGACTCGCTTGAGCGGTTGCACTGGTCATATGGCAATAATACCATCACACCAGATAGTTTTCCCTCCTTAGCCTTGTTGCCCTGAACTGTTTCACAGGTCCTGACACGAAGCAGTAGGTGGACCGATAATTGGTCTTGAATAAGGAATATATCAGGAGTGTGATGTACTTGTCTTCACTGAGTTGGCCGCGCCAAAGAGAAATGTTGCTGATGACTAGGTGGTTACTTCAACCTCAACAGGATGGCAGCACCGGCCAGGGCCACACCACTAGCCCAGCGTGGTGTGGCCGGTTGGCGCACGCAAATCATCCAGGGCAATACCCAGCCAGCGGGCCTTTCCAAGCCGCCAGCCCATGCCGCGCAGGTTTCGAGTGGCTATATCTAAACTTGCCGAATGGCTATCAGCACTATCCCAAGTCCGTGCAATCGCCGGATCAGGCCGACCAACCCGGCCTGATCCATGACGACATCCGAGAACGTAGTCACCTGGCTATTATCGACCAATATTTCAGCATGAGCTTTTGCTTCCCCAAACCACCCCAGCCAGGAGTCATCCAGTTGACCAGCTATTTTGATCTCATACCTATTTTGCGAATTCAGACTGATGGATTGTGGCACATTCGTTCCTTGAGAGAGGGTCACGCCAGGCCTGGAATGCCCAGCCGTTTCATCTCGGTTTTGACGTACTCGTCAACGGCGCTGAAATTGTTTCCTGTTTGCGACATCGGACTGGCGCTTGCAGTCCTTATTGTCAGCGCAAGCATCGAGACCAGGCAAATGGAGGCGAAAGAAAACTGACTGAACGTGAACATGGCTGACTCCTTTCAAATGGTTGTTTGAAAATTATTCTTGAGTTGCTTCGATCAACTCAAGAATCGCGTCAACGATAAGTTTTGGCTGTTGAAGTTGGATGTTGTGTTCGCTCTCTATAGCGACGATTTGTCTGCTGTTGCTTGAAAGCGACAACATCTCGGACTGCATTTCGTTCCATGCCTGCCACGCTTGTTGATTTTCGATTTCTGAAAAGCCAGACATCGCGTCCCAATAGCCGCGGCTGATGAGGATCAACGGCATGTCGCGCAGGGAAACATTTGCATTTCGCACTTCTGTCAGGTTGCTTTCGAATGCTTCGTTTTCCGCAACGCCCGTTCGGAAGTAATCGGTGGATACGGCAATGGCGCGGTATTGGGCAAGCACATCCGCGGGCATTCCACGGTTTGGGATACTCCCGGGAGTAAACGCCAGCAGACCAAACGAACTCAATGGAGCCAGCGTGCGGTATAAGCCAAGTTTTCCCTCAATGGCATTTCGCCAGGACGGAACACGGACGAACAATTCATCGGGCGCGGCATCCACCAACACCATCCCTGCAACTTCATCGGGATAGTTATGTGCATACAAACGCATCAGTGCGCCGCCGAAGGAATGTCCGACCAGTACATAAGGCGGATCAACTTTGGCATTGATCAATAGCGCATGTAGTTCATCCACCATCATTCCGCTCGTGCGCGGACTTGACCCCGGCTCGCTCCATCCCAGACCTGCGCGGTCATACGAACAGATGCGTGTGACCTTCGCAATTTCAGGCTGAACCTGCGACCAGAAGATGGAGAAGTCATCCAGCCCCGCCGCCAATATGACCGTTGGACTGCCCTCCCCTGTGCAATAGATATGCATCCCGCGACCGTCCACGTTCACCATCTGACCTGGAGCTGGATTCTGTTTCCTCAAATTGGACTTGACGACCGCACCCGCGCTCCATGTTGTAACAACGAGAATCATCACAAACAAGAGCGTCGCCCTCAGCCACCATGCAAATCCACGTTTTGGTTTTGAGGTTTGAGAATTCATCCCGACTCCTTCATTCATGCCGGCGCGGGTAGGAAGCCCAGGGCGGATAATGCCCCGAGCAGAGTCAGCAACACAATGATCGCGAACAACGCTACGAACAAAATACTCAGCCATTTTTTCTCGGGGTGGTTCACCAAATAGTGAGTCAGAGACGCAAGCAAAAAAGATTGGATGATCAACTCTGGCAGGCTCATGAGGTGAAACCACATGGGCAATGTGGAATAAACGACACCTTCAAGGGAGCCTGGCGCGGCGCTAAAGGGTGAGAAGACGCCCACGATCAACAGAACCAGCCACAAGGTCAGCCAGCCGCGTTGTTTGGGAAAGATCACATCGCGTAACGCGAAGAAAGCAATCCCGAAGAGGAATCCGCGCAGAACCTGAAACAAGGGTCCAGCCGCGACCATGGGATGATCGGTTTGACGCAACGCAACGGCGACAGTTGGGTCGGCATACTTTGCGCTGTAATCAAGGAACAGGAAGGCTAGAAGCCCGATCAAAAAGTAGGTCACCGTATGAATCAGGGTGGTTTTGACCACAATAGAAGAGAACGAAAATTCTTTCATGATTTTCTGCTTTTGTTGAAATCGAAATGAAATAGCACAACGAAATTACCGACAGGCGAGTTTGGTGCCAGCCTGCCAGCGTTTTACCAATCTACGCCAATCCGAGTACAAGCCCCAGGATCAGAACCAGGAAGAATACACTCTGCCCGGAATGCAAAATGATGGGGAACCAGTTACTGTGGAAGCGTTTGCCAGAATAAGCAAATATCAGGTCTGCTGGAAGCGTTGCCAGGATGCCCCAGGGTTGATGAAGGTGATAAAAGGAAAACAGGACGCCGTTTGCAACCCAGTCCCATCTTCCGAATACGCCTTCCATTTTGGGTAACAACACGCCGCGAAATATGAATTCCTCGCCCAGGAATGTGTTGAATAGCGCCAGCGCAAAGGTCAATCCAAGCCAGTTCCAAGCTCCAACCCACTGGGCGCGCAACTCGGGTGAAAACAACACTGAAGCATCGTAGCCCTTTGGTTCGGCAAAGAAGGGAAAGATCGTTGTCCACAGATTGACAAGTACAGACCTCAAACCCATTTCCAGGGAGGCAACCAGAAGGATCAAAGGAATGATCCACCACCACAAGGCTTTCTTTGTCTCTCCTGTTTTAGCCGAAACCGGATGGTTGAGCCAGAAACGGCGGCTGATCGTGCTCAATCGGATGTTCCCTTCTTCGCGATAGAGAATGATCATCGCCAACACAAACTGCCAGATCAGTCCGACTGTCAACAACTTCATGCGCAGCAGACCGGCATCCACTGGCGGCAGGCCGGCGCTCATCGCCGGGTAAGCCACCCAGCCGAGCAGCCACATGGGTGCGCCGGCAGCCAGCCAGATTCCAAGGATTTGCCAGAGGGTGTACTGATCTTTCTTGTATGTTATTGAAAGCGTTTGCAGGTTATTCGTTGGTGTTATTTCTTGAGTTGACATGAGATTTCTCCTTAATCCGGTTTCTTGACCAAAAAGCCTATCGAGGGCCTGCCGGTTGCACAACTCCTTCTTTTGGTGACTGAGTTCTGTCAGGCTGTTCACCCTCAAGCGCAAGCACGTTTCTCTGGTCTGTGCGGGAAAGGTCCCTCGCTCCGGCAATCAGTACGATGATGATCGTTACCAGCACCGACACGGCCCCGAAAGTGAGGATCCCGCCGAAGTAGCCCCTGTAGACATCAATGTACCCGCCCCAGGCGTTGCTCGCGCCATGCATTACCGCAGCCATCAGCACACTGCCCCTGGTGTTGTTGAAGAGCCAGGTGAACTGGATCGAGGAGACGATCACGAACACCGAGTAAGTGAGAATGGCGGGGAGCAAGCCAGCCTGGGATCCCAAGTCGTGCTGGAACGTTCCCTCAATGAAGAATTGAGGGATATGCCAGATAGCCCACATCACGCCAATGATAAGGCTTGAAACCAGGGCGTTATGGCGGGTTTGAAGCCTGGGCAGGAGAAATCCTCTCCAGCCAAACTCCTCCCCGATCCCGGCTGCAATGGTTAGCATGATGAACAATGGAACGACTGTATACAGCGGCGGAAGCCCGCTCCAATCCACGGGCGGCCCGCCAAGCAGGTCGAACAGATACAAGGCAGCCACGGAGGGGATGACTGCGAAGAACAGCGCGACGGCCCACCACTGGAGGCCAACCCGCCAGATCAAGAAGCGCCCGAGCAATTCCCGAAGACCGCCCTTGCGCCCTTCAACCGCGACGAGCACGATCGCCGCCAAACTGGAGCTAAGCGCTCCAAGCTGCGAAGCCTCCGGGGGGAGCAGGTCAGTAGCGATGGCAAGCGAAACGACTGTGCCAAAGATCATGGCCAGGATAAACATAGAAAGTGCGGGGTATTTTTTTACAAATGTAGACATTTTCTTTTTCTCCTTTGCTTATGATTGGCTGGCGGGAAATGGACGACATCCCCGCCATCTTTGAAACATTCTGGCGTAGTCGGCGCTCTCTTGCGTCGACGAACGCGTTAGAGAACGCATCCTACACACACCCTTAGTACCGCCAACCCAACAGGTTCCAGTAGTTTAGGAACCAGACGAAAGCGACCGCCGCGACCGTCCCCAGTTGCGGACAGGCGGCATTTGTGATCACTGCGCCTGCCGCGCCATGGCATCCCGCGCCGGGCACGTTGACAATGTTGGTGAGGCCCAACCGTTCCTTCAACCCTTCATAGGTGGCATGGAAAAAAGCCTTGTCCTTCTTGTTCGGGCCGCCGAAAGAACCCCCGTACTGATTGCGCCGGAAAGCC
>Ga0209002_10003258_pt1 | contig 12884 bp, 10 predicted proteins | sample Rifsed16ft2_FD_184010 | JGI IMG/M metagenome (GOLD analysis project Ga0209002, IMG submission 184010) | Soil microbial communities from Rifle, Colorado, USA - sediment 16ft 2 (version 2) | ecosystem: Environmental > Terrestrial > Deep subsurface > Rock core/Sediment | place: Rifle, Colorado...
CAAAGCGGGCGCCTAACCGGCGTCTGACGAGCTGATTGCTCCCGGTGCCGGGCCGTCCGTCCCCGCGAGCTGCCCGCAGGCAGCCAGGATGTCGTCGCCGCGACTTCGGCGCAGGCTGGCGGTATAGCCGGCCCCCGACAGAATCTCCAGGAACCGGCCGGTAGCCTCCGTTGTGGAAGCTCGATGGGGAGAGCCCGGCCAGGGGTTATAGGCGATGAGGTTCACCTTGGCCGGCATTCCCCTCAGCAGGCCAGCCAGACGGTGGGCGTCCGCTTCGGAATCGTTTTCTCCCCCCAGGAGCACGTACTCAAACGTGATCTTGCGCCGGCGAGGCAGGGGTAGTCGGCGCGCCGTCTCCAGAAGCGCTTCCAGAGGATACTTTCGGTTGATCGGCATCATGCGACCGCGGGTGTCGTTGGTCGTCGCATGTAGGCTCACCGCCAGACCCACCGGAGGACCAGCCTTGGCGAAGCGTTCCAATTCCTCTGCCAGACCCGCGGTCGATACCGTGATGCGCCGAGGCGACACCGCGTATCCGTCGGGATCGGTGAGCACCGCCAAAGAGCTCAATACCGCCTGGGAGTTGAGAAGAGGCTCCCCCATTCCCATGAAGACCACGTTCACTCGAGCCGTCGGTGCCAATAACGCCTTCCTCACCGCGCCGAACTGTCCCAGAATCTCCCCTACCGTCAGATTCCTTGCGAAAAGCACCGTCCCCGAGTAACAAAACGTGCACTTCAAAGGGCATCCCACTTGAGTCGAAAGGCAAACGGTATGGCGGACCGCTCGCTTGCCTCCGTTCTCGGGATTGTCGGGAATGTAAACTGCTTCCACTTTCTTGGCCTCTTCCAGCCCCAAGAGGAACTTGACCGTACCATCGTGGGAGCGATGCCGGCCGATCACGGCCGGGGGACGGACGCAGTAGTGTTCGGCAAGCTTGCCACGCACGGCCCGCGGCAAGTCCGTCATCGAATCGAAGTCGGTAGCCGACCGCGAATAGATCCAGCGGTAGATTTGTCGCCCACGGTAGGCGGGAAGGCCTAGCTGGGAGGCGCACACCTCGAGCTCCGAACGGGTGCGCCCGTAGAGGTTCTCCTTCTCGACCATCGGCCAAATGGTAGCACGGAACAACGGGTCGCCTCTGCGCGCTAGTCCAGGACAAATAGGGGTGCTAAGCTCCCCTCGAGGAGCAAGTTTGTCGACGACGCCCGAAATCGTCCCGCCGCAGGAAGACATTCTTTCTCTGGTGAGGACTCTCTGGAGCCGGGGCCTGGGGTCACGCAGCCACCTCCGTCGGCTCATCGAATCCGGTCGAGTCCGCGTGAACGGAACGATTGTGAGGCGGCCCGGTTTCTCCGTGCGGCCGGATAGCGACGTGATCGAGCTCACGGGCCGGCGCCTTCCTGCTGCCGCCCCGCATCTCTATTTGGCCCTCCACAAGCCGCGTGGTGTCATTAGCAACCGCCGGGGACCCGGCGAGGTAACCGTCTTCGACATCCTGCCCCCGCTTCCTCGATGGGTATTTCCAGTGGGCCGCCTGGACAAAGACACGAGCGGTCTCATCTTGCTGACGAGTGATGGTCTCTGGGCGGAGCGCGTGGCGCATCCCGACTTCGCGGTAATTCGCGAGTACATTGCGGAGCTCGAGGAGCCGGTCCACATGGGGGCGCTTCAAAACCTGCGCAAGGGCATACCTCTCAGCCCCGACATCATCAGCCGGCCGGCCGAAGTCGACCTCCTGGGAGAGCTACGGCTCCGGCTGCGCATTCGGGAAGGAAAACGCCATCAAGTTCGAAAAATGGTGCGGGCAGCCGGCGGGAAACTAACAAGTCTCTGCAGAACCGCCATCGGCTCGGTACATCTTGGAGGCTTGAACAAACGCGAGCTGCGAGATCTTACGCATGAGGAGCGAAATACCTTCTTATCTGCTACACGAAATGGGGTCATTCTTCCAATCAACCCCAACCGCTAGTGCCTCTTTTTCAATTTCTGGGTCACCCGGGTTCGCTTTGACCGACTGCTGGCCGTCGTGCTAATGTCGATGCTTCCACGGAGCTTGAGCAGGATTGGTGTTGGTAAGTATATGATTAAAAAGGACTTTCTGGATAACGGGCTGGCCGTCGTCACGGAGGCCATGCCCCACGTTCGTTCGGTGGCAGTGGGAATCTGGCTACGCCGGGGGAGTCGCCACGAGCTGCCCGCGAAAGGGGGCATCTCCCATTTCATCGAGCATATGGTGTTCAAGGGCACGACGCGGCGAACCCAGGTCCAGATTGCCGAGGAGATGGATGCGATCGGCGGTCAGACCGACGCCTTCACCGCGAAGGAGTATGCCAGCTTCAACGCCAAAGTGCTCGACGAGCACCTTCCCCAGGTAGTGGATCTCCTGGCCGATATCGTCCTCAACCCCAGCTTCGACGCCGAGGAGCTGGAGCGGGAGCGGAAAGTGATCTTCGAGGAGATCAAGATGGTCGAGGACACGCCGGACGACCTGGTCCACGAGATCTTCATCGAGTCCTTCTGGCCGAACCACCCCCTGGGGCTCCCCATCCTGGGCACGCAGGAGTCGGTTGCGGCGCTCGATCGCGATCAGCTCCTGGGATTCTTCCGAGAGACCTACGCCCCCGCCAACTTGATTGTTTCGGCGGCCGGCAACTTGGAGCATGGGAAGGTGGTCGAGCTCATCGAGGGCTACTTTCGACCGTTGAGAACGCCCGCCAATGGGGTGCACGAGTTCCCGCCGGCGGTTGCGGCGGCGGTACGTTTCCGGGAGAAGGACCTGGAGCAGGTTCATCTGGTCGTCGGCACCGTCGCTCCTCCTCAGAGCCACAACGACCGCTACACCAGCTACGTCCTGAACACCATCTTGGGGGGGACGATGAGCTCCCGGCTCTTCCAGGTCATTCGGGAAAAACGCGGCCTCGCCTATACCGTCTTCTCCGGCCTCAGCGGCTACCGGGACGCCGGCAATCTGACGATATACGCCGCGACCAGTCCCGAGAACAGCTCGCAGGTCGTGGAGCTCGTCCTCGACGAGCTGCGCCGTATCCGGCGCGAACCCGTTCCTTCGGAGGAGCTGCGCCGCGCCAAGGACCACCTCAAAGGGAGCTTCATGCTGGGGCTGGAAAGTACCGGTGCCCGCATGTCCCAATTGGCCCGGGACGAGATGTATTTCGGGCGACAGCTCTCCCTGGACGAGGTCCTTCTCGGTATCGAGGCCGTCCACCCGGAGGATGTGATACGTCTGGCGGGCGAGATGTTCGAGCAAAGGCCGCTCGGTTTGACGGCGGTTGGCAATCTGAAGCAGTTCAAACCTCTGCCGGAGCGGTTGGTCGCTTAATGGGCTACCCCTCGAGCGGTCTTCCCAGTATACTGTCGCGGGAGGAGTCTCATAGGCTTTCAGATTTCCGTCCTGGGGAGCGGCAGCAGCGGTAACGTCACATTTGTCTCATGCGGCTCGGTGAGCGTGCTCATCGACGTCGGTCTGGCCTGCCGGGAAATCGAAAGGCGCTTGGGGTTGTTCGGAGTCCCCCCCGGCGCCATCCACGCTCTCCTACTCTCGCACGAACATCACGATCATTCCCGCGGCGCTCTCCAGTTCGCCCGCAAGTACCGGACGCCGCTTCTTGCCACCGAGGGAACGTTCCGCGGGCTCACCGCCCGTTACGCCGGAAAGCACAAAGACGTCGAATGGCTCCGCTTGAAGGCGAACCGGAGCATGAAGCTGGGTAAACTGACGATTGATGTCTTCCCCACACCGCACGACGCGGCCGAGCCGGTGGGTTTCGCACTCCACCAGGGGCGTCTCCGGTTCTCCCATGTCACGGACATCGGTCATGTCTCGCCCGCGGTGGAGGAGGCGCTTCGGGGCTCACAGGCGATCCTGATCGAGTCCAATCACGACGCGGATATGCTGCGTCAGGGGCCCTATCCCGACTCGCTGAAACAGAGGGTGGGAAGCCGCTCCGGACACCTTTCCAACGAGGCCCTGGCCCGTTACCTGGAGCGAAGACTCCCCATGTCGGTTCGGCACCTCTTTCTCGCCCACATCTCACGAACCAACAACCACCAGAGCCTTGCCCTCGCTTCTTGCCGGGAAGCCCTTCGCAAGAGGGGAGATCCGGTCCCCAGGGTCCACTTGACTTACCACGACCGACCCACCCACCTTCTGCGCCTCCGGGAGCCCGGAAGGGCGGAGGTGAGCAACGCGCAACGGGTGCTGGCCTTTTGAAGAACCGAGACGGTCGGCGATGCTAACCGACCGCTATACGCATCCCGCGATGGGACACCTGTGGAGCGAGCAGAAGAAGTTCGAGACATGGCTGGCAGTCGAGATCGCCGCCGCCGAAGCCATGGCGGCGGAAGGCATCGTCCCCGCCGAGGCGGTGCGAGAGATCAAGAAGAAGGCGGGCTTTTCCATCGAGCGGATCGACGCGATCGAGCGCGAAGTCAAGCATGACGTGGTGGCCTTCACGCAGGCGGTGGCGGAAACGGTCGGCGATGCCGGCCGGTGGATCCATTTCGGCCTCACCAGCTCCGATGTGGTCGACACCGCTCTGGGGTTGAGACTCAGGGACGCGGCGGACCTCATCCTGGTCGATCTGGATGCGCTCCTTGAGGTACTTCGCAACCGCGCCTTCGACCACAAGCGGACCCTCATGGTGGGGCGCACCCACGGCGTCCACGCCGAGCCCATGACCTTCGGGTTGAAGCTCGCCCTCTGGTTCGCCGAGGTCAAGCGCGGTCGGGAGCGAGTGGCTCGGGCTCGCGAGACGGTTGCGGTGGGAAAGCTCTCGGGCGCGGTGGGAACCTTCGCTCACCTTCCACCCAGCGTCGAAGAGAAGGTTTGCCGGAGCCTCGGACTCAAGCCCGCTCCCATCTCCTCCCAGGTCTTGGGTCGAGATCGGCACGCCGAGATGCTGGGCGCCCTCGCCATCCTGGCCAGCACGCTCGACCGGATCGCAGTCGAGATCCGAAGCCTGCAGAGAACCGAGATCCGAGAGGTCGAGGAGTTCTTCGACAGGGATCAGAAAGGCTCCTCCTCCATGCCCCACAAACGCAACCCCGTTGGGTGCGAGCAAATATCGGGACTGGCGCGGGTGATTCGCTCCAACTCGCAGGCCGCACTGGAGAACATCACCCTATGGCACGAGCGGGACATCTCTCACTCTTCGGCGGAGCGCATGATTCTGCCTTCCAGCTTCATTCTGACCGACCACATCCTGCGCCGCATGACGGACATCTTGAACAATCTCATCGTCTATCCGGAGCGGATGCGGCAGAATCTCGAGTCCCTGCGAGGATTGGTCTTCAGCGGGCAAGTGCTCTTGGAGCTCGCCAAGCGAGGTCTGTCCCGAGAGGAGGCCTATCGGATCGTACAGCGGAACGCCATGGCGGCCTGGAACGGAAAGGAAGACTTCAAGTCTCTCCTCGAAAAAGACCCCGACATCAAGGGCCGGCTTTCCACAGAGGAGCTGAACGAGACATTCGATTACCAAAGCCAAATGCGCCAGGTCGACACGATTTTCCAGCGAGTGTTCGGGTCTTGAAGGTCTTTCGAGCCAAAGTCTTCGTCCGCCTGAAGCCTTCCGTCCACGATCCGCAGGGCGAGACCATCCGCGGCGCCCTCGCCACCTTGGGCTACCAAGGCGTCCAGGAGGTCCGGCAGGGTAAGTATTTCGAGATGGCTTTGGAGGCGGCATCGCGTGAGGAGGCCGAGGCGAGCGTTCGGGAGATGGCGAACCGGGTCCTTTCTAATCCGGTGATTGAGACCTTCGAAGTGGAGCTCACCGAGTGATGCCGCGTTTCGCGATTGTCGTTTTTCCAGGCTCTAATTGCGAAGGGGACGTTCTCTATGCGTTGCGTGAGGTGCTGGGGCAGGAGGCGGAGCTCGTTTGGCACAAGGAGACGTCGCTGGCGGGCTATGACGCCGCTCTGCTCCCCGGAGGCTTCGCTCACGGGGACTATCTTCGTCCCGGTGCCATCGCCCGTTTTTCGCCCATCATGGGGTCCGTCATCTCGATGGCCGAGGAGGGAAAACCGGTGATCGGCATCTGTAACGGCTTCCAGGTGTTGATGGAGGCGGGACTACTTCCCGGGGCGATGCTGCGGAACAAGACCCTGCGCTACGTCTGCCGCTACGTGAATCTCCGGGTCGAGACCACCACATCTCCGCTCACCCGTGAGTGTAGGAAAGGGGACGTGCTCCGCATACCCATAGGCCATGCCGACGGGAACTTCTATGCCGACCCGGCCGATCTCGAAGAGCTGGAACGTGGTGGTCAGGTGATGCTCCGCTACTCCACGCCGGCGGGCGAGCTCGCCGACGAGGCGAACCCCAACGGCTCTCTGAATCACATCGCCGGTATCACCAACAAGGAGGGCAATGTGGTGGGGCTCATGCCGCACCTGGATCGTTCCTACCAGCCGGAGTTGGGCTCCGACCATGGCCTTCGGCTCTTTGGGAGCCTGGTCGCCTCGGTATCATGAACGGCTCGCAGAAGGCTCTCCTCGAGACGCACCATCTGACCGAGGACGAATACCAGCAGATTGTCCGCAAACTGGGACGCCAGCCCAATCTCACCGAGCTCGGCCTCTTCTCGGTGATGTGGTCCGAGCACTGCAGCTACAAGAGCTCTCGCATGCACCTGAAGCGGCTTCCCACCAAGGGGAAGCGGGTCTTGCAGGGACCGGGCGAGAACGCGGGCGTGGTAGATCTGGGTTACGGCCTGGCGGCAGTTTTCAAGATCGAGTCCCACAACCACCCCTCCTTCATCGAGCCCTTCCAAGGTGCGGCCACCGGGGTGGGGGGCATCATCCGGGATGTGTTTACTATGGGCGCTCGGCCGGTCGCCCTCATGAATTCCCTACGCTTCGGTCCGCTCTCCGTTCCCAAGAACCGCTCTCTGCTCGAGGGCGTGGTGGCGGGTATCGCTTCCTATGGGAACAGCACCGGCATACCCACCGTCGGGGGCGAGGTCGCCTTCGAAGAATGCTACAGTCTCAACCCTCTGGTGAACGCCTTCTGTCTGGGCATCGCTCCCAAGGACCGAATCTTCCTCGCACGGGCTCGGGGAGAGGGAAACCCGGTCATCTACGTCGGAGCTCGGACCGGCAAGGACGGCATCCACGGAGCCACCATGGCCTCGACGGAGTTCGACGAGGCGGCCGAGGAGAAGCGACCCACCGTACAGGTGGGCGATCCCTTCATGGAAAAGCTGCTGTTCGAGGCATGCCTCGAGTTGATGGCCACCGACGCGCTGGTCGCGATCCAGGATATGGGAGCGGCCGGTCTGACCTGCTCGACATCCGAGCTGGCGGCGCGCGGTGGTACCGGCATCGCCATCGACATCGCCAAGGTACCGCAGCGCGAAAAGGGTATGACGCCCTACGAGATCATGCTCTCCGAGTCCCAGGAAAGAATGCTGCTGGTTGCCAAGGCGGGACGTGAGTCGGAAGTGGAGGCCATCTTCGACAAGTGGGACCTGCACGCGGTCACGATTGGCAGGGTCACCGGTGACGGTACGCTTCGCGTGCGCCATGGTGGAGAAGAGGTCGCCGCCGTGCCCTGCCGTGCCCTGGTCGAGGACGGGCCGCTCTACGAGCGGCCGCTGGCGAGGCCTTCTTATCTCGAAAAGACGGCCACCTTGGATCTGGGATCGGTTACCGAGCCACGGGACTTGGGGGACGTTTTGGTGAGACTCATGTCCTCTCACGGCCTGGCCAGCAAACACTGGATCTTCGAGCAATACGATCACATGGTGCAGAGCAACACCATCGTGCTCCCGGGCTCGGACGCCGGCGTCATCCGCCTCAAGGGAACACCACTCGCCCTGGCCATGAGTCTCGACGGAAGCGGCCGCTACTCCTACCTCGACCCCTACTTAGGGGGGGCCTTGGCGGTGGCGGAGTCGTGTAGGAACCTCGCCGCGGTGGGAGCCACGCCTATCGGTGCCACCAACTGTCTGAACTTCGGCAGCCCGGAAAAGCCCGAGGTCATGTGGCAATTCGCCCGTGTGATCGATGGCATGGCCGATGCCTGTCGCGCCCTGGAGCTACCCATCACCGGCGGCAACGTGAGCTTCTACAACGACACCGAAGGCGAAAGCATCTTTCCCACTCCGGTGGTGGGGGCGGTGGGCATCCTCGAGGACAAGACCCAGAGAGTCAGCCATCATTTCAAGGGCGCGGGCGATTGGATCTATCTCGCCGGCGAGACCACCGATGAGATCGGCGGTAGCGAGTACCTCAAGACGATACACGGTATGATCCAGGGGCTTCCGCCGCGGCTCGATCTGGAACGAGAAAAAGCGGTCCAGGCTTTCACCCGCCAGGCGGCGGCGCGCAAATGGCTCCGCTCCGCGCATGACTTGAGCGAGGGTGGGCTCGCCGTCGCCATCACCGAGAGTCTCTTCGGCCCGCTCGGCGAAATGGTGGGTGCGACGATCTCCCTGGAATGCCCGGGTCGAGCCGACACGCTGCTCTTCAGCGAAGCTCCTAGTCGCATGCTGATGAGTGTCCCTCCCGGGCAGGCGGAGGGGCTTGTGTCGCTGGCGGAGAGCTTCGGTGTTCCCTTGTCGCGCTTGGGAGTCACAGGCGGCGAGAGGCTCCGGGTGCAATTGAACGGTGTCGAGGCCATCGCAATCGGACTCGCCGCTTTGAGAGACGCCTGGTGGTCGGCGATCGAGAAAGACATGCAGCCGTGATGAACGGAAAGGACGGCTTCCGCGAGGAGTGCGGCGTCTTCGGCATCTTCTCTCACGCCGACGCGGCGCGGCTCACCTATCTGGGGCTCTACGCTCTGCAGCACCGCGGTCAGGAGGCTGCGGGCATGGTCACCGCTGCCCCCAACGGGCTCCGCATCAAGAAATCCAGAGGCTACGTCGCCGAGGTTTTCAGCGAAGAGGCCATGCGGAAGCTGGAAGGGGCACCCGCCGCCATCGGTCACGTTCGTTACTCCACCGCCGGAGAAAGCTCCGGCGTCAACGCCCAGCCTCTCCTCATCGACTGCAAGTTCGGCGAGATCGCCGTCTGCCACAACGGAAACCTCGTGAACGCGAACATTCTAAGGCGTGAGCTGGTCAGCCACGGCTCCATCTTTCGTACCGACAGCGACACCGAGGTCATACTGCATCTTTTCGCCCGCTCCGATCAGAAGGAAGTCGAAGACGCTCTCGTGGATGCGATGCGGCCTCTCGAAGGCGCCTTTACCTTGCTTTTTATCACCCGGGACGCGCTTTACGGGGTAAGAGATCCGCGCGGATTTCGTCCCCTGGTTCTGGGCAAGCTCGGCGACAGTTACGTTTTGTGCTCGGAGACTTGCGCTCTCGACCTCATCGATGCCGTCTATGTGCGCGACGTGGAGCCCGGCGAGATCGTGATCATCGACAAGCGCGGCCTCCGATCGCTTCACCCCTTTGCACCGGAGCCCCATCGGCAGTGCGTCTTCGAGCACGTCTACTTCTCGCGGCCGGACAGCATCGTCTTCGGCCGTAGCGTCCACCTCTCGCGCATCGAAATGGGGAAGCGCCTGGCTCGAGAGACCGCGGTGGACGCCGACGTCGTGGTCCCGGTGCCGGACTCCGGGGCGTTCGCGGCGGTAGGCTACTCGATGGAGTCGGGACTGCCTCTCGAGTTCGGCCTCATCCGCAACCATTACGTGGGCCGGACTTTTATCGAGCCCCTACAGTCGATCCGCAACTTCGGCGTCAAAGTGAAGCTCAACCCGGTCCGCTCGGTGCTCCAAGGTCGCCGTGTCGTTCTGATCGATGATTCCATCGTACGCGGGACGACGAGTCAGAAGATCGTCCGTATGGTCCGGGCCGCTGGGGCGCGTGAAGTCCACCTTCGCGTTTCGTCTCCTCCCACTACCGGCCCTTGCTACTACGGCATCGACACCCCGAAGAGAGAAGATCTCATCGCCGCGTCCCATTCGATCGAGGAGATCCGGCAGTTCCTGGAGGCCGATAGTCTCGGCTACCTCTCCCACCCATCCCTCATGGCATCGGTAGAAAACAGTGCGGACCAGTTCTGCTCCGCCTGCTTCAACGGCAAGTACCCCGTACCGCTTCCCGATCAATCGCTGGGGCAAGGAAGGCTCTTCGAGAAGACCGAGGACCGCTAGGGCGGCGCCAGGAAGCCAGGAATTCAATGGCCGTTTGGCAATGGGTCCTTGGCCGCTTAGAATAGGGCCCAAACGCGGGAGCATCCATGATCGGACGTACCCTGTCTCACTACCAGGTCCTCGAGGAGATCAGCCGCGGGGGCATGGGTATCGTCTACCGCGCACGGGACACCAAGCTGGACCGTGAGGTCGCTCTCAAAGTCCTCCCTCCCGACCTCTTGCGTGACGAAAGGCGCAAACGTCGATTCGTCACCGAAGCGAAAGCGGCGGCGAAGTTGCAGCATCCCGCCATCGCCGTCGTTCACGAGATCGACGACGCCGACGACGTGACCTTCATCGCCATGGAGCTCATCGCGGGCAAGAAGCTCGAGGACATCCTCTCCCGGGAGAAGCTCCCGGTGCGGCGTTGTCTCGAGCTCGCCGTCGAGATCGTCGAGGGCCTTTCGAGCGCGCACGAGAAGGGCATCGTGCACCGGGACTTGAAACCCGCCAACCTCATGGTGACCGGTGAGGGGCACGCGAAGATCATCGATTTCGGTCTGGCCAAGCTCGTCGAACCGTTAGAGTCGTCCGGTAGCGAAGTCCAAACCCAGGTCAAGGGAGACACGAAAATCGGGCAGCTGGTGGGTACCGTCGCCTACATGTCTCCGGAACAGGCGCGCGGCCAATCGGTCGATCCGCGCACCGACATCTTCAGCTTCGGAATCGTGCTCTCCGAGATGCTCACCGGCGACGTGCCGTTCCTTAAGGCGAGTGCTGCGGAGACGATGAGCGCGATCATCAACGACCCGGCGCCGCCGCTATCGAGCACGGTGAAGGGACCGATGGTGCCGGCGCTTTCCCGTATCATCGAGCGCTGCTTGGAAAAGGATCCCGACGATCGGTATCAGACAGCCAAGGATCTCGCTTCAGAGCTTCGCCGCGTGAAGAGGGACTCCGAGAGCGGAGGGCGAGTTTCGTCGGTCTCCGCAGAGCCACCAAGGTCCGTTTACATTTCCTGGGCGCCGGTGGTAGCGGTGGCGCTCGGCGTGGTGGCGCTCGCTTATCTCCTCTGGCCAGAGCGCGGAAGCGAGAGCGGGGGCTTCCCAACGAACGCGACCTTCTCCCAGCTGACCTCGCAGCCCGGGTGGGAGCTCTTCCCGAGCCTTTCTCCGGACGGGAGATCCGTCGTCTACGTCACCGAGGAGTCCGGAAACCGCGACGTCTATCTGTTGCGGGTCGGTGGCGGGAATCCGATCAACCTGACCGAGGACTCCGATGCCGACGACACGCAGCCGAGCTTCTCCCCCGACGGCGAGTCCATCGTTTTTCGCTCCGAGCGCCAGGGCGGGGGACTCTTCGTGATGGGGGCGACCGGAGAGTCGGTGCGGCGCCTCACCGACCACGGCTTCAACCCCTCGTGGTCTCCAGACGGCGAGGAGGTCGTTTTCGCGACAGAGCGTATCGTCGATAACCCGCGAGGTCGTGGGAGAGCGAGCCAGCTTGGGACCGTGAGCATCGAGACCGAGGAGGTGAGGGAGCTTCAGGTGCCCGATGGCGTTCAGCCCCACTGGTCACCGAACGGCCACCGTATCGCGTACTGGGGGCAGACCGGTGGACAGCGAGACATCTGGACCCTCCCGGCCGATGGTGGCGATCCGGTGGCAGTTACCCAGGATCGCCCGGTGGATTGGAATCCTGTCTGGTCGCCCGATGGCCGCTATCTTTACTTCGCGAGCGATCGCGGGGGCGCCATGAATCTGTGGCGCGTGCCCATCGAGGAGGAAAGCGGCTCGCCTCTCGGTGCTCCCGAGCCCGTCACCACCGGTGTTTCCGGGGAAAGCATGCACCTCAGTGTTTCCGGGGATGGCAAGCGTATCGCCTATGCCTCGGAAGCTGTGACGGCCAACATCATGAAGGCTGCCCTCGATCCCGAAACGCTGTCCGTGGGAGAGCCCGCGTGGGTGACCGAAGGCTCGGTGAGGACGCAGATGGGGGATGTTTCGCCGGACGGCGCGTGGCTTGTCTTTTGGAGACTTTCACCCCAGGAGGACCTTTTCATCGTTCGGCCGGATGGCACCGGGATGAGACAGCTCACCGATGACCCGTTCAACGACCGCGGTCCACGCTGGTCGCCGGACGGGGAGAAGATCGCCTTCTTCTCCAACCGCAGCGGTCAGTATCAAGTGTGGACGATCCGCCCGGACGGAAGTGGGCTCGAACAGATCACCGACGACGAGCGTGGGCCACTCTGGCCGACGTGGTCTCCCGACGGCAAGCGTCTCGCCGTCAACGACAATGCCTCGGGCTCTTTCATCGTGTCCCTGGGCGAGTCCGGGACGGAGGCACCGCCGCTGCTGCCGCCTCTCGGCGAAGGCGAGCTTTTCCGTCCGACGGCCTGGTCGCCGGACGGAAACTGGATTGCCGGAGAAAGGGTCCTGCTGCCAGACAACCGGGACCGGTCAGAGGGGATCGCGATCTACTCCGTGCAATCGGGCGAATACGACCGCCTGACGGATTTTGGAACCGGGCCCAAGTGGCTGGGCGATAGCCGGACGGTTCTCTTCACCGACGCTCTCCGCACCGACTTCCTCGCTGGAGAAGAGATCTTTGCCGTCGACCGTATGTCGAGGGAGCCCCGGGTCGTGTTGGCTCATCCCAGGGGCCAAGCGGGGGGCCTCGCCGTCTCGCCAGACGGTCGAACGCTTTACTTCACCTTGAGGCACGTCGAAGCCGATCTCTGGCTGATCAACCTCCCGTAGCGCAGAAGGGTCGGTGTCGC
>Ga0209002_10003261_pt1 | contig 12880 bp, 14 predicted proteins | sample Rifsed16ft2_FD_184010 | JGI IMG/M metagenome (GOLD analysis project Ga0209002, IMG submission 184010) | Soil microbial communities from Rifle, Colorado, USA - sediment 16ft 2 (version 2) | ecosystem: Environmental > Terrestrial > Deep subsurface > Rock core/Sediment | place: Rifle, Colorado...
GTCATCCGACCATCGACTATAGATGCGCGATAGCTCAGTCTGGTAGGTATTGACAGCCTGGACCGCCTTTGGTTTCGCACCGGGACGACCTGCGCCGCGAAGGTCAGCGAAGCGTTCCGATGCCGCCTCTGCCGCCTCGCCCTTATCTCCCGTCTCCGGCTCCGTCTCTTTCGCCTTCTGCGTAGTCGGCTCAGCGGGCATGACCCGAATCGGCTTCTCCGGTAGATCGGCCAACGCTCGGACGTGCTTCTCCAACTCCGGCTCCGGCACGATGACGCCGACGCCGACCAGCTTGTTGATGTAGTCTGCAATTTCGCCAATCGAGATACGCGTTACCGATTCGTGCTTGATGCGCGGATAACCTGTCAGTCCCGGCCAGGCATTGAGACGAAATAGACGCTCCGTTCCGTAGCGGTGAATCGTCTCCTCAATGCTGTTCACCCAACCCATGACGCCCAACGTAAAGAAGTCAGTAGACGACTCTCCCAATGCGCGCGCGCCGACCTGGTTCATTCCCAGGTGGATGAACTGCGCCAGCCCGACCATAGCCATGCGCTGCTCATAGCGCGTAATCGTTTCATGAAAATTGATAGCCTTCGTGCCGGGCGGTGACACGAACTCAAACAGAACTCCGTCACCCTCGGCCGCGCCCGAACCCATCTTAGCGAACGGAATCAGAAACGACATCTGATCATCGACGCGGATATTGCGCAGAGCGTTCTGAATCTGCGAGGCGTCCGACTCTGGATCGTCCAAGTTCTTTTGAACATCGCGGCCTAGGTAGGCCACAGGAAAGCCGGCGCCAATGCGCTCAGCACTGATAGCCTCAATTTCCTCCAGGTTTTTCTTCATGTACCACGCGGCATACATTGGCCTGTATAGAGATCGGCCTTCAGGATTGCCACGCTCTGCCGTCGAGCGAAACAATAGCGCCTTGTCAATCGGGATGACGACTGTCTGATAATCCGGCGGCGCTTGCTGTGTGAAGCCCTGTAGTCCGCCGTACTCATCAAACTGCCAGGGCGATCCGGGCGCGAGAGAATCAGGCGCGATGAATGTCCACTTGCGCCAGCCGATTCGACCGTCGTCGTATTTGCTGGAAGGGACAGCTTGACCATCGCGCAGGCCGCCGCGCTTTTTGTAGACAATCTCGGCAGGCTGGAAGCCAAACTTAATCATACCTAGTGCGCCATCGATCGTATCATTCCACGACTGGCTCATATCATCTTTGCAGGTCTCAAGCCACTCAGCAGCCTCTTTGTCTACATCCTCATTGCCGCCCGGTTCCACATACCATCCGACGCGGCGCAGCGTCATGCGCACGGCCATCTCGACAGCGGCGCAGATAGCGTCGTCTGCCATCTCTTTGATCAGAGCGCACTTCTTATTGAGCGGCTTCCATACGCGATCATACTCCTCATCAATCTCGCCGCTGCCCAAAAAGCGCCGCAGGCCAGTCATGCCAAGTTCTTTGAATAGCCCGCCGCCGACCATTGACCGGCTCGGCGTCTGGTCGCCATTGTCAGCAAATCTTTCGACGCCGTTCGCCTGCTTGCCAATGCGGTAGACGTGAGACACGCTCAGGCCATATTGACGCGCGAGCGCCTTCGCTGCGCCTCGACCAGTCATCTTCAGTGCGGCAGCTATCTCATCGTTTCGCCTTGCGATGTCGTCTATCATGTGGTGTTCCTATCTGCGCCAGCCGCGCTTTTCGTCACGTCCCCAACGGCTTCCGCTTACGGTCTTTCGGGTAAAGCGAGATACAGCCTGGGCATCCCCAATAGCCTTCGCCGTTGTGCCAGGTGATAGATACTGAACCAATGACAGCTTGTTGTATGCACCGCTCAGCGCGTCGATCTCGTCCTTGTAGCGACCCATTGGGAATAGTGCAAGACGCGACAAGAATCCCTCTGTCCAGTCGGAGCTTAGCACACAAAGCTCACCCGCCTCAGCCGCGCGCGCGACCGGTTCAGCCCGAACTTCCTTGCTGCCCGTGACTTTCTCTGCGTGCGCCGGAAATCCGCGTAGCATGGCGACCTTGTCCTCTGCCGTTTCCTTGCCGCTACTGCCCGGCTCTTGTTCGATCCATATCTGTACCGTGTTGCCGTATGCCAGTGCGTCGTCGCGCGCAGTCTGCAAAATGAGTTCGTCGCGCTGTCCGATCGACAGTTGCCCGCGTCGAATGTCCTCCACATATACCCTTCGCTCAGCGTCCCTGGCAAGCAGCAGTCCGACCGTGAACGCCCCGCCGCCTTCGGTTGCCGCCAAATCCCAGTAACGCACGCGCACTGCCTCGACCGGAACACTCTCAGCCGTATCTATCTGCGCATACTGAAACAGCCCGCCCCCACGCGGGACGGGCCGCTGCTGAAGCTGTCCGGCTGAACCATACACGCCCAATTCACGCTTGAGACCTTCCAGCGCAGTGTGGCCGAATCGTTCTGGCCAAAGCAGTTCACCCTCGACCTTACGCGGATCGCTCCACCCAATTCCCGTCGTGTAAGCCTTCGACTCGTATTCTGCTGGCAGGCACAGATGCTCATATCCGCCTTGCTCTAAGACGTGCCCACTCAAATCTGCTTCGTGAACGCGCTGCATGATGATAATCTTCGCGCCCGTGTTTGGATCATTGAGACGCGTGCTCATTGTCTCGTCCCACCATACCAGGACATTCTCACGTATCGTATCGCTTTCCGCCTCGTGTGTCTTGTGTGGATCGTCGGCCACGATGACATCGCCGCCGGCGCCCGTCGCGGCCCCGCCGACGCCAGTCGAGAAACGATAACCCGTGTGGTCGTTCTCGAAGTTACCCTTCACGTTCTGGTCACCTGTCATCTTGAATACGTGCGACCATTGTCCCTGATACCACGGCGATTGAATTAGTCTCCGGCACTTGAGGCTATCGCGTACAGCGAGAGTTTCGGCGTATGAGGCAAATAGCCAACGCATTTCCGGCTTGAACGTCCATACCCACATCGGCCAGAACACGGACACGCTCAGGCTTTTCATGTGGCGCGGGGGGATGTTAATCAGTAGGTTGCGTATCTGACCGTTCGTGACGGCGGTCAGGTGCTCACAGATTGCGTCAATGTGCCAGCCGTGTACATATCTCGTGACTGGCTCCAGCGTAGACCATGCGCCCCGGATGAAGTCGGGCAGGGATAGGCGCGCGGTCTGCGTACTCATGCTTACCGCACGCTGTAGCCGATCCATCATCAGTGAGTTAGTCGCTCGTGTCAGTATCATAAGCAAATGAAAAGCCGCCCCGGATGGGAGCGGCCTTACGCTCTGTGAGCCGCCGAATGCGGCAGGCTTTCACTGCTGCACTACTGTACCACTGTTCGCATCACTACGTCAAGAACGACTCGCGTACTGCCTTCATCGGCCTTAGTCCATCTGACGGATCGCGCCGCCAATCCCAATCCGCCCGCTCTGATGATTTAGGTATCTTCAGACCATCGCCCTCGGCTCGTTCGCCATCGCGCACCGCACGGATCACGGGTGCGATTTGTTCAGGCAACCAGCAATGACCGATCTTGTACTCTGCGCCCGTTCCATCGAGGTCTAAGTGAAACTCAATCATGCTCGCGTCATGCTTGAATACGGCGGCATAAATTATGCCTGGATTGACGCTGTGATCCGACCAGCCAGTATCACGCTTGTTAGCTGACGAATCTCTGATTCGATCCATTGCCGCGAGATTGCATTCCTCAATCGGGCACGGATAACTCGAATTGCAATGCAACCATGTGACCTGTTGCATTCCGTTCTCGCGGAGCACTTTCGATACATGCGAAAGTTCTGAAAGATTCGCCATGCCTGTTGAGATGACGACAGTTTTACCGGTCTGGGCCACGGCGCGAAGCAGATCATCCCAAAGTAATTCATAGCTGGCAATTTTGAAGAAGTCCACAAACGGCAAAAGCTCACTGACCGCCTCCAGATAGAACGGCGTGCAGCCGAATTGAATCCCGCGCTGCTGGCAACGCGCCGCGATTTCTGGCAGGAACGATACTGGAAGCTCCCACGCTCGGCGCGCGCGATGTTCCGAACTGCGCTCCAGGATTTCGGGCGCAAACAGTTTATCGACTCTGAATAGCTGGAACTTGACACCCCAACAGCCCAGGCCGGCGGCTCTGTCCACGAAAGCGGTGCAGCGCGACAGGTCTTGATTGTGGTTGCTGCTTACTTCGGCTACGAACTGGACGGACATGCTAGTATCCCATCGTGCTCGGCCTGTGGCGTTCTCGATTCTCACCTCGTGGCTTGTGTGCATAGAACTTGCGCGGCTTGCCGCACCTGGCGCACCGCACTTCCAGATCGCCGGCTACAATGCCGCCTAGCCGTGACTGACATTGCTCGCACAGAAAGCCGAGGCCCCTCGGCCACTCTGCACGCGTCTGTGTCTTGACAACGACACGACCATTGATGGCCCTCAACTCTGGGCTTCGCTCTATCATTGTCAGCGCCCACATCGTCGGGATGCACGTCTCAGATTCCGTTAGTGCCCAGTCACGCCATAGAGCGCAGAACATTTCTAAATCCTCTGGTGTGTCTAGCTCTGTACGCACAGGCGCGAGATACTCGCGCATCGGTAACGGAAGTTGCACAGCAGAAAATCGGCTCAGGTGTCGCCAGTAGTACAGGCCGGGGTGCTCCCGCTCATCATCCCTCGATTCTGACACAATCACGTCCCACGCAGCGCGACTCCACACGTCGGTTGTTCCGGCATAAGTGATGCGCTCGTGGTCTGGCCCGAACCACAAGCCACCGGCATCGGTCTCAGTCAGTACATCAAGCCGCCAGTCAGCCAACGTCACGTCAACTAGAGGATTATCAGACATTGCTCGCGCCACAAAATGCGCATCGGGCGCGTGCTGCTTGAGCGCCTTATCCATACGTGATACTACATCGTCGCGCGATCCGCGATAGCATGGCGCACTGAGCGCATCACACATCAATTCTATGTCGTCATCCTCAGCGCCGTCCGTCGTGGCAACGATGACTATAGGCGATCGGCGCGAGTGACGACGCCAGCGGGATACGATTTGAGCCAGGTTCGTTGTACCATCAGGGCAATAGACCGCCAGCGCCTTGCTGGGTAGGCGCGTGCTGGACATGCGGGCAGCGATGATGACGGCGTAATCAGTCATGGATCATGGAGCTTGCGCTAGAGTGAGCATCAAATTACACCGCCCTCTTCGCTCATGAGTCCGTCAGCGGTTTTTTTATTGAGCGGCACATCTCGCTCAACCTTAATCCCGCAGCCATCACAGATAGCCGTCAGGTGCGCGTGTAGGCTCATCTCAGCACCACCCCCGCCTTCATGCCTGCGACCGCTACCTCTGCCCGCGTTCGCGCCTCGTCTGGCGTGCGCCCCGTGGCGAGCGCCTGGCCCCATCGAGCGGGATGACAAGCAACAGGTTTGACGACATCGCCCGGCATAATGTTGAGTGTCTCGAATTCGCCACTGAGCGCCAAGCGACATTCCTTGATTGTCTTTCCGGTATCGCCAGGAGACGGAAACACATACCTCTGCGACACAAATCCGCGCGCGTAAGGTTTCGGCTCCTCAAGCGTGTATCCGAGCGCCGCCTTAATTGCAGCGCCAACGAAATCGACGCCGTAGGCCGACGGGTGACCGTGCGAGGCAAAGAAGCCACCGGACAGACGCGCGGCCAGTTCGATAACATATATATTGCCATCATGGACTACCAGATCGCCCTTGACGGTTCCTGCACCGGATTGATACCAGCCAAGAGCGCGGCAGGCACGTTCAACAACGTCGCAAATCATCACGTTGGTTTCGTCGTCTCCGGCCGGCTCATCGAACCCATCCTCGATCACATACGGCGCGAACTCGTCCAGCCGAGCGTAGTTGCGCAATCCAACTGCCGTAAACAGCACACGCCCATCCTGAATGATGCTCTCCGTGCTGAGTTGCGTCCCATCTAGCCACCGCTCGACCATAACGCGTCCTGTCGGTGAAGCGGCACGGGCTTGCTCATAAGCCCAAGATGGATCGGTGCCAGGAAGCAGACGGATTACGCCGCGCCCACCGCGTGAATCGACGGGCTTAATAACGCCGGCCCATGACGGTATATGAATCTCTCCGGTGACTATTTCAGCACTGGCTTTGTCGGGATGAGATACTACATCCCATAGCGCAAATACCTGCCTGAGCTTGTCTTGCCCCAATCTCGCTGCCTCCACGCTCAACCCCGGCAGCCCGAAAGCTGCCGCGACTTCGGCGCACGCGACTGGCGCATCGACCGCCGCACACATCACGCCATCAAACCGAATGCCACTGGCACGCAGTACAGGTATCGCCTCTGAGGCATGATAGCATGAGGCATCAATGAAGTAACCCAGGCGACTAGCTGGCGCATTCCGATCACCGTCAACGATGACGGCGCGGAAACCCAACTCGCGCACACGCTGGATGATGGGAACGGCCTCGATGCCACCGCCGAGGAGGATGAGAGTTTTCATCCCAACCAGGTATCCCTTTCTCGGCACGGACCACACACATGATTAAATCGCCCCGCCTCATGTTCTGCCCGGAGCGCCGTCAAGTATTCGCCGTTCCACCACTCCGCGAACGTCATCTCGCCGATGTTCGCGCCATCTGTCGTTAGTTCGGTTCGAGCATCGTGTGCGCAGGCGTTGAATCGACCATCGACGACCATTGATCCGACAGCGTATAGATGTTGGCATGGCATCGCGCCGAGTCGTTCGGCCTTGATAGCGTCCTCAGCATCGCTCACAATTTTGGATCCGAACCAGGGACGCATTGAATCAAGATTCTTGATCAGTATGTCGTCAACACCTGGCACAGCGATCCAGTATCGGATAAAGTCTAATACCTGCGATGCCGTGTTGTCCTTATTGATACACTGTAGACGGACGAACGGCTTAACGTCGCCGCGCTTCGCCTTCGCCTCCAAGAACGCGAGCACGCGTTCTGCTGTGCGCCCGAACGCACCAGTATCGTTCGGTTTCGTGCTAGGCCGATTGGCGTCGTAGACCTCAGCGGTCGTGCCGTCGATGCTTATGATCAGGTCGTCGAGCGGCGTACTTAACACATCAGCGAGATTTGAAACGTCACCGTTTGTACTGAGGTTGACGGCGCGGAAACCTGCCGCCTTTGCGCCGGCAATCAGTGTAGAGACTCCCAACGCTTGACCGCCGATCATGTCTCGCCACAGCATCGGCTCGCCCAGCTGATAGAGTGATATACCATATACGTCGTGCTGCTTACATTCCTGCATAAGTCTATTGAAGTGCCCCCACTTCATCATACCCTTGCGATTCGTGACGAGAATCGTACAGAACGGGCAGCGTCGATTGCAGAGCGCAGTCGGCTCAATGATGAAGTAGCGCGGAAACGGAATGACCTCGCGCCGCGCATACTCCTCTCGCGCCTTGGCCAGCATCGGCGCAGATAGCGGCCTCAGTGACCGCCGTACCGCCGCACCGATAGCGTCAGCGTCGCCGCTGTTATGCCGCGCCTCTAGCCAGCCGTGGCGAGAGAACGCCCAGCCCTGCTTCTCAGGAATACCGCGCATCGCCACGCCGCCAATGTCCTCGATGCGTGATCCGATAGGATAGGCCGAAATCGGGTTGACTAACTCCATGTTCATCCCTACCTGCCAGCATGTACTTTATTATTCTGAAACAGGACATCAGAGGTAAAGCCTTCTCCGCATACAATCCTCATGCTCATTAGACTTTCGCCGCATATTCTGCATATTCCAAACTTGAGGTACATTACTTCATCTTCCCAGTTTCCCATCAGATCGGCCAGATGTCCTTTGTAGATGCCGCGAATAGGTGAATCCAGTTTGAGGAGCGTATAACAACCGCGACAGTATGTCGCGCCATTGTGTATAATAATGACAGGATTATCTACTTCCACGCCAATAAATCGACAGAGCGACACCTGAAACCTAATATCAATCACATGCTCCATGTCCACCTCGCATCACTCGCCACGCCATCCACCACGCGCACCACGCGCCCGCTGCTCTTGCCATCCTCGATTAGATCGACTATGGCCCGTGCCACCGACCAGGCTGGCTGCGCAACGGCATCCGGCTTTGCTCCGCCAGTGGCTATGACCTGACGACCCAAGTCGGTATCTGTCAGGCCCGGAGCCACTGCATTAAATCTTACCCCGTTACCATACTCCCGTGCGTATCCCTGCATCAGTGTCACGAGCGCCGCTTTCGCCACGCTGTATGGCCCCGTCTCTATTCCACCAACAAAAGCTCGCGTAGAGGCCACGGCAACGACGCAGCCGCGCGCCTCAGCCAGTCGAGGCAGAAGGCCACGCATCAGGTTCTCGTGCGATAAGAACATTTGGAACTGTCTGACATAATCCGCGTCATCCGTCTTTTCGTTTGGCGCAGAGTACCACTCGCCGGCACACAGAACGAGAGCGTGCAGCCGTGGACAAAGCGGTGACGTATTCCAGGCAGATGCGAAATATCTCGATGATCCAAACACGCTCAAATCAAGCTGTTTGCGGCTCGGCGCGATCACTTGCCAATCCTTTAGCCGCAGCATATCCGCCGTCGCCTTGCCGATGCCGCGCGATCCGCCTGTAATAAGTGACGTTTCATTCATTCACGCACCGCCACGATGACCAATTCCCTGCCCTCTCCACGCCGCGCCAAATCCTGATAGCGTGCCATGCGCTCAGGCCGTGTCATCTCTAAGTCGTATTGCGTCACGCTATGATACAGCTTCGCGCCAAGAGCAGGATTGTTTGTGTAGTCGTCGCCATCCAGCAGTAATCGCTCGACAGGATGCAGCGTGCTTCGTTCGACGATACGAAAGCCAGCGCGCCCAAGCAGGTTAGCGAACGATTCAGGCGTGAAGTAATTGAGATGAGTCTTATCAATAAACCAGAACGGCTTTTCGACCTCACGATTTGCTCTAAGCTGGATGGGAGAGAAGTCATTAGGTACGACTGACAACATAACTCCGCCGATCGCTAGGCGTTTGTGTGTCCAACGCAAGAAATCTAACGGACTGGGCAGGTGCTCAACCAGCCAGAGCGCAGATATGCAGGCGTATCGAATCCATGTATTGAGATTCTCCCATACTCCATAAAACGTATCGCTCGGCGCATATTTCACAGCCTCATTGCTCGGCTCAATACCGTGTGCCCTCCATCTACGCGCCTGAGCTTCCCGCATAAAGTGACCGTATCCGGCTCCTACATCGATCAGCGTCCTGTTCGGAGTATGCTTCTCAATCAATTCCAACCAGTCGCCATAGATCGCCGACCACCACTCGCGCTGTTGCTCCATCCGTTCCAGCGCGCCCGCCTTCTCGACCTGCCAGAAGGACGAAGCATAGAACCGGTCAAGGTTATCTGCGTTCGGCATCGTCTCCAGGTGCGCGTAACCACACGCCTTGCAGTCAATAACGCGCAGGCCGTCACGTTCTCCGAGTAATGGGCCAGCGTGCTCATTCGGCATCTGGCAACCCTAGCCATGCACATGATGCGCCGCTTTCCCGTGATGGGAACAGTACCTTCCCGCCCGTCTGCTCATCCTTCCAGTAGTAATCCAGGCCGTGCCACGCCTTGATGACAATACGACTGACAATCAGCTTACCGTATTGATAGCACCAGATATGGAAGCGGGTAGAGTTGGGAGGCGCACCGTATCCACAACCGACCAGAAGGAACATCACCAACAGAGCGACAATCAATCGTCTATGACTTATCACGCTTTCCCTTTCGACTCGCCCTGACCGTCGCCTCGGCATGAATTACACGCTCCGCGTGCGTATCCGCAACCATGACTGACTCACCCGCAACCAGTCGGGCGACGAACTGCGCTACCCGCCCAGCGCCCTTGCCGTCAACCAGCATCTTTCCTGCGCGGGACATCTCTGACCAGTGAATATCGCTACCGAGGATGTCTTTCGCCGAGGCGCGCAAGGCGTCACCGTTGAAATTGTCCCACACGCCAATCGAGACAGCACAGCCCCGCCGCTCAAGCTCCTGAGCCGTGCGCTCGTGGTCTGCGCTCCAGGCCGTCAGAATGGCCGGTACGCCCGCCGCCGCCGCCTCAAAGGCCGACATGCCAAGCGCGCCAATGAATAGCGCCGCTCCGTCCAGGTATGGCGCGAGCGAGTCGGGCGCATGGATCACTCGTACCGTCTCTGATTCTATGAAGCCTGCCGTCGATTCGGAGGCCGGCCCGTTGACTATCGTCAATGCCCAATCCTCTGTCCCCGTCAGCGCGTCCAGAACTGCCGCCGTCATGTTGTGAGGATCACTGCCCCCCATGCTGATCAGAATGTGGCCGCCCGGATTCGGCGTACACCGCGCATATTTCGTATCAATGACGATATACTCTGCACCCGTTACATCGGCATCGTTCGGTAGAAGCGTCTGGGCGATGAACAGATCAGCTATCTCGCGGATCGCTTCTCTGTCCTTCATCACGTAGCCCGATCCACCGATAACAACGACCTTGCTAAATCTGCGCGCCGCGTTCAGCATAATTCGATCTGGCCCGTTTTCCACGTCAACGATACAAGCCTGATACCGAGTAGAGCGCATTACCCAGGTCAGATCATCAGGCGCATAATCTACTACCCGATAGGACGACCTGCGAATCCGATCAAAGCCCGCTGTTTCGTGCTGTGTGGCAAACATGACGGTGTGCCCCAATGACACAAGCGCATCAGCCAGCGCAAGACAGCGCACAACATGACCCATGCCATGCACCCGATCACCGACGGTATAGATGAGAATATCAGCCATGTTTGCCGCCCTCTGCCTTCGGCCAGAATACCGAACCGCCCCGGATAACCTCATGTACCGTGCCCAGGTCGGCATCGACCCGCAACTCATCGCCGGGCAGAAGGTCGATTGGTGCTTCGATTGTGGACATCGCGCCGACTGATGCACCCGTAACGTTGGCGTACTCAAATTTCGGCCTGCGCTCGTTGCCCAGATGCGTTGTGATGACTTCGTAGCCGGCTGGCTGCTGCTCGATGACGTTGTTTCCCTTTATGATTCTGGCCTTAACTACAAGAGTTGTGACTAACATCATATCCTCCTATTCTGTGCGCTACTCTACTACTCCTTGCTCTGCCATTCCACTCATCTCTAGGCGGCACAGCACTAAGCTCCGTTTCTGTGCACTGGCCCGTAACTGCATCATTCCCATACCTCACCGCGCCAACCAGCAGAGATAACACCATCCCTTAATGCCGATGCCGTCATGCCCCTGTGTCTGTTGTCGGCACGCAGAACATGACAGCGGCGGCACAGGCTTCGCAGATTGCTCATCTCGTTTCCGGCGAGACTGCCGGATCGGACGTGATCGATATGCGCCGTCTCAACCGTTACGGGAACATGACAATGGACGCACTCGAAGCCGTCACGTCGCAAAACAGAAATGCGCGTCTGTTGCCATATTTCGTGGGACTGTCGGCGTCTAGGCATTGCTGTTCTGTTCTATTCCGATCAACGCTCTTCTCCTCGCCGCAGATCAAGTCACATCAATTATGTGCTGCGCTTTACAGCACTGCGCTCTATTCTTTAATCTCAAGCGAGATGAGTTCAAACCGTCCCATACCGACCTTGCGCCCGCTGCCGATGCCGCTCAACTTACCGCCATCAATGATGCAGGCTTCCATCTGTGCGCGATTGATGATGGTCTTATCCCACTGAATCTCGAACGAGCAAGACCAGCCCGGAGAGGCAGCGACGCGATAACAGATATTCGCACCTTTCGTCGAGGGATTGCGAACCATCCGAACATCGAGATATGTGGATTGTTCCGGGTCTTGTGGAGGCGGGTCAATCTTCGTTAGGTCGCAGGTGTTTCCGTTGGGGTAGCCTGTCATCCATCGGTCAACCAGAATCCGATCTGTGAGGATTTGTAGTGTGGCGATCACGTCAAGCTGAATTGAGCCGCGTCCCTTCTTGGTGTATCTCGCGCCCTCACGGATGACGGCGAAGGCGTATGTACCAGGCATCCACAGTTGCCCATCCTTCGTGACGAGCGTCGTGCGCCGCCATGTTTCGGGGTCATTCCCGGCCTTTCCCGTTTTCTCCCTACGATCATCGAGCGGGATGGCGTCAGGCCCAAACCAATGCCACCACAGAGGGCGTGTGCCCCTGATTGTGGCTATTGCGGTGACGATGTTGTTTCCCATTCTAAACTATTCCTTTCTTCGCTGAACCGCGCTATGCCTTGCGAATCCATACTCTTCCCGTCTAAGCACGACTGCATCGGTCACGGCGCTAAAAACAAATCGCCGTCATCTTCCGTTTTGCCATGCTTGCTTAGAGCGGTTGGCGTTACCGGAAAATAACGGCGATATGCAGGCAAACGAAAACGCCACGACCACTCTAAGCGAAGAGATTATAGCACAATAACTATTCTGCTGTCAACGTTCTATACATTGTCCCATAACGGTCAAGGAATCCATTCCATCTTGCAACGTCGCCGTTCGCTCGTCGCGTTCTGCGCCGCCAACCCAGGACAGCCAGGCCGAAAGCGCATCGATATACATCTCGTTGCACGGATCGAGAGACCACTTAATCCCGGACGCCACCACAATAGACGCTCGCGGCGCGATGTGAATCTGATAGGAGTGCTCACTAAGTGCCATCGACTCATGCTGGATGATTCCGCGCACCCTGCGTCCGTCTGTTTCCATGTCCACATCTACCGCTGGCCCAAGCAGCCACAGCGCCGTGTCAATCGGGTGCGCCGCGATGTAGCTCAGGCAGTCAGGGCCATAGCGATCTAGCAAATCATCATTCGCAGCGAACCTAACAGACGCGCTATCTCGAATAATTGGCGCAGCTTCACGGTAGACAGGATGAAAGCGATATTGATAC
>Ga0209002_10003262_pt1 | contig 12880 bp, 15 predicted proteins | sample Rifsed16ft2_FD_184010 | JGI IMG/M metagenome (GOLD analysis project Ga0209002, IMG submission 184010) | Soil microbial communities from Rifle, Colorado, USA - sediment 16ft 2 (version 2) | ecosystem: Environmental > Terrestrial > Deep subsurface > Rock core/Sediment | place: Rifle, Colorado...
TATATTCTTAGAACATTTTTAAGCCCACCGGACTCTTTTACGAAGGGACTGTGTATGTGTTCTTTTGGTAACACTGGAGTTACCCACCACTGCAATAAAGGATTAATATTTTTGATTCCTTTTTTATTCATAACTTACTTTACTTACAGCATGCCTAGTTAACTTTTCAAATCTTGGATAAAGAACCTGTCTATCATTTACTACTTTGCAAGTTGTCTCTATTGTTATAAACTCGCTGTTTTTAGATAAAAAATCACCGCTTTGCGGATATTTAATAAACACTTCGCCTTGTTTGTTTAAATTCATGACTCCCACTCCTTTTCTCAAGAATTTATTATTCTGATCATAAACGCCTTGACTAATAGCCTTATCTGCTAAACTCTGTTCTAATAAAATAAGCTCTTGAGCGTACTGCTCCGCAAGTAAAGCCTGTTTAATTTCTTGCTCCGCTGCGTCTCTGTCTGCAATGTCTTGGAGGCGTATTTGAAAAGCTACGTCTTGCAAGGCTTTTGCTTCAATTGCTGCCGTTTCGTCTGCCAGCTTCTTAGCTGCTGCTGCATTGGTATCAATTAAAAGGATCGCGTCAGTCTTAGCGGTGTTTATTTTTATTACTTCGTCCGCATAGGCTTTTTCGCTCAGTAGCTTATTATTTAAAAGTAGAAGCTGCGCTTTTGCTAAGTCTTCGGCACTTTGCCTTTGCGCATCAAACTGCTCCTGCGTGGTTGCTTTGCTTTTCTCATTCGCTACTTTTTGCGCTTCAAGTTCTTTATTAATTTGCTCCTCTGTAATTTCTAAAATCGCACTCGATAGGTTTTGTCTATTCTCTATTAATTTTTTGGTTTGATCACTCCCGGATAAAGACTTTTGCGCCAAAGCATTTTCTAAGTCAAAAACCTTTTGAGCATTATCAATCTGTTGCTTCGCGGATAAATTCCTTTGCTCGGCTTGCAACTTCAGAATATCGATTTCATTTTGCAAATTACGCAATCCCGACTCTCTCGCTTTTTCGCTTGCTGCCTGTTGCTTCGCTAAACGTGCCTCGTTTTTACTTGCTGCGTCATCGTTGATTTTATCTCTTCGGCTGTAAGTTTTCTCTAAATTTACCGTTACTTCGTCTTCTAAATTAATAGCTTTTAAACGGGCTTTGTTTAGGGCTTCAAACTCTTTGTCGTAGTTACCTCCTCGGCTTTCTGCCAATTCTTTTGTCGCATCGCCCTGCTCTTTTAATAACTTTTTCTCTCTCTCGCTAAATTGTGCCTTGGTTGCAATCGCTTGGCGCGCTATTCTTATTTCTTCATCAACTATTTTTTTACGTTGCTGGAAGTCCGCATTTTCTTTAGCGATAATTTTATCCGAAATAGCCAAACGCTCGGCTTCCGTTTTAGTCCTGTTTTTCAGTTCTACATTTAGCTTATTTATCTCAGCTCTATTTCGTGAAGAGGTAACTTCTTGGCTTGCCATAGCGTCGTCGAGGTCTTGTTGGGCTTTTGTGAGTGCTGCTGCTTCGCCTGCTGCCTTGCTCATTTCACCCCCTAATCCGCTAAAGGCTTCTTTCAAACTTTTAGCCCCGTTAACAACGGCAAGGATAGTATTTTTAATTACGTTAAAAGTAGCCGTTAAGGCTGCTACGCCTTGTTCCACTTTATCAACTAAAGGCTGGAAAGTTCTGAACGTTGCGATCACTAAGCCAATTACCACAACCGCTGCCGTTATAGGCAATAATAAAGTACCTATAGCAAGGTTAAGCCCCCATGTGGCTTTTGTTGTTGTTTGCTCGGCAACTCCGACGGCTTCTGTTGTTGTGGCTAAAACGGTGTTAGTCGTGCTCATTTGTGCTGCTTGGACTGCTGCCGTTTTCGAAGCGTTTCCAAACCCCACTATATTTTTTGCGGAGTTTGTAACCATCCCGCTTATTTCACCAACTGTGCCAAGTATTTGCTTTCCCTGCTGCACGAAGCCAATAGCTTGAGCCGTTGATCCACCAAAAGCCCCCCCTAACTCAAAAATCTTTTGTCGGTAGTTCCCTGTTATGTTGGCGGCTTTCTCTTGAGTGCTTCCGTTGGCAACAACGAACTTGTTATTCTCGTCAATCTTTGCGTTTATTTGCGCAATAGCCTTTGCCCCGTCAAGGGTCGTAGCATCTATTTTTTGACGTGCTGCGGTTAATTCCTGCGTGTTCTTTTTTGCTTGCTCCTGCGTGGTTATATTCGCTTTGAGTGCGCTGTCCAAGCCTGTTTGCGCTTTGGTTAATTCCAAAACGCTTTTTTGGTTCGCTGAGTATTCCGCTTTTAGCTTCTTAAGTTCAAGCTCGTTATTTACAAAAGAAGTAAGCTGCTCCTCGTTTGCTGCTGTTAGTCCGTCGGTATCTTTTTTAAGCTTCTTTTGCTCGTTCTCTAAATCAATAATAGCCTTTTTACTGTCTGCCATTGAGGCGTTGAGGTCGGAGGTGTCAACTATTAATTTACCGATAATTATCTCTTCTGCCATTGCGCTATAGTGTTTTAATTGTTGAAATGATTACTTGCATATCTGAAATATCGGTTTCCACGTCCATACTTCCCGAGTTAGAACCCCTGCGGTTATCAAAGAAATAGTGCACGTAAACTCTTATTTTTCTCGATACCGGAGAAGAGGCTATTGTGCTCGTAAGTGTTGGGGTAACAACTGTTTTTTCTTGGTTGTCTGCCGTTCCAACTTCATAAAGTTGAATATTATTAACCCCATCGAAGAGCATTACTCTAGCCGTAGCTCTTGCTTTACCTATCCCGTTGTTGGCCGTTCTCAAATGGATAGTAAAAGGGAGTACTTCGACTTTAACTTGAGTATAAGCATCTGCTGATACTACCAAATTAAAAGTGTCGTCTGGCCCTGTCCCGTTTGAAACTAAATCGGCACTCGTTATGGTATTATTTAAATTTGGTTTCAGGCCTAAAAAGTACTTCACCGGACTTACGTATAAGTTCCCGATATCGAAATCGTTTCTTATATAATTGAAATCCACAACCTGCTGGTAATTACTTTCTAAACTTGCGATCCCGGTATGCTTAATATTAATATAGGCTTCGTTCGATATACCCCCGTTCGTGTCAATCGCTTGGATGTAAAGAGACGCACTATTGAAGTCTGCGACGGTATCGCTCGACTTATTGGCTTCTATTTTAATAGTTACTATGTCGGCAAGTGAAAAGGCCTGAGGCAAAGAAGCTGCCGGAATTAAAACGTCGTTTATGTAAAGCCTATTTAAATCTTGGCCGTAACTCCTAAATATAACAACGTCCCAAGGATACTCATTCGGAGGCATTGGGTACATTGAATTTAAATACTCAAGAGGGAATAAAGCCTTTTCTTTGAAATCCAAAAGTACCGAATTGAAATCGTTTAGAATAGGACTTAATACTTTTTTCTTTTTAACGAGCATAGCCTTAATTGTAATCAAATCCTTTTTAGTAGAGAAGTTGATCTCTAAAGGAATCCAATAGCTAGAAAGTTGTTCTATAAAAAATACTTTGGTTAACGAGAAAGTAGCAGCCAAAATGTCGTCGTATCTGAATTGAATATTAGTTACCAAGGGCGTTAAAATAAAATCCGTGTAGTCTTTGTGAAAGTCCGTGTAAACGGTCTGCATACTAACCGGAACGGCTTTCCTGTTGGTAACTGGGTAAGCTATACCGGAAGCGTACACGTTAGCTGTGATTGTTTCAGTTGATAACTTGAATATTCGCACTGCTGAGGTCTCGCCTACTTCGCCATTAGTCCTCAATTCGATTGTGCCGCCTTCCAATATTTCAGAATCGTCAAATAGATTAAGAGACCCACTGCCAAAAGCCGAATCTAAATAGGTGGCTTTGTCCTGTGCGCTTATGAAGTTTGCAAAGAAGGAATTAAAAGTAGTTCCGCTGTCGGAGTACATCATTTCGTTACGCTTTGCAAGCTTACTTTGGAAAGTATAGTCTTGGTAATTTACAAAGTATTTTGAATAATCTACATAAGTACTCTTGTAATTAGCTAGATTAGTCCATTTGTTAATCAAAACAGTTTTATAAGTGTCGTCTACTTCTGCATAGCAATTGAAAAACGCTAGAACTTGACTAAGAAAAGCGAAAGAATCTAAAGCAGGGTCAAACGTAGGCGCAAAACCGTTACCCACTCCGCTATAAACCTGATACGTTCCTTTGTTTGGCGCAATATAGTAATCTTTAAAAGAGTCTGTCATACTAAAGAAGTCACCAAACACAGTATAATTGTTGTCGGTAAATATCTTTTTAACCAAATCCTGTAAATTAATAACTATCGGCATTTCCTCTATTACAAAAAGCCCGCTCTTTGGCTGGCTTTCCATAAATGCGGACTTCTCTACGAAATCGGCAAAGGTTTTTTTATACAAATAGCCACTTGCTACGGCATTTATAAAGGTTTCTTTTAGTTTAATCACTAAAGCGTTATCGCTATAAAGCAAATAGGTATCAATCTTTTCAAGCCCTTCTTTTTGAATCTTTAAAGTTTGGTTTCTCAAATGGATCGAGCCGTTTAAAACGATGTCAACCTCGTAACCATTCATTAAAGAGCTTACTTTGTTGGTAGGCAAATCAAATAGTCCTAAAAGCTTTTTATTATTTGCGGTTTTCTCCAAAGATATAGTATTCGAGTACGCATAGCGTTCTTGAATCCCGTTAAGGTTCTGTGACTTTTTGAAAGTCACTATTTGCGAAGGTGAGATATCGAGGCGAAAGCCTTTTCTAAAAATTTCTATCATGCTAATATGAACTTAAGTAGTAGAAAAATCCCAACTATTATGAATACTATATCTAAATCAACTCTTATAACGTTTTTATTTTTCATAGCTTAAAGCGTTATCCCGTTTTCATTTGATATAATTACCGATAAAGTATATTCGAAATCAAACTTTTTAAGGTTAAAATTTCCTGATACTTCACACTCAATAAAGCCTCTTGGCAGTAATACCTCAACTTTCGGAGAGTTCAAAAGTTCGATGAAAGTCTCTGTAAGTTCTATTTGCTTCACTCCTGACAAGCTCATTTGCTTTTTACTTTCCCCAGATCTTTGCACTCGTGAGCTTTTACCGTCTTGGATGTTGTAAAAGTTATTATTTATAAAATCAGTCTTTGATCGGTTGGCAGTCATAGCCTCTTTGGCTGTGTAGAAATAAGCCCACCCCCCATAAGAAGTAAAATAACGAAATTGCAAAGTTTCTTCACACTCATCGCCTTTGTACTTAATTCCGTAACAGGGTATTAAAGGATTGTTTAACGAAGTTGTTATCAATGCGGGTAAATACATTTTGTCTATCTGAGCATCGCTAAGAGCCACATTGGCAACACCTACTATCGGAGTGATAGGGGCGGAAATTCCACCAACGGAAACAACCGAACCTGGAGCACTTACAAGCTCGCCAACAAACACACTTAAGGTATTGGCAAAGCCCGTAGCAAACTCCAAATATTTTGGTGCAATAATATTTAATTTGGTTAAATCCTTTTGAGGCTTCAAAGCTTCCGATAATTCGCTAATTCCCACAATAGGATAAAAAGCATCGTCTGTCTCGCTATCGTTTGGCGTTTGCTCAGCAAAAATGAAAGTGGTGTCAAAGATGTACCCGCTATCAAAAACGTACTCGTCTGCGAATATATCCGCACCGTTTTCGGCATGAACTGCAACGCCTATACTAAATCGTTCAATAGTGTATTGTTTGTTTGGATTGTCGTACTCAAAGTTAAAGTTATCCATTAACAAGCTTTTCAAATATCCCGATACATCAACTCTGAATACGCCAGTACCATACTTGGGTAAAATGTTTTTGATCGTGTAGCGTCTTGTAGTGTACTGAGAAACCATTTCCAAGTCTGCCACTAAGTCGTTAGGGTTTACGCCCAAATCAGTATCTGAGCTAAATTCGAATATAGCCGGCTCGTTAACATTGAAGAATTTTAACGGTTGTTTCGAAAAAGTAATTGCCATTGCTCTTTTATTTTAATTTGTAAGTCTGGTTTTGCAAGTTCAATAACTTGGTTAAATGCTTCGCTGTTAATCGAGTCCGTAACTATGTGAGAGCCTCCTTGTCTGTACCACGTAGTACCTAGTTTAATTATATTTGCTTTGACTGCATAAGGGTTTAGATCCAAGCCTTTAGCGTCAAGCCATATCTGTATATTTGCAATTGTTGGAAAAGGTTGTTCGCCCGGGGCTACCCCTTCATCCAAACCAACTATGTAATCGAGTGCATAAATATCAATTGTTATTTGCTGCAATAAATCCTTTTTTTCAAAGCGTACCGAGTTTAAAAGCGCACGTGTTGCCACCATGTCGTTATCGATTATCGAGCGTTTAAGCTTGTCGATTATTACGCTTTGTACTGCTTCCTCGATTGTCATTTAGTTAAAATAAACAGCATCAAAGCGATATAGTTACATAAGTGAAAAACTACTAAGGTCATTAACGCTACGTTTCTTAACGCTTCTTTTAGATTAGTTCCGTTGTGGCTAAAAGCGTATACCGTCGGGCCAACTAAGTCATATTTTTCAGACTTCGCCCAATCGGACGCTATTTTTTCTTGACTATTGTTTTCAAAATATTCGTGTAAATCTTTTAGCATATCGTTCATAATACTAAATTGTTACTGAAAAAGTTATCTCTACGCCTGTGTGGTTAACTGCGGGAGTCGCTACGTTCGAATTGAATATAGGGCGTAGCCTTATTGCTTCAATCAAATAATCGCAACACGTGAAATAAGATTTAAAGGTGTTTATAAATTCGAGCGTTAAAAGCTCTTTTGTGATTGTGTCGAATTGACCCGGAACATTTACCGTTTCCACTTCTAAGTCTGCGTTAACAGGCTTTGCAATAGTTAGCAAACAATCATAGCGCATCTGGGCGTATCGGTTGCGTGAATTATTAACCACTGGCCCGAAAGTTAGAACCCGATTAACGGCAAAAAAGCTGTAAGGGTCTAAGTTTTGAAGCTGTGAGCCTGCTATATCTGTTTCAATGTACAAAAGTTCGTTGAAGTTGAAAATATTGGCTAAGACGTTGTCTGGCGTTGTGGCTACAACACAAGTGAAATCCCCGTCTATTTGCTTTAATATTGGCATATAAAAACGATTAAATTGTAAAGTAAAACCGCCGCTGCGATAGCTTGCACTAATCGAGAGACAAAAACTATTATCTTTATTTCGGTTTCAATTGACATATTATTTTTTCATGTTGTTGTGAGCGTTGAAGTTCTCAAGCTTCTTTGCAAATATATCAAATAAAATAGTATAAAAGTTAAATAGTTTACGGTTATTATAATTTTTTTCGTTATAGTCAACGGCTATTTGCTTTTTATCCGCCCAGTATTTGAGATAATAGTATTTTTCGGTATGATCGTTTTTAATTCCGTTGCCTCCGGGAATGTTGTAAGAGCTATTAACCTCTTCAACTAAGGCACTTATATTCACGATAGCCCTCTCAAACTTATAGGCAAAAGCCTTTTCGTGAATAGAGAAGTATTTATCTTTTGCGTTTTTGAAGTTAAGTCGTTGTTTAAAATCCTCGAAAATAAGCTCAATATTTTTCGAGCGTAATTCCATCCAGTCGAAAGCGTTAACCTCTGCCATGATGTCGTCAATACTTACCCCGATATTAAGCGTTTTGCAATATAACTCTTCGTTGTCTAATATTATGCTTTCTTGGCTACTCATTTTTCAGAATAGCTATAAGGCTTTCTAAGGCTTGCCTATCTTTAGTTCGGTCTTTGTCGATAAGGCTTAAAACGTTATTTAGTTCGTATCTTTTAGCCCCTTTCTCGTCTTCTGTATATTCCTGTATTTCGTCTTCAATCTCTTGGACTGCGTCTATAACGTATTGGCTATAACTGCCCATGTCGTAAAATGTTGCGTGTGATAAATCTTGTAAGTTCATAATATAAAAAAGTTAGCCCCAACACTCGCTACAAATGAAGGGGCTTTAAAAGTTAGTTGTAGCGAATAGCAAATATAGTAATTAATTTGTTACACCCAACCTCCTGAGGCTTTTAATTCGAATACCATACGCATTATTAAGCTGTCAAAGAAATCGGGAGAGCGTCCTGTGCGCAATTTGTGTGCGCTCTTTTTCTCTAATTTTATTTTTCCGACGTCGTCCAAAGGCTCTCGGCAAATGTTCTCTAAATCGGCTATTATTTGCTTTCTAAATTCCTGATCTTGGCAGTAAATTAAGTTAGCTTCGATTAATTCTTTTAGTTTAAATGCGCATTCGGTTTTTAAATTCCTGTAATTTTTGCCCTTTATCGGTTGTGCGTTGTTGGTAAATGTTCTGGCAGCTACTAGCTTCTTAAGGCTATTAGCTGTAAACTTTCGTAAGCCGTCTGAATCATAAACGATATGCGAATAAGGTATCTTGTATTGCTCCGCTAATAGTATTAACTTATTTCCGATTGCGGTTTCATCAATTTTATCTATAGCTATTACCTTTTCAATTACGAAGCCGTCCCAGATCGTCACCACGAAGACGTCAGCACCGAGGTAGGCGATGTCGCAACTCATGTAACGCTTTGATGTCTTCTCAACGAAAGAGTTTGTAAACAAGTTGCAAATGTCGTCGTAGTTGAATAAAGCGAAGGGGTTGTCATCGTATTCGAAATTCCCGTAAATAAGTCTTTGGATTGTTGCTTGCTCTCCTGTTAGCAAAATATCTCGTACGTATGCCTCAACCTCCGGGCTTGGGTTATCAGTCGGCAAAGCATGAACAAACTTTTTACTCTCGGTTTCTTTTCCGTCCTTGAAAGGCTTATAATACCTATCGTAAACGTGTGTTTTTGCCGAGTTGAAACATTCGAGCATTTTTTTAGTAATGCCGTATTGCTCGTTAAGGCAACGCCCTAAACGGGTAAAAAGTATATCAATAGCTTTACGGTCTGTCTCTGCGCTTTCATCGATTGCACAACCTGTAAGCTCTAAACCTCCGAAGCGTTGGTAAAGTGGATCACTGGGTTTATGTGCTGTATCGATTAAGTAAATTACTGAACCGTTATCAAAAACTATTTTGTTAAGTTGTTGGTTGTAGTTGTAGTGTATTTCGTTAAGCATTCCCGTTTCTTTCAGAACTTTGAAAAGCGTAACGAGAGTTGTTTTCTTAAGTGTAATTAACTCTTTTCTACCTAAGCCCCAAGCAGTACCGGGATAAGTTCGGGCCATGTAGGTAAGCCAGTAACACATCAAATAAGATTTTCCCGAGAAAGCTCCCCCCCCATATCCGACAAAAAGCGTAGTGGTATCAAAAAGTAAACGCCATGCGATTGATTGCTTTTTCGAGAGTCTAACTTTCCCCATTGTCGAGGATTATTTCAAATTTAGGAGCTGCAAGCTTTTCACCTGCTGAGGTTATATCTTTTCTGATAGGTGCGTATTCCCCGTCCATTTTGTTAAGTTCTGCAATTGCTGCTTTAACTTCCGCCCCGGAATAGTACTCAACTTTTTGGATTCCTCCCTCTGTTATAACTTCCCTCCAAGCTTTTATTTCACCTGTGGCGATTTTGCTTAAAAGTTCCATCCGTTTGTACTTGGATAATATAGCCTTTTTAACGGCTTTTTTTTCTTCTTTGATGATAAAGTCCGTCTTTGCCTTTTTGATCTCGTCAGCGGTCTGATTAAAGCGTCTGTTGGCTTCTTTCCAGTATGTGTCAAAAGTTGGTGATGAAATACCCCAAAGACTACCAAATTTTGCTAACGTCTCGGAATAGCGAGCGCCCCAATCTAATTCAGAAAGGATTTCGTTTATACAATGCTCTTTATTCGGCTTCATGCGTCAAAGATATAAATTTATTTTAGTTAAAAGCAAAATAAACAAAGGGAAAAACATTGTTTACGTGCAAACGCCCTGATTAATAAGTACTTAGCTTTACAGGGAAACAAAGATAAAAGCTATTGTTTACGCTCTCAGCCCAGTACCGGCGGGGCTTAAACTCAAAACGTAAACAAAGAAACGATAAACACGTTAACTTTGTTGGAGCTGTGGGGACTCTCACGTGCGTATACGTGTATGTATGCGTTATATATACGTGTTATATAGGTTATTATATAATATAATTATATACTTATATTAATATTATTGTTTACTTTGTTTACATTTGCCCTTAGCCCTAGTGAAATATGGGGCTAAGAAGTAAACAATACTTTGTTTACTTTGTTTACTTTGTTGCTTATTGTTGCCTTTTTAGGCTAAAAATGAAAAAAGCCTTCTCGAAAGTTAGGCTTTTTATTGTTTCTTTGTTTACGTTTTCTATCTCGCCTTATGTATTGCTCTAAATCTCGGTTAAGCTCTTCGTTTATTTTCTTCAAGAACTCCGCTTTTTGCTTCAAAACAAGATTGCGAATTATCAAAATAAAGAGTATAATTGCCAGGCAAAGGATTAAAAAAGTATCTGTCATTTGGTAGCGATTTTATGGAAAGCGTTAGTAACTTGGTTGTGATCGTGTAGGTAAATATTATTGCATTTTTGCAGCCACGCGTAAAAGCGTTCTACGTTTGAGAGGTCTTTTTTCATGTTGTTTGGTTTTAAATTTATTACTCCTTTAAATAAAATACGTCTTCGGGGTCAACTTCATCCTCAGGCCAATAGCTAAAGGCTACTAAGCCTATGTTCTCATCGTCGCCTTGTCCTTCCTCTATCACGCTATATACCTTAATTTCCACTGGCTCGAAGTAAAAGGTATTGCCTTGCCTCTTTTTAAAAATTCCGCTTTCATCTTTACAATCATCCAGCCAATACTCTTGCCCCACTATTAATTCGTTTAATCGTACTTCGTTACTCATAGCTTAAAATTTTTAATTAGGTTTTCAACTTCTTCTAATTTGTCCAGTACTTGCTTCAAATCCTCGCAAGGCTCTAGTACTAAGTCTTTGTACTTATTCAGGGCTTGAGGCACACTTAGAAAGTGCCACGTAGCTTTTTTGGTAACAACCTTAGTCTCTAATGTGTCGAGGTCTGTAACCTCCTTAGCTTCTCTGTAGTGAAGCGTACACCCTTTCCCATCGGGGTTAATCGTGTAATTTTCGTCAAGTTTTAACATATCTCTTCTATTTTGGTTACACGTTTATAAACTTTTATTTTGTACTCAAAGAACTGCAGAGCTCCTTGTACTGTTCCCGCCTCGATTGTTGTCTCGCAATCTGTGCACTCGTCATTTTGTTCAGCTAAGTAGCTGATAAGGTATTTGCGCATTATCTTTGTATTTAACTCGCCATTGTCCAAAGGGTTTCAGGAGGGCTTTTTTATTGCCTGAGTATCTTGCTCGGCGTATTATAACTTCCGTGTCTTTTATATTTACCGCTCGCCTATAAACTAGGAAGAGAGGACGTTTAGAGAAAACATTGTATTTAGTTTTTACTATCCTACTCATTATCTAAATCCTTTTAACTCGTTCGGAGCGAAAGACTTTCCTTCGCTTAATACTTCTGTGATCGTGTCGCTTAATAAGTAAAGAACCACGAAGGGGATTAAAAAAGCGATTACGCTTATGATGTATGTTGTTGTCATGTTATTTGGTTTTTATTCAGACATCCACTTAAGACATTCTTTTATGTTTTCAAATACAAAAAATAAAGCTTTTTGGTTATTTGCTCTCGCTATATACTTCTTTAAATCATCCCCAAAGTATATAGCATCTAAGTCGCATGAATCATTAGCTACACTAAAATAGCCTCTTTTATCATGCATAATAATCGATTTTACCTCGCCCCATTTTATACCGACTATACTATTTTGGTCTATTTGGTTTAAGAAAATAATATTTGTTTCCTCTTCTCGTAATATTAATTTTTTCATTTTTTTTATGTTTTAAATTCTTTTCAAAGATAATACTTAATTCGAGATATAAAAATAATTTTGTATAAAAATTAAAAATTATTTTTATACTTCTCAATTTTAGCTTTTACGGCTTGCATCAAAATCTCTTGTGTGTCTCGCTTCCCGTCTAATGAAAGTACTACGCTCTCGTCTTCTGTGCCTCTTGCTATAAGGTGGCCGATGTTTACGGGGTACTTTCTCCCTTGCCTGTGAAGCCTTTTATTGAACTGCATATAAAGCTCCAAACTCCAATTAAGTGAGAACCAAAGAGCTGAGCTGTACCCCTCTTGCAAGTTTAATCCATGGCCTCCTGAGGCTGGGTGCATTAACATAACTTGAATTTTACCTGCGTTCCAATCCTTAATATGCTGATCGGTTTTTAACCTTACCGGCTTATATTTCGCCAGCTTAACCAAAAGCCTTTCTAACTCATGCTTATAAGTATAGGCGATTAATACAGGCTTGCCGTTTGCAGCTTCGATAAATTCCTCAGTAGCTTCCAGCTTCAAGTCGTGAATAACATGCACGCCTCTGTCTTCGTCGTAGATTGCGCCGCCTGCAAACTGTAAAAGCTTATTTGACAAAGCCGCTGCGTTCATAGCTGTGATCTCGGTTTCGTCTTCGTTGAACATTTCCAGAACCTTTTCCCTCTCGAAATCGTTGTACTTTTTCATAAGTGCGGGCGGGAACTCGATATTAATAAAAGAGTCGATACGTTCCGGTAACTCCAAGTAATCCTCCGACTTCATTGATATACAAATATCTGTCAGCTTATTATGTATGCGCTCGTCGCTATCGTTCAAAGCATCATAGCTAAAGCCGTTATAACTTTTACGAAAGTAGTTATCCCTAAACCAGCTTATGGTTTTACCGAGACGTTCGCCTCTGTCTAATAGCCATATTTGCGTCCACAAGTCAATTAGCCCATTTGGTGCTGGTGTCCCTGTCAATATCACAACTCTTTTGAAGCAAGCTTGTACCTGCTTCAAAGCTTTGAACCTAAGCGACGCATGATTTTTAAATGAACTACTCTCATCA
>Ga0209002_10003264_pt1 | contig 12879 bp, 12 predicted proteins | sample Rifsed16ft2_FD_184010 | JGI IMG/M metagenome (GOLD analysis project Ga0209002, IMG submission 184010) | Soil microbial communities from Rifle, Colorado, USA - sediment 16ft 2 (version 2) | ecosystem: Environmental > Terrestrial > Deep subsurface > Rock core/Sediment | place: Rifle, Colorado...
GGACGACCCCGCAGTCGAGCTACTCACCACCGCCCCCGGGATCGGCGATGTCTTGGCGTTCACCATCGCCTCTGAGATCGGTGACATCACCCGATTCGCTTCCCCCAACCGGCTGGTGAGCTACTCGGGATTAGCGCCCCGGGTGATCCAATCTGGAGATACCGACCGTCGGGGCCCGTTGACCAAAGCCGGTCCCCGTTGGCTGCGCTGGGCGCTGATCGAAGCCACCATCTGGGCCGCCAAGCATCCCGACTACGCCGAAGCACATCAGACGATCCGACGCCGCCTCGGCCCCTACCGGGGACCCAAAGTCGCCCGAATCGACACCGCCCGCCGGCTCACCACCGCCATCTGGTGGATGCTCACCCGAGACGAACCATTTGCTCCCCGAGGCTCCCGCCCCCCTCTGGCCGCATAGACGGCCCACCCGGAAATGAGCCCCGGAGCACTCCCAACACCTAATCCACCATCAAGGCGGCAATAGAGAGATGAGACCCACCCCCCAACCCCACTTGACACGCCCGCCCCCTTCATAGAGAGGGGGGAGTACGCCAAAGGCGGGAGGGGGGCGTCCGGTCCGACGCGATGAGGGCGAGCACCCCCTCCGGCCCTTCGGGTTTCCTCCCCCTTCGGGGGAGGAAACGGTCCCCTCGGCCAGCGTGATCGCACGGGATCGCTCCGCAGGTGACGTTCATAAACTGTCCACCGCCCTACTCCAGCGGGCGGTGAACCCCTCCTAGCCCGACATCTGGCATCTGGCATCCGGTATCTGGCATCTGGTATCTGGCATCTGGCATCCGGTATCCGGCATCTACCATCTGGCGCCACGGAGGTCCTCCATGTCGCTCGTGCGCTTCGATCGTCGGGGCCCGGTTGCGGTCATCACTCTCGACCGCCCCCCGGTCAATGCGCTCTCTGGTGAACTCGTCGCCGATTTCGATGCGGCGATCGACGGGGCCGCCGACGCCGCGGTGCGCGCCGTCGTGGTCACCGGGTCGCCTCACTTCGCCGCCGGTGCTGATATCGCCGGTTTCAAGGCGCTGATGGATGCAGGCGGAAGCGGGGCAGACCTCGGCGTCCAACTGGGACAAACGCTCGCCCGTCTCGAGGCGCTCCCCAAGCCGATCGTCGCCGCGGTCAGGGGCTACGCCCTCGGGGGCGGGCTGGAGCTCGCCATGGCCTGTGACCTGCGCATGTTTTCGGAGAACGCCAAGGTCGGCCAGCCCGAGATCAAGCTCGGGGTGATCCCCGGCGCCGGCGGCACCCAGCGGCTGCCCCGGCTGGTGGGGGTCGGCCGTGCCCGCGATCTGGTCTACACGGGACGGATGATCGACGCCGCCGAGGCGTACCGCATCGGTCTCGCCGACCGGCTGGTGCCCGATTCCTCGCTCGATGACTCTGCCATCTCCTGGGTGCAGGAGCTGGCCGGTGGCGCCACGGCCGCGATCGCCGTGGCCAAGCGGGTCATCGCCCGGGGCTGGGACGTTCCGTTGGCCGCGGCGCTCGCTCTCGAGGCCGAAGGGTTTCGCGAGGTGTTCGTGACTGCCGATGCCGTCGAAGGCGTGAACGCGTTTGTGGAAAAGCGGGCCCCTGGGTTCAGCGGCCGCTGATCACCCGAAGCGCGCGGAGAGGCGGCGCAGGTTGCGGCGCCAGATGGCGGCCAGGACGGGGCGAGCCAGCCACGCACCGATCGGGCCACCCAGGTACCAGGGGAACCGGATGTCCTCCTCCCACCGGAAGCGAGTGCCTCCGTCGATCGGCTCGAGCACGAACCGGCCCTCACCGGTGAACAGGCCCTGATGGGAGACCACCAGGAGCGCCGGTGGCTCCCAGGCGGTGAACGCCATCACGTCGCTGGTCCGGAACGGACCCACCCGGGTGGCGACGCGCATGCGGGTGCCCGGGCCACGATGGGTTGCCGAGAGGAATTCGATGGACTCGACGTCGACCATCCACTCGACGTGCGACTCGAGCCGGGAGATGTCGGCCCACACGGCCTCCGGCGTCGCCGGCAGGTGGGTCTCCACGGTGATCCTGGCCATCGACGCAGGGTAGGGACAGCCCGATGGTGCCCCCGGCCTTCCCCGGTACCATCGCAGTGCCCATGGTGACCAAGCGCGCTCGCACCTGGCTTGCCCGGGGAACTCTGCTCACCGTGATCGGAGTCGTCGGCGCCCTCGGCGCGGCGACGTGGGTGCTCTCCGGGACCGTCGCCGCCGAGTTGCTGTTGCGTCCTGCACCCGTCCCGACGGTGACGGTTCTCGCGGTCGACCCGACCGGCATCACCGTCGCCGCCGGCGACCGGACCATCCTCCCCGGCCGCTGGGGTCTGGTCACCGCCACCGGTCGTGCGGTCCTCGGCGACGTGGAGGCAATCGACGGCGGGGGGGTGCGGCGCAGGCTGCTCGACATCGAAGGCGTGATCACGCCGGGGATGGCGGCGAGCTTCGAACAGACGGTGTACGGGCCGGACCCGGCGGCGCGTGGCGTGGAGTTCGCCGAAGTGATCCTCGAGGAACCGCTCGGCGATGCCCCGGCCTGGACCACCGGCGGGAACGACGACACGTGGGTGATCTTCGTCCACGACCTCGGCGCCGACCGCACCGAGTCGCTCCGGGCGCTCGGCGTCTTTGCCCGCCTCGGACTTCCGGTGATCGTGCCCACGCTGCGCAACGACGAGGGCGCCCCGAGCGCCGCCGGGGGACGCACCGATCTCGGCTCCGGGGAGTGGCGCGACGTCGCGGCGGCGATCGAATTCGCCCTCGTCGCCGGCGCGCAGGACCTCGTGCTCTTCGGATCGGGCACAGGTGCCTCTTCGGTCCTGCTCGCCGCCGCAGACGGCCGGTACTCCTCCCGCGTCGTGGCGCTCGTGCTCGACGCACCGCTCCTGGACCCGGCCGCGATCGCGGATGCCCGTCTCGCCGCGGACAAGGTGCCGGGGTTTCTCGTCGGGTGGGCCAAGGGCGTCGCCGTCTTCCGGTTCGGCATCGATTGGACGGCGCTCGACCACGTCGCAGCCGCACCCGAGCAGGAGCATCCCACCTTGATCTTCCACGGCGCCGCCGACGAGCGGTTCCCGTCGTCGGCGAGCGACCGTTACGCGGCGGCGGCCCCAGACGCGACGCTGGTCGTCGTCTCCGGCGCAGGCCACGGGGAGGCGTGGAACCTCGATCCGCCCGGCTACGAACGGATCCTCGCGGAATTCCTCCGGGAGACGGCGGTCGGGCCGTCGGAAACGACGCCGGGGGAGTGACCACCCTCCATTCTGGTCGCCACGGGTCGGCATACTGGGGACCGATGCTCTACCTCGATCATGCCGCCACCACCCCGCTCCGACCGGAGGCCGCAGCGGCCATGGCGCCGTACCTCGATGGCGAATTCGGCAACCCGTCCGGCATGCACGGGGTGAGCCGTCGGGCGAAGAATGCCCTCGAGGATGCGCGCGAGCGCGCCGCCGCTGTCCTCGGGGCGGCGCACCCTCTCGACGTCGTATTCACGGGAGGGGGTACCGAGTCCGACAACCTCGGGGTAGCCGGGGTCGCCCTCGCCGGAGGCCGGCGCGGGGGGGTCGTCACCACCGCGATCGAGCACGAGGCCGTGCTCGAGACCGGGAGGTACCTAGCTCGTCTCGGCTGCCCGTTCACCATCGTTCCGGTCGACGGCAACGGGGTTGTCGACCCCGACCGGGTGGCCGAGGCAATGACGCCGGCCACCGCGGTGGTCTCGGTGATGGCCGCCAACAACGAAACCGGAGTGGTGCAGCCGGTAGCCGACGTCGCCTCCGCCGTCGTCGGCCGCGGCATCCTCGTGCACTGCGATGCGGTGCAGGCGGCGGTGTCGCGGGAGACCACGTTGAACGGGCTCGGCGTCGACCTCCTCACCGTGGCGTCGCACAAGCTCGGCGGCCCCACCGGGGTCGGAATCCTGGCGCTGCGTCCCGGCATCGACCTCGAGCCGGTGATCCACGGCGGCGGCCAGGAGGTGGGGCGGCGAAGCGGCACCCACAACGTCGCCGGCATCGTGGGGGCGGTCGCAGCCCTCGAGGCCGCGGTGATCGACCGCAAGCGGTTCGTCGCCGACGTCGCCGAGGCCCGGCGCCGCTTCGAGGCCGCCCTGGCGGCGGCGGTCCCCGGCGTGGTGTTCACCCTCGGCGGCGTCGATCGCCTCGTCCAGCACAGCCATCTCCGGTGCCCCGGCGTCGACGCCGAGACCCTGCTGGTGCGGCTCGACGGTCTCGGCCTGGCGGCCTCGGCGGGCTCGGCGTGTCACAGCGGGGCGATGGCATCCTCGCACGTCCTCACCGCGATGGGGATGTCCCCGGCGGATGCCGCCGGGTGCGTTCGCTTCACCTTCGGCTGGACCACCCGTCCCGAGGACGGAGGCATCGCGGCCGCAATCGTGGTCGCCGCGGTGAAGGCGCTGCGATGAGGGCGCTGGTGGCGATGTCCGGCGGGGTCGACAGCAGCGTCGCCGCCGCCCTCATGCTCGAGGCCGGGCACGACGTCATCGGTGTGACCCTCAAGCAATGGGTCGGCTCCGACGGGCGGCTCCCGACCGCCGGATGTTGCACTGTTGCCGACGCCGAGGACGCCCGCCGGGTCGCCGCCCAGCTCGGGGTGCCCCATTACGTGCTCGATCACGTGGAGGAGTTCACGACAGAGGTCGTCGATCGTTTCGTCGCCGGGTACCTCGAGGGTCGCACCCCGAACCCGTGCGTCGAGTGCAACCGGCGGGTCCGGTTCGGGGCGCTGCTCGACCGCGTCGAGGCGCTGGGCTGCGAAGTGCTCGTCACCGGTCACTATGCCCGTGTGGGGGAGCGCAACGGCCGCCCGGTCCTCCTCACCGGGGTCGACCCGGCCAAGGACCAGTCCTATGTGCTGCACATGCTGTCGGCGGCCGCCCTGGCCCGGGTTCGGTTCCCGGTCGGGGGATTCACCAAGGTCGAGGTGCGGGAGCACGCCGCCCGTCTCGGACTCCGCACCGCGGCCAAGCCCGACAGCCAGGACCTGTGCTTCGTCGCCGGCGACTACCGCTCATTCCTGCGCGAGCGCATCCCCGGCGGGGATCGACCCGGCGAGATCGTCGACGCCGACGGATCGGTGCTCGGTCGGCACGATGGGGTGGCAGGGTTCACGGTGGGTCAGCGCAAGGGCCTGGGGGTGGCGGTGGGCGAACCGCGGTACGTCGTCGCGGTCGATCCCTCCACCGCCACGGTGCGGTTGGGCCGCCGATCCGACCTCGCCGTGAGGTCGTGCACCGTTGCCGGGGTGAGCTTCGTCTCCGGCCCGGTGACGGCGGGTTCGCCCGCCGCGGTCAAGGTGCGTTACCGAGCGCGCCCCGTGACTGCCCGGCTCTTCCCGGCGGGTGACGCCTGGAGGGTGGTGTTCGCCGAGGCACAGGAGTCCGTGGCCCCGGGCCAGGCCGCCGTCTTCTATCGGGGCGACGAGGTGCTCGGCGGCGGGACCATCACCGGGACGGAGGCGGCGTGACGGCTCGACGCGCCGCCGAACTGCGTGAGCTGCTGCGGTACCACGGTCACCGCTATTACGTCCTCGACGATCCCGAGATCTCCGACGCCGAGTACGACGCGCTGTACCGGGAGCTCACGGCGATCGAGGAGGCCGACCCCGCACTGGCCACCGACGACTCGCCGACGCGGCGGGTGGGCGGGGTTCCGGTGGGCGTGTTCGCCCCGGCGGTGCACCGGCAACGCATGTTCTCTCTCGACAACGTCGAGTCGGCCGCCGACCTGATGGCTTGGGAGACCCGGTTGCAGCGGGCGCTCGGGCACGCTCCGGGCGGGTACGCCTGCGAGCTCAAGATCGACGGGATCGCCATCTCGCTCACCTACGAGAACGGGCGCTACGTGCGGGGGGCGACTCGCGGCGACGGGGTGACCGGGGAGGACGTGACCCCCAACCTGCGCACGGTCGGACAGATGCCACTCGTCCTGTTCGGCAAGAAGCCCCCTGCGGTCCTCGAGGTGCGCGGCGAGGTGTACATGTCCGGGGCGGTGTTCGCCGAGCTGAACCGGTCGCAGGCTGAGGCCGGTGAGCGGCTGTTCGTCAACCCGCGCAACGCCGCAGCCGGGGCGGTGCGGCAGAAGGATCCGGCGATCACCGCCTCGCGTCGTCTCTCGTTGTGGATCTACCAGGTGGGCTTCGTCGAGGGCGATCTCCGTTTCGCCTCGCACTCGGAGAGCCTGGAGTGGCTGCGCACCTCCGGATTCCCGGTGAATCCCGAGTCGAAGCATGTCGTCGACCTCGCCGCGGTCGTCGCCTACGTCGAGCGGGCGCAGCAGAGGCGCCACGACCTCGGGTTCCAAACCGACGGGGTCGTCGTCAAGGTCGACTCGTTGGCCGAGCAGACCGAACTCGGTTTCACGGCGAAGTCCCCCCGCTGGGCCGTGGCCTACAAGTTTCCTGCCGAGGAGCAGACCACCCGGCTCCGCGCCATCAAGGTCAACGTGGGGCGCACCGGGGCGGTCACCCCCTATGCGGTGCTGGAGCCGGTGTTCGTCGGAGGCGCCACCGTGACCAATGCGACGCTGCACAACCAGGACGAGGTCGCCCGCAAGGATCTTCGCATCGGCGACCTGGTCGTGGTGCGCCGCGCCGGGGACGTCATCCCCGAGGTGGTGAGTCCGGTGGTCTCGGTGCGCACCGGCAAAGAGAAGAAGTGGCGGATGCCGTCGTCGTGCCCCTTCTGCCGCAATCCCATCGTGCGCAACGAGGGCGAGGCGGTGGCCCGGTGCACGGGGGGGTTCGCCTGCCCGGTCCGACTCCGCGAGTACCTGTTCCACTTTGCGGGCCGGGGCGGCATGGACATCGAAGGCCTCGGTTTCCAGACCGTCGACCTGCTGCTGTCGGAGGGCTGGGTGAACGACCCGGCCGACCTGTTCACACTCGATCCGGAGAAGCTGGCGGCGCGGGAGGGCTGGGGGGAGGTGTCGGTGGGCAACCTCATGGCCTCGATCGACGCCGCCCGTCATCGGCCGCTCGCCCGGGTGATCACCGCACTGGGGATCCCACTCGTCGGTGGGACCGTCGCCCGCTCGCTGGCGCGCCGGTTCCACTCGATGCAGGCGCTACTCGACGCCACCGAGGAGGAGATCGGTTCGATCGACGGGATCGGTCCCGAGATCGTGCAGTCGGTCCGCTCCTGGTCGGCCGAGCGGGAGAACCGTCGCCTCGTCGCCAAGCTTGCAGCGGCCGGTGTCGACCTGGCCGATCCTCAGCCGGAGGGCATCGACACCGGTCTGCTCGCCGGCCTGACCCTGGTGATCACCGGGACCCTCGAGGGATTCTCCCGGGAGGCGGCCAAGACCGCCGTCGAAGAGCGCGGCGGCAAGGTGACTTCCGCGGTTTCGGCGAAGACGACCGCCGTGATCGCCGGCGAGTCCCCCGGCTCCGCCAAGGTGCACAAGGCGGAGGAACTCGGGATTCCCCTGGTCGGCGAGGACGGGTTCGTGCGCCTCCTCGCCGAGGGCCCTTCGGCGCTGTGATGGCAAGCACCGTTCAGGAACCCCGTGTGTAGGTTGATGGCCGTGCCGCATCATTTCCCGGCGCCCGTGTCCAGCACCCCATGACCTTTCCCGACGACGGGTGGCGGGTGTTGTGGACCCGGGGCGACGGGTGCCGCGATCTGGCGCTCGCCCTCGGTGAGGCCGGGCCCGTCGAGGGGGATCTCCGCGCCGCCTGCCTGCGGGCACGCGCCGATCTGCTCGTGGCTCGCAAGCTCACCTCGTTCGGTCTGGTGAGCATCGCCGTTCCCCACGATTTCCGGCGGGAGGCGGTCGGCGGAGTGGTCGCCGCCGTCGGGGGCGGGCCGCACTCGGCGCTCGCGGCCATCGTGGCCGAGCGCCTCGGCCGGACCCTCGAGGTGCCGGCCTCGTTGGCCACGGCCTCGCGGTCGTCCCGGGAGGACCCGGTGGCCGAGTCGCACCTCTCCGAGGTCGGGTCGGTGGTACCCGGGCTTCCCGCCAAGGTGGTGCGTGCCGAGAGCGCCCGGCACCTGGTCGCCGGTCTCGCCGAAGGATCGCTGCTGATCGTCGGTGCCGCGGGGGGATCGTGGATGCAGCGGCAGTTCTTCGGACCGGGCCGGCGGCTCGTCGTGCGGGCCTCGGCCGGCGCCGTCGTGGTACGCCGTGCCCCCACCCGGTGCTTCCAGGTGATGGAGGAGCCCATGGCATTCGGGCCGGCGATGCCGGTGGCGGAGGCACGGCGGCTGCTCCGCGACGACGCTGCCCCGGTCGTCGCAGAAGGACGCCTCATCGGAATCGTGCGGCGCAGTGCGCTCGCCGCCGCTCCAACCAGTGGCGACGTGGCCGCGGTCGCCGAGGAACCCGTATCGGTGCGGGAGGACGAGGCGGTCGAAGCCGTGGGGCCGATCGCGGCGATCGTCGACCCGGTGCCCGTCGTCGACGCCGAAGGGCGGCTGCGTGGCGTGATCCGGAGATGACCGACCTCCCCCGCGGCGAACCGGTGGCGGCCCCCGCCGCGGCGGACGAACTCCACGCCGAGATCCGGGGGCGCGACGTCGTGCTGCGCCGTCCCGATCCCGGGGCCGACACCCCGTCGCTGTTCGCCGCCACCCACGGTTCCCCGGAGCGGGAGGCGGTGTGGACCTACATGGGCTACGGGCCCTGGCCCGACGAGGCGGCGATGCGCTCCTGGGTGGGGGGGACGCTGCGGTCCCCGGATCCGTTCTGGTGGGTGGTCGAGTCTGTAGGGATTCCCGTCGGGATGGCGACGGTGATGAATCGCGACGCAGCCAACCGCCGCGCCGAGGTGGGGCACATCTGGTACGCGCCGCGTGCGCAGCACACCACCGTGAACACCGAGGCCGCCTACCTGATGGTCCGTGAGTGCTTCGACACGCTCGAGTGTCGGCGGGTGGAGTGGAAATGCGACGCGCTCAACGAGCGATCGCGGGTGGCGGCGCTGCGGCTGGGGTTCGCCTTCGAGGGCGTCTTCCGCCACCACATGGTCGTGAAGGGACGCAACCGGGACACGGCCTGGTACGCCATGACCCGGGATGACTGGAACGTTGCTCGACCCGCTCTCGAGGCGTGGCTCTACGAGGTCGCCCGGGACGCCTCCGGCCGTCCGCTTCGGTCGCTCGGGGACCTCAGGTCACCCGGAACGTCCAGCTGAAGACCCCGGGGTCGGGTCTGCCTCCGGCGCGGTCCCACGACACCTCGACGGTGTGCTCGCCGGGTGTCCAGTACTCGACGACGCTCCCGGGCGCGGGAGCCCAGCGGAAGGTGCCGACCGCGTACATGGAGGCGATCTCGGACGGGGAGATGGGGAGTCCGTCGACGACGAGATCGACCGTGTAGCCCGTCGGGAGATCGACCTCGATCCCGGTTTGACCCAGGACGGTATCCCCGGGGAGCGGGTACACCGACTCGAGGGGGGCGGGGACGGAGGTGTCGTGCCCCGATGGGGTGGCGATCCACACGACGATCACCAGGGTGACCAGGGCGGCCCCGAGGCCGATCAGCAGCATGCGGTAACGGCGCCGGTCCATCGGGAGATGGTAAGGGCCGTTTCCCGTTTCCCGTTTCCCGATGGCAGATCGGGGTGTTCCCCGCGCGTTGTTCCTCCCCCTTAAGGGGAGGTGGCGCCGCCGTCTTCGGCGGCGACGGAGGCGGTCTCCGCGGTGGCAGCGGTCGCGTCTTGGTGTGGAGACCCTCCTCCCCCTCCCTCGCTGCGCTCGCTCGGGTACTCCTCCCTGAGGGAGGAGAATGAATCAGAACCAGGGGCTGTCGCGGCACCCCCGCTACCGTTTCCCCATGCGCACCAATCCCGTCCTCGACCAGCTCGGGGAGTATCCGATCGCGGAGGTCCAGAACATCGCCCGCCGGATGCGCGACGCCGGTGAGCGCATCATCGACTTCTCCATCGGCGATCCCCGTGAGCCGACCCCCGAGTTCATCCGGCAGGCGCTTCGCGACGCCATCCCCGAGGTGTCTCAGTACCCGACGGTGGCCGGTCTGGCGGTGCTGCGGGAGGCGGTCGCCGGATACGTGCGGCGGCGGTTCGACGTCGAGGTCGATCCCGCCACCCAGATCGTTCCGGTGTCGGGGGCCAAAGAGGCGATCTTCTCCACGCCGCTGGCGTTCATCGATCGCGACGCCGACGACGCCGGGTTGTTCGCCACTCCCGGCTATCCGATCCACGAGCGCGGCATCCGCTTTGCCGGGGGCGATGCGATCGGAGTACGCCTCACCGGAGACTTCGTCCTGCGGGCGGGCGACGTGCCCGCCTCCGCCTGGCCGCGCCTGCGGCTGCTGTGGACCTGCTCGCCGCACAACCCCACCGGCGCCGTCGCCTCGCTCGACGACATCCGCGCCCTGTACGCCGCATGCCGGGAGCACGACACCCTGCTGTGCTCCGACGAGCCGTACATCGACCTCTACGAAGGGGAGGAGCCGCATTCGGCGCTCGAGGTGGCCGGTACCGGTTCACCCGGGGTGCTCGCCTTCTTCTCGTGTTCGAAGCGGTCGGGGATGACCGGGTATCGCAGTGGTGCCATCGTCGGCGACCCGGCGGCGATCGCCGCACTCAAGTCCCTGCGCTCGTCGGTGGGGGTGGCCTCGCCGGAGTTCGTGCAGCTGGCGGCGGCGGCGGCGTGGGCCGACGACCGTCACGTCGCCGAGCGCCGCGAGATCTTCGCCGCCAAGCGCCGCGTGCTGCGGTCGAAGTTCGACGAGGACGGGATCCGGGTTGTCGGCTCCGAGGCCGGGCTCTATCTGTGGGTCGAGGTCGACGACGACGTGGCGGCGACCAAGCGCCTGCTCGCCGAGGGGGTCGTGGTGTCGCCGGGCCGGGCCTTCGGGCCGGGGGGTGAGGGTCACATTCGCCTCGCCCTCGTCCCCACGATCGACGAGTGCTCGCAGGCGGCTGAGGTGGTTGCGGCGTGCCTGCGGACCTGATCGACGCCGCCTTCGAGGACCTCGGTCGGCTCGATGAGGCCCGGGAGGCGGTGCTCGACACGATCGCGGCACTCGATCGCGGTGAGGTGAGGGTGGCGGAGAAGACGGGCGGCGAGTGGATCGTCCACGAGTGGGTGAAGCGGGCGATCCTCCTGTACTTCCGCATCGCCGGTCTCGAGACCTGGCACGCCGGGCCCCTCGAGTTCTACGACAAGATCCCGCCCAAGCAGGGCCTCGCCGCCGCCGGCGTCAGGGTGGTGCCCCCGGGCACCGTTCGCTACGGGGCCTTTTGCGAGCCGGGGGTGGTTGTGATGCCCGGCTTCGTGAACATCGGGGCCCGGGTCGGTGCGGGCACGCTGGTGGACACGTGGGCGACCGTCGGATCGTGTGCCCAGATCGGCCGCGACGTCCATCTCTCCGGAGGTGTCGGCATCGGGGGAGTGCTGGAGCCCCCGTCGGCGCGTCCGGTGATCGTCGAGGACGGCGCCTTCATCGGCAGCCGCTGCATCCTGGTCGAAGGGGTGGTCGTCGAGGAGGGGGCAGTCCTCGGGGCGAACACGACGATCACGGCCTCGACTCCGATCATCGACGTCACCGGCTCCGAGCCGGTAGAGCACCGCGGCCGGGTTCCTGCCAACTCGGTGGTGATCCCCGGTACCCGTCCGCGGCAGTTCCCCGCCGGCACCTATGAGCTGCAGTGCGCTCTCATCGTGGGCAAGCGCACCGAGTCCACCGATCGCAAGACCTCACTCAACGAGGCGCTGCGGGTGTTCGGGGTGCAGGCATGAGCCTCGTCGACGATCTGGTGTGGCTCGTCGACATCCCGTCGCCCACCGGTGCCGAGGAGCGGATTCGCGACGCGGTCGCCGGCCGTCTCGCCCACCTCCAACCCCGTGTCATCGGGAACTCGGTCGTGGTGGGGCGGCGTACCGGGAGGCCGCTCATCGCCGTGTACGGGCATCTCGACACGGTGCCTGAGCAGGGGAACCTCCCCGCCCGGGTGGAGGGCGGCCGGGTCCACGGTCTCGGGACCACGGACATGAAGTCGGGGCTCGCGGTGATGATCGCCCTGCTCGAGGACGACACCGTGGCCGACGGTCCCTTCGACCTGGCCGGGGTGTTCTACGACGCCGAGGAGGGACCGTCCGACGGCAACGGTCTCGAGGGGGTGCTCGACGCCGCCCCGGACCTACTGGAAGCACGGTTCTCCATCGTGATGGAGCCCACCGACGGCGAACTGCAGCTCGGGTGCCAGGGCACCATCAACGCCACCGTCGAGTTCCACGGTACCGCCGCCCACAGCGCCCGGCCGTGGCTGGGGCACAACGCGATCACCAAGGCCGGCGCGTGGCTGGCGGAGATGCACCGGCTGGGGTGGCGCGACGTCGAGGTGTCCGGCCTCACCTTCAAGGAGACCTTCGCCGTGACCACCGCGCACGGGGGGGTTGCCCGCAACGTGATCCCGGCGACGTTCACCATGAACCTCAACCACCGTTTCCCGCCGGATCGCACGATGGAGGAGGCCGAAGCCAAGGTGCGCCAAGTGTGCGCCTCCGCCGACCGGGTAGATGTCGTGGACCGCGCTGCCGCCGCCCCGATCCCCGAGGGCAATCCCCACCTCGAGCGGCTGCGGGGTCTGGTCGAGGTGGTGGCCGCCAAGACGGCATGGACCGACGTGGCCCGTCTCGCCACCCGGGGCTTGGCAGCGGTCAACTACGGCCCCGGCGAGACCGCGTTGGCGCATCGTCGCGACGAGAGCGCCTCGATCGCGGCGATGGAGCGGTGCCTCTTGGTCCTGAAGGAGTTCCTGGGGTGATCCGTCCGCCCGTTGCCCGTTTCCCGTTTCCCGTTTCCCGTCGCCCGTTTCCCGTTGCCCGTTGCCCGTTGCCCGTCGCCCGTCGCCCGTCGCCCGTCGCCCGTCGCCCGTCGCCCGTCGCCCG
>Ga0209002_10003266_pt1 | contig 12876 bp, 12 predicted proteins | sample Rifsed16ft2_FD_184010 | JGI IMG/M metagenome (GOLD analysis project Ga0209002, IMG submission 184010) | Soil microbial communities from Rifle, Colorado, USA - sediment 16ft 2 (version 2) | ecosystem: Environmental > Terrestrial > Deep subsurface > Rock core/Sediment | place: Rifle, Colorado...
AGCCGCAGGGGTGAGGTGGGTGTCTACGATGTCCCGAGACATCCGTCCACGATGTCCCGAGACATCACACGGTGGGAGGAGGAGGATTCGAACCTCCGTAGGCTACGCCGGCGATTTTACAGACCGCTCCCTTTGGCCGCTCGGGCATCCTCCCGGGTGCATCTCGCAGGATAGCAAGGGGGCACCCCGCGGCTCCACGGGTACGATGCGCCCATGGCCAAGCAGGACTTCTCCTTCGACATCGTGTCCCAGGTCTCGATGCCTGAGGTCGCCAACGCCATCGACCAGGCACGCCGCGAGATCGCGAACCGGTTCGACTTCAAGGACACCGGCACCTCGATCAGCCAGGACGACAAGCTGATCGAGCTCCGCTCCTCCACCGAGGACCGGCTCAAGGCGGCCGTCGAGGTGCTGAAGGAGAAGGCCGTCAAGCGCGAGATCAGCCTGAAGGCCCTGCACTTCGGCCCGGTCCAGCCGGCCGCCAAGGGCACGGTCCGCCAGAACATCGACGTCAACGTCGGGATCTCCGAGGAGAAGGCGCGCGAGCTGGTGAAGTTCATCAAGGGTCTGAAGACGAAGACCCAGACGCAGGTCCAGGGCGACCAGGTCCGCGTCAGCGCCAAGGTCAAGGACGAGCTCCAGGCCGTCATCAGGGCCGTACGGGAAGAGGATTTCGGTCTCGCCCTGCAGTTCGTGAACTTCCGCCCGTAAGCCATCGCCGAGCCGGGCGATACGCCTCCCCGGCGATTGGCCGAGGCCCCTTGGCCCCAGGTAGATTGGCGTTCCGAACTGGAGGTGATCCCAGGTGAGTGACGTCGAGCGTCTGAAGGCCCGCGCTGCCGAGATCGCGGAGCGCGAGGGCAAGATCCTGCTGGACCGGACGCCAGGGTCCGAAGCGCTGCACGAGCGCGCCGTCAAGAGCATGCCGAACGGGGTGGCTTCGAACTTCCAGGCCAACGACCCCTACCCCACGTACCTGAGGCGTGGCCAGGGCTCGAAGGTGTGGGACGTCGACGGCAACGAGTACATCGACTTCCACGGCGGGTTCGGCGTGAACGTCGTCGGGCACGCCCACCCTACGATCGTGAAGGCGATCCGCGACGTGGCGGACCAGGGCATCCACTTCGCGGTCACGACCGAGAGCACCGTGGCCCTGGCCGAGGCGATCTGCGAGCGGTTCGAGCTGGAGCAGATGCGGTTCGTGAACTCGGGGACCGAGGCCACGATGGACGCGATCCGCGTGGCGCGCGCGGCGACCGGGCGCGACAAGATCATCAAGATGGAGGGCTCGTACCACGGCCACCACGACTCGGTGCTGTTCAGCGTGGTGCCCGAGGCCGACGTCCTTGACATGCGTTTCAACACCGGCGCCGAGGGCCAGGCCTGGTACACCACCCAGCCGACCTCCAAGGGGATCCCCAAGGCCCTGTGGGACACCGTTATCGTCACGCCCTTCAACGACGCGGCCGCGGTCGAGCAGGCCTTCGCCGACAACCCCGGCGAGGTCGCGGCCGTGATCCTGGAACCGGTGATGATGAACATCGGCCTGGTGGTCCCGCAGCCGGGCTACCTGCAAGCGCTCCGTGACGCGTGCGAGAAGCACGGCGCGGCGCTGATCTACGACGAGGTCAAGTGCGGCGGCACGATCGCGTACGGCGGCACGACCGAGCGCTACGGCGTGAAGCCCCACCTCGCCGCGTACGCGAAGGCGGTAGGCGGCGGGGCCACCACGGGTGCCTTCGGCGGCGAGGCGCGGTTCATGGAGTGGGTTACCAAGGGCGCGGCCCAGCAGGGCACCTTCAACGGCAACCCGCTGTCGGTGGCCGCGGGGCTCGCGGCGCTCACGCAGGTCCTGACGCGCGACGCGTACGAGCACCTGGGCAAGCTCGGCACGATGCTGGCCGAGGGATGTCAGCGCGCGATGGACGAGAACGACATCCCGGGCCACACGATGGACCTCGGGGCAAAGGGATGCGCCTCCTACCGCAGGGAGCCGCTCACGAACTACCGCGATTTCCTCGAGACGATCCCGGAGCTGTTCTACGCCTCGTTCACCTGGATGGTGAACCGCGGCATCTTCATGACGCCGGGCGACGAAGAGCAGTGGACGATCTCGGTGCAGCACACCGAGGACGACATCCAGCACTACATCGACGCGTACAGCGGGTTCTGCGCCGAGCTGGCGACGTAGCTCGGGCGGGCGAGCGAGAACGGAGGCCGGCCCGCGTACGCGGGCCGGCCTCCCGCGTGAGGGGTGGGGCCATGCGTTCGATGCACGAGTACACGGAGCAGACCGAGGAGCTCGCACGCGCGGTGTTCGGCTACGCCCGGGGGCGCATCGCGAACCCCCAGCCGCTGGACCACCCCGTGGGCGCCGAGGAGCTCGACCGGCGAGCGGGAAGGACGATCCGGCCAGGCGGCATCGGCGGGGACGAGGCGCTCCGCATCTGGTCCGAGGTCCTGGCCCCGGCCACGCTCTCGACCGACCATCCGGCCTTCTTGGCGTTCGTGCCGGGCGCGCCCACCAAGGCGAGCGTCCTGTTCGATCTGGCGATCAGCGCCTCTGCGACCTACGCGGGGAGCTGGCTCGAGGGCGCTGGCGCCGCCTGGGCCGAGAACCAGGTCCTGCGTTGGATCGCCGAACTCGCCGACATGCCGGCGGGTGCGGGCGGCGTGTTCGTCTCCGGTGGCACCGCCGGGAACCTGTCCGCGCTGGTCGCGGCGCGCCACGCGGCGCAGGCCGCGCGCGGTGGGCGCCCCGTGCGGTGGGCGGTCGCGTGCGCGGACACCGCGCACTCCTCGGTCGCCTCGGCGGCTCGGGTCATGGACGCCAACGTGATCGCCGTGCCGCACGACGAGCGCGGTCGGCTCACGGGCCCGGCTCTAGCGGCCGCCCTGGACGAGGCCCACGCCGACGCGACGTTCGCCGTCGTAGCGAGCGCGGGCTCCACCAACGCGGGGGTGATCGACGACCTCGCGGGCGTTGCCCGGGTCTGCCGCGACCGCGGCCTGTGGATGCACGTCGACGGCGCCTACGGCGGCGCCGGCCTGCTCGCGCCCAGCGTCCGGGAGCGCTTCGAAGGGATCGAGCACGCCGACTCGTTCATCGTGGATCCGCACAAGTGGCTGTTCGCGCCCTTCGACGCCTGCGCGCTGCTGTACCGCGATCCGGCGATCGCGAGGGCCGCCCACCGCCAGGACGCGTCGTACCTGGACTCGCTGTACACGGGCAGCGAGTGGAACACCAGCGACTACGCGCACCACCTGACCAGGCGGGCTCGAGGGCTCCCCCTGTGGTTCTCGGTGGCGACCTACGGCACGGACGCCTACCGCGACGCCGTCGAGGCGGTGCTCTCCGTCACCCGCGAGACGGCACGCGAGATCGAGCGCCGTCCCGAGCTCGAGCTGGTCCTCGAGCCCGAGCTCTCGGTCGTCCTGTTCCGGCGTCTCGGTTGGGGGCCGGACGACTACGAGACCTGGTGGCGGCGGGCGCTGGAGGCGCAGGTCGGGTTCGTGCAGCCTTCGTCGTGGGAGGGCGAGAAGGTCGCCAGGCTGTGCTTCGTCAACCCGCGGACGACGATCGACCACGTCCAGGCGATCCTCGGCACGATGGCGTGAGTCGCTACCGCGCCGTCCTGCTCGACCTGTACGACACGCTCGTTTGGAGCGAGTGGGCGGCGCTGCGCGGCCTGATCGAGGAGCGAACCGGCCTAGCCACCCGCGACCTGCTGGGTGCGTTCGAGCGCACGCGGCCCGCCCGGAGCATCGGGACGTACGGGAGCGCGCGCGAGGACATCCGGGTGGTGCTGGAGGCCGCGGGACTGCGCCCCGACGCCGACCTGCTCGACGAGCTCACCACAACGATCTCCGCCGTGCTCGAGGGCGGGGTGCATCTGTGGGAGGACTCGATCCCCGTGCTCCGCGAGCTCCGGGGGCGCGGCATCCGCACGGCGGTGATCAGCAACTGCGACCACTCGACGCGACCGATCGTCCAGCGTCTCGGTCTGTACGAGGAAGCGGACGCGGTGGTCCTGTCGTTCGAGGCGGGGTCCGCCAAGCCCGACCCCGGGATCTACCGGGCCGCGCTCGAGGCGGTGGGGACCCATCCGGCCGAGACCCTGTTCGTCGACGATCAGGCCGCCTACTGCGATGGAGCTGTCGCTGCCGGCATGGACTCGCTGCTGATCCTGCGCGAGGGCGACGAGCCCTGGGAGGGCGTCAGCGACCCCGGAGGGCACCGCGTGATCGCCGACCTTCGGGCCGTGCTCCCGCTTGTCTGACTCAGCCGCCGAACCGCTGCTTGACCTGCTGGAGGCGCGCGACGCGCTCGGCCGTCGGCGGGTGGGTCGAGAACAGGCTCGCCAAGCTCCGCGCCCTCTGGCCTCCGCGCAGCGGGTTCACGATGAACAGGTGCGCCTCGGACGGCTTCAGGCTCGAGGGCGCGGGCACCCGTCCCGCGGCCTGCTCCAGCTTGAGGAGCGCGCTCGCCAGGGCATCTGGGTCGCGTGACAGGATCGCGCCCGACTCGTCCGCCTGGTACTCGCGGGAGCGCGAGACCGCCATCTGGATGATCCCGGCCGCCAGCGGGGCGAAGATCCAGGCCACGAGCATCACGAGCGGGCTGCCGCCCTCGTCGTCGTCCCCGCCGAACCAGAAGGCCATGTAGGCGAGGTAGGAGATCGCCGTACCGATCGCGGCGGCGACCGAGCTCACGAGGATGTCCCGGTTCGCGACGTGGGACAGCTCGTGGGCGAGCACGCCACGGAGCTCGCGCTCGTCCAGTATCTCCAGGATGCCCTTCGTGACCGAGACCTTCGCGTTGCGGGGGTTCCGCCCGGTCGCGAACGCGTTCGGCTGCATCATGTCCGAAACGTAGACCTCGGGCATCGGCATGGAGTTCGCCTGTGACAGCTCGCGCACGATCGCGTGCAGCCGCGGGTACTCCTGTTCGGAAGCGAGCCTGGAGCGGGTGGAGCGGATCGCGATGCTCCCGGAGAACCAGTACATCGCGACGTTGAAGACCAGGGCGATGACCAGCGCGAACGTGGCGCCGGACCGTCCCCCGATCAGGGCACCCACGGCCACGAACAGCCCGGCCAGGCCGGCGATCAGGATCCAGGTCTTGATGCGGTTGACGCCGATCACGTGAGGTCTCCCCTCGTCTTCACAACAGGTTCGCCGCTCCGGCCCGATGGGTTCTCGCGATCCGGCTACTGCCCCACCAGGGTAGCGAGCGGCGGGAAATGCGCCAGCAGCTCGGGCCAGAATCCCACGGCTATCACGACCACGGTCGCGAGGACCGTCACCGCCGTGACCAGCACCGGAGCGGTGAGCCGGCGCTCCTGGTCCGGCTCGACGAAGAGCATCTGCCGCGGGACCGCGAGGTAGTAGAACAGGCTCACGACCGAGGTCACCAGCATCACGATGGCGAGCGCGATCCCGATCTCGCCGCGCTCGATCGCGGCACTGAAGACGAGGAACTTGCCCCAGAACCCCGCGGTGGGCGGGATCCCGGCCAGCGAGACCATGAACACGGTCATCGAGACCGCGATGACCGGCGCGCGCTTGCCGAGGCCCGCGAAGTCGGTGATCTGGAGGCTCCGCGCCTCTCTGGACACGGCGACCACCACCGCGAACGCGCCGAGCGTCATGATCGAGTAGATGAGGATGTACGTGACGGCCGCCGCGAAGGCCGACTCGTTCACCCCCTGATCGGCCGAGACCAGGGCGAACGGCAGCAGCATGTACCCGGCCTGGGCGATGCTCGAGTACGCGAGCAGCCGGACGATCTGCCGCTGCTGGAGCGCCACGAAGTTGCCGATCACCATCGTGAGGATCGACAGCGTCGCGAAGATCGGCGTCCAGAACTCGTACTGGGCAGGGAAGGCGACGAACATCAGCTGCAGGAGCCCGGCGAAGCCCGCCGCCTTGGACGCGGTGGCCAGGAACGCCGCGACCGGTACCGGGGCGCCCTCGTAGGTGTCGGGCGCCCAGAACTGGAACGGGACGGCGCTCACCTTGAAAGCGAACCCCGTCACGATGAGCAGGATCGCCGCGAGCACCAGCGTTTCCCGCCCCTCGCCCAGTACGCCCGAGAGCGCTCGGCCGATCTCGACGAGGTTCAGCGTCCCGGTCACCCCGTAGATCAGACTCATCCCGTAGAGCATCACCGCGGTCGACAGGACGCCGATGAGGAAGAACTTGATCCCCGCCTCGTTGGATCGAGGGTCGGACTTGCGGAACGCTGCGATCAGGAACCCCGGTGCCGAAACGAGCTCGAGCGAGATGAACAGCATCAGCAGATCGCGTGAGGAAGGCATCATGAGGCACCCTAGGAACGAGGTGAGCAGCAGGAAGTAGAACTCGCCCTGGTAGAAGCGGCCCTCGCGGAAGTACCGGGACGAGATCATCAGCACGATCAGCGCTACCGTCAGGAAGAACGTCTTGAACAAGACGGCGAAGTCGTCGACCACATAGGCGCCGCCGAAAGTCACCCGCGTCTCCCCGATCAGCGTCAGGGTGGCGACCAGAGCGGCTACTACGCCGATGAACGCGATCGGCATCGCGAACCACTTGCGCCTGGGCGACAGGAAGGCGTCGACGATCAGCACGAGCACGATCGTCCCCGCCAGGATCATCTCCGGCAGGATCGCCCCGATGTCGACCGACTGGTTCATCGTCTCCCCGAGCCCCGTCGCCTGCGTCTATCCGCCGAACACGTGCGAGATCGCCTCGACCGACTCCTGCGTCACGCCCAGCAACATGCGCGGGAACAGGCCGAACGCCACGATGGCCAGGAGCAGCGGGACCCACGAGGCCCACTCCACCGCCACGACATCGGGGAAGGCCTCGCCCTTCCACTTCTCGGGCACCGTCCCCATGTTCACGCGCTGGAGCATCCACAGGAAGTAGCCTGCGGTCAGGATCGTCCCGATCCCGCCCGCGATCATGAAGGCGCGGAACACGCCCGTCAGCCCGGCGTCCGACAGGACCGTCGCCGGCTCGAACGAGGATAGGAGCGCCATCACCTCGCCCCAGAAGCCGGCGAGACCCGGCAGGCCGAGCGAGGCGATCGCCACGAACGCGAACACGCCGCCCAGGTACGGCAGCTTCTGCATCAGGCCGCCGCCGATCTCGGCCATCTCGCGCGTGTGGTACCGGTCGTAGACCGACCCCACGCAGAAGAAGAGCATCCCCGTGATGAGGCCGTGCGCCACCATCCCGAAGATCGCCGCGTTGATCCCGATCGTCGTGAGGGTCGCGATGCCCAGCATCACGAACCCCATGTGGCCCACCGAGCTGAACGCGATGAGCCGTTTGAGGTCCTTCTGGGCCAGGCACGCGAGCGCCGCGTAGACGATCGCGATCGCGGCCAGCAGGCCGATCCAGGGCGCGTACCTCTCGGCGCCGTAGGGAAGGACCGGCAGCGCGATCCGCACGAACCCGTAGGTCCCCATCTTCAGCATCACCCCGGCCAGCAGGACCGAGCCGACCGTGGGGGCCTCGGTGTGCGCGTCGGGGAGCCAGGTGTGGAACGGCCACATCGGGACCTTCACCGCGAACCCCAGCCCCACGGCCCCGAACACCACCAGCTGGAACGTGTCCGTGAATCCGCCGGAGGCCGCGTACCCCTGGAGCGCCACGATGTCGAACGTGTGCACGCCGCCGCCGATGTCCGAGCTGAAGTACATCGCCAGGAACCCCAGCAACATGAAGATCGACCCGAACAGCGTGTAGAGGAAGAACTTGATCGAGGCATACTCGCGGTTCTCGCTGCCCCAGATGCCGATGAGGAAGTACATCGGAACCAGGACCAGCTCCCAGAAGATGAAGAACAGGATCAGGTCGAAGGCGATGAACGTGCCGGCCATACCGGTCTCGAGCAGGAGCATGAGCGCGAGGAACGCCTTCGTCTTGCCGGGCTTCGGGACGAACCGCCAGGTGTAGATCGCGCACAGGAACGACAGGACGAACGTCAGCAGGAACAGCGGCAGGCTGATGCCGTCGATCCCGACGTGGTACCGGGCGTTGATCGCGGGGATCCAGCGCGTGTCCAGCTCGAACTGCAGCTGCGTCGCCCCGCTGTAGTCGAACCCACCCGCGATCATGATCGCCACGACGAGCGCGGCGCCCGTGAACACGATGCCGAGCGCCCTGACCGCCTGTTCGTTCTCCCGCGGTACGAGCGCGATCACCAACGCCCCCACCAGGGGCAGGAGCGTGGCGATGGTGATCGCCGAGTTCTCCCACGTCATCTGCCCGACCCCTCTCAGATCCTCGTGAAGACGATGGCCAGCACCACGACGCCGGTGAACAGGAACGCGGCGTAGCGCTGGACGTTGCCCGACTGGATGTACCGCAGGAGACCGCCGGTGAACCCGGCGAGGTTCCCCGCGCCGTTCACCGCGCCGTCGATCACCCCGCGGTCGAACGCGTTAACGACCTTGGCGAAGACCCTCGTGAGCCCGGCCGCGCCGTTCACCGCGCCGTCCAGGACCTTCTGGTTGCTCCAGTAGACGGCGGCGGCGAGCGGATCCCGGATCGGCCGGATGATGCCCTTCCAGTAGATGTCGTCCAGGTAGTACTTGTTCTCGAGGAGGGTGTAGACGGGACCGAGCGAACGGATCGGATCTCGCTCCTGCCATCTCCGATAGACGGCGTAGCCGGCAGCCAGCCCCAGGAACGCGACGCCGATCGACAGGGACGCGACCCACGGCACGAGCTCGACGGCCTCGGGTTCCTCGAAGAACACCCAGTCGAAGAAAGCGGCGCCCACCGGCCCGGCGCCCAGCCACCCAGCGAACACCGTGGCCCCCGCGAGCGCCAACAGCGGCCCGGTCATGGACACCGGCGACTCGTGCGGGTGCCCGTGGCCCCGGTAGGCGCCGAAGAACGTCTGCATGACCATCCGGGTCGTGTAGAAGGCCGTGACGATCGCGGTCAGCACCATGACCACGAACAGGACCTCGTGCCCTTCGGAGGCACCGACCAGGAGCTCGTCCTTGGACCAGAACCCCGCGAGCGGGGGGATCCCCGCGAGCGCGGCCGCCCCGATCAGGAACGTCCAGAAGGTGACCGGCATGGGCCTGCGCAGCCCGCCCATCTCGCTCATGTTGTTGGTGTGGGTGGCGTGGATGACGGAACCGGAGCCGAGGAACAACAGCGCCTTGAAGAACGCGTGCGTGAACAGGTGGAAGAAGGCCGCGTCGCGCCCTATCGGCCCGATCGACATGATCGCCACCATGTACCCGAGCTGCGACACGGTCGAGTACGCGAGGACCCGCTTGATGTCGTCCTGCACCAGGCCGAGCAAGCCTGCCCCGAGCATCGTGATGCCGCCGACGACGCCGACGACCTGCAGCACGTACGGCTCGGCGTGCACGAAGATCTCGAACAGCCGCCCGACGAGGTAAACGCCCGCCGCGACCATCGTTGCCGCGTGGATCAGCGCGGAGACGGGCGTCGGACCGGCCATGGCGTCCGGCAACCACACGTGCAGCGGGAACTGCGCGGACTTGCCGATCGCGCCCCCGAACAGCAGGAGCGCTGCGATCGAGATGATCCCGATCGAGAGCTCACCGCCGGCGACGACCTCACCGATCTCCCGGATGTTCGACGTCTCGAAGCCGGTGGCGGCGACCAGCACGAAGATCCCGAACATGAACGGCACGTCGCCGACCCGTGTGGTGAGGAACGCCTTGATCCCCGAGCTCGAGTTCACGTGCTCCTCCCACCAGTGGCCGATCAGCAGGTAGGAGCAGACGCCCATGATCTCCCAGCCCAGGAGCAGCTGGAACAGGTCGTTCGCGATGACGACGTTCAGCATCGCGGCCGTGAACAGCGACAGGACGACGTAGAACCACGTGAAGCGCTGGTCGCCGTGCATGTAGCCGATCGAGTAGATGTGGACGCTGAGCGAGACGGCCGTCACGACGATCAGCATCACCGCGGTGAGACCGTCGACCAGCTGCCCCGCCCCCACGTGCAGGGAGCCGATCTGGAACCAGGCGACCCCCGACTCGTAGGTCGCGCCGCCGTGCTGCACGAACTGCCACAGCACGCCGAGTGACAACACGAACGAGACTCCGACGGCCGCGATCCCGTACACGGAGCCCCTGCCCGGCGTCCGCTTCCCGAGGAACAGCGTCAGCGCGGCCGAGATCAGCGGCAGGAGAACGACTAGCCAGGTGTGCTCGACGAACCAGTTCGGCACCGCAGCAACATGCTCGGCGACCTCCTCGCCCTGGAGCAGGATCGCGGCTACCACTTGAGGAGGTTCACCTCGTCGACGTTGATCGTCTCGCGGTTGCGGTAGATCAAGATCACGATGGCCAGCCCGATCCCGACCTCGGCGGCGGCCACCGCGATCACGAACAGGGCGAACACCTGGCCGGTGACCTGCTGGAGATGCTGCGAGAACGCGACCAGGTTGATGTTCACGGCGTTCAGCATCAGCTCGATCGACATCAGGACGAGCACGGCGTTTCGCCGGGCCAGGACCCCGTAGACGCCGGTCGAGAACAACACCGCGGCGAACGTCAGCACGAGCGGCAGCCGGATCACGGGGCGTCGTCCTTGCGCGAGAGGACGATCGCGCCGATCAGGGCGGCGAGAAGGAGGAAGGAGATCGCCTCGAAGGGCAGGACGAAGTCCTGGAAGATGGACGTCCCGACCGAGGATGCCGTGCCCTGGACGGGTTCCACGTCGGAGGCCTCCCAGGGGAAGGCGTCCTGCAGCAGGTAGAACAGCCCGCCGAAGACCCCGAGCCCGACGACGAACGCGACCCCCCGTCGCTGGTTGTCCAACGCCTCGCGTCCGATCGGCGCCTTGGTGAGCATGAGGCCGAAGAGGAACAAGATCACGATCGCGCCCACGTAGATCAGGATCTGCACCCACGCCACGAACTCGGCGGCGAGCAGCAGATAGACGATCGCGGCCGTGCTGAGCGTCACCACCAGGTACAGGGCAGCGTGCACGACGTTGCGCGCGGTGACCACGCGGAAGGCGCCGATCGTCCCGGCGACGGCGACGATCACGAACGCGATCTCCTGCGAGCTCACGCGGCTCCCTCGCCGGCCGGAGCCTCGGCGCCGTCCTCCAGCGATGGAGGCGGCAGGACCGTGTAGGTCCACTCCTCCAGCTTCTCCTTCTCGTGCGTGAGCTCGACGATCTCGTACTCGGCGTACTCGAACTCGGGGCTCCAGAACAGCGCGTCGAACGGGCACACCTCGACGCAGATGCCGCAGTACATGCACAGCGCGTAGTCGATCGCGAACCGGTCGAGCACCTTCATCGACCGACCCTTGCCGCCGGAGGCCGGCTCGTGGGTCTCCTTGTGGGCGTCGATGTAGATGCACCAGTCGGGGCACTCGCGCGAGCACTTGTAGCAGACCGTGCAGTTGGATTCCTTGAGCGCGATGACCCCGCGCGTCCGCGGCGGCAGGTCGGGGCGCTCTTGCGGATACTGCTGCGTGATCGAGGGGCGCAGCGCGTGCTTCAGCGTCACGCCGAGGCCCTTCACGAGCCCGAGGCCCGTGGGCTTGGGCTCCTCGGCCGTGCGCACCTCCTTCTCGTCGATGGCCATCGCTCCCCCTACACCGCGACCTTCAGGACGGCGACACCCATGATCTGCACCAGCGCCAGCGGGATCAGCACGAGCCAGGACGCGCGCTGGAGCTGGTCCTCGCGCAGGCGCGGGTACGTGGCCCGCAGCCAGATGATCAGGAACGACAGGGCGCCGATCTTCGCGGCCATCCACAGTGGGCCTGGCACCGCCTCCATCCCCGGCAGGCCGAGGTACCCACCCAGGAACAGCACGCTCGCGATCGCCGAGAGGACCACGATCCCGCCGTACTCCGACAGCAGGAAGAAGGCGAACTTCAGCCCCGTGTACTCGGTGTAGGCGCCGAAGATGATCTCGGAGTCGGCGACCGGCATGTCGAACGGTGGGCGGGTGAGCTCGGCGAGCGAGGCCACCATGAAGATGAAGAAGCCGATCGGCTGGGAGAACACGAACCAGTACTGCTCCTGGGCTTCGACGATGCCGATCATCGAGAGCGTGGCGGCCTGCATCACGACCGCCGCGGCCGCGAGCACGAGCGGGAGCTCGTACGCGATCAGCTGCGCGGCCGCCCGGAGCGCGCCGATCAGCGAGAACTTGTTGGCGGAGGCCCACCCCGCCATCAGCACGCCGATCACGCTGATCGATGTCATCGCGATCACGAAGAAGATCCCGACGTCCAGGTTCAGGACGAAGGCCTGGTCCGAGAACGGGATCACGACCAGCACGACGATGTAGGGCACCAGCGCGACCCCCGGCGCGAGCGAGAACACCCATCGGTCGGCCGCAGCCGGGATGATGTCCTCCTTCTGGACGAACTTCACGCCGTCGGCGACCAGCTGCGCCCACCCATGGAACCTTCCCGCGTACATCGGACCGAGGCGAGCCTGCATGTGCGCGAGCACCTTGTGCTCGGCGTAGCCGACCGCGAGCGGGGCGGTCAGGAAGAACACCAGCACGACGGCCGCCTTCACGACCAGCACGAGCCAGTACCCGTCGAGCCACTGGTCGACGTAGCTGACACCCGCCTGCGCGATCACTCTTCCTCCTCCTCCTCGCCCTCGACCGCGCCGGGCCAGGGCTTGGCCTCGCGCGACATCAGCGGGAAGTCCTTGCGGAGGGGATGACCGTCGAACGGCTCGGGCAGGAGCAGCTTCACGGGGAGCGGGTGCCCCTCGAACCTGATGCCGAACATCTCGGCCGCCTCACGCTCGTGCCAGTTAGCGGTGGCGTACAGATCCGAGATCGTGGGGCAGACCGGGTCGTCGGCGGGCAGGAGCACCTTGACGCGCACGTCGTGGGTCCGCGAGGTGGAG